>OFDN01000228.1_pt1 | contig 52867 bp, 46 predicted proteins | sample 1520971 | NCBI WGS metagenome assembly OFDN01 (sample SAMEA94257418, study PRJEB24077) | hot springs metagenome | biome: Aquatic biome; feature: Geographical feature; material: Water | place: India | collected 2012-06-12 | depth 5 m | reverse complement strand
GTGAGGGCGGGACTTCGCCATTCATTGCTTGCACAAGGGACAGTCAGTTGGACGCCCGCCCTCACCCTAACCCTCTCCCCCAAGAGAGGGGACTTACCAAGTCCGCGCTTCGACGCTCCGTCAGCGCTTTGTCCGCCGCATGACCGAGCACCTGATCACTTTTCTGACGCTGACCCCGCTGGTCGGGGCGCTGGTGCTGGCTCTCACCGGCGACCGTGGCGAACGACCCGCCAAAGGCGTCGCGTTGGGTTTCGGTTTCCTGGCCTTGTTGGAAACGCTGCTGCTGGTCGCCGGCTTCGACGGCAAATCGGCCGAGCTTCAGTTCGTCAGGCGCTACGAGTGGATTCCCTCGCTGGGCGTGGAGTATTTCGTCGCGGTGGACGGCCTGAGCATCCTGCTCGTGCTCCTGTCGGCGCTGCTGGTGCCCTTCGCGGTGGCTGTCAGCGGCGGAGTCGGTGACCGCCCGCGCACGTTCTACGCGCTGATGCTCCTGCTCCAGGCGGGCCTGTTCGGCGCATTCACCGCGCTGAACTTCTTTCACTGGTTCATCTTCTGGGAAATCTCGCTCGTGCCGGCCTACTTCCTCATCAAGCTCTGGGGCGGTCCGGCCCGGCGCGCGGCGGCCACGCAGTTCTTCATTTACACCTTCGTCGGCAGTGTCGCGATGCTGCTGGCGATGCAGGCGGTGTTCCTCGCGACCGGCACGTTCGACCTGCCCAAGCTCGCCGAACTCGCCCGCTCCGGCGAACTCGCCCGCGGCCTCGAAGCGAAGCTCCACTGGACCGGCCTGTCCGCGTCCGCGCTGGGGACCGTGCTGTTCGTGGGCGTGTTTCTCGGCTTTGCCGTGAAGGTGCCGCTGATGCCCTTCCACACCTGGCTGCCCGCGACCTACGCCGAGGCGCCGTCGAGCGTCACCATGCTGCTCACCGGCGCGATGTCGAAGATGGGCGTCTATGGCTTCCTGCGCATCCTTGCGCCGCTGTTCCCCGGCCAGCTGCGCGACCTGCTCGGCCCGCTGATGGCGCTGGCGGTGCTGACCATCGTGGCGTCCGCCTTCGCCGCCTTCGCGCAGAAGGACCTCAAGCGGATGCTCGCCTACTCCTCGATCAACCACCTTGGCCTGTGTTTGCTCGGCCTCTTCGCCGCGATGCAGCCGACCGCGAACACGGCCGGATGGCAGACCGAAAAGGTCGCCGCGCTCAACGGCGTGCTGCTCCAGATGTTCAATCACGGCCTCACCGCCGCGGCGCTGTTCGGTTTCGTGGCCCTGCTCGAACGCCGTTCCGGCGGCCTGCGCGGTCTCGACGACTTCGGCGGACTTCGCAAGGTCGCGCCCGTCTTCGCCGGCCTGATGGGCATCTCGATCTTCGCCTCGCTCGGGCTGCCCGGCCTGAATGGCTTCATCGGCGAATTCCTGATCTTCAAGGGCGCCTTCCCGCTCGCGCCATTCGCCGCCGCTCTCTCGACGCTCGGCCTGCTGATCACCGCCATCTTCCTGCTCACGCTGATCCAGCGCGTTTTCGCCGGCCCGCTGAACGAACGCTGGAAGAACTTCCCCGACCTCACCCGCGGCGAACTGCTGGTGTTCGTCCCCGCCGTGGCGCTGATGTTCCTGCTCGGCGTCGCGCCGCAGCTCGTCGTAAGGCTGATTAACCCGACCGTCATCGAGGCGGTGAACCGGCTCGGAAACTGACCATGCTCGCTTGGACCATTTACATTTCCTTCGCTGCCGCGGCGGCGATGTTCCTGCTCAAGCCGGACAGCCGGCAGGGCGCGCGCGTCTTGGCGCTGGTAGCGGCGTTGGCCGGCCTCGGTGTGGGTTTGGTCGGTGCGGTGCAGCACGCGGGCGGTGGTCTGGTGACGATCCAGAAGCTGCCCTGGGTGCCCACGATTGGCGCCGAGTATCACCTCGCGGCTGACGGCATCAGCCTGACTCTGGTGATCCTCACTGGTCTGGCGGCGGTGGTCGGGATTCTCTTCTCGTGGAACGTCGAGCATCGCACCCGCGAGTTCTTTGCCTTCTATCTCGCGCTGATTGGCGGCGTGTATGGCGTCTTTCTGAGCTTCGACCTGCTGCTGCTGTTTGTCTTCTACGAGATCGCCATCGTGCCGAAATACTTCCTCATCGCGATCTGGGGTTCGACCCGGCGCGAATACGCGGCGATGAAGCTGGCGCTCTACTCGTTCATCGGCAGCGCGATGGTGCTGGCCGGGTTGGTTGCGGCCTATGTCATCAGCGGCGCCCAGACGTTCAACTTGGTTGAGTTGGCCAAGTATCCGTTCCCGGCGTCGTTCCAGAACTGGGCGTTCCCGCTGGTCTTCGTCGGCTTCGCGATCCTTGCCGGTCTGTGGCCGTTCCACACCTGGGCGCCCACCGGTCACTCGGCCGCGCCGACCGCCGCCTCGATGCTGCTCGCCGGCGTGGTGATGAAGCTGGGCGCCTACGGTTGCCTGCGCGTGGCCATGACGCTGTTTCCCGAGGGCCTCGCGGCGTGGCGGGACGTCTTCGGCGGCCTCGCGGTGGTGGGCATTGTCTATGGCGCGCTGGTGTCGCTGACGCAGCGCGACTTCAAGTTCGTGATCGGCTACTCGAGTGTGAGCCACATGGGCTTCGTGCTGCTGGGCCTGATGACGCTCTCGACCATCGGCCTGAGCGGCGCGGTGCTGCAGATGTTCTCGCACGGCGTGATCGCTGGCCTGCTGTTCGGTGTCGTGGGACGTATGGTCTATGACCGCGAACACACCCGTGACCTCGACGAGCTCCAGGGCCGCCGGCTGGGCCGCACGATGCCTTTCGCCGCGGTGACCTTCGTGGTGGCCGGACTCGCTTCAATGGGCCTGCCGGGCTTCAGCGGGTTCGTGGCGGAACTTAAGGTGCTCATCGGCGCCTGGCAGACCTTCCCGAAACTCGCCGTGATCGCCGGCGTCGGCATCGTGCTGGGCGTGGCTTACACGCTGCGCGCGGTGCAGAAGGCATTTTTCAGCGGTGACACGGAAGATGTGCCGGGCGCAGCCCACGGCGGACACGGCCATGGCGAATCCGCCATCACGCTACCGGAGAAGATCGGCGCGGTGGTGCTGATTGCGACGACCGTTTTGATCGGGCTTTACCCGAAGCTGTTGCTCGACTGGATCGTGCCGAGCTTCGCCTCACCCCTCTTTGATGGCCTGCGGAAAGGAGGCCTGCTGTGACCAACGGCGACTACTACCAACTGCTCAAGTTGCTGGCTCCCGAATGGACGGTGGTCGGCACCGTGCTGGCCATCCTGTTCGCCGACCTGCAGTTTTGGCGCAACCGGTCCGTGGCCTGGCGCAGCACGGGTGCCGCCTCGATTCTCACGCTGGGCTTTGTGGCAGCCGCGGGGTTGCTGGTGTGGAAGCGGGCGGTCACGGCGGATTTGCTCGGCGGAACCCTGGTGCTTTCCCCGGTTTCCCAATACGTGAAGCTCGCCCTGCTCGGGTTGGCCATCGTCACGGCCTGGCTGTGCACGGAGGGCGAATTCACGGATCACGTCGGGGAGTTTGTCGCGCTCATCGCCCTGTCCACCGCCGGCATGATGTTCCTGGTCGGCACGGAAAACCTGCTGATGGTCTTTGTCGCGCTGGAACTCGTCAGCCTGTCGCTCTACGTGATGACGGCCTTCAACAAGCGCAGTCCGCGTTCGGCCGAGGCGGCGCTGAAGTATTTCCTGTTTGGCGGCATGGCGGCGGCGTTCACGCTATTTGGCTTCAGCTTCCTCTACGGCCTGACTGGGTCCATCCACCTGCCGACCATTGCGGCGAAGATCTCATGGCACGCGGCTGATCCGCTGACGCTAGTTGCCATTGTGTTCGTTGTTGCGGGCTTCGGGTTCAAGGTCGCGGCCGCGCCGTTTCACCTGTGGGCGCCGGATGCCTACGAAGGCGCTCCGGCTCCGGCTGCGGCGTTCATCGCGTCCGGATCCAAGGTCGCGAGTTTCTTTGTGCTCGGAAAACTCCTTTCGGTCGGACTGTCCGGCGTCGGCGGCAGCGGCGCGTGGAAAGCGTTCGCGCCGGGATGGCTGGCGGTCGTGGCGGTCCTGGCCACGGCTTCGATGATCTTCGGCAACCTCGCCGCGCTGGCCCAATCCAACCTCCGCCGCCTGCTGGCCTATTCCGCCATCGCGCATGCGGGCTATGCGCTGCTGGCGATCATCGGTGGCTCGCAGCCCGCGCTACTCTACTACGCCATCACCTATGCGGTGACCTCGGTGGGGATTTTCGGGGTCGTGGCCGTGGTCGAGAACCGCACCGGCAGCGAGGCCATCGCCGGCCTGGCTGGACTTCGCGAGCGGTCCTTCCTCCTGTCCGCCGCGCTCAGCGTTTTCGTGCTGTCCCTCGCGGGCGTGCCACCGCTGGCGGGATTCTTCGGCAAGTTTTACGCCTTCGCCGCAGCAGCGAAGCTCGGCACCGGCTTGGGCTATTGGTGGCTGGTGGCGCTGGCGCTCGGCGCGAGTTGCGTGTCGCTGTTCTACTACCTGCAGGTGCTCAAGCAGGTGTGGGTGGCTCCTGCGCCGGAGGGACAGGGCAAGATCGCCGGCGGGTGGGTGGTGAATTTGCTCATTGTCCTGCTGGCGGCGGTTGTGCTGGTGGTCGGCGCCGCACCGGAGCTGCTGATCCGCTTTCTGAAGTAGGCCGCAGCCCGCGACGGGGAGCCGGTGCGATTGCCTTTTCGCGGAACCCGGCAATTATGGTCGGACATGGGTAAACCTCGTCTTGCCATCGTCGGCACCGGCATCGCCGGGCTCGGATGTGCGTGGTTTTTGCGCGAACGATTTGACCTCACGCTCTTCGAGCAGGCCGACTACGCGGGCGGACACACCAACACTGTTGAGCTTGAGGCGCAGGGGGAGCGGGTGGTGTTCGACACCGGGTTCATGGTCTTCAACCGGGTGACCTATCCGAACCTGTGCCGGCTGTTTGACGAGCTGAAGGTGCCGGTCAAGCCCACGAAGATGTCCTTCAGCGTCCAGCACCTGCCGGCGGGGATCGAATTCTGCGGGTCGGGCCTCAACGGACTGTTCGCCCAGCGCGCCAACCTCTTCCGGCCCCGCCACTGGAACCTGCTCTACGTCATCAACCGCTTCAACGAGGACGCCGTGGCGGCACTGCACGAACCGCGTTGGGCCGAAATGACCCTGGGCGAATATGTCGAGACCCGCGGATACGGCCGGGATTTTCTCGACCTGTATCTGGTGCCCATGAGCAGCGCGGTCTGGAGCACGCCGCCGGAGCAGATGCTGGAGTTTCCCGCGCTGACGCTGCTGCGGTTCTTCCACAACCACGGCTTTCTCGGACTTCATACGCAGCATCCGTGGTGGACCGTGGACGGCGGTGCCCGCGAGTATGTGCGCCGGCTGTGGCCGCTATTGGGCCAACGCATGCGCCTCAACAGCCCGGTGACGCAGGTGGCCCGCCTGGCGGGCGGTGGAGCGGCGGTGACGCTGCGCGACGGGCGACGGGAGGAGTTCGACAAGGTCATCCTGGCCAGCCACGCCGACCAGAGCCTTGGCCTGCTGGTAGATGCCGACGAAACCGAACGCCGCGTGCTCCGGGAGTTCCGTTACCAGCCCAACCTGGCGACGGTTCACACCGATGAATCGGTCATGCCCCGGCACCGGTTGGCGTGGTCCTCGTGGAACTACCGTGTCGAATCCGCCGGGCCGACGCCGCGGACCCAGACCGTGTATTGGATGAACGAGCTGCAGGGCGTCAGCGAACGGGTGAACTGCTTCGTGTCCATCAACGGCGAGCGGACGATCCGGCCGGAGCGGATTCTCCGCCAGATTCCCTATGAGCATCCGCTGTTCAGCCTGGGGGCGATCCGGGCGCAGCGGGAGCTGCCGGGATTGAACCGTCGGTCGCCCGGGCAGGCGGTGCATTTTGCCGGCAGCTATTTCCGCTACGGATTCCACGAGGACGCCTTCACCAGCGCGCTGGACTGCGCCCGAGCCATCCTTGGCGAGCCGGTTTGGGCGTGAGCACCGGTGAATTTCCCTGAAACCGGGGGCGTCTGCGGCGGGTCGTCACCGTTGTCGTTAAACTCACGTTTGACCCCTGACGGGGTCATTCCGCAGTCTGCACAAAACATGAAGCAACTTTCCGCAATCGCCGCCGTGATGGTATTGACCCAGTGGTCAGGAGCGGCCGAGTCGAATGCCCGGCCGGTGACGCTGGACTCCTGCATTCAGGCGGCGCTGCAGAAGAATCTCGACATCAGGCTTTCGCGTTACCTTCCCGAACTGACCGAGACCGAGCTGTGGACCGCGTATTCGGCCTACGATCCGACCTTCAATTTCAGTGCCACCCGTCGAATTGAACAGGATCCCGGCGGAACGCGCTTCGGCGGATTCGTCGCCCCGCCCGTGGATCAGGAAAATGACCAGTTCGGGACGAGCTTGACCGGGCTGACTCCGATCGGTGGGCGCTACACGTTGTCGGGCAATACCACCCGTTTCAACAGCGAGGACACTCTGAGGATCGGAACGAATCTCTTCGGCCCCTTCGGCACGGTGGATTACGCAGGTGCTGCGACCGCATCCATGTCCCAGCCGCTGCTGCGCAATTCGTGGATTGATTCCGCCCGTTGGACGATTCAGCTGACCAAGCGGGCGCTGAAGCAGGATCAGGAGTCGGTCCGGCTGCAGGTCATCAACACGGTCACCGATGTCCAGCGGGCCTATTACTCCCTTTTCGCCGCGCGTGAGGCGGTGAGGGTGCAGGAGAAGGCGCTGGAGCTTGCCGAGCGGTCACTTTCCGAAAGCCGCAAAAAAGTGGAGGTGGGCGCTCTGGCACCGCTGGAGGAAAAGCGCGCTGAGGCGCGGGTGGCGGCCGTGCGGGTCGATCTGATTGGCGCCCGCCAGAATCTCCAGTCCGCCAGCAACAACCTGAAGCGGTTGATCACGGATGACTACGGCGCGATGGAGGACGCACTGGATGCGGCCGACGCGCTCACTCCGGTTCCGTTTCCCTTCAACCGTCAGGACAGTTGGCACCTGGCGATGACTTCCCGGCCAGACCTGATCCAGCAACAGCTGACACTGGAACAGCAGAACATCACCCTCCGTTTCCGCCGGAATCAGCTGTTCCCCCAGCTTGACCTCAGTGCCAGCTACAGTGCTGCCGGCCGGGCGAGCCAGTTTGCCGGCAACTTGGATGGCATTCCGGACACCGAGATCGGCGATTACTTCCGCTCGATCAGGGATCGGGACAACCCGACTCACTCCTATGGCGTGGTCTTCAGCATCCCCCTGAGCAATCGGGCGGAGCGCGGAAGATACAAGGCCGCAAAACTTACCAAGGAGCAGATGCTCCTCCAGCTGAAGCGGCTGGAGCAGAGCATCCTGGTCAGCGTGGACAATGCCATCCTGACGGCCCAGACCGCATACGAGCGCATTCAGGCGACCCGGGAGGCCAAACTTTTCGCCGAACAGGCCTTGGATGCCGAGCAGAAGAAACTGGAGAACGGAAAGAGCACGTATTTCGAGGTGCTCAACCTTCAGAGCCAGCTCATTTCCGCCAGCGCCAACGCGGTGAGCGCGGTGGCAGACTACCATCAGGCGATTGCCGAGCTGCACCGTGCGGAGGGATCAACCTTGGACAAGGCCGGATTGAAGCTGGAGTTTCGCTGAATCCGGGTGTTCGGGCTGGGCGGCGGGCGTGGAAGTTTGCCCACGGCCAAAGCGCGTTCCCCGCACTGCCAGCCGGCGGAGCAGTGTTTCCGCGGGCAGATTCGGTCCGCAGATCGCGGCGGGCATCAGTCCAAAGCCTATGCGCCGATCTGCCGCCGGATGGAACCGCAGATCTGTTCGCTCCACCGGTTGAGGACCGCGTCGTCGGGCCCTTCGATCAGCAGGCGGGCTTTGGGTTCGGTGCCGGAGTAGCGCAACAACACCCGGCCGCCCTTGGGTTTCACTTCGGCCTCGGCTTGGGCCACGAGCTCGAGCACTTCCTCCAACTGGTCGAAGGCGGGCTTGGAGCGCACCTTCACGTTGGTCACCACCTGCGGGAACCGTTGCCAGCACTTTGCCATCACGGAGAGCGGCAGGTCGCGGGTCTTCATCGCGCTGAGGATTTGCAGCGCCGCCACCAATCCGTCGCCGGTGGTGCTGTGTTCGCGGAAGATCAGATGGCCGCTCTGCTCGCCGCCGAGCGTGTAGCCTTCCGCCAGCATCAGGTCGATCACATGCTTGTCGCCGACCTGGGTGCGGACGACACGTCCGCCGGCCGCGGTGATTGCGGCATCCAGACCGGCGTTGCTCATCACCGTGGCGACGACGGTTTTTTGGGCCAGCGTCCCCTCCGCGAGCATCTGGAGTCCGGCGATGGCCAGGATGTCGTCACCGTCAATCAGGGCGCCATTCTCGTCGCAGAGGATCACGCGGTCGGCGTCGCCGTCGTGCGCGATGCCGATGTCGGCGCGGTATTCGCGCACCTTGGCGGCGATCAGGCCGGGGTGCATCGAACCGCACTCCTGGTTGATGTTCGTGCCGTTGGGCTGGGTGCCGAAGCTGATGACGTCCGCCCCGAGCTCGCGGAGCACCATGGGTGAGGTCTTGTAGGAGGCGCCGTGGCCGCAATCGAGCACGATGCGCATGCCCTCAAGGGTCAGGCCGCGCGGGAAGCTGGATTTCGCGTGTTCGACATAGCGCCCGATGGCGTCGTCCACGCGCACGGCCTTGCCGATTTCGCCGGCCGTGGGACGGATGTTCTCGATTTCGCCGCTGAAGACCAGCTCCTCGATCTCCCCCTCGATGGTGTCATCGAGTTTGTAGCCGTCGGCGCGGAAGAACTTGATGCCGTTGTCGTCGTAAGGGTTGTGCGATGCCGTGATGACAATGCCGGCGTCCGCCCGCAGCGACCGCGTGACATAGGCCACGCCCGGGCTGGGCAGCGGGCCGATGAAGACCACATCCACGCCCATCGACAGGATTCCCGAAGAGATTGCGTTCTCGAGCATGTAGCCGGAAAGGCGGGTGTCCTTGCCGATGACGATGCGGTGGCGGACCCGGTCCTTGGCCTGGCCGACATGGCGCTTGAAGACGTGGGCCGCCGCCCGTCCGAGCTTGAGGGCGGTTTCCGCCGTCACCGGTTCAATGTTGGCCCGGCCGCGGACACCGTCCGTTCCGAAGATGCGTTTGGGAGCTGCCATTTTGAAAAATCTAGGGAAGCGGAGCTGTTGAATTGGTGCCGGAGAGGCGTTCCACCAACACTTCGTCCGGTTCAACGGAAATCAACGCTGTGCCTGCGGGTGGATACACGTGGATCGGCCGGGTTCCCATCGGCGAGTCTTCCGCGAGGGAGACGAAAGCCTCGATGGCGCGGCTGTTCACGACCTTCAGGACCGAGGGATCGCCCCGCAGCAGGACCCGGACGGACTCGGGTTGAAGCCGATAGCGCCCCAAATCCGCGGCTGGGGTCAGCACCAGCAGGGGCACTTCGGCATATTCCTGATGACTGTGACCGGCCACCGCCTCGGGGGCCAGGGTCACGCCGCTATGCACTGCGAACCAGATCAGGATCGCCAGGACCAGGGCGAACAGTTTCTGCCAGCGGTTGGTGACGAAGAAGTCGCGGCCCAGCATGTCAGTTTCCTCCACTGGCGGTCTTGCCGGTTTGGGTTTTGGCGAGGAAGGAGCGCACCCGATGCCACCAGGAGCGCGGTTCGACCTGCCGCACGAGCACCGAGGTGAGGAATGCCCGCAGTTCCTCGACGGATATTCCCCGGACCAACTGTCCGCGATAGGCGTAGGCGATGGAACCGGTCTCCTCCGAAACCGCGACCACCACGGCGTCGGATTCCTCCGATAGGCCAATCGCGGCCCGGTGACGGGTGCCGACCGACTTGGGCAGGTCCTGGCGCTGGGTCAGGGGGAAGATGCAGGCAGCCCGCAGGATGCGTCCGTCCCGCACCACGACGCCGCCGTCGTGGATCGCGTTGTTGGGGAAGAAGATGGTCTCCATCATCTCCGGCGTGAGTTCTGAATCGATGGGCACGCCGCCCTCGACAACCTCGCTGAGGTGCTGGTGCTGCTCGATGGCGATGAGGGCGCCGATCCTCACCGGCGCCAGCCGGTCCACCGTCTGGATCACGTCCTCGATGTTCTCCCGCTGTTCGCGGGTGGGGTTGAACAGCGGCAGATTGCCCAGCTCGGCAAGGATCCGGCGCAGTTCCGGCTGGAAAATCACCACCACCGCGATCGCGAGCACGCCGAAGAACTGGTTGAGCAAGGCGTTCAGCACCGTGAGGTCCAGCAGGCGCGTGACGACGGTAAGCGTGAGCAGCAGAGCGAGGAATCCGGTGACCACCGGCGCGCCCCGGGTTCGGCGGATGAACAGGAAGGCGTAATACAGCCCCACGGCGAGAATCACGATCTCGACCGCGGGCCGCCAGCCGTCCTGGATGATCCGCCCAACGTTCATCTTGTTCCGGGTTTACGCTCTGCCAGTGCCTCCCGCAGCCGCAACGCCTGCACGGTGGCCGCGACGTCATGGGTGCGAAAAATCTGCGCGCCTTCGCCGGCGGCCCACACCGTGCCGGCCAGGCCGGCGGCGATGCGTTCATGGGGCTCCAAACCCAGCAGCTTTCCAATGAAGGATTTGCGGGAAATGCCCAACAGCAGCGGACGCGCGCGGGTTCTTAGTTCGGCCAAACGGGCGAGCAAATCCAAATTCTGCGCCAGGGTTTTCCCGAACCCGATGCCCGGGTCGAACGCCACCTGCTCGGCCTTGACGTCGGCCGCTTCGAGGCGGTCCATCCGTTCGGCGAAGAATTCCCGGACCTCCCGGACGACGTCCCCGTAGTGCGGGCTGAGCTGCATTGTCTGGGGTGTTCCCTGCATGTGCATCGCCACGTAGCCGGCTCCGGTGGCGGCGACCAGTTCCCACATCTCCGGCGAGTTCCGGTTGGCTGCCACATCGTTGACAATGCTGGCGCCGGCTTCGAGGGCCGCCCGGGCGACGGCCGGCTTCATCGTGTCCACCGACAGGGGCACCTGAACCTGACCGGCGAGGGCGCGGATCACGGGCACGACCCGTTGGATCTCTTCCGCTTCTCCGACCGGAACCGCCCCCGGGCGGGTGGATTCACCGCCAATGTCGATGAGGTTCGCTCCCTCCGCGAACAGGCGCATTCCGTGCGCCACCGCTGCGTTCGCATCCAGGAATCTGCCGCCGTCAGAAAAGGAATCCGGGGTGACGTTGAGGATGCCCATGACCAGGGCGGGGCGCGGGAAGACGAATTCGTGCTGACGGCAGCGCCAGAGCATAGCAGCGGTCACTCCTCTAGAGTCTTGTTCTTGTATTCAAAGATAAGCCGGTTAGCCGTGCGCCCCCGAGCCTTGGTCATGTGCTCACGCATGATCCGCATATTCTTTCGCACGACCTGTTCTTCTTCATCGGTAATCGAGAGATCTATCCTAGCCTGAATGTAGTCAGATCCCGGTATTACAGTGTATTTCCTTTCGTAGCCTGCCGAATTTGCCAGGCACTGCTCCACATAAAGTTTCTCATTCAGGTCAATGGGAGTGATCAGCATCGGAATCTCGATTTTCCGATCACTGAGGTTTGTGCAGCCCGACAGCAGCAGCAACGGCAGCAATGCGGTGATCGGTTTGGCGAGAAGGGAACGCATAGCCCTAGTAGGTCTGGTTGCTCGCCGCGGCCGCCTCGGATCGCTGGATCAGTTCGATCTCGTAGCCTTCCGGCGCATCAATGAAGGCAAACCCGCCCGAGCCGTCCGCCTTGTAGGTCGGGCCGTCGGAATACTTCAGGCCCAGCGCGGTAAGGTGCTGACCAAAGGCCTCCAGCGAATCCACCTGGAACGCGAGGTGCGTCAGGTCGGCCTGCACTTCGACCGGACCGGAGTTGGGAAAATGGCAGAGCTCGATGGTTTCCTCGCTTTCGGGCGCCTTGAGGAAAACGAGTTCGGAGCCGCGGGGGGACTTGTGCCGGCGCACTTCCTCCAGACCCAGAACTTCCTTGTAGAACTTCACCGAGCGTTCGAGGTCGTTGAGGCGGTAGCGGGTGTGCAGCAGCTTGCGGACTTTCATGGAGCCGAGGTTAACGAGGCCCCGCACCTCGGCAAATCCGTAGTCGACGTTTTCTCGATTTGCCTCCCCACCGCAACTTCCGGCAGCTTGTTCGGCAATTCCATGAGGCCATCTTCCTTTGCCAGACTGGCGCGGTTCGCTTCGGTCGCACTCTGTTTGCTTGCGATGACGGCGCTCGGCGCTCCGCCCGCCGTGGACCCCGCCCGCATGAAACCGCTCTTCGACGGGCGCACGCTCGACGGCTGGGAAGGGGATCCGAAGCTCTGGCGCGTTGAGGACGGCTGCATCGTGGGCGGCTCGCTGACGGAGACGATCAAACAGAACGAGTTCCTCGCCACGACGAAGCGGTTCACCAACTTCGTCATCCGCGCCAAGTTCAAGCTCGCCGGCGGCTCCGGCTTCATCAATTCCGGCATCCAGATCCGCAGCGAGCGCGTCTCCAACAGCTCCGAGATGGCCGGCTACCAGTGCGACATCGGCGACCCGACCTGGTGGGGCAGCATTTACGACGAGTCCCGCCGCAACCGCGTGCTCGCCTGGTCCAACATGAAGGCGCTGGAGCCGGTGCTGAAGCGCAATGACTGGAACGACTACGTCATCCGCGCCGACGGCAACCGCATCTCGACCTGGATCAATGGCGTGCTGGGCGTGGATTACCTCGAGCCCGATCCCGACATCATCGGCAGCGGCCGGATCGGCTTCCAGGTTCACGGCGGCGGCGCGGCGCAGGCTTCGTTCAAGGACATCACCATCGAGGAACTGCCCGTGCGGCCGAAGCTCCAGGGCGCTGCGGAACCGAAGGCGCCGGCCAAGGCGTCCCCGCTCTCGCCGGAGGAACAGCAGGCGACCTTCAGCGTGCCGCCGGGCTTCAAGGTGGAGCTCGTCGCCGCCGAACCCGACGGCGGGAAGTTCGTTGCCATCCACTTCGACCACGCCGGTCGCATGTGGACGATGACCGCGCTGGAATACCCGCTCGACGCCAACGAAGCCGGCGCCGAGGCCAAGGCGCTCTTTGAGCGCGGCGGGCGCGACAAGGTGCTGGTCTTTGATACGCCCACGCTGCCTGGCCGGCAGGCGGCGCGCACGTTTGCCGAGGGGTTGGTCATGCCGCTCGGCGTGCTGCCCTACAAGGGCGGCGCCTACGTGCAATACGGCGACGCTATCCGCTTCTATTTCGATTCCAACGGCGACGGGAAGGCCGACGGCTTCACCAACGTGCTGACCGGCTTCGGCATCGAGGATTCGCACCTGTTCCCGCACCAGTTTACCCGTGCGCCCGGCGGTTGGTTCTGGCTCGCGCAGGGCGCGTTCAACTATTCCAAGGTCAAGACCACCGACGGCACGGTGACGGAGTTCAACAAGACCAAGCTCGCGCGCTGGCGGCCGGACGGCAGCCGTTTCGAAACCATCGGCTGGGGGCCGTGCAACATCTGGGGACTCGTGCTCGACCGGCACGGCGAAGCCTTCATCCAGGAGGCCAACGACCAGGGCTGGCCCGTGATGCCGTTCCTGGAATCCGCCTCGTATCCGCTCTGCGGCGACGACGTCCCGCGGCCCTACGCGCCGCCGTTCCCGAAGACTGGCGAGAAGGAGATGGGCGGCACCGGCCTGAGCGGCCTCGCGCTGAGCGAAGGTGCGGACAGCTTCCCCGGCGAATGGCGCGACGTCTTCTTCATCAACAACCCGATCACGCGGAAGGTGCAGGCGATCCGGGTCCATCGAAATGCTTCTCCCTCGCCCCTCGGAGGGGAGAGGGCAGGGGAGAGGGGTGCGGACTACGGCAACGGCTGGCAGCTCGAACACCTCCCCGACTTCGTGCTGAGCAGCGATCCGTGGTTCCGCCCGGTGGCCATGGCTTTCGGTCCCGACGGCTGCCTCTACGTCGTGGACTGGTATAACCAGATCATCTCGCACAACGAGGTGCCGCGGAAACATCCCGAGCGCGACAAGACCCGCGGCCGCGTCTGGCGCATCCGCCACGAATCTCAGCCACACCGCACCGACGTGCCGAACCTCTACACCGCCAGCGACGCCCAACTGCTGACCAGCCTCAAGGCCGCCAACACCTGGGAGGTCAATGCCGCCTGGCAGCAGGTCACCGACCGGCAGGCTGTCTCGCTTGCTCCGGAGCTCGCGAAGTTGCTGATGGATTACCAACAGCCGGCGGATTTGCGCATCCGCGCAATGTGGTGCCTAGAAGGAATGGGAAAGATCGAGCGCATGATGCTAGAATCGCTTTTCAAGTCACCATACCGTGCAGTCAGGAAGGAGGCGGTGAGAGCAGCGCGTGGATTGAACGATCAACTGGCCGTCCCCAATTTGGACCTAGGTAGACTCGCTGCGGCCGATTCAGATCGCTTAGTTAGGGAAGAAGGCATTCGATTGCTTGGCTCGTTGGCGACGGACAAAACTGTCAGGAACGACAAACGACAACTGGCTGCCGACTACCTTTTCACAATGGCAGTCGAATGGGAAGATGGGGACGAGAAGTGGGAGCATTACCTTGGAGAGTTTGAACGATACCTGATCCGGCGGATATTGGAGGGAAATGCCGACTTGCTGGGGCATTGGCTTAGGGATCGCGGATCCGATGTTATTCCGGGCAAGACGTTCGTCTTTGCAGCGATTGTATTGGGCGGCGAGGCGGGGGCTCTATACTTGTCCTCCGATTACAGGATGAGGCATGAACCTTCGGTCGAAGAAGTGCTCTTGCTTGCTGGCAACACCCAGTTGGAGACCGTGGCGCTCCGGTTGGGCCGGATTCTTGAGAAACCCAAATCCCTTCAAGTGCTTCACGACAACCGAGCGAGCCTTGCAAATCATGCCACGCTCGCCCCTGTGCTGGTTGAAGCCTTGCGGGCACTCATCGCCAAAGATCCCAGCGATGCGAACCACGCCTTGCTCGCCCAGTTGGCGACCGGCTTCAAGCTGTCCGGCCTGGAGAACGAGCTGATCACTGCCGCGACCAAACCTGGAGCGAAGCCCGACGCCCAGTTGGCTGCGCTGCGGGCGCTGCGCGAAGCCGGCTCCACGCGCGTGGATGTGCTCCGGCAGTTTGCCGGCAGTGGCGACGACGCCGTCCGTCGCGAGGCCGTGACCGCGCTGGCCGCCGCGAAGTCCGACGCCGCCACGCCCGCGCTACTGGAGCTGTGGCCATCGCTCACGCCCGCCCTGCGGAAGACGGCGGTGGACCGCCTCGCCAGTTCGCCGGCCAGCGCGAAGCAGTTGGTCGCCGCCGTGGGCAGTGGCGCCATCGCCCGTGACGAGCTCGACGGCTACACGCTCGACAAGCTCGCCACCGTCTTGCCCGACGACGCCACGGTGAAGGCGCTGGTCACGGAACTGGGTTCGTCGCTTCGGCCGGTGCTTCGCCTGAACGGTGACGACGGGGACTGGATCGACACCGAAGTGACGCTCGACGGCCCCTTCACCCTCGAGTGCTGGGTGAAGCTCGATCCGGGCATCGGCAATCAGGATTCAATCCTCGGCGCGCCCGGCCAGTTCGACGCCAACTTCTTCGACAGCCGTTTCCGCGTCTGGATCGCCGGCGTGAATGACATCGTGACCGCCACCAAACCCATGACCGCGGAATCGTGGACCCATGTCGCCGTCTCGCGTGATGCCGCCGGAACGTTCCGCCTCTACCTGAACGGCGAGCTCGACACGACCAGCGCGGCCAAGGAACCGCGCCGCTTCGAGAAGCTGACGCCGTTCCGTTCCACGACCGCAGGGGGCACGGCCGGTGAATTCGCCGAGTTCCGCGTGTGGAGCAGCTGTCGTTCGGCGGACGAAATTCGGGCGGGGGCGAATCTCAGCGTAGGGCAGGCTGCCAGCCTGCCCGGCGGAGCCAAGCCGACCGCAGCCACTGAAACTAAACCAACGCGGGCAGCCTGGCAGGCCGCCCTACTTTGGAATGGCACCGGGACGAACTGGGGCAAGATTCACGGGAGCGCCAAGGTCGAGCGGACGGCCGACTTCCCGCCGGTGCAGTCCGAGGCCGAGGCGAAGGCCTTGGAGGTGCGCTTCGCGAAGTTCCGCGCGCTCGGGCAGCAACCCGGCGACCTTGGTCGCGGCCAGCAGGTCTTCACCACCACCTGCGGCGTCTGCCACGCCGTGAAGGGCGCCGGCGGCAAGATCGGTCCGGCGCTCGACGGCGCTGGGGCACATGGCTTGGAAGCCGTGCTCCGCAACGTGCTCACGCCGAACGCGGCTATGGAGGCGGGCTACCGGATGTTCCGGGTCGAGACCAAGGACGGTGACGTGATCGAAGGATTGCTCGCCGCGCAGGACGCCGATTCCGTGACCTTGCGTCAGCCCAACACCGAAGACCAACGACTGCTCCGGGCGAACCTGAAGCGCGCCGCGTTCCTCCGCACCAGCGTAATGCCGGAAGGTCTGTTCGACGCGTTGCAACCCCAGCAGGTGAGCGACCTGCTCGCGTATGTGCTGACGCTCAAGTGATGCGAAGGGCAGGAAAGGCGGGCAGGGTGTCAGCCGTGGCCGCGGCTGGGTTTAGCCTGTGCCTTTGAGCACGGCCAACGCCGCCCGAATGGCCGCCGCCCGGTTCTCGACGCCCAGCTTTTCGAGGATGTGTTCAACGTGCTTTTCCACCGTGCGGCGGGCCGAGCTGAGGATGACGCCAATTTCGGCGTTGGTCTTGCCCTCGCTCAGCCAGAACAGCACTTCGGCTTCCCGCGGGGTCAGTCCGAGGCTGAGCAGCGCATTCGGCCCGAGTGACGCCTGCGCCTGAAGCTCGATGACGAGGGGTTCGCCTGGTCCGCCGGTCAGCGGACGGGCGCTCAGCCCCGGGGCCACCTGGCCGGGTTTGGCCGACCGGTCGTGGGTGAGCGAGCGCAGTTCGGCGGGCAGGTTGCCGGGCAACGTCTGCGGGAAGCTGCGGGTCAACAGGGTCTGGGCTAGCCGGGTCGCGAAGAGGATGCGGCCCTCGGGATTGACCACCACGAGGGCTTGGTCGAGGGAATCGCGCAGTTGCTCCTCCGCTTCCCGGCGCATTTCCAGTTCATCGGCCAGTTCGCGTTGCAGCCGGGCGATCCGCAGGTGGGTGCGGACACGCGCAAGGACTTCCGGTGTCTGAATGGGTTTGGTGACGTAGTCCACTGCGCCCGCATCAAGGGCCCGGACCTTTTCGTCGAGTTCGGTGACGGCGGTCAGGAACAGGATGGGCAGGTCCGTGCATTCGGGCCGGGCCTTGATGCGCTTGCAGACTTCCATGCCGTCCATGCCCGGCAGCATTTAGTCCAACAGGACCAGGTCGGGGGTTTCATGCTGAAGCTGCGCGAGCGCGCTTTCGCCCGATTCGGCCACGAGCACGCGGTGTCCGGCTTGCGTCAGGGCGTCGAACAGCAGCCCCAGATTCGCGGGAATGTCGTCCACAACCAGGATGGTGGCCGGAGGCGGATTCATGGCTGGGGCGTGGCGGATTCCATCCGCCGCAGAGTGGCCAGTTCGCACCGGAGCGCAAGAGTTTGGACCAAGGGCCCCGGATTCATGGCGAACGCCCGGGGCGACGTCGGCTGAACAAGGCGCCACGCGCGGGACCTGAACTCCGCTCAGTTTGCGTGGGCGGTCGGCCGGAGCAGTGGCGCCGACTTGGTCCGTCAGTTCTTGCCGGAACGGAGCTTTTCCAGGGCCGCTGCAAGGTCGTCCAAGTTTTCGCAGAGCATCGCCCGGATCGACTCAAAGGCCGGCCGGTAGGCCGAGCACGCACGTCCGCCGGCAAGCACGGCCACTTCCGGCGGCAGAAGGCGGCGGAGGCGGGCGACTTCGCCGGCGAGGGAAGGATCGTCCTCGGGATGCACCACGCTCAGGGCCACGGCCCGGACCATGCCCTGCTTGGCCGCCCCGGCGATTTCCTCGGCTGGCAGTGAGGGCCCGAGATAGATCACCCGCCAGCCATGGGCCGCGGCGCAGGCGGCGACCAGCACGGCTCCCAGTTCGTGCAACTGTCCTGCGGGTGTGGTGACCAGCAGGGTGGGCGCCGCCGGATGCACGGCCATGGGCCGGGAAGTGTGCCCGAGAAACGTGCGGATGACCGCGGTCGCGAGGTGCTCATGCGCCACCTTCAATTCGCCGGTCCGCCAAGATTCGCCGATGCGATGCACCAGCGGAGCAATCACCCGGTTCAGGAGCGCCACTTGGCCCAAGGCCACCGAGGCTTCCTCCAGCGTCCTTTCCAGCTTGGCGGTGTCGAGTTCGCTGACCGCCAAGAAGGCGATTTCGATGAATTCGGCCGAATCCTTCGCCGGGGATTTCAGCGCGCGGGTCGCCCCGGCGCTCGCCGGAAAAATGAGGGCGGGCCGGCTGACGGACTCCGCCAGTGCCCGAAGCTCGGCAGTTCCGAGGACGGCAACGGTCCGGATCGAATGGCCGGCATCCACCACCCGCTTCAGCAACGCCAACCGCTCGATGTCGTCGTCACTGTAAAGGCGCTGGTTCCCCTCGGATCGCTCCGGGCGGATCGTCGCGTAGCGCTTTTCCCAGATGCGGATCAAATGGGGACTGAGCCCGGTGCGCTGGGCGACGACCTTGATGGGATGACGGACGGCTGACATTGCGAACAAAACCTAAACAGAGATGACCAATCGGTTCGGCGATATCTTCTCCACATGCCGAATTTCTCCTGATTGCTCGCATTATTGCAAAACTAGGCAAGAACAATTCGGAACAAAAGATAGACAAAAGGTTGACATGAGGAGTTGGACAAGCGATAGACAACCCAGTTAGACAATTCCTCATTTTCCCTCCAAGCCCATGAAGCGCCTCGTCAAAAGCATCAGCAAGGCCCTCCGCCCCACGCGGGCGAAGGAAAGGTCCTCAGTCGTTCGCAAGAACTCCGCAGCGCCGACGACTCGGGAAGCCGCAGTGGTGGCCAACGCCGCACGTCCGGCCTCGCCGTCGCCAGCCGCTCCGGCAGCTCCGACCGCAAGTCCGCCGTCGGTTTATGCGGAAGGTGGCAACGCGCTCACCCTCTACATGCGTGACGCGGTGGAAGTCCCCCTGCTGTCCATCGAAGAGGAGATTGAGCTCGCGGCGCGCATCAAGCGCGGTGACCTCAGTGCCCGGGAGCACATGATCCGGGCGAATCTCCGCCTCGTGGTGAAGATCGCCCGTGACTACGACGGTTTCGGCCTGCCGCTGCTCGACCTGATCAACGAGGGAAACATCGGCCTGATGAAGGGGGTGGAACGCTTTGATCCGGCGAAGGGCGGCAAGCTGTCCACCTACGCCTCCTGGTGGATCAAGCAATCCATCAAGCGGGCGCTGGCGAACCAGTCGAAGATGATCCGGCTGCCGGTGCACCTCGTGGACAAGATCAGCCGGATGCGCAAGGTGGCGCTCAAGTTGCAGGAGGAATTGGGCCGGGAGCCTGAAGTTGAAGAATTGGCGGAGGAACTCGGCGTAACCCCGAAAAAGGTGCGCCTCTGGCAGTCGGCGGCGATGAAAACGGCTTCACTTGACGAGCCGTTGGCCGATGAGGATTCCAGCCGTCTGGGCGATGTGGTGCCCGATACCCAGGCGCTCAACCCTTACGAAAACCTCAACCACGAGACGACCCACAACATGGTCCGAGATTTCCTCAACATTCTGGATGAACGCGAGCTGACCATCCTCCGACGCCGTTTTGGACTCGATGGCCAGAAGGAGAAAACGCTCGATGAAATCGGCAAACAGTTCGGCGTCACCCGCGAGAGAATCCGTCAGTTGCAAAACATAGCGCTTGCAAAATTGCGAAATCGGATCGAGCAATTTGAAGCGGTTCGGAGTCCGGAAGCAAAAGACGGTTCGTCTCCGATCGCGATTGCCGAGCCGGCAATGTAGTTTCCCCGAACGCTGGGATAAAACCCAGCGTGGCCGCAGGTCCTGGCTCCCCCACTCCTTGGGGACCTGCGGCCTAATTCTTTTCCGCGGTCTCCAAAATCACCACGGCGGCCGCCGTCTGCGCCGTATGCGTGAGGCTCAGGTGAATGCGGGAGATGCGCCGTTGGTCGGCGATCGTTCGTCCCTTCCCCGTCAGCCGCAGCTCGGGGACCCCCGACGGATGACGCACGACTTCGACATCGTGCCAGGCGAGCTCAATGCCCAGGCCCGTTCCCAGTGCCTTGCCGGCTGCCTCCTTCGCCGCAAACCGCGCGGCCACGTGCAGCGCCGGGTCCGCACACGCGGCGCAATAGCTCGCCTCCGCCGGGGTAAGGATACGTCCGGCAAACCGGTCGCCGAAGCGCTTGAGGGAATCCCGGATGCGGTCCACCTCCACCACGTCGATGCCGAGGCCGACAATCATGCCTTCGGTCCGGCCGCGTAACCCGCCATGGCTGCCAGCATTTCCCGGACGGCGGTTTCCAGGCCGACGAATAGTGCCCGGCTGATGAGGCTGTGGCCGATGTTCAGCTCTTCCAGGTGCGGCACCAAATGGATGAGGGCCACGTTCTCCACGGTCAGCCCGTGTCCCGCGTTGACCCGCAGTCCGGCCGCCCGTGCGGCCTCCGCGGCGGCGATCAGCCGTTGCAGTTCCTCGTTGCGTTCCCGCTTGAGGTGGAAGTGATCGGCGTAACGGCCGGTGTGCAGCTCCACAAACTGTGCCCCCACGCGGGCCGCGGCTTCCATCTGAGCCGGTTCGGGATCGACGAACAGGCTCACGATGATGCCGGAGTCGTTCAGCCGGCGAACGGTCTCGCGCAGGCCTGAGGAGTTGCCGGCCACATCGAGGCCGCCTTCGGTGGTGACCTCCTGCCGATGTTCCGGCACCAGGCAGACAATGTCCGGTCGCACCCGGAGCGCGATGGCGATGATCTCCTCGGAGTTGGCCATCTCAAAATTCAGCCGGGTCTTGATCGCAGCCCGGAGCCGCACGATGTCCTCGTCGATGATGTGGCGTCGGTCTTCGCGCAAATGCGCGGTGATGCCGTGGCAGCCGGCCCGCTCGCAGAGCAGCGCTGCTTCCACCGGATCGGGTTCCACCCGCCGGCGCGGGTCCGGATTGGAGCGGTAGCGGGCCTGTCGCACGGTGGCGACATGGTCGATGTTGACCCCGAGTTTCAGCATGGTTCCTAGCGTTTGCGGGGCAAGGTGGGCGGGGCGGAACGGCGGGTCCTTTCCAGCGGCGCATCTTCGCCCAGCCAACGGGCCAGCGCCGTCAGTTCGAGGGCCGTCAAGCCCACCGGCGCCTTGCGCAACACGGTCACTTCGTGATCGCCGGTGACCGATGCTTCGGTCACCGTGTTGAGTTCGGTCTTGGCGGCCGCAGCCTGCACCCAGCGGGACGCCGCGGCCCGGATGTGGGCGCGCTCGCGGAGCACCATGTCCCGCATCTGGTCGATCGTGACCCAGTTGCGCAGGGCTTCGCCGGTGATCTCCCAGTGGTAGAACACCACGCCGGGGCGGTCGAACTGCTGGACGAGTTCCGCCGGCGGGCGATTGGAACTAAGCACCGGGCGGGCTCCACCCAGCAGCAGATAGGGCGTGGCGTCGTTGGTGATGACGAGCGCCGTCGGCGGTGTCAGACCCGGCAGACCGTGCAGGGAGATGCGGGGCAGGGAAGGTTCCACCGTGATGCGGCCTTCATAAATGGCGTTGGACTCGGCGACGCTGAACAGGGGCTCCAAGCTGGACACCATTTCGTTGAAACGCTTCTGCGAGTCGATGCCCACCACGGCGACGTAGGTCCGCAGATCCACGACCGGCGGCGCGAGCGGATTGCCCCACAGGAAAAGCTGGGTGGGCTGGGTGTCGCCGGTCAGCAGACGCAGGGTCGGAAACTGCTCCAGCAAGGGGGCCGGCCAGCGGACCGCGGCGAACTGGACCAGCGGATCACGCACCAGCCGCGGGACCTGCCAATTTGGCAGGCTGGCCGGGAAGGCGGCCGAGCCGGGGAACTTGAGCTTGGAGTTCAGGCGGACCACGCCGTCCTTGAGCTGCGCCACCAGCGACACGCCGGGGCCTTTGGCCGGATTCAAGTCGAGCCGCAGGGCATCGCCGGCTTCGGCCGGAATCTTGGCCAGTTCGGTGAGCACCGCGGCGGGCTGAATCCGCTTGGAATCAGACACGGCCACCAGCCACGGACCGGAGGCGGCAACCTCCGGCGTCGCGGACGGATTGGCGGCGGTAAAAAACTTGGTCCACGCATCTTTCAGGGCTTCCGAGCCCGCGTCGGCGGAGAACGCGACCGCCCAGTCGCGCCGTTCGCCCGCGCCGCGATAGGCCTGGCCGAGCGTCAACTTGCCCAACAGCGCCTCCGCGACGACGGCGCCGGGCGGCAGGGCCGAAGCCGGCACGTTCGTCTCCCCGGTGGTAAGCTTCCAGAGCTGCTCCGCCGCGTTCGTGACCAGCAGGCCGAACAGGGGTGCCCCTTCCTTCAGCGTGAGGACGTCGCGCAGCACCGGGGCGTTGGTCTGCCGCTGCAACGTGTCGCCGCCGACGAAGCGCCAGCGGATTTCCACGGGCGGCCCCGACGGCTTGCAACCGGTCCAACCGCATACGGCGAGCACGAGGCTCAGACAGCTCAGCAATCGCATATTGAGTCCGCGATTGGTCGCATGATGCCGGCAATCACGCAATCCCCCCGGCCCGGGAGAAACGGCCTTGCTCCGCGCCGGCCGCCGCCGAACGTCCCGCCGTGCCTGATCCGTGGCTCCTGCTTTCGTCCGGTCCGACCGATCCCGCCCAGAACATGGCGTGGGACGAAGCGCTGCTGGAGCACGCCGCCCAGTTCGGGCGCCCCCTGTTGCGCCTGTATGGCTGGACCGAACCCGCGGCGACGTTCGGCTATTTCCAGCGGCATGCCGAGATTGCCGCCGGCACGCCGCTCCGGCCCCTCATCCGCCGGCCCACCGGCGGCGGATTGGTGCCACACGAGGCCGACTGGACCTATGCCGTCATCGTGCCCCCGCGGCATCCGTGGTATGCCCGCAGCGCCCGGGACAGTTATCGGCACATGCACCTCTGGCTCCAGACCGCGTTTGCCCGGTGCGGGCTCGTGACCGAGCTCGCCGGCTGCTGCGACCACACCGGTCCGGGCCGCTGTTTTGGCGGTGGCTGGGAACAGAACGACCTGCTGTTCCGGGGCCGCAAGCTCGCCGGCGCCGCCCAGCGTCGAAACCAGCTCGGGCTGCTCATCCAGGGCAGTGTTCAGCCGATCCCGCGCGGCTTGGACCGCCCCGAATGGGAACGCGCGCTGACCGCCGATCCGGACCAAGCGTGGGAAAATCTGGTTCCCGCGACCGAATTGAAGGACCGGATCGCCGAGTTGGCCGCGCACAAATACTCCGCGCCAAAGCACAACGAGAAACGCTGACGGCGCATCCCCAAGCTGGGCACTTTACGGGCTGTCCGGTGCAGGCGCAGGCTGGCGGCACTCGCCATGAACCACTCCGTCACCCGCCGGACGTTTGTCCACCAAGCCGCGTTCGCCACGGCCGCATTCGCCACCTTGCCCCGGATGTTTGGCCAAGCCGCGCCGTCCAACCGCGTCCGGGTCGCCGTCATGGGACTCCACCGCGGCGAAGCCCACGTGAACGGTTACCTCGCGTCGCCCCACGCCGAGGTCGCCTGCGTGTGCGACGTGGACCGCCGGGCCGCCGACAAGGCCGCCGCCCTCGTCGAGAAGAAATCTGGCAAGCGGCCCCTCATCGTCACCGACTTTCGGCGCATCCTGGACGACCGCACGATCGACGCCCTGTCCATCGCCGCGCCGAGCCATTGGCACGCGCCGGCCAGCATCCTCGCCTGCGCGGCTGGCAAACACGTCTATGTCGAGAAGCCGGGCAGCCACAACGCCCGCGAAGGCGAACTCATGGTCGCCGCGGCCCGCAAGCACAGCCGCCTCGTCCAGATGGGCAATCAGCGGCGCAGTTGGCCGCACGTCATCGAAGCCATGGCCCGGCTGCATTCCGGCGCCATCGGCCAGGTTCGCTCGGCCCGCGCGTGGTATGCCGCCGACCGCGGCACCATCGGCCGCGGCAAACCCGCGCCCGTGCCGGAGTGGCTCGACTATTCGCTCTGGCAAGGACCGGCCCCGGAACGGCCCTACCTCGACAACGTGGTCCACTACAACTGGCACTGGCGCTGGCATTGGGGCGGCGGCGAGCTGGCCAACAACGGGCCCCACTCGCTTGACCTCGCCCGCTGGGGCCTAGGTGTGGATTGCCCGCAGCGCGTGACGTGCGCCGGCGGCCGCTACTTTTTTCAGGATGACCAGGAAACGCCCGACACCACGCTGGCCACCTTCGACTTCGGCACCTGTTCCGCGACCTGGGAAGCGCACAGTTGTAACCCTCATGGCCAGGAAGGCACCGGCTTCGGCCTCGTCTTCCAGGGCGACGCCGGCTCGCTGCTCCTGCTCGACGCCGGCTGGAAGCAGTTCGACGCCAAGAAAAAGGTCGTGGCGGAAGGCGCCGGGAAATGGGACGACACACTCCATTTCGCGAACTTCGTCGCGGCCATCCGCGGCGAGGCGAAACTGAACTCCGAGATCGCCGAGGGCCAAAAGAGCACCCTGCTGTGCCACCTCGCGAACCTGGCCTGGCGCACGGGCCAGACCGTGGATTGCGATCCGGCGACGCGGCAACTCGTCGGCAACCGCGCCGCGAAAAAGCTGTGGGGCCGGGAATACCGGCGCGGGTGGGAACCGAAGGTGTGAAGCACTAACGAACGAAGTTGTGATTACGAGCATCCAATTCACATCCACTTAAGCTCATCACCTGGCTAAGTTTATGAATGCAAATTTCAATCGCAAACTGCGTTCGATGTCATCGTTGATTGCTGTATGGGCTTGTGCAGGTTGCACAACACAGCGAACACTGATTGTGATGAATCACAATGGCGTGCCTGAACCAGAGGCAATCGTCCTGTGGCGGGAAATGAATGCATCTCCATTGTGCTCACGAACGCGCACGGCACTCACCGACACAAGCGGTGCCGTTTCGTTTCGCGCAGTCAACCAGGTGTTTGCCGAGGCTGTTAGTGTTCAAGGCTACTGGGGTAGCATTTGGCTATCATCACGAACAGACGGTGTATTGGTTGTTACCAATTGTTGGTGCTATGGAACAGTCGCAAGGGAGTATATTGAGAATGGTTCTGACATTGGTAAGCGTATTGCACAGCGAATACATCGAGATCGTGACTTGCGCCAGCAGGGTGGAACGAAGCAATAGGCAGGGTGCTATTGTCGAGCAAATGAGCGCTTCCGTGCGTTTGATCCGTCGCATGGCAACCCGACGGCGGAAGTTGGTTGGCCAGGAGTTGATTGGGTCGCCCGTGAATCGGGTGGTGCAATGCACCTGAGACTCGGCGTTCACGGGAATGATGCCCTTCGGTAGGGGACACCGCTAAACCCTTGGCGACCGGGGGCGCCTTCGGCCAGTCTGGGGACATGCCGATTCCGGAAGCCCCCAAAATCAGCAAGTGGCCCTTCCTGCTGGGTGATGCCCTGTTGGTCGGGGCCGGTGCGTTCATTCTGCACACCAATCCCTGGCCCGTGCCGGCCGTGCCGCTCGCGCTCGGCGTGGGTTGCATTGTCGCCGGTGCCTGGCTGGCGATCACCCCGTTCCTGCGCGACCACATCGCCGCCGTGAAGCTGTGGGAGCAGGCAAATCTCGCGGAGGCCGCCCAGCAGATTGACCAGTTGGCCACGCTCGCCAACCAGATCGCCGCCGCCACGGGCCAGTGGCAGAACGTCCAGGAAATCTCCGGCAAGACGGTCGCCAGCGCTTCGGAACTCGCGGGCAAGATGAGCAACGAGGCCCGCGCCTTCGCCGAGTTCATCCAGCGCGCCAACGATCAGGAGAAGCAGACCCTGCGGCTGGAGAATGAAAAGCTGCGTCGGGGCGAAGGCGATTTCCTCCAGGTGATGGTGCACCTGATGGACCACATCTTCGCGCTCTTCGGGGCGGCGGTGCGCAGCGGCCAGCAACCGTTGATCCAGCAGCTCGGACAATTCCGGGCGGCCTGCCTCGACACGGTGCGCCGCCTCGGGCTGGTGGCGCACGAAGCCCGGCCAGGCGACGAATTCGATCCGCGCTACCACCAGACTCCGGACGGCAAAGATCCCGCCCCCGGCACCAAGATCGCCGGCACCATTGCGGCCGGTTATTCGTATCAGAGCCAGCCGGTCCGGCGCATTCTGGTGGCGATCCAAAAGGACGAGCCCGCTCCGGCCGCTGCTCCCGCCGGGGAAGAGCAAGGCACACCGACGGCGGTGCCGGAGCCGTCGGTGGATCCCGAGTTGCCGTTGGCGCCGGAACAGGGCTCGTGAAGCATTCGTCGGGCACGGCACTGAATTCCCCGGGGCAACCGGTCGGTTCGCCGTTGCCGCAGTGGCGGCCGCCGGCCCGGCCCGGGCGGGAGGTTCTCGCCGGGCGATTCTGCCGTCTGGAGCCGCTCGCGGCGGCACGGCATGCCGAAGCCCTGTTCACCGCCTATGCGGCTGAACGGACCGGTTCGCTGTGGACCTATCTGCCCTACGGTCCCTTTGCCGATGCCGCCGCCTACCGTGCGTGGATGGAGGGGCACTGGCTGGGATCGGATCCCTTGTTTTTCGCCGTCGTGGAGCCGTCCACTGGCGAAGTGCTGGGCACGGTCGCCTTTCTCCGCATTGATCCGAATGCCGGCTCGATCGAAGTCGGGCACCTCGCCTACTCGCCGCGCCTGCAACGGACGGCGACCGCGACCGAGGCGCTGTTCCTGCTCTTGGCGCATGCTTTCGCCCTCGGCTACCGCCGCTGCGAATGGAAATGTGATTCCCTGAACGGGCCTTCACGACGGGCGGCCCTGCGCCTGGGTTTCACGTTCGAGGGCATCTTCCGGCAGGCCACCGTGGTGAAGGGACGAAATCGCGACACCGCCTGGTTCTCGATGCTGGATGCGGAGTGGCCGGATCGGCGCGCCGCCTTGGTCGCCTGGCTGTCGCCGGAAAACTTCGATGCGGCCGGCCGTCAGCGTCGGCGGTTGGAAGAATTTCGGAACGGCCCGTCAGTCCCGCGGTCCAACGATCCGTGCGTGACCTGAAATCGCCCGCGGCCATCTGGGCCAAGGGAATCCTTTTCCTGGTGCTTGGCCTGGGCGCCGGCGCGTTGCTGCTGTTCGAGGTGCCCACGGCCCGCGCCGCCCTGCTGCTGGTCCTCACCGTGTGGGCGTTCTGCCGGGCCTACTACTTCGCGTTCTACGTGCTGGGCCATTACGTGGACCCGGAGTTCCGGTTTTCCGGGCTCGGCTCGTTCGTGGCGTATCTGGTCAGGCAGCGGCGCGCCGGGCTCAAGTGATGCCCAGTTCGTGGCGGGATTGGCGTCCGCGACAGGTTGGGCGGGACTTTTTCCAGAGCGGAGGATATGGCCGCGGGTGTTGCTGTCCGCACGCGGGTCAGGGGCGGCCGGAACTCCGGGGCAACTTGGTCTCAAGGCCCGAATTCAGCGATGACCTTGCGTTCGGCCACGGACCAGAGGCGCAGCACGCCGTCGTCGCCGCCGGTGGCGAGCACCGTCCCGTCGCGGCTGGCGGCCAGCGACTGGATGAAGCGGCCGCCGGTGTCCAGGACGCCCGCTTCTTCTCCCTTGAGGTTGAGGAGACGGACCTTCCCGTTGCCACCGGCCGCGGCGAGTTGGTCGCCGGTCCCCAGAAACGCGGTGCCCGTGACTTCCTTGCCGAAGCCCTCGAGATTCTTCAGGCGCTCACCGGTGGCCAGCTTCCAGAGCTTGGTCACGGCGTCGGCGGAACCGCTGGTGAGGACTTCCCCGTCGGCTTTCCAGGCCACCGTCAACACATGGCCGGTATGCCCCTCGAGGGCCCGCACCTGACGACCGCTGCCGGTCTCGGTAAGGCGGGCGAAACGGTCCGCGCCCCCGCTCGCAAGCCAGCGGCCATCCGGCGAAAACGCCAGGGCCAGCACCACGTCGCTGTGGAGATTGGTGAGGCCATAAAGCCAGCGGCCGTCGGCCGGTTCCCAGACCGTGATGTCGCTGCTGCGCGTGGGTTCCCCGCCGCCGGCGGCCAACCGGGTGCCATCGACGGAAAAAGCGAGAGCGTTCACCCGGTCGGCAAATGGTGAATTGGTGCTGCCGCCCAGCACGGCGGCGAGCGGCCAGGACGCGGGGAATTCCCAGCGGAACGAAGCGGTAGCATCGGCCAGCCGAAGCGACCCGTCCGCGGAAAGGCTGAGGTGCGTGGGGTTCTTCAGGGAGGCACGGAACGAATGGAGTTCGGTGCCGTTATCGGCACTCCAAAGTCTCACGGTCCTGTCGCCGTGGGCCGTGGCGGCCAGCCGGCCGTTCGGGTCGAGAGTTGCCGTGAGCACCGGCGCGGCGGCCGTTTGGGTGCGGGCCGATCCGGTGGCGGCCACGGCTTGGTGAAGCGCCTGGACCTGAAACCGGGCGCGCTGTTCGGCCGCAGCGGCGTTGTTCAGGCTGAGCCGGGCGAGGGCGGTTTCGTTCTCGGCGTTGCTCCGGCTGCGTTCGGCCTTGGCGAGTTCCGCTTCGGGGCCTTCCAAGGCCTTGCGTGCGGCAGCCAGCTTTTCTTCGGCCGATTTCCGCAACGCCGGGGAGTTTGTGACGGAGGCGGCCCGTTCCACCTGGTCCAGCCGCCCTTCGCTGCGGGCGACTTCCAGCCGGGGCGGACGCAGGCTGGCGAGCTTGTCTCGGACGGCCGCGCGGGCGGCGGTCTCCGCGGCGACGGCCTTGGTGAGGCGTTCGCGTTGGGCGGCGAGTTCCTTGCCGGCCGTTTCGAGGGCAGCCTTTGCGGCATCCAGACGCTGTCGGGCCACGGTTGCAGCCGCGTCGAACCGGAGCGTTTCCGCGCGGTCCGGCCGCAGGTCGAAGAGCATTTTCCCGGCAGCATCGGTGACCTGCGCCACACCGTTGGTGCCGATGACGAGTTGCCGGCTGCCGTCGGCGGAGCGCAGCGAATTGGTCAGTCCAAGGGCAGTGGCAGGCTCAGGAGCCGGGGCGCCCCACTGCGGACGCCACAGCTTCACCTCGCGGAACCCGGCGGACGCCAGCGTGTGATCGGCCGGGCTGAAGGCGAGCGCGTTGATGACGTCGAGATGCGCGGTGGCCGGGCCGCTGCGGATGTGGGCGACCGCGGAATCGGTCAGTTCGGCGAGCAGCCGGCGCGTGGGCACGTGATAGACGAAAAGACGATTGGCCCGGCCGCACGCGGCGAACTGTCCGTCCGCAGACAGCGCCACCGCGTAGATCGCGCGGAAGTCCGCGGCGATCGGCTGCCAGCGGACGGCCTCGGCCTGACGCTCGGCGGCTTGGGCACCCTGGTTGATCCAGAGTTCCAGCAGTCCGAGTTCGTCGGATGTCAGTTGGGTCGCGTTGACCTTGTTGTCCTTGGGCGGCATCCGGGGCTTTTCCAGGTGCGCGGAAACCCGGAACAGCAACGAATCCTTCGCCTTGCCCGGAACGAGGGCGGGACCGGATTCGCCGCCCTTGAGCATGTCCTCGGGCGTCTCCAACCGCAGGTCCGCCTTGGTGGTCGTGCGATTGTGACACGGCAGGCAGTTGGCCTGGAGCATCGGAACGATCTCCCGGAAGAAATCGACGGGCTCGCTTCGGGTCAGATGAGTGACCGGCAAGCCGGTGGCGGCCGAGTCGGCTGCGTTGGCGCCCAGGAAGAGGGCGAGACCGAAGCCCGCGGCCCAACCGTGCTTGCCGAGTGGGCGGAAGGTCATTGGGCGGGCTCCTTTGCCGGCGTCACCTCCACGACAAAGGGCGCCGAGTAGATGGGCACGGTCACGTCGCGGGGCTTGGCCCGTTCTTCGGCGGCTTTCTTCGCGGCCTCCGCCGTTTGCTTGCGGGCCATGGCCGCAGCCTTGTCCGGTTCCTTGGCCTGGGCGAGCGCCTGTTCGGCCGCCTTCAGCTCCGCGTCGGTGGCCGCGATGGCCTCGGGTTGGTTGCGGTATTTGCCCGCCGCTGTTCCCTGCAGCCACAGGGTGTGCCGGCCAGGCGGCAGTTTGGTCTCGGCGAGGTTGAGTTCGAACGTGGCGTTGGTCGCCTTTTCCGGCACGACGAGTTCCTTCGTCTTTTCCAGTTCCGGATGCCCGGCCGGCTTGAGGCTGAAGGCTCCGTTGAAGTCGCCGTGGCGAGCGATTCGGAACGAGACGGAAACCTTGCCGCCGGCCTCGACCGTGTGGGTTCCGGCGGTCGGTTGCACCGCGACCGGCGCGGTTTCGGCCGCACAGACGGAGACCACCGGGGACTCGGCAAACCGGATGGCCGCGGCCTCGTTGTTCCAGTCGGCGACGGGCGCCGTGAGAAAGGCCAGGGGGGCAGTGTGCGGCACGGCACGGTCACCCAGCTGCGCCCGGCCAAGCAACGTGGCGGAGGCGGCTCCGGTCGCCGATTCGCCGGCGGTCAGCAGGATGACTCCGGTGTTCTGTCCGGCTGCCACGCGGGTAACCGCCGCCGTCACGCCGGCCGGAAGGTTGGTCGCGGTCAGTTCGACGTCACCGTTGAACCCGTCGCGGCGAAACACGAACACCCGCAGCGGCAGGGTTTGGCCGCGACGGAGCACCGGCACGCTGACGTGCAGGCGGCGGTCGTCGTTGTTCGCCTTGGGGGGCGGCAGCGCGAGGGCGGCGAGGCGGAAATCGGGCGATTCCGGGCGAACGCTGAGCCACCAAGGATAGTGCGGACGCCCAGGCGCGGCGTTGAACAGGTCGCGCAGCACGAGGCGGTAGGTTCCCGTCTCGGGCGCCTCGAACCGCGCGGCTGCGTCCCGGGACGTCGTGTTGAACTCCCGGTCCCCGAGGTTGGCGTCGGTGTCGCCTACTTCGAGCACGTCGGCATAGAGCGTCTCCCCCTGCGTCCCTTTGGTGCTGCGCTCCCGTTGAACGACGGCGAGCGGATCGGTCGGGAACCCAAGGCGCTCCGAGACGGTTTCGATCCAGAATACGTCACCCTTCTTCGCCTCGAACCTGAGCCCAGTCAGCGTCGCGCTAGGGGCGAACAGGCCGGTTGCCGCCACCGGAACGGCGACCACGGGAAATTCGCCGGGCGACACGAGCACAGTCGGATGAAGGCTGGTGCAGAACGTCACCTCGGGCAGCCACGGGAAATTCGTTGTTCCGGAGAGCAACCCGACCTCGCCGGGCAAAGACGCCGCCGCGGGCCGCCGGAGCCGGGTCAACTCGCGGTCGGCCAGCCGCAAGGGCGAAGCGCCCAGCGAAAGGTCCAGTCGCTCCATCGGGCCGCTGTCGGGTGCGGCCAGGCGCAGGGGATTGCCCCCGGGCAGGGCGCGGCCGAACAGATGGAGAAGGTTGGTTGTTCCCGCCTGGGTGCTGAGAGGAAGGGCGAAGTCCACCTGCGGCGTCCGGATCAGGCTCAGGCGGAAGTGGAACTCATCGCCGCCGCGGTAAGTCTGGTCATTGATCCGCAGGCGGAACACGCCGCCGGTGGGAGCGTTGAATTCGAGCAGCTCACGGCGGCGGACGACGGCGAGTTCGGAGTTTCCGGAGTCGAGGATACGGATTTCCGGGACCAGTCGCGAATCCAGTTCCCGGGCGGTGACCCGGACAAACAACCGGTCGCCGGCCTTGGCACCAAACTGGAACCACGTCGCCGCGTTGGCCTGAACCCGTTGGTTGACCACGGCGTCAGGACGCAGTTCCGCGGCGGTTGCGGGCAGCGAATTGGTGGGCGGGACGGCCAGCTCAGGTGCGGTTCCGATGGCGAAGGGGCGGGGATTGGAGGCCCCGAAACGGCCGACAAAACGGAGTTCGTGAAGCCCCGGGGCCGTGCCCTCAGGAATGCGGACGGTGAACTCCCCGGGTTTTCCGGGAACCGGTGCTCCCGTTACGCCCGGGTGAGAGAACAGGAGTCCCGTCGGGTCATCGAGGTCGGTGCCGGCAACCGTGATCAGGTTCGTGGTCCCTGCCTGGCCGCCCGCGGGAAAGACCCAGGTGAGGGTGGGCGTCGGCAGTTGGGCATGGACCGCGACCGTGCCCGTCAGCCAGCCGGCCAGAAGCAAGCCCGGTGCCCGGAAAGCCGGGCTTCGGGGCGGGCGCCGGCAGGGGGCCGGGCAGCTGGATCGGGACGATTCCAAGGGCAGGGAGGAGGCGGCGGAAAAGGTGGCAAAGTCCGGTGGCTCTCGGGAAGCGGGAACATCGTGCGGCGGCGGAATTTGAGTGTTGCGGGGTGGGGGCCCGCTCCTATGCTTTCGACCATGAAGACTCGCGATGCCGCCCGTTTGGCCGGACTGCTGGCTCTGTCCGCCTTTCTGGCCGGGTGCGGTGGCATCCAGGGTTCCCACAGCGTCTCACCGGCGTCCCTGCTGATTCCCGGCCTGCTGAAGATCGAGCCGCCCCGGTCGCCGGTTGAACCGCCGCGTCCGGAAACGGCGGCGGCGTCCGAGGTTGAGGTGCCGAAGGTTTCGGTGACCGCGCTGACGAACTGAGTTCCGAATTACACCATGCGTTTTCCGCTGGCCCTGACGGTCAAAATCGCCCGTCACATCGTCAAACATAAGCTCAAAGGCACCCCGCGTTTTGCGATGGTGCTGCAGCTTGAACCCCTCCACACCTGCAACCTGACCTGCACCGGTTGCGGCCGCATCCGCGAGTATTCGACGTCCCTGAAGGACATGGTGCCGCTGGAGCAGTGCCTCGCGGCCGCGGCGGAGTGCGATGCCCCGATGGTGTCGATCTGTGGCGGTGAACCGCTGATCTATCCCAAGATCGAGGAACTGGTCGCCGGTCTGCGGGCCCAGGGCCGGATCATCTACATCTGCACCAACGGCGTCTTCATGCGGAAGAAGATGCGCGAATACATGGCCGCCCACTGGTCGCCCGCGCTGGAGCCGAAGCTGAACCGCCTGGTCGCCGAGGGGCTCGTCTCCGAAAAGGAGGCCGAGCAGATCCGCAACGCGGACGAAGCCGCCCGCAAGAAGGTCACCATCCCGCCGAGCAAGTGGCATTACTGGAACGTCCACGTGGACGGTCTGGAATACACCCACGACCTCATCGTGGAGCGTGAAGGCGTGTTCAAGGAATGCGTCGCGGCGATCCGGATGGCCAAGATCCTCGGTTATCAGTGCGCCACCAACACGACCGTCTATCGCGAGACGGACACCCAGGAAATCGAGACGATGTTCCAGTTCCTGAGCGCGCTGGAAGTGGACGGCCACACGATTTCGCCCGGCTACGACTACGACGCTGCGAAGAAGGACATGGTGAAGCGCCTCGGCAGGGATCCGAAGGAGTTTTTCCTGACCCGCGAGATGACCCGGAAGAAGTTCGCCGACATTGAGAAGTGGGCGAGCGCGTTCACCATCTTCGGCACGCCGGCCTACCAGGAATTCCTGGCCGGCAAACGCGAGCTGACCTGCACGGCCTGGGCCATCCCCACCTACAATGTCCGCGGCTGGAAGGCGCCCTGCTACCTGATGACCGACGGTCACTACCCCACCTACGCCGAGATGCTCGGGAAGGTGAACTGGGAGAAGTATGGCGTGGTGGATGGGGTTGCCCGTGACCCCCGGTGCGAGAACTGCATGGTCCACTGCGGCTACGATCCGAGCGGCGCACTGAGCACCAAACCGCGGGATACCTGGCTGAACTTCAAGTTCAACTTCGGCCCGCGGCCGGCGCCGGTCGCCTATTCCACCGAATTGGAAAAACGCGCCTACAACGGGTTCACCATCGGCAAGGGCCACTTGGCGGAAGCCAAGGCGGCGGTGAACCGCGAACTCGGCGGGGCCAAATCCGCGTTTGCGCGCGGTGGCAACGGCCTGGCGGAAGAATCTCACGACCATGCCGGCGGCGGTTGCAGCTCGGGCGATACCACCCAGCGAGATGAGCTGCTGGCAAAGATTCGCGACGGCCAGAAGATCGAAGTGAAGGCCGAGTGATCGGACCGGCTGGATATCCAAGGGCCGCTTCCTGACCGGGGCGGCCTTTTTTCGTGCGCTCAACCCGCGGGCCGGTTCTGACGATAACCGACCAGAACAAGTTTATGAGCCAGTCTCGCTCCCACGGATTCCTGCGCGTCACCGACCAAACCTTCGCCAGCCAGGTGCTGGACTCGGACACGCCGGTGCTCGTGGATTTCTGGGCGCCGTGGGGTGATGCCTGCAGCCGTCTGGGACAGGAGCTGGAGCGGGTGGCGGAAAACCTGGCCTCGCGTGCCCGGGTGGCCACGCTGAACGTCGCCGAAAATCCGGCCACGGCCTCGCATTACGGCATCGCCAGCGTGCCGACGCTGCTCCTGTTTCGGGGCGGACGTGTGGTGGCGCAGGTCATCGGCCTCGCGCGTCAGCAGGCCATTGAGGAAAAACTGAGGCCGAAACTCGGCTGACGCTGCGGCTGCCATCGGACGGCGGTTCGGGCCATTTCCTGGCGGTGGGCAATCCGCGGTCGGCGTTTGACAGAGGATTGACCCAGTTTGCGCTTTGCGGTCTCCCGCTTCGTGAATACTTTGCGCCCGGTTTGTGGCCTTCCGGTTACATATTTTGGGCCACGCACCGGAGAATTCCGCCCTTCTTCGCATGAGTGCGTCCATCGCGAGTTCAACGGAACAGTATCGGGTCCACTCGGACCTGAATCTCGAATCGTTGCCGCAGTCGAACCGTGATCCGAACCGCAAGGTTTGGTGGATGAATTCCCTCTGTGCCTCCGTGCTCGGAATCGGCGTTTTCCTGACCAAGGAACCCGCCGAGTTCGCCTTCAAGCCGGTGGCACCCGAAGCCCCGATGCAAATCGAGGTGGTCCAGCCTCAGGTGGAAATTCTCCAGCAGGTGGATCGTCAGGAGGTTCCCGACGAACCGGTGGAGGAAGTGGAGGTGGCAGTCATCCAGCCCATCGTGGTGGCAGCCGATGCTTCCAAAGTCGCTTTCGCGGTCGAGGTCAAGGGACCGACGGTGACTTCTGCGGATATGCGCAAGGTGGCGCCGCCCCCGGCGATCGTGCAGCGGCCCAAGGCGCCGGATGTCGCTACCGGACCGATCGTGCTGAAGTTCGGTCAGCAGGGCATTCCGAAGATGGAGTATCCGCCGGAGGCGCTGCGGGCGAACATCCAGGGGAAGTTCAAATTGAAGTTCGCCGTCGGCCTCGACGGGACCCTCGGTGAGTTCGAAGTGCTGGAATCTTCCGGCGCCAGCCTCTTGGAGCGCGAAGCCAGGAAGCACGTGAAGCGGTTCGCCAATTTCGGCCCGTCGGACAAGCCGCGGGAGTTCCTGATGGAATTCGAGTTCAAGCTCAATTGACCCCTTTCAGATCAATCCAAGTTCACCCCGTAGTCCCATGCTTCTCGCAAACCTCATCGTTGAAAAATACAAGGCTGGCGGTCCGATCATGCACCCGATCCTCGTGGTGGCCATCGTGGCGGTCGCCGTGGTGACGGAACGTGCCTTCTGGTGGATCCGCGAATCGTTCAAACGCGACGCCGAGACCCTTGAGAAGGTGCTGGCGGCGATGGAGAACGGCGACTTCCGCGCCGCGGTGTCGCTGGCTAAGGATTCGGTGGACCCGGTGATCCGGATGATCTATCGCGGTCTCAGCCATGTTCACGGTTCCCTGACGGGCGCCCTGCAGGTGGCGGCGGGTGCCGAGCTCAAGCGCGCCGGACGGTTCCTGATGCTCATCGACACGTGCATCACGGTCGCGCCGCTGCTGGGCTTGTTGGGCACGGTCACGGGTATCATGGGTGCCTTCGGGGCCGTTGGCGGCAACGAACTCGCGGTCGAGGCGGTGTCCGGCGGCATCGGCGAGGCGCTGATTGCCACGGCCGCGGGCCTGGGCATCGCGATCTTCTGCCTGTTGCCGTTCAACTACTTCAACGAGCGGCTCGCCAAGCTTCAGTTTGAACTCGAGACCGCGGCCACCAACGTCGAGGTCATGGTCACCAAGGCGAAGCAGGAAGGGTTCGACACAATGACCTTCCGCCGCGAAAACGCCGAAATCATCCGCTGACCTATGGCCGGAGGAGGCGGAGGTGGCGCCGAACCCACCCGCAAGAGCAAGTTCGGGTCGCCCGTTCCGCGGCGCCGCGCCCGGATTGAGATCATCCCGCTGATTGACGTGATGTTCTTCCTGCTGGCGGCATTCATGATGGTCAGCCTGTCCATGCAGAAGCTGAAGACGCCGAAGATGGAGCTGCCGGCCACCCTGAAGGTCAATGCGGTCAATGACTTCAAGCCCAACGCCATCAACGTCGCCGTGGACCGGACGGGCCAGATCTCGGTGGGCAAGACCAACATCCCCCTCGACCGGCTCGACGAGATGCTGACCGCCGCCTACAAGCGGAACACCAACAACCCCGTGTTCGTCAGCGCCGACCGAGAAACCTCGCAGGGCGACGTGAACCGCGCGCTGTTTCACATCCGCACCGCCGGGTTTCAGCGGGTCTCCTTCTCGGTGACCGAAGCCAAGGGCAAGTAACCTCCGACCTTCACCAATCCATGCATCTGGGTTCCCCGGTCAAACGCAAGAAGGCTCGCATCGAGATCATCCCGCTGATCGACGTGATGTTCTTCCTTCTGGCGGCGTTCATGATGGTCAGCCTCACTCTCCAGAAGCTGAAGACGCTGCGGATGGACCTGCCCAGCTCGGTGGCGGCCAAGTCCGACAAGAAACCCGACCTGGTCACGGTGGACATCACCCGCGCCGGTGATCTCAAGGTCGAAGGCAAGCCGGTCACGTTGCTGGAGCTCGAAGACCTGGTGAAGAAGCGCTACGAGGCGAACACCAATCTTCCGGTTTACCTCAAGCCCGATCAGGCCACCCCCTACGGCCGCACCATCACGGTCCTCGACACCGTCAAGGCCCTCGGCATCACCAAGGTCTCCTTCAACATCGATCCGCCCAAGGAAGGCGCGGCGAAGTGATTCGCCTCCGGCCGGCGCTGTTGGGGTTGCTGGCCGCCTCCGGCCTCTGGGTTCGGGCCGCCGACTGGCCGCAATGGCTGGGCCCTTCTCGCGACGGCACCACGGCGGAGACCGTGACTTGGGCGGACGGAGAGCCTCGCCGAATCTGGCAACTCACTGCCGGACGCGGCTTCGCCGCTCCCGCGATTTCGGGTGGCCGGGCTTACCTGTTTCACCGGCGTGAGAATTCGGAAGTCCTCACGGCGGTCGAAGCCGGGACCGGCAAGATCCTGTGGGAAACGGCTCATCCGACCGCCTACGAGGACGATTTTGGGTTCGATGACGGCCCGCGGGCCACGCCCGCCGTCGCCGACGGCCGGGCGTTCACGCTGGGCGCCAACGGCCTGCTGGTCGCGCGCGAGGTGAAAGAGGGGCGAACACTGTGGCAGTTCGACGTCCGCAGTCAGGCCGGCGCAGAGAAGGGATTCTTCGGCTTCGCGTGCTCCCCGCTCGTGGTCGGCGAGGCGGTATTCCTGAATCTCGGCGGCACGGCCGGTGCCGGAGTGGCGGCCCTGGATGCCGCGACGGGCAAAGTGCGTTGGCGGCGCACCGACCACGAGGCAGGCTATGCCTCACCCGTGCCGGGCGTTTTCGGCGGGAAAGGGGCGGTGCTGTTTTTCACACGGGAGGGCTTGGTGGCCGCCGACGTGACCGATGGCCGGGAAAGGTTCGCGCTTCCGTGGCGGGCCCGGATGAGTGCGTCGGTCAACGCGGCGAGCCCGTTGATCAGGGGCACCGAGGTGTTCCTCACGGCCAGCTATGGCACCGGGGCCGTGTTGCTGGACTGTGCGGGGGATCGCCCGAAAATGATCTGGTCCGACGACGAGACGCTTTCCGCGCACTACGCCACGCCGGTCCGGGTGGGCGAGTTCCTCTACGGCTTCCACGGCCGGCAGGAACAGGGGCCGGCGCTCCGCTGTGTGGAGTGGAAGACCGGCAAGGTGCGCTGGAGCGAAGACCGCTTCGGGGCCGGCATGCTGATCGCGGCGGGCGACCGCCTGCTGATTCTCCGTGAGACCGGCGAATTGGTGCTGGCCGCTGTCGAACCGCAGGCGTTCCGGCCAATTGTCCGGGCCCAGCTTACCGGGCAAAACCGCGCGGCCTTTGCCTATGCCGACGGCGTTCTATTCGCCCGGGACAAGACGCAGTGGTCGGCGTTTGAGCTCCGTTCCAAACGGTAATCCGTTTGGCCTGACCAGAAACTCCGGCGCCAAGAGGTCGCCGCGGCGAAATGAAAAACCGCGCCGGCATCCGCAGATTCCGGCGCGGTTTTCGCGGGCTGAAGTCGGGTCACTTGCCGAGCAGGTGCTCGATCACGAGCTGGTCGAGGTCCTGGTAATTGCGGTCGGCGATCAGTGCCTCTGCCTGTTTGGTGGGATAGGTGCGCGCCTTCTCGACGAGCTTCAGGAACGTCTTCCGGGAATTGTCCAGATGCTTGAGGAAATGCTCCTCCTTCGTCGTGCGGAACGGATGCACGTCGAAGCACACATACTCGCCCTTTTTGCCGTAGCCGTTGCGCTCCAGGGCCCGGATCTGGTTGAAGGCGACCCGCAGGTTCGCGGAGCCAAAGGGCTTGTCCTGGTCGAACTTCAGGCCGTTCTGGTCGTTGAGGTGCAGTGACCAGAGCTTGCCGAAGCTCATGGCGAAATCGATTTCATCCGCCGGGTCGAAGCCCGCGAGGATCGCATGCGCCGACTCGATCAACGCGCCGACGCGCTTCGGATCCCGCGTGAGCGAGGCGATGGCGAGCGCGTGGCCGATGGACGGGATGTAGGCATGGTCCATCGGTTCATTCGGCTTCGGCTCAATGCAGAGCCGGGCCTTCTTGTCGTGGGCCAACATGGCGTCGAGCGCCTGCACCAGCAATTCGGTCGAGCGTGCGCCCGACTTGGACTCGCGGACGTAGGTGCCTTCGCGGGCCAGCCACAGCACGATCAGGTCGGTGCCGAGCACACGGGCGATGTCGATCGTCTGCTTGGAGCGATCGATGGCGTATTGGCGGTCCTTCTTGCTGTTCGAGGTGTAGCCGCCGTCCACGGTCTGCGGTGCGAACCAAAGGCGCGGCGCCACCATCTCCGCGACGATGCCCTCGCCGTCCAGGCGCTTCTTCAGTTCCTTGGCCTCCTTGAGCACCTGCGCGGCGGACTTCGAATCAATGTCCGGCACGGCGTCGTCGTCGTGGAACATCATCGCGTCGAAACCGAGCTTCTTCAGCGCGGCGAGTTTCCAGTCAAAGGTCTGGGCGGCCCGGGTGGTCGGGCCGTAGGGATCGCCGCCCTCGCTGAAGTTCCAGGGACCGACACAAAAACGATATTGGGATTTGGCCATAGTGAACGCCGGCAAGGCTAGGCAGTGGCCGCCGACGAAGGGAGCGGAAAATGTGCTGGCGGCACCGGACGGCCACGAAGCTGAATCAGATGATCGGATCAGGCCCGTGGCTCTGGGCGATAGCCCTCTCCGGCCATGGTGGCCTGCGGCCAGAGCTGAAGCCCGCAGCGCTCGTCCACCGGGGACTCTCAGCGCCGTTTCACGGGGCCTGCCGGCAAGATGCCGGCAGCGTTTTGGGGATCTCCCGGCGGCTGGCCTCAGCTCCCCAGCACCCGTTTCACGAAATCCCGGCTGCGGGCGTGGTTGGCCACGGCGTCGCGGGTGATCTTCGTGCCGGATTCCAGTGCGAGTTCCACCGTGAAGAATCGCGGCAACCGGCGTTCGCGCACCACTTCCGCGATGGCGGCGTAATCAATGTCCCCGGTGTCGAGGTCCTCCCACCAGATCTTCTCCCGGCTCTGGCGCAAGTGCCAGGAGACCACGCGGTCACCGTATTCCTTCAGGCAGTCCAGCGGGGCGATGCCGCCGCGATAGACCCAGTGGACATCGTAGCAGAAGCCGACCTGAGTCCCGGGGCACTGGCGGAAGTTCTGGTGGAACTCCTTCGCCCCGTTGGCCAGTTCGGGCGTGTGATGATGGATGCCAAGACGAAGGCCCAGCTTGTCGATTTCCTCCCCGAGCTCGCGCAGCGCCTCGACCTGGATGGCCAGTTCGGCATCCGTCTTGGGCCGGCCAATCGGGTCCGGATTGAAGTTCACGATGCCGAATCCGGCCTTGGCGGCCTCCTTGGCCGCGACCGCAATGCGCTCGGCGGTTTCCGTCGCCTTGCCGAGGATGTGCATGGCCCCGCCGGTGTAGAGGCTCACGGGCTTCAGCCCCTTCTTCCGGAGGCGTTCGGCGAACTTGGCGTTGTTCTCCGGCGCCGCAGTGTCGAGCGTGCCTTCCGCATAGTCGTAGCCGGCGTCGCGCAGCGCGGAGAGCACCTCGTCCAAGTGCTCGTCCAGGTTTTTGCCGGCGCGCTGGTAGTATTGGCCCCAGCCGTAGAGCTGCGAACCGACCAGCGGCGGGGTCAGCACCGGCGGCACGTATTTGGCATCGGCAGCCCAAGCCGGGGCGGTGATCGCCACGGCGGCGGCGGAGTGAAGAAAGTCACGGCGGTTCATGGCGGCAATGCGGGATGGGACTGGGAGCAACAGTGCGGCCAGCGTGGCAGAAGCCGGTGCGGTGGCCAAGCCGCGCTTGCCCCCGCGCCGGCCGGCCGCTACACCACCGCCCGGCTGTTGCGGAAAACCAGCCGATGGCAGGCGCCCAAGCCCGTCAGCACGAACAAAACCGCGAGTGAATCACGAGCTATCCAGTTTGGCCGCACGCGTGTGCGCCGTGATCCGTCATTCCACGACGGAGCCGTTTCCTGTGCTGTCCGAGGACGAGTTCAACGCGCTGGCGTTGGCGGTGTTCCGGTCCCAGTTCCACCACAATGCCGCCTATCGGGCTTTCTGCGCCGGCCGAAGTGTTTCCCCGGATTCCGTTGGTGATTGGCAGAAAGTCCCGGCGGTTCCTCCGCGGGCGTTCAAGGGGCTGGAACTGACCTCGTTGGCCGCGGCGGAACGCGAGTTCGTCTTTTGGTCCTCCGGCACCACGGGCGAGAGCCGCAGCCGGCACTTCCACAGCCGCGAATCGGTGGCGCTCTACGAGACGTCGCTGTGGGCGTGGTTCGAACGCCAGGTGCTCGCCGGCCGACCGGAACTGTGTCCCGTCGCCCTGACTCCGTCGCCGGCGGCGGCGCCCAATTCCTCCCTCGCCCACATGTTCGGTGAAATCCTCCGCCGGCAGGGACGTGTGCCGGAGGAGCATTTCGTTGGCAGAGTGGGGTTGGACGGTGCTTGGGGAGTGGACTTCGGGGCGTGGCGTCGCTGTGTGGAGCAGGGGATGGTCCGGAACGAACCCCTGTTGTTGCTCGGCACGGCGTTCAACTTTGTCCACCTGCTGGACTGGCTGGCGACCAGCGGAAGCAGCCTGTGCCTTCCGGCCGGCTCGGTCGTGCTCGAAACGGGCGGCTACAAGGGCCGTTCCCGGGAACTGACCCGGAGCGAACTGCACGCAGCGTTGGGCGAGGCGCTCGGCCTCGCCCGCGATCAGATCGTCACCGAATACGGCATGAGCGAGCTGAGCTCGCAGGCCTACGCCTATCCGGGTTCAGCGGACGGACGGCAGTGGTTCCGGTTCCCGCCGTGGGCGCGGGCGCAGGTCGTCTCCCCGGAAACGGGCCAGGAAGTCGCCGAGGGCGCGACCGGCGTGCTGCGCATCCTGGACCTCGCCAACGTCTGGTCGGTGGCCGCCCTGCAGACCGAAGACCTCGCGGTCCGTCACGGCGAGGCGTTTGAACTGCTCGGCCGCATCCCGGCCGCCGAACCGCGCGGTTGCTCCCAGATGACCGCCTGAAGAATCCTGCCGCATGAACCTGCCCCAGATCTTCCTCGCCGACCTGCCGCCCGAAGCGGTGCTGACGCCGGCGCTCGTGCGCGACGCCTGCATTGCGGTGAAGCGCAACCGGGCGCAGTGGCTGGCCCAGCGAAAGACCCAGGAACTGGTCGAACTCGTGGCCTACGCGGCGGAACGCTGGCAGCAGCCAGACAATGGTTTTCGCCGCCTCGCGCTCCAACTGGGGCCGGCGGAAACGGGCTTCGGTCCGGCGACCCTCGCGCGCGGACTCGATTCGCTGTTCCGGCTGCTCACGGTGGACCAACTGCACGCCCTGCTGAACCAGGACCTCGGCGACGTGCGCCGGCTCGACGAATTCTCCGCGCCCGCGGGTGAACTGCGGCACGGCCGGCTGGCCCTGGCCCGGGGCCACGAACTGCTCGTTCACCTGGCGGCCGGCAATCTTCCGAATTCCGCCCTGATGTCGCTGGTGCTGGGCCTGCTCACCAGGTCCGCGCAGTTCATGAAGCTTTCCCGCGGCGGCGCGCTGCTGCCCCGGCTGTTCGCCCATTCCCTCGCGGAACTGGAACCGAAGCTCGGTGGCTGCCTGGAACTCGCCGTGTGGCCGGGCGGCGCCGCTGACTTGGAAGCCGCCCTCTTCGGCGAGACCACCTGTGTTACCGTGCAGGGCAGCGACGAGACGGTGGCGGACCTCCGCGGCCGACTGCCGGCGTCGGTCCGACTGGTGGCCCACGGACATCGGCTGAGCTTCGGGTTCATCAGCGGCGACCTGATGAGCAGCTACTCGGCCCGCAAGGTCGCCGAGAAGGCGGCGGCCGATGTCAGCGCCTGGAATCAGCTCGGCTGCCTCTCGCCCCATGTATTCTACGTCGAGGACCGTGGGGCCGTCTCCGCGGAAGCCTTCGCCGAACTCCTGGCGGCCGCGTTGGCCGAACGGGAAACCACCGAACCGCGCGGGGAACTGCCCGTGGCCGAGGCTGCGCAGATCAACGACCGGCGCTACCTGCACGAACTGCGAGCCGCCCGGCATCTGGTGCAGCGCGGCGAGGCGGTCACCGTGCCGCGCGGGGCCTTCTTCGAGCCGGCCTCGGTCGGCACGCGGCTGTGGGCCAGCGAAGGCTCGACCGCCTGGACCGTCGTCTATGAGGAGGACGCCCGGTTCCATGCGTCGTGCCTGAATCGCTTCGCCTACGTGAAGCCGGTGCGGGATCTGGCCGAAGCCCTGCGCCTGGCCGATCCGGTGCGGGGGCAGGTCAGCACAGTGGGACTCGCGGCGTTGGAATCCCGGATGCCCGAACTGGCGTTGGAGCTGTCGGCTTGGGGCGTCACCCGGGTGTGTCCGCTGGGCCGGATGCAGGAACCGCCCGTCACCTGGCGCCACGACGGCCGGCCGGCCCTGGGGGAACTCGTGACTTGGACCGACCTTGAACTTTGATTTGGCACATCTGGACACCGCCCCATCTCCCTCTCTTCCACTCGGAGTGGAGGAGAGGGCTGGGGAGAGGAGGTTGCCCGCAATGGCCACGGCCACGCGGTGGGGCACCCCTTTCCCCGCGCTTCGCCGCGGAGAGAGGGAGTTCACCCCCAGGGGCAGGGGCGAGTTAGGCCCCTTCGATCCGCAGAGTTGGCCGGGAACGCCGATTCAAGGAGCTTGGGCTGATCCCCGGCACCACCGGGAACGGAGGCCTGAACCGCTGTTTTGAAAATGATGGAACTTCGCAAAAGCTTTCAGTTCGAGGCGGCCCACCGCCTTCCCCAGGTGCCGCCTGGCCACAAGTGCGCCCGACTGCACGGCCACAGCTTCGTTGCCGAGATCGTGGTGCGAGGCCCGTTGGACCCGCACCTCGGCTGGGTGATGGACTACGCCGACATCAAGGCCGCGTTCCGGCCGATCTACGAACGGCTGGATCACCACTACCTCAACGAGCTTCCCGGACTGGAGAATCCCACGAGCGAAAACCTCGCGGTCTGGATCTGGCGGGAGCTGAAGCCCGTGCTGCCGCAGTTGTCGGAAGTGGTGGTCGCCGAAACCTGCACCGCCCGCTGCGTGTATCGTGGCGAATAAGGGCGATGCCGCCCGTGGCAAAGTGCCCTTGATTCAGTTTGGTGGATAGGTGCCGTGTGAGTGTGAATCGGCTTGGCGGACTGGAAAGTTCGCCCTCCCGGGGGGCGGGTTTTCCAACCCGCCCGTCATCCGCGCCCCGCGGCTTTCGGCCGGAGGCCCACGATCTCGACGAGGGATTGCTGAAGAACCATCGCCTCGTCGAGGCCGCTGCTGACCAGCTTCACGTTGGCGTCGAGCAACGTGTCCATCGCCCGGATGAGCTCGGCGACGGTGTAGTTCTCCGCCTGCTTGGCGGCCTGGAAAAGCACGAACGGATGGCCGGCGAGGGGATTGAAGCGTTTGTCGTCCGGCAGCGACGTTGTCGGCAGGCGGTCCAGCTGGGCCTTGAACGCGTTGTAGTCGCGGGCCGGCTTGAGCAGTCCCTGGTCGCGCAGTTCGCGGAGCATGAGCAGCGCGCGCACCTTGGAGATCAGCCCGTAGAGCAGGCCGATCTCGGATTTCTTTTTGTCCACGCCGTTGCGGATTTCCCAGAGTTCCTGGTCGAGCACCCGCAGCAGTTTGACCAGGTCGCGCTCGCCGAGCGCCTCGCCGAGGGCGAACGCCTTCGCGAGTTTCTGGGCGGGCGTCATCGTCTGGACGTCAGCCAGGGTCACTTCGGCCCGGTCGCCGAGGTAAAGCGTGAGTTTTTCCACCTCGTTGGCGAGGGCGCGGAGGTTGGGGCCCACCCGGGTCACGAGTTCCGCGAGGGCATTGTCGGCGATGTCCCTGTTCGCGGTCCGGAACAGGCGCAGCGCCTCGGATTCGGCCTTGCCGGCCCAGTCCTTATCGTCGGCCGAGAGGGCGTTGAAAGCCTCGACAGTGCCCAGCTTTTCGACGGTCTTGTAAAAGGTCCGGCGCTTGTCCGGTTTCGCGCCGGAGATGAGCAGGCGGACGTTGTCCCAGCGAAAGGCCTTCAGTTCCTCCGCCAAGCGCCCGAGCTCTTCGGTCACGGCGGCGCTGGCCGAAGTCCGGTCGTCTCCGAGAAAGGTGCAGTCGCGGAACCAGACGGCCTTGGCGCCGCCGAAGAAGGGCAGGGTGTTGAGGGCTTCGCGCAGGCGGCCGAGGCGGGTGAGGGCTTCGCCGGCGTTGTTGGCGGAGGCCTCGACGATCTCGTGGTCCATGCCGCCGAGTTCGGCGCTCCACTGCTCAAAGAGGGCCTTGGCGCGCTGCTTGACGCTGAACTCGTCGTCGCCGCAGACCAGCAGCAGCGGGGTGGAACTGGAAGCGGCCTTGGCCATCAGGACGGCTCCGAATCGTCGCCGGTGCCTTCCTGCTTCTCCTCGCCGATGCGGGTGAGGACTTCGGTCATGTCCTCGACCGACTGAAAGAGCTTGGTGGTGACAAAAATGGGCTTCTTCTGCGCCGCGGCGAGGGCGAGGCAGTCACTCGGGCGGGCGTCGAGTTCGACCAGCTTGGAGCCCAGCTCGTTTTCCTGCCGCAGGATCAGGCGGGCGAAGTAGGTGGCATTCCGCAGTTCGGTGATGACGACCCGTTCCACCGTGATGCCAAAGCCCTGGAAGATGTTGCCGATGAGGTCGTGGGTGAGCGGCCGTTCGTGCTGCGTGCCGCGCAGCGCCATGCCGATGATGGCGCCCATGTTGTGCTCCACCTGGATCACAAACACCTTTTCGTCGTTCCCGACGAAGAGGGCCACGCCGTTGTTCGCCGGCAGCAGCCCCCGGATTTGAACGGGCAACACGTCCTTCTTCATGCCCGGAGTGTGGAAAGCGCGGGCGGCCGACGCAAGCGGCCGCCGCGCCCTCCCGGGGTGATTCCCCAGGCTCAAAAGGTCGTGCGCAGGTCCAGGGTGAACGGGAAGTCGCCGTCCGACGGCGGCGGCGGCGCATTGAACTTCCCCTGGCTGGCGCCGTGGGTAAAGAAGCGGGCCAGACGACGGCTCTCGGCTTCGTAGCTGTTCACCGGGAATGTGTCGTAGCTGCGACCGCCGGGATGCGCGACGTGATACTGGCAGCCGCCGAGCGAACGACCGTTCCACGTGTCGTAGAGGTCGAAGGTCAGCGGCGTGTGGACGCCGATTGTGGGCTGCAAACATTCGGGCGGTTGCCATGCGCGGTAACGGACGCCGGCGATGCCTTCGCCGTTGGTTCCGGTGGGATGCAGCGGAATGCGCCGGCCATTCACGACGAGCGCGAAACGGTCGCCGGCCAAACCGCGGGCCTTGACCTGCAATCGTTCCACCGATGAATCCACGTAACGCACGGTGCCGCCGCCGCCGGGTTCTTCGCCGAGGACGTGCCACGGTTCGAGCGCAGTGCGGAGTTCGACTTCCACATCGCGTTGGGCGAAGTCGCCGATGCGCGGGAAGCGGAACTCGAAGTGCGGCGCGAACCAGTCGAACTCGAACGGATACCCGGCGTCGCGCAGGTCGCGGATGACGTCCTTGAAATCGGTCTCGCAGAAGTGCGGCAGCATCCAGCGGTCGTGGATGTCCGTGCCCCAGCGCACGAGGCCGTTCTTGTAAGGCTCGTTCCAGAACTTCGCGATGAGGCCGCGCAGCAGGAGATGTTGCGCGAGGCTCATGCGCGCGTGCGGCGGCATTTCAAAGGCGCGCATCTCGACGAGGCCGAGCCGGCCGGTCGCGCTCTCGGGCGCGTAAAGCTTGTCGATGCTGAACTCGGAGCGGTGCGTATTGCCACTGGCGTCGATGAGCAGGTTGCGGAAGAGGCGGTCGCACAGCCACGGCGGGGTGTATCCGAACTGACCGATGTTGCGGTCGAGTTCCTTGAAGGCGATCTCGAGTTCGTAGAGCGAATCGTTGCGGGCCTCGTCGATGCGCGGCGCTTGCGACGTGGGGCCGATGAAGAGTCCGCTGAAGAGCCAACTGAGCGACGGATGATTCTGCCAGTAGGCGAGCAGCGAGCGGAGCAGATCAGGCCGGCGCAGGATGGGCGAGTCGGACGGCGTTTCTCCGCCGATGATGATGTGGTTGCCGCCGCCGGTGCCGGTGTGGCGGCCGTCCACCATGAACTTCTCCGTGCCGAGCCGGGTCTGTCGGGCTTCCTCGTAGAGCACGGTGGTGCGCTCGACGAGTTCGTCCCACGACTTGCTGGGATGCAAGTTTACCTCAATGACACCAGGGTCCGGCGTGACGGCGAGCTTGTTCAGGCGCGGATCTTTCGGCGGCGTTTCGCCTTCGATGATGACGGGCAGGCCGAGTTCGGTGACGGCCGTTTCGATGCCGGCGATGAGGTCGAGGTAATCCTCCGTGGTCGCGACCGGCGGCATGAAGACGTGCAGGCGGCCATCGCGCGGCTCCACGCACATCGCGGTGCGGATAATCCACGGCGCGGATTGACCCTGCACGGGACGACGATTCGGATCGAAGTCCGGCGGCAGCGGTGGCAGTTGGATGCGTTCCTCTTCGAATTCGCCCAGTTGCTGCGCGCGCTGACCGGGGCCGTATCCGGCGGGCGTCGGCGCGCCTTTGCCGCGAAGGAAGCGCTGGCCGGTGCTCTCGGGCTGGCGGACCTTGTAGGGAAACTCCTTCGGCAGGTCCGGAAACTTTGCCGACGGATCCTGTCCGTGCACCCACGGGAAATCCTTCTCGGCGACCCACGGAATGGAATCGAGCGGCAGGCGCAGACCCATCGCGGAATCGCCGGGGATGAGCCAGAGGGTGTCGTCGTCGCGCAGGAACCACGCGCCGGACATCCAGCCCGGCTGGTTGCCATACATCGCGCGCTTGATCGGCAGCGCGTAGCCGGTGACTTCGCCGAGGCCTTTCTGAAAGAGCCGCGCGATGCGGTCGCGCTCGAGTTTGTCCTTCAGGTTCGATTTCTCCGGCGTGACGTTCGACGGCAGGCGGCGCTCTTTCCAAGTGTAGTAGAAGGCATCTTCGTAGGCCGGAATCATGTATTTCGGGTCGGCGCCGACGACGCGCGCGATGCGTTCGAGCAACGCCTTCGCTTCCTTCGCCGCGAAGCCGTAATCCTTCGACTCATCGGCGATGAGGGAATCGTCCTTCCAAATCGGCACGCCGTCCTTGCGCCAGTAACAGCCGAGCGCGTAACGCGGGAGTTGCTCGCCCGGATACCACTTGCCTTGGCCGTAGTGCAGCAGCGCGCCGGGAGCCCACTTCGTGCGGAGACGCTTGATGAGTTCGCCGGAGAGCACGCGCTTCTTGGGCGAGACGGCGGTGAAGTTCCACTCCGGACCATCGGGGTCATCGACGGAAACAAACGTCGGCTCCCCGCCCATGGTCAGGCGCACATCGCCGCGTTTCAGATCGGCGTCGATGGCGTGGCCGAGCGTTTCGATCTCGGTCCATTGCGCCTCGGTGTAAGGCTTGGTGACGCGCGGCGATTCGTAGATGCGCGTGACCTTCATCTCGTGATGCAGCTTCGACTCGCACTTGTCGATCGCACCACTCACGGGCGCGGCGCTGCTGGGCTCGGGCGTGCAACTCAGCGGGATGTGGCCTTCGCCGGCGAGCAGGCCGCTCGTGGGATCAAAACCAATCCAGCCGGCGCCGGGCAGATACACTTCGCACCAGGCATGAAGATCGGTGAAGTCGAATTCCGTGCCACTCGGGCCGTCGAGCGATTTCACGTCCGGCGTGAGCTGGATGAGATATCCGCTGACGAAGCGCGCCGCCAAACCGAAGTGCCGGAGCAATTGCACGAGCAGCCAGCCGGAATCGCGGCAGGAACCGCTGAGCTTGGTGAGCGTTTCCTCGGGCGTTTGCACGCCGGGTTCGAGGCGGATGAGATACTTGATGTCGTGCTGAAGCCGCTGGTTGATGGCGACGAGGAAATCGATGGTGCGGAGTTCCTTCGCCGGAGCACTGGCAGTCGGCTTGGCGGTCGCGGCGGCGCCTTCCACCTGAATATGTCCGCCCTCGTGATGCACGTCCATGCGATGGAGCGATGCGGATGTCGGCGCATGCGCGAGCGCTTCGGGATGGCCGAGGATGTCGCGCTTCAGCGCCGCGATGTAAGCGGCAAGATTCGGTGACAACGCGCAGGGTTCGAGAAACGGCGTGAGATCTTTCTTGGTCGTCGCGTCGTAGGTGAACGGGAAATTCGTCGCGGCGTCTTCGATGAAGAAGTCGAACGGGTTCAGCACCGACATCTCGGCGACGACTTCGACTTCGACGCAGAATTCCTTCATCCGCTCGGGGAAGACGAGGCGAGCGTTCCAGTTCGCAAAGGGATCCTGCTGCCAGTTGATGAAATGCTCGCCGCCCGTGATCTTCTGCGAGTAGCTGAGGATCTTGGTCCGGCAATGCGGGGCCGGCCGCAGCCGCACGACATGCGGACCGTGTCCGACCGGCTTGTCGTAGGTGTAGTGAGTCTTGTGGTAGAGGGCGACGTGAATGGCCATGGCAAAACGGGTAGGACCGCCGACTGAACCGAACCGAAAAGGGTGAAATGACCGCGTCTAGCCCAAGGCGATTGATCGCCGAGGGCCGGGGCGTGGAAGCGGTCGCAGGACCGACTGTTGCTGCTGTTCCTCCTGTTGGACGAACACTTCCTCGTCAAATGTGGCGAATGACAGGAAGAAGTAGGCCTCGAATAGCGCGTCGCCGATCGAGTTCAGCTTGAGCTGGAGTTCGTCGAGGTAACGGTGGAGACCGCGGTCGAAGATCTCGTCCACCGTGCTGAACTGGAGTTCGGCCAGCAGTCGGCCGGCGAGCTTCTCGGCGTCGTTGACGAACCGGCCTTCGGGCACGCCGGAGATCCGGCGCAGGGCCGTGTTCAGCTCCGTGACGCAGAAGCGCACCGAGCGGGGCAGTTCCTCGTTCAGCAGGAGGAATTCGGCCACGAGCTTGGGATGAACCTCCGCGCCGTAGATGGACTTGTAGGAGTCCCACGCGCTGCAGGAGCGGAGAATGGCGGACCACTCCAGGGACTCCGTCTGGCTGATGGATTTCGGGGCGCCGCGGTCCGGGAGAGTCTGGTAGCGGACGTCGAGGATCCGCGAGGTCTTGTCCGCGCGCTCGATGAACTTGCCGACCTGGTTGAACTGCCAGCCCTCGTTGTGGATGAGCGTGGCGAAGGTGATGCCGACGATGTGGAGCGAGCTGGCCTTGATCTTCTCAAAGAACTCGCTGGGGCTCTGGTCCCACAGGTGGCGGGCATCCTTGGAGCGGATGAAGAGATACAGGCGGTTGAGTTCCTCCCACAGCTCGCCAGTGATCTGGTCGCGGACCATGCGGGCATTCTCGCGGGCCTGGCAGATGGACTGCATGATGGAGTTGGGGTTCTCCAACTGGAACACCATGAACTCGGTCACCGCCTCGGCCGTGGCCACCGGATGCAGTTTGAAGAATTCGGCCTCGTCGCCGGTGGCCTGGACCACGGGCAGCCAGTGCTCCGCGAGGCGTTGCTCGTCGAGCTTCCGGAAGTCGAGGAGCAGTTGGAGGTTGGTGTCCACCAGACGCGCGATGTTCTCGGCGCGTTCGATGTAGCGGGACATCCAGTAGAGGCAGTTGGCGACGCGGCTCAGCATGAAATGGGGATGGGTTCGGGTTGAGGGTGTCGAATCACTCGTCTCCGTAGAGCACCCAAGTGTCCTTGCTGCCGCCGCCCTGTGACGAGTTGACGACGATGGAGCCCTTCCGCAGGGCCACGCGGGTCAGGCCGCCGGGCACAATCGTGATCTTCTCGCCGTAGATGATGTAGGGACGGAGGTCGATGTGCCGGCCCTCGAACTGGCCGCCGCCGATATGTGTCGGGTGGCGCGAAAGCGAGATCATCGGCTGCGCGATGTAATTCCGGGGGTCCGCCTCCACCGCAGCGCGGAACTTCTCGATCTCCTCTTTGGTTGATTTCGGACCGACCAGCATGCCGTAGCCGCCGGATTCGTTGGCGGCCTTCACCACCAGTTGGTCCAGGTTCTCGAGGATGTAGCGCTTGTCCGATTCCTCGTTGGCTAGGTAGGTCGGGACGTTCGGGATGATCGGGTCCTGATCGAGGTAATATTTGATGATCTTCGGCACGAACGCATACATCACCTTGTCGTCGGCGATGCCGGTGCCGATGGAATTGGCCAGCGACACGTTGCCGGCCCGGTAGGCCCGGACGATGCCGGGGACGCCGAGCATCGAGTCGCGCCGGAACACGGTGGGATCGAGGAAGTCGTCATCGATGCGCCGGTAGATGACATGCACCGGCTGCAGGCCCTTGGTCGTGCGCATGAACACGCGGGCGTCCCGGACGACCAAGTCACGGCCTTCCACGATCTCGATGCCCATCTGGCGGGCGAGATAGGTGTGCTCGAAGTAGGCGCTGTTGTAGGCGCCGGGGGTCAGCAGGACGACCGTGGGGTCGGCGACGCCCGGCGGCGCGATGTGCTGGAGCATCTTGAGCAGCTCCTGCGGGTAATGCTCGACCGGCCGGACGCCGATCTCCTCGAACATCCCCGGGAACGTCCGCTTCATCGCGCGCCGGTTCTCCAGCACGTAACTGACGCCCGACGGGCAGCGGCCGTTGTCCTCCAGCACCATCCAGCCGCCGTCCGCGCCCCGGATCAGGTCGGTGCCGCAGATGTGGATGTAAATGTCCTTGGGGACATTGAAACCGGCGAACTCGCGGCGGAAATGTTTGCCTGACAGGACGTAGTAGGGCGGGACCACCCCGTCCTTCACGATCTTCTGCTCGTGATAGATGTCGTGGAGGAAGAGGTTGAGGGCCGTGATGCGCTGCACCAAACCCGCTTCCAACCGCTCCCACTCCTTGGCGCTGATGATCCGCGGGATCAGGTCGAACGGGAAAATCTTCTCGGTGCCCTGGGCGTCGCCATACACGTTGAAGGTGATGCCCTGGCGGAGAAAGGCGAGGTCCACCGACTGCCGGTAGCGGTCAAAATCCTCCGGCTTCAGGTCGCTGAAGAGTTGTTGGAATCGTCGGTAGTGGGGGCGGACCTGGTCCTGCCCATCCACCATCTCATCGAAGAAGTTTTCCGCCCGGTAGCCGTTCAGCACGGGGCTATTTGGTCTGCCCGCAGCCCCGGGCCAGCAAGGAAAAAGCCGGCGAACGAACTCAAAAACCGCTCATGGATCGGCCGGGAACGATTCACCGGGTCCGGTTTGCAACGCCGGATTCCGGGCCCGACGGAGCGGCGACCGGGGTGGCCCTTCACTTTTTTGCCCGCCTGCGGCAGGGTTTCGCCGATGTCCGCCGCGCCCCTGGGCTTGATCGCCGGTTCCAAGTCGCTCCCCCTGCTGTTCGCGGATGAGGCCCGCAAAGATGGCCGGAAGGTTGTGGCCGTTGCCTTTGAGGGGGAAACCCAGCCGGAGCTCGCCCAACGGGTCGATGAAATCGTCTGGCTCCGGGTCGGCCAGCTCAGCGCCATGATCCGGGCCTTCACGGACCGCGGGGTGCGGCAATGCGTCATGCTCGGCCAGATCGCGCCCAAGAACCTGTTCGACCTGCGGCCGGATCTGCGGGCGATGGGCCTGCTGTTCCGGCTCAAGGAAAAGAACGCCCACACGATCTTTGGGGCGATCGCCGACGAGCTTCAAAAGGACGGGGTGGAACTGATCGCGCCGCTCCGCTGGCTCCGGCCCTGGATGCCGGAGGCGGGCTATCAGGCCGGGCCGGCACTCTCGGCTGCCCAGCGGGAGGATGCCCGCTTCGGCCTGCGGATCGCCAAGGAGGTTTCCCGGCTCGAAATTGGGCAGAGCGTCGTGGTGAAAGGCGGAACCACCCTGGCAGTGGAGGGGTTTGAAGGCACCGACGCCTGTCTGGAGCGCGGCGGCCGGCTTGCCGGCAAGGATGGAGGCGCGGTGGGGGTGAAGGTGGCCAAGGAAGGACACGACATGCGCTTTGACATTCCCTGTGTGGGCCCGCGCACGGTGGCGGTCTGCGCCGAACACGGAATCGCGGTGCTGGCATTTGAGTCCGGCAAGACCCTCCTGCTCGATCAGGCGGAGTTGGAGCAGGTGGCCAAATCCCGGAAGGTCACCGTCGTCGCCGTGTCGTAAGGCGCGGTTCGGAACTTGGAGCCTGTCTGAGAATTGCGAGAGGTGCTGTTTTCGCGCCCAAGGCCGGCTGGCTTCGTTGCTCCTCAGTCGAAGACCCATGAAGGGTATTCT
>OFDN01000227.1_pt1 | contig 52916 bp, 56 predicted proteins | sample 1520971 | NCBI WGS metagenome assembly OFDN01 (sample SAMEA94257418, study PRJEB24077) | hot springs metagenome | biome: Aquatic biome; feature: Geographical feature; material: Water | place: India | collected 2012-06-12 | depth 5 m | reverse complement strand
AGGCCGCCCTTACGGGCAAGCCAGATCAGATGTCACCTATCCGTGCATCAGTCCCCACCACCGTCACCGCCAGCGCGAAGGCCCCGAGTCGATCGACTCGGGGCCTTTCGCATGACTTCCCTCGGGCGGCGGCTACGGCACCAGCAGCACCTTGCCCGTCGTGCCGCGGCTCGCGAGCGCGGTCTGCGCGGCCCCGGCCTCGGCGAGCGGGAAGCGGGCGCCGATGCGCACGTCGAGCGACCCCGACTCGAGCATCGCGAACAGCTCGCGGTAGCGGCCCGACCGCTCGGCGGGGGTGCGCAGGAAGTGCCCGAGCGAGGGGCGCGTGACGCTGTGCGACCCGCCCGCGTTGAGGCGCTGCAGGTCGAAGGGCGGCACCGGTCCGCTCGCGGCGCCGAACAGCACGAGCTCGCCGCGCACCGCGAGGCTCGCGAGCGAGCCATCGAATGTCGCCTGCCCGACCCCGTCGTAGACCACGGGCACGCCGGCGCCGTCGGTGAGCGCGCGCACCGCATCCGTGAAGCCCTCGTACGGAATGCTGCGCCAGGCCCCCGCCGCCCGACTGAGCTCGGCCTTCTCGTCGTCGGAGGTCGTCGTGATCACGCGCACCCCGCGGGCGACGAGCACCTGGGTGAGCAGCAGGCCGACCCCGCCGGCGCCGGCGTGCACGAGCACCGTCTCGCCCGGCTTCGGATGCGCGGCCGAGGTCGCGAGGTAGTGCGCGGTCAGCCCCTGCAGCGGCAGGGCCGCGGCGGTGTCGAGGTCGACGCCTTCGGGCACTACGACCGCGCGCTCGGCGGGCACGGTGAACAGCTCGGCGTAGGTGCCGGCGGCCTCGGCCGTGCACACGCGGTCGCCCACCTGCAGGGTCGTGACGCCCTCGCCGAGCGCCTCCACGACGCCGGCTCCCTCCGAACCCGGGGTGAAGGGCAGGCTCACGCGGTAGCCGCCGGTGCGCTGGTAGATCTCGATGAAGTTGAGCCCGGCGGCGTGCGTGCGCACGAGCACCTCGCCGGCGGCGGGGGCGGGAGGCGGAGCATCCGTCGCCCGCAGCACCTCGGGTCCACCGGTCTCGGTCATGACGATCGCGCGCACGAACCCTCCTTGCATTCGGGAGTCTCAGCCTAGAACGACGCGGGCGCCGAACTCCGAGTACGCCGAGAGCGGAGGAGCCTGACGCGGAATACCGGTATTCTGAGTCGGTTCAAGGGGAGTAGTCCTTCGAAGTCGACTCGTCAGTACGAGCACGCGATCGTGCTCCGGGCGGCTTGCATCATGCAGATGGTGCGGACGAGACCTTGGTCAGTCCGGTCTGCCCAAGGAGCCCTCATGGGTGTCACACCCCTCATCTGGATCATCACGATCGCCGTCACTGTCGCGTTCTTCATCTGGGAGTTCTACGCGCACGTGCGCAAGCCGCACGAGCCGACCATCGCCGAATCGGCGAAGTGGTCGGCGTTCTACATCGCCCTGGCGCTGCTCTTCGGCGTGGGCATCGGAATGGTGTCGGGCTGGCAGTTCGGCGGTGAGTACTTCGCCGGCTACCTCACCGAGAAGGCCCTGTCGGTCGACAACCTCTTCGTCTTCCTCCTGGTCATGTCGGCTTTCGCCGTGCCCAAGATGTACCAGCAGAAGGTGCTGCTGATCGGCATCGCCATCGCGCTCATCATGCGCGGCATCTTCATCGCCGTGGGCGCGACCCTGATCGCGAACTTCTCGTGGATCTTCTACATCTTCGGCGCCCTGCTGCTCGTGCTGGCCTACCGTCAGGCTTTCGCCTCGCACGACAGCGACCCGCAGAACCTGCGCATCGTGCAGTTCGCACGCCGGCACCTGCCGTTCGTCGACCAGTACCACGGCGACAAGATGTCGGTGAAGATCGACGGCAAGCGGTTCTTCACCCCGATGCTGCTGGTGATCGTCGCGATCGGATTCGTCGACCTGATCTTCGCGGTCGACTCGATCCCCGCCATCTACGGTCTGACCGAGGAGGCGTACATCGTGTTCACCGCGAACGCCTTCGCGCTCATGGGTCTGCGCCAGCTGTACTTCCTCATCGGCGGACTGCTCGAGCGTCTCGTCTACCTCGCGCAGGGCCTCGCGGTGATCCTGTCGTTCATCGGCATCAAGCTGATCTCGCACGCCCTCAAGGTCAACGAGCTGCCCTTCATCAACGGCGGCGAGCCGGTGAAGTGGGTTCCCGAGATCCCGATCTGGTTCTCGCTCGGCTTCATCGCCACGACGATCGTCGTCGCGACCGTGCTCAGCCTGCTCAAGACGCGGAAGGACGGAAAGCGCGAGGCCGCGCAGCAGGAGGCCGAGAAGGCCGACGAGGTCGCGCCCTAGTACCGGCGCGGCCTCACGGCGGAGCCGCCTAGAGCCAGTGCGGGTAGTGCGCCTCGACCACGTTGCGGTGCGAGCGCACGCGGCTCTTCAGCCAGTTCACCCCGAACACGGGGTGCAGCGGGTTGTCGGGATCGAGCGTGACGCCCTTCGCCTCAGCCGCGAGCGCGGGAGGCAGGTCGATCGTCGGAATCTCGGCGTCGAGCGCCGGCCCGAAGAAGAACGGCACCGAGATGCGGGTGTCGCCGGGTTCGGGCGACTGCACGCGGTGCAGCGTGGCCTTGAGGTAGCCGTTCGTGGCGATCTCGAGCAGCTCGCCGATGTTCACCACGAAGGCGCCGGGCACGGAGGGCGCGTCGATCCACTCGCCGTCCTTCTCGACCTGCAGCCCGCCCTTGCCGTCCTCCACGTACAGCAGAGTGAGCACGCCGAGGTCTTTGTGGGCGCCCACGCCCTGGGTGCCCTCGGTGCGGGCGCGCCCCGGGTAGCGCGCGATCTTCAGGTGCGGGGATGCGTCGCCCGCGAACGCCGCATCGAACGTGTCGCTCGGGGCGCCGAGCGCCTCGGCCCACGAGCGCAGCAGCGTGACGCTGATCTGCCCGAGCCGATCCATCCACTCGGTGGCGACCTCCTGCAGCGCGGGCAGCTCGGCCGACCACAGGTTGGGGCCCTCGAGCGCCCAGAAGTCGGGCACTCCGGGGCCGAGCGGCACGGCATCCCGCTCGGCGCCGATGTCGATCTGCTCGCGCCAGTCGGTCGCGCCCTGCGTGAGCTCGCCACCCATGCGGGTGTAGCCGCGGAAGTGCGGGCTGTGCGTGTTCTCGATGGCGAGCTTCGCCTCGACCGGCAGCGCGAAGAAGTCGCGCGCCGTCTGCATCATGCGGTCGATCAGCTCGGGGGGCAGGCCGTGACCGACGAGGTAGAAGAAGCCGACCTCGTGGGTCGCGCGACGCAGCTCGTCGCGGAAGCGGGCGGCGTCGTCAGCCGAACCGTCGAGGAGGGAGAGGTCGAGGATGGGGAGCGTGCGCATGAGGAGAGTCTCCGGAGTTCTGTGTCGTGCGGCCGGGTGGGCCAGCGGTTGTCGGGGGTGGGCGCGAGGAGGGCGCACCAGAGAGCTAGTTCGGCGGGGGAACTAGCGACAACAGCGACAACAGAACTGAGGGCTCACGATGTGCACGACGGTAGCAGGGGTGTTCGCTCTGCGCAAAGTTGCTTGACTAATACCCAGGGGGGGTATTAGCGTGGCGGTCATGGACGAGACGCACACGCACCACGATCACGCCGCGCACGATCACGCTGCGCACGGCGACCATGCCGAGCACGGTCACGCCGGTCACGGCGGTCACGCGGGCCACGGGGCTCACGCGGGCCACGGGGCTCACGCGGGCCACGGGGCTCACGGCGGCCACGGCGACCACGTGGCGGTCTTCCGCCGCCTCTTCTGGTGGAACCTCCTGCTCGCGATCCCGGTCGTCGCTTTCAGCGGGATGTTCGCGATGGTGCTCGGCTACGAGCTGCCGCCCGTTCCGGGCCTCGACCTGATCTCGCCCGTGCTCGGCACGGTCATCTTCGTCTGGGGCGGTCGCCCCTTCCTCACCGGCGCCGTCGACGAGCTGCGCGCGCGCCGCCCCGGCATGATGCTGCTCATCGGCCTGGCCATCACGACCGCGTTCGTCGCGAGCATGGGCGCGAGTCTCGGCGTGCTTCCCCACGAGCTCGACTTCTGGTGGGAGCTCGCCCTGCTCGTCGTCATCATGCTGCTCGGCCACTGGATCGAGATGCGCTCGCTCGCCCAGACCACGAGCGCGCTCGACTCGCTCGCCGCGCTGCTGCCCGACGAGGCCGAGCGGGTCACCGCCGACGGGGTCGAGACGATCGCGCCGGCGACCCTCCGGGTGGGCGACATCGTCATCGTCCGCCCCGGAGCCCGCGTGCCCGCCGACGGCGAGATCGTCGAGGGATCGGCCGCGTTCGACGAGTCGATGATCACGGGCGAGTCGCGCACGGTTCGTCGCGAGCCGGGTGACACCGTCGTGGCCGGAACCGTCGCGACCGACTCGGGTGTGCGCGTGCGCGTCGCGGCGGTGGGCGACGACACGGCTCTCGCGGGCATCCGTCGTCTCGTCGCCGAGGCGCAGGCCTCGTCGTCGCGGGCGCAGCGCCTGGCCGACATCGCCGCCGCGTGGCTGTTCTGGTTCGCGCTCGTCGCGGCCGCCGTCACGGCGATCGTCTGGTTCGCGGTCGGGATGCCCGGCGACGCGATCATCCGCACCATCACCGTTCTCGTCATCGCGTGCCCCCACGCGCTCGGCCTCGCGATCCCGCTCGTCGTGTCGATCGCCACCGAGCGCGCGGCCCGCGCGGGCGTGCTGGTGAAGGATCGCCTCGCGCTCGAGCGCATGCGCACGGTCGACGCTGTGCTGTTCGACAAGACCGGCACGCTGACCAAGGGTGCCCCGACCGTCACCGAGGTCGAGCCGGCCGGCGACCACAGCGCCGACGAGCTGCTCGCCCTGGCCGCCGCGGCCGAGGCCGACAGCGAGCACCCGCTGGCGCGCGCGATCGTGCGCGCCGCCGAGGAGCGCGGGCTGAGCATCCCGCCGGCCGCCGACTTCACGTCGAGCCCGGCCACAGGAGTGACCGCGCGCGTGAACGGTCGCACGGTGAGCGTCGGCGGCCCGGCCATGCTCGAGCGCCATGGCGCGGACGAGCTGCCCGTCGCCGCGGCGTGGCGCCAGCGCGGGGAGATCATCCTGCACGTGCTCGTCGACGAGGAGGTCGTGGGGGCGTTCGCGCTCGCCGACGAGATCCGCGCCGAGTCGCGCGCGGCCGTCGCGGCCCTGCGCGACCGCGGCATCACCGTGGTCATGATCACCGGTGACGCCGAAGCGGTGGCCCGCTCGGTCGCCGCTGAGCTCGGCATCGAGCGTGTGTTCGCGGGCGTGCGCCCCGAGCACAAGGCGGCGAAGGTCGCCGAGCTGCAGGCCGAGGGCTTCAGCGTGGCGATGGTGGGCGACGGCGTGAACGACGCTCCGGCGCTCGCCGCGGCCGACGTCGGCATCGCGATCGGTGCGGGCACCGATGTCGCGATCGGCTCGGCCGGGGTGATCCTCGCGAGCGACGACCCCCGTTCGGTGCTCTCGGTGATCGAGCTGTCGCGCGCGAGCTACCGCAAGATGCAGCAGAACCTCTGGTGGGCGGCCGGCTACAACCTGATCTCGGTGCCGCTCGCGGCGGGCATCCTGGCCCCGATCGGGTTCATCATGCCGATGTCGATCGGAGCCCTGCTGATGTCGGCCTCGACCGTGGTGGTGGCGCTCAATGCGCAGCTGCTGCGCCGGCTCGACCTGCGGCCCGAGCGTCTCACCGCCCGCTGAACAGCTCGGGGGCGAGGCGCTCGAGCCGGGGCGCGATGTAGGGGGCGAGGGTGCGCGTGTACTCGTCGTTGACGTGGCCGGCGTCGCGGTACACGAGCACCCCGCCGATCGCCATCGGGCAGACGGCTTCGGTGCAGTAGAAGTCACTGAGGTCGATGGCGATCACGTCGTCGAGCCCGCGCGCGGCGATGACCTGGGCATCCGGTCGCAGCGCGGTCTCGCGGTCGAGGTCGCACACGGCGAGGTCATCGAGGTTGTCGAGCACGCATCCGCGCGGATCATCCCCGGCCCAGGGGTTGTCGCGGATCACCGCGATCGGCACCCCGTTGTCGCGCAGCGGCTGCCAGGCGTCGCGCACGGCGGCGACCTCGTCCTCCGACACCGGGTCGTCGAAGGAGGCGCCCATCGTCACGATGAGATCCCACGCGCCGGGCTGGTCGAGCTCGGCCGTCAACTGCTCGCGGAACTCGGCGCACGTCGGGTCTCCGGTGCGCGCGTCGGGCAGGCGGTAGGCGCAGCCGCCCTTCGCGTAGACGACGAGACGCCAGCCGTTCTCGATCGCCAAGCGCTCCATCGCGGGGAACATCTTCATGGCCTTCGAGTCGCCGACCAGAGCGACGTCGATCGTGCTCGAGGTATCGCCGAACTCGCAGAACAGGAAGCCGGGCTCGCGCACGCGGTTGGCGCACCCGAGGTCGTGCAGCATCGAGATCGGCCCGCGAGCTCCGAGCGGGTTCGGCACGAGCGTCGTGTACGGGCCGTCGACGCAGTCCGCGTCGGGGTCGAGCGCCTCGGCCCCCACGCAGAGCCGCCCGGGCGCGGTCGTGGTCGGTTGAGCGGGCCCCGCCGTCGCCACCGTCACGGCCACCACGCGCTCGAAGGCCACGAGCGCCGAGACCGCCGGCACCGCGACGAGGGCGATCGCCGCCGCGCTCGCCACGAGCACCGCGCGCGGGCGGGCCGCCCGCACGACGCCGCCGAACCGCACCGGGTTCTCGACCCAGCGCGTCGTCGCCCACGCCAGCACGAGGGTGAGGGCGACGAGCGCGAGCCGCACGGGTGTCGACAGCGGCTCGCGGACGAGCTGCTCGGCGACCAGCAGCACGGGCCAGTGCCAGAGGTAGGCCGCGAACGAGATCTCGGCGAGCACGCGGATCGGTGCGAACGACAAGCACGCGCCCCCACCACGACGGGCTGTCGGGCACGCCCGCGCCGATCACGAGCACCGCTCCGACGACGGGCACGAGGGCCACGGCGGCGGTCACGACGGCGTCGCCCGGGGCGAGCAGAGTGCTGACGGCGATGAGGGCCCAGCCGAGCATCCCGAGGCCGATGCGCAGGCCGGGTCGCAGCGACCGCGCGGTTCCGATGGCGGCCAGCAGCCCGCCCGCCGCGAACTGCCACGCGCGCGCCGCGGTGTGGAAGAACCCGACGGCGGGGTCGGTGGCGGCGAGCAGCAGCCAGAGGGCGAGCGACAGCGCCGCGATCACGGCGAGGCCCCCGATCAGCACGGTTCGCTGACGGGCGGGGGATGCGCGCCGCGCCAGCACGCACAGCCCCACCAGCACGGCCGGCCACAGCAGGTAGAACTGCTCCTCGACCGAGAGCGACCAGTAGTGCTGCACGAGGGTCGGCGCCGCGGTGGCTCCGAGGTAGTCGACGGCCGCGATCGCGAGCCACCAGTTCTGCACGAAGAGCGTGCTCGCCAGGATCTGCCCGATCGAGCCCTGCCAGTCGAGCACCGAGCCGAGGGCGAGGGTCACCGCGAAGCACACGGCCAGCACGAGCAGCGCCGCCGGCAGGATGCGGCGGGCGCGGCGCGCGTAGAACGCCGCGAACGACACCCGGCCATGGCGCTCGAGCTCGCCGAGCAGGTGACCGGTGATGAGAAACCCGGAGATCACGAAGAACACGTCGACGCCGAGGTAGCCGCCCGGCAGGCGGCCCGGCCAGAAGTGGTAGCCGATGACGGCGACGATCGCGGCGGCACGCAGCGCCTGCACCTCGACGCGGAACCGGCGCCGCGGGTTCTCGTCGTCGCTCACGCCGCCATTCAACCAGGGCGGCGCCGCGCCTGCCGGGCGCTCGTTCGGCGGGTGCCCCGGTGATGCACAGGCGCCGGGAGTACCGTGACGCCATGACCGTGATGCTGGATGCCCCGCTCACCATGATCGATGGCCGCGAGACGACCTTCGCCGAGTTCGCCGGCCGCGTCGTGCTCGTCGTCAACGTCGCGTCGCGGTGCGGTCTGGCGCCGCAGTACGCGGCGCTCGAGCAGCTGCAGAAGACCTACGGCGACCGCGGCTTCACGGTGCTCGGCGTGCCCTCGAACCAGTTTCTGCAAGAGCTGTCGAGCGAGGAGAAGATCGCCCAGTACTGCAGCACGACCTGGGGCGTCACCTTCCCGATGACCGAGAAGGCGAAGGTCAACGGCAAGAAGCGGCACCCGCTCTACGCGCAGCTCGTCGAGACGCCCGACGCGCACGGCCTCGCAGGCCCGGTGACGTGGAACTTCGAGAAGTTCCTCGTGCTGCCGAATGGCCAGGTCCACCGCTTCCGCCCGAACGTGCAGCCCGACTCCCCGGAGATCGTCGCGCTCATCGAGGCGAACCTGCCCCACTGATCGACCGGGGCCGGCCGCCCGGTCGCTACACCTCGATGGCCCCGCCGCGCTCGGCGAGGTACCGCCGCAGGCTCAGGTCGGGCTCGGTCGCCTGGCGAGCCCGATAGCCCGCGAAGTCGAGCTGGGCGCGCAGGCTCGCGCCGGCCCGCATCCGATCGGCCTGGGCCTTCTCGACCTGCTGGATCTCGCGGGCGACCTCGGCGACGCGCGACCAGTCGCCGGTCGGGATGACCAGCACCCCGTCCTCGTCGGCGGCGATGGTGTCGTCGGCCGTGACCTCGACGCCGTCGAGCCAGGCCGTTCGCATCGCTCGACCCGCCGGCGGAACCCGGCGCGGCCCCGGCGGCAGCGCCCCGCGGCTGTGCACGGGCAGCCCGATCTCGACCAGCTGCGCCGTGTCGCGGTGCCGCCCCCAGATGATGATGCCGGCGAGCCCCGCCTCGCGCGCCTCGAGCGTCACCAGGTCGCCGACGCAGGCCTCGTCGTCGCGCCCGCCGTTGTCGACGACGAGCACCGCACCGGGCGGGGCATCGTCGATCGCCTCGAGAAAGACGTCGACGCTGCCGGCGTGCGTCACCGGCATCGCGGGGCCGGCAAGGGGGGCGTGCGGCGCGATCGGGCGCAGGGATGCGGGGCCGACGCGCAGCGGCACGCCGAGTCGCACGCACGCGTCGGCGAGGGCCGCAGTGGCAGGAGCAGAGACGGTCATGGCACTCACTCTGCCACCGGGCGGCGGCAGCCCGGAGCGTTGCCGCGGCGATGATCGGCTCAGACCCGCGCTGAGACCCACTCCTGGGCGGCCTGCAGCTCGGCACGGTCGATGCCGTGGCCACCAGGACGGCTCAGGCGCGTCACGGATGCGCCGTGCTGCCCGGCGGTGCGCTCCAGCACGTCGACGCTCGCCGCGGGCGCCATCGGGTCGCCGGTGCCGTTGAGCAGCAGCAGCTCGACCCCTGCCAGGTCGCCGATCGGGTCGCGGTCGCCGAAGGGGTACATGCCGGAGAACGCGACGACCCGCGGCAGCACGGCGGGGTGCAGCAGCGCGGTCGCGAGGGCGATGTTCGCACCGTTCGAGAACCCGGTGGCGATCAGCGGGCGCTCGCCGAAGCCGTAGCGCTCGCGCGCCGCGGTGACGAAGGCGGCGAGCTCTCCGGCGCGCGCGATGACGTCGTCGACGTCGAACACCCCCTCGCCCAGACGCCGGAACCAGCGGTTCGCCGGGCCCTCCTTCACCCGGCCGCGCGGCGAGAGCACGGCGGCACCGGGCACGAGCGCGGTGCCGAGCGCGGCGATCTCGTGCTCGTCGCCGCCCGTGCCGTGCAGCGTCAGCACGACGGGGGCGTCGGGCGACGCGCCCTCGGTGAAGGTGTGCGGCCAGGCGGCGAGGTCGAGCCCGTTCGGCTCGCCAGTGAGCTCGACCGGCGGCAGAGCATCCGCGCTCATGCGGCCACCTCGGGGTTGTTCTCCTCCGGCAGCTGCACGGGGATCACGGCGCGCTCGATCTGCTCGCGCGAGGGCTCGAGCCACGGCGGCAGCTTGAGCGAGCGTCCGAGCTCGAGCAGCGGCTCGTCGATCGCGAATCCCGGGGTGTCGGTCGCGATCTCGAACAGCACCCCGCCCGGCTCGCGGAAGTAGATCGACCTGAAGTACTGCCGGTCGAGGATCTCGGTGACGCGGTGCCCCTTGCTCGCGAGCTCGTCGCGCCACTGCTGCTGCGTGGCCTGGTCGGGCACGCGGAAGGCGATGTGGTGCACCGTGCCGCCCGCGGTGAGTCCGGTCGGAGCGAGCGTCGAGGCGTGCACGTCGACGAGAGCGCCGGGCATGCCGTCACCGGCGGCGAGCCGCGTGCGGTTGCCCTCCTCCTCGACGATGCGCATGCCGAGGTCGTTCACCATGAGGCCGATCGTCCGCTCGGCGTCGCGCACGGTCAGCACGCTCGAGTGCTGCCCGCGGATGGCGTGCTCGGCGGGCACGCTCGCCGAGTCCCAGGGGTCGCGCGGGTCGTGCTCGTGGGTGGCGACGAGCTCGATCTGCAGGCCGTCGGGGTCGTGCACCAGCAGGCGCTCCTCGCTCGACGACGTCGAGGTGATGCGGGCCTGCGCACCGACCGAGGCGAAGTGGTCGACCCACCAGCCGAGGCTGCCGGCGGGCACGCTGAACGCGGTCGAGGTCGACTGCCCGGCGCCGATGCGCCCGGGCTGGATGCCCCGCCAGGGGAAGAACGTCATGAGCGTGCCGGGCCGACCCGACTCGTCGCCGTAGTAGAGGTGGTAGGTGCCGGGGTCGTCGAAGTTGACTGTCTTCTTGACGAGCCGCAAACCGAGGCCGCGGATGTAGAAGTCGATGTTCTTCTGCGGATCACCGGCGATGGCGGTGACGTGGTGCAGACCTTCGGTGGTCGCGGTCATGAGCGGTCTCCGTTCGTGCGTGAGTCGATGATATCCATGCAAACGCATCGAGCGCGAGCCGTATTCCGGGGGTGCCGGGAGCGGTGCGCGGGTCGGGTGCGCGGCCCGGCCCGGGGCATCCGCTCAGCATCGCGACCTACCGTGGACGCATGCTCGACGCCCTCCGCCAGCTGCTGCGCCGCCCGGCCGAGCCGACGGAGTACTGCGCCACGATCGTGGTCATGAGCGCCGTCACGAAGCTGGATGCTCTCGCCATCGTCGCCCTCGCCGTCGACCGCGCCGTCGAGCGGCAGAAGACCATGCGCCCGTTCGTGCTGCTCGACGGCGCGGGGTATCGCGACGGCGCGTGGGTCGAGATCGAGATCCCCAAGTTCGGCGAGCCGCCGCCCCTCGCGATCGACGTCTACTCGACGGTGAGCGACGACCACGCCCGGCTGCAGGCCCTCACCCTGCTCGCGCGGCTCGAGCAGTACACCGGCTGGCGCGTGCGGCCCGACTTCGCCGTCTGAGCTCGAGCGCGTCTCCTCGGCCTCGGCATCGGCCAGAGGTCTGGCGCGTCGCGCACCAGCGGCATAGCATCCCGAACAGGGGTGGCGATGGAGCTGTCCACAGACGGGAGAGACCGATGAAGTTCGAGATCGTCAAGGGCAAGAGCGAGAAGCAGCCGTACTTCTGGCGCATCGTGTCGGCCAACGGCCAGACGCTCGCCGTGAGCGAGAACTACGTGCAGAAGTCGTCGGCGAAGAGCGCCGTCGAGTCGGTCATGAAGAACGCCGGCGGCGCGACGATCGTCGACCTCACCTAGGCGCTCGGGCCGCGCGACACGCTCGCGCGCTCGGCGCGCCCGCGCTGCGACGACACCGCGCACGGCGGGATGCACGGTTTCTGTCATGAGGCGCGAAAACTTTCACGCCTCGTGTTAGAAGCGGCCCCTCACGGCGGCGGTCGGCGCTAGGGCAGCAGGCGGGTCGGTCCGCGGAACAGGTACGTCGTCTCGCGGATCGACCCGAGCCCCAGCATGAGCATGAGCACGCGCGCGAGGCCCATGCCGAAGCCGCCGTGCGGCGGCACGCCGTAGCGGAAGAAGTCGAGGTAGAACTCGAGCTCCTCCGGCTCCAGCCCCTTCTCGCGCGCCTGCGCGATGAGCACCTCGAGGCGGTGCTCGCGCTGGGCGCCCGTCGAGATCTCGGTGCCGTTGTAGAGCAGGTCGTAGCTGTTGGTGACCGTCGGGTCGCCCGCGCGGCGCATGTGGTAGAACGGCCGGATTCCGGTGGCGTAGTCGGTGACGAACACGAAGTCGCTGCCGTGGTTGGCCTTCACCCAGGCCGACAGGCGCCGCTCGGCCTCCGGGTCGAGGTCGCCGTCGGTGCGCGGAATCTCGTAGCCGCCATCCGCCACGATCTGACGCGCCTCGGCGAGCGGGATGCGGGGGAACGGCATCGTCGGCGCGCTCAGCTCGACACCGAACGCCGCCTCGATCGCCGCACCGTGCTTCTCGGCCACGGCACCGATCGCGTGCGCGAGCAGCTGCTCGTGCATCTGCATGACGTCTTCGTGCGAGTCGATCCAGCTGATCTCGGCGTCGATCGACGTGAACTCGGTCGCGTGGCGCGAGGTGAACGAGGGGTCGGCGCGGAAGGCGGGCGCGATCTCGAACACCTTGCCGAAGCCGGCGGGTTGCGCCATCTGCTTGAAGAACTGGGGGCTCTGGGCGAGGTAGGCCTTCGTCTCGAAGTACTCCATCTCGAAGAGCTCGGCGCGGCTCTCGGAGGCGCTCGCCATGAGCTTGGGCGTGTGGATCTCGATGAAGTCGCGCTCGACCCACCAGCTGCGCAGCGCGTGCTCGAAGGTGGTCTGGATCTTGAAGATCAGGGAGGCCTCGGGGCGGCGCAGGTCGAGGAAGCGCCAGTCGAGGCGCTTGTCGAGGCTCGAGTCGTCGGCGATGGGCGTCTCGGGAAGCGCCTCGCTCACCACCTCGAGGGTCGCGATCTTGACTTCGATACCGCCGAGCTTCACGCGCTCGTCGTGCTTGAGCTCGCCCGAGACGCGCACCATCGTGCCGTGCGCGAGCCCGCCGATCGTCTCGGTGAGCGCAGCGGCGGCGTGCTCTTCTGCCGAGGCGCCGTCCTCGAGGTCTCTCGTCGCCGGGTTGACCAGCTGCACGGCCCCCGACTCGTCGCGCAGGATGACGAACTGCACCTTCTTCTGGTCGCGGACGGTCTCGACCCACCCCGCCACTGTCACGAAGCCGTCGGGGAAGGGGGCGAGGTTTTTGATGGGGGTGCGAGTCACGAGAGAAGAGCCTACCGTCGCCCGGATGCGCGGCTCGGGGCTCTCTCGTGAGAGGTCCGCGTATCCGCCCGCTGGCATCTTTGGCGTGTCCGGCGAGGCTGACCCTACGGCTTCCCTGCCGCTCGTCGGGGCAACGCTCACATCAGTGACGTTGTAGGCCGCACATCGAGGGTTCGGCAACAGCCTGAAACCTTCTGCAAGGTATTCATCATCGCTAAAGGACGATAACATCGCTGATACTTAATGTTTACAGAACGAAGAGGAGCCAGCGTGATTTCAACGATCGTTGTCGCTGCAGGCATGTTCGCGGCGACCAATATCGATGACATCGTGGTGCTGACGGTCCTGTTCCTGGCCTCGACGCGGGGCGGACCCCGACCTTGGCAGATCGTGCTGGGCCAGTACCTCGGTTTCAGTACCTTGGTCGCCATCAGCGTGGTCGCCGCGCTGGGTCTCACCGTTGTTCCGGATCAGTGGGTTGGCTTCCTCGGCGTCATACCACTTGCTATCGGCGTCATCGGGCTCTTTCGCGGGCTCCGCAAGAGCAAAGACGATGACGATGACGAAGCAGAGTCGGCGCTGAAGGCGGTCGGGCTTCTCGGTGTCGCGGGGATCACCATTGCGAATGGAGCGGACAATATCTCGCTCTACACGCCGGTGTTCCGCACCTTTTCGCCGACAGACACGGCGATTACGATCGTGGTGTTCCTCGTCCTCGTGGCCGCATGGTGCGCGCTCGGGTGGGCGATCGGCACGAACCGGAGAGTGACCGAGGCGCTCGAACGAATAGAGCATTGGCTCGTGCCCGTGGTCTTCATCGGGCTCGGCCTCTTCATCCTTGTCGAGTCGGGCGTTGTTCCTCGGTTGATCGATGTCCTCGGCTGACCCTTGCGATCGAATCATGACGGTGTCGACGTCCGATTCCGCTCGGTCGGTTCTCAAACCGGCGGCCGCTCTGTTTCACAGCCTCGCCGATCCCGCTCGCCTCGGAGTGCTACAGATTCTTATGAGCGGAGAGAAGAGGGTTGCCGAGATCACCGAGCAACTCGGCTTGGCTCAGTCCACCGTCTCCCAGCACCTTGCTTGTCTCCGCGAATGTGAACTGGTGGCAGTGCGCCCGGTGGGGCGTTCCTCGCTGTATTCGCTCACCCACCCTGAGCTCTTTGACCTACTCCGTTCAGCTGAGCGGCTGCTCGACGCCACCGGCGAATCTGTGACCCTCTGCAAGAACTACGGCGCCGCGTCTCGCTGACGCCACTCCTGTCAGTGTCACGGCACACTATCCGGCCGCCAGTTCTGGCGAGCGTTCCCGCCGCTTCGGCTCCGACGGGTGCGCGGTGCTGGCCATGCCGGGGCTGCGACCCAGGCTTCTCCGTTCTCTTAGACTTGAGTCGTGCCCGCCGACCTCGTCCATCTCGTGCGCCACGGCGAGGTGCACAACCCCGGGCACGTGCTCTACGGGCGGCTCGAGGGGTTCGGGCTCAGCGACCTCGGGCACCGCATGGCCGCCGCGGCGGTCACGGGTCTGGCCGGGCATCCGGTGACCGCCCTCTATGCCAGCCCGCTGCAGCGCGCGCAGGAGTCGGCGGCGCCGTGGGCCGAAGCCTTCGGCCTCGACATCCGCACCGACGAGCGCCTCATCGAGCCGACCAACCGCTTCGAGGGCAAGCGCATGAACGGCCGCACGATCGCCGACCCGCGCAACTGGCACCTGCTGCGCAACCCCCGGGTGCCGAGTTGGGGCGAGCCGTTCGTCGATATCGCGGCCCGGATGCTCGCCGCGATGCACGAGGCGCGCGAGGCCGTCGACGCGGGCGAGGTCGTCATGGTCAGCCACCAGCTGCCCATCTGGATGGTGCACCGCGCGCTCGCCGGCGAGCCGCTGCACCACGACCCCCGCCGCCGCCGCTGCTCGCTCTCGAGCCTCACGAGCTTCGCGTGGGTCGACGGCCGCTTCGCTGAGAGCGGCTATCAGGAACGTGGAGCAGACTTACTTGCAAAGGCTACCGATCGAGGAGCAGTGTGATTATGCGTGCTTTCCCCGGCGCCCGTCGCATGGCGATTGCCGCCATGGTGGCAGCTGCCGTCATGCTGACCGGGTGTACCGCCAACGACTACTTGGCGAGCCAATACCGATCGGGCAACGGTCAGGGCTACATTTCTGGCGACGGTGCCTACACGGTCATCGCTGAGGCCGACCGGGGCGAACCCATCGAGTTCGAGGGCACCACCGAAAACGGCGATGTGGTGTCGAGCGATGACTACCGCGGCGACGTTCTCGTGGTGAACTTTTGGTACGCGGCGTGCCCTCCGTGCCGAGTCGAAGCGCCCGATCTCGAAGAGATCTCGCAGCAATTCGCGCCGGACGGCGTGAGCTTTCTGGGTGTGAACATTTACGACCAAGCCGCCACCGCTCTCGCGTTTGCCAACGAATTTGGGGTGACCTACCCGTCGATCCTCGACGTCAACTCTGGATCTGTGCGTCTCGCGTTCGCGGGCGAAGTGGCGCCGAACTCGGTGCCGACGACGCTCGTGCTCGATCGACAGGGGCGCGTTGCCGCTCGTATCTCTGGGTTGCTGAGTGAGCCGAGCGTGCTGCGCTCAATGATCACCGACGCACTCGCTGAGGCACCGTGACCGCTCTCGCGGGTGCGTTCAGCAGTGTGGTGAACCCGATTGGTGAGATCGTGCTGAGCGGCAACCTGCTGCTCGCGGTGCCGATCGCGCTCGCCGCAGGGTTCTTGGCCTTCGCGTCGCCGTGCGTTTTGCCACTCGTGCCGGGCTACCTCGCCTACATCGGAGGAGTCACCAACTCCACCGAACTCGATCAGCGCAGGGGTCGACTCCTGCTCGGCGTCGCGCTTTTCGTGCTCGGCTACAGCGTCGTGTTCGTGAGCCTGTCGATCGTGTTCGCCACTGCGGGGCTCTTGCTCCTGCCCTGGATCGGCCTCATCACGCGCATCGCTGGCGTCATTGTGATTCTCATGGGGCTCGTCTTCATTGGGCAGGTGTCGTTTTTGCAGCGATCTCTTGCGCCGCGCATCCGGGTCGCGACCGGTCTGGGCGGCGCGCCCCTGTTGGGTGTCGTCTTCGGGCTCGGGTGGGCGCCGTGCATTGGCCCCACGCTCGTCGCCGTCAACGCGCTCGTGCTCAACGAGGGCGATATCGGTCGGGCGGCTCTCATCGCGCTGATGTACTGCCTCGGTCTGGGCATTCCGTTCTTGCTCGTCGCGCTCGGGTTCCGCTGGGTGGCGGGCGCGACCGAGTGGCTCAAGCGCAATATCCGCATTATCAACATCATCGGCGGCAGCCTGCTGATCGCGATTGGACTCGCCATGGTGACCGGTTTGTGGCAAATGTTTGTGTCGAGTCTGGGGGCGGTGATCGGTGGAACCGTTACGCCCCTCTGATCACCACGACAGCAAGCGCGAATCGATCACGCAACCCAAGCTCAACGCCGTCGGGTGGTTGCGTTTCGGGTGGCGGCAACTCACGAGCATGCGCACGGCCCTGGTGCTCTTGTTGTTGCTCGCCGTCGCGGCGATCCCCGGCTCGCTCGTGCCGCAACGCTCAGCCGACCCCAACGGAGTCATCAGATTCAAGCGCAACAACCCCGATCTGTTTCCGATTCTCGATGGCCTCCAGCTGTTCGACACCTACAGTTCTGCCTGGTTCTCAGCGATCTACCTTCTTCTCTTCATCTCGCTCATCGGCTGCGTGATACCGCGCACACTTCACCACTGGAGAGCGTTGCGAGCTGCGCCACCCGCGACACCTGCGCGCCTGAACCGACTGGTGGGTTTCACCGAACGACAGGCAGAAGGACAGGTGGATGACGTACTTGACGACGGCGAGCGGGTGCTGCGCCGACAGGGGTACCGGGTCGTACGGTACGGAGACTCGATCTCCGCTGAGCGTGGATACATTCGCGAGACGGGCAATCTGGTTTTTCACTTCTCGCTCGTCTTGGTGTTGATCGCCGTTGGATTTCTCGGCGGATTTCGCTACTACGGTCAGCGTGTCATCGTGGAAGGACAAACCTTTACGAATCAGTTGACGAGCTATGACTCGTTCAGCCCTGGGAGATTCTTCGACGAGTCTCGACTTGATCCGTTCTCCATTCGGCTCGACGAGTTTGTTCCCGTTTACGACCTGGACACCACGACGGGTTTCCCGATCGCTCTCGACTACACCGCTGCCGTCACGATCGTCGAGCAGGGGGGGGAACGCGAGGAGGAGATCAAGGTCAACCAGCCGGTGGGGATCGGGAGCACGACCACCTACCTGCTGGGCAACGGGTTCGCTCCGTGGATTACGGTCCGCGACGCAGCGGGCACTGCGGTGTTTAGTCAGCCTGTTCCGTTTTTGCCTCAGGACTCAAACCTCACGAGTCTTGGCATCATCAAGGTTCCCGACGGCCTTGACCAACAGGTCGGATTGATCGGATTCTTCTACCCGTCAGCGGCGCAACTCGAATCGGGGGCTCTGACCTCGCTGTTTCCGGAACCGGATCAGCCCGTCGTCACCCTCAACGCCTTCGTCGGCGACCTCGGAATCAACGACGGAGTGCCCCGAAACGTCTACGCTCTGAATACGGATTCGTTGACGCAGCTCACGGGAGGCGATTCGGGAACCGAGTCGATCATCCTGGGAATGGGCGACTCCGCTCAGCTACCCAGCGGCCTCGGCTCTGTTGAGTTTACGAGCCTGCCGCGCTTCGTGAGCGTGGAGATTCATCATGACCCCACCCAGGCAGTCGTGCTCGTCGCCGCATTGCTTGCGCTTGCTGGCCTGTTGACGAGCCTCTTCGTGCCGCGACGGCGCTTGTGGGTGGCTGCGGCGGCTCGCGACGGTGTCGTTGATCTGCAATACGCCGGACTCTCGCGCGGAGACGACCCAGGGCTTGAAGCGGCCGTCTCTCAACTCGCTCAGCAGCACGAACAGGCGATTTCGGGCCGCACTTCCAGGTAGCGCGGCGTACTTTAGGAGAATCATGGACAATCTCGTTTCGCTGTCGGTCGTCGCGGTGTATTCCGCGATGGGCGTCTATACCGTCGCGTTCCTGCTCTTCACGCTCGATCTCGCCAAGCGCAGTACCGAGGTTCCCCAACGAACTCAGGCGCCTGTGGGTGCGAGTGTCGGCGCGTCAGCACCGGCTGAGGCGCTTGAGCAAACAGAGCTCTCCCGCACTGAGTTGCCACGCGCCGACTCTGAGGGCCTCGGCGGTGCGACCCGTTTTCAGCGCGCGGCTTTCGCGCTGACGATTCTCGGCTGGGTGCTGCACTTCGCGGCTGTCGTGTTTCGCGGCATCGCGGCCCAACGGGTGCCCTGGGTCAACCTGTTTGAGTTTGGGTTGGTCGCGACTGCGATGGGGGTCGGGGTCTTTCTTCTCGCGCAGCTCTGGAAGGACCTTCGGTTCCTGGGGGCCTACATCACTGGCTTCACGGTCTTGTCACTCGGCATCGTTACGGTCAATTACTACGTCGATGTCGTGCCCCTACCGCCCGCGTTGCAATCAGCGTGGCTAGTCATTCACGTGCTCGTGGCTTCTCTTGCGACGGCGTTCTTCGCTCTGGGTGCCGGGCTTTCTGTCGTGCAGTTGCTGCGCTATCGGCGCGAAGCACGTGCGGTCGCCGGCCTTCGTTTTCTCGACACCCTGCCTGGCTCCGCAACCCTCGAGTCGTTGGCGTACCGCATCAACATCGTGGGATTCGTTTTGTGGACCTTCACGCTGATTGCCGGAGCGATCTGGGCCGAGCGTTCGTGGGGACGGTACTGGGGCTGGGACACCAAGGAAGTCTGGACCTTCATCATCTGGACCCTGTTCGCCGGCTACATCCACGCCCGCGCAACGCGCGGCTGGCGCGGCGATCGCTCTGCGTGGTTGGCGATCGTCGGGTTCTCCGCGATCATCTTCAACTACACGGTGGTCAATACCATGTTCACCGGTCTGCACTCGTACTCCGGGTTGGTGACGACTCCGAGTTAGTGAGGAGGCCCGTTGGCTTTGCGCTGCTGGCTCGGACGGCTTACCGACACGTGCGTTCGCCTCGGTACACGAGTGGGTGTACTGTTTGAGCATGACGGTCTCCATTGCTGAGCGCACGACAGCGCTGCGTCGAGTCGGGAAAGCGCTTGCTGACCCAACCCGGTCAGCTATACTGCTGGCGCTACTCGACGACGCACGGTACCCCGCTGATCTCGCGCACGAACTCGGCATCACCAAGCAAAGTGTTTCCAACCACCTCGCGTGCCTGCGCGACTGTCGCATCGTGGTTGCCGAGCCTGTGGGGCGGCGAGTGCTCTACGAGATCTCTGACGCACGACTGCGGCACGCCTTGCATGACCTGGTTGACGTCGTGCTCGTCGTCGACAACAGCCTTGACTGTGCACCCGATGACGATGAATGCGCGGTGACCGCGTGACGGCCTCGCCGCGAACGATTCCCACCCCGAACCGCACCGCGGTGCTGCGTCGCCGCGTCACGATCATCGTTGCGGTGACCATCGCCTACAACCTGATCGAGGGCATCATTGCGCTCGCCGCCGGTACCGAAGCGGCTTCGGCAGCGCTCATCGGGTTCGGTCTTGATTCTGGCGTCGAGGTTCTTTCGGCAGCCGCAGTGGCGTGGCAGTTCACGCGCAGCGACCCTGAGCGTTACGAGAAGTCGGTCTTGCGGGTGATCGCGCTCGCATTCTTTGCGCTCGCCGCCTACACGATCGTCGGCTCCGTGCTGACGTTGACGGGCGTGACGAGTCCAGAGTCGAGCGGCGTGGGTATCGCGCTTGCCGCGGTGAGTGTTGTCGTCATGCCCGTTCTCTCTCTGCTTGAGCGTCGAACGGGCACAGAACTTGGCTCTGCCTCTATTGTGGCGAACTCGAAGCAAACCCTGATCTGTTCCCTCTTGTCGGCGTCGCTTCTCATCGGGCTTGTGGCGAATGCCGCGTTCGGATGGGCCTGGGCCGACGCGGTCGTCGCCCTGATCATCGGTGCATTCGCCGTTCGGGAAGGAATCGAGGCATGGAACGGTGACACCTGTGCAACGGCGGTGGGCGAGATCATGGAGTCAGCTGCACGCGATACCCATCGCCATGAGGGTGAGGGCCACTCGTGAGCCCTGAAGGCCACTCCCACACCGGTGGCACGGTGAATCGCCGACGCCTGGCGATCGCCTTCACCCTCACGGCGAGCGTGCTGGTCGCCGAAGTGATCGGGGCGATCATCACCGGCTCGCTGGCCTTGCTGGTGGATGCTGCACACATGCTGACCGATGCGGGAGGGTTGCTCATTGCCCTCATCGCGGCGCGGCTCATGGAGCGAGCAGCCACATCGCGGCGCACCTGGGGGTTACGCCGCGCCGAAGTGCTCGCTGCCACCGTGCAAGCCTCTGTCTTGCTGGCCGTCGGCATCTTCGTGGCAGTCGAAGCCGTGCAGCGTTTCAGCAGGCCGGCCGAAATCGCCAGCGTCGAATTGCTCATCTTCGGCGTGGTGGGTCTGCTGGCCAACGTCGGGTCGATTGTGGTGCTGTCTGGCGGGCGGGGCGACAACCTCAATATGCGCGCTGCCTTCTTGGAAGTACTCAATGACGCGCTCGGGTCGGTTGCGGTCATCGGCGCGGCGATCGTCATAATGACGACGGGCTGGCAGCAGGCTGACACGGTTGCCGCTTTGCTGGTGGCGACCCTGATCATTCCCCGCACGCTGCGACTGTTGCGCGACGCTGTCGACGTGCTGTTGGAGTCGGTACCCCGCGGTATCGACCTCGACGCCGTTCGTCAGCACCTTCTCGACGAAGACCATGTCGTCGATGTGCACGACCTGCATATCACTCAGATCGCGACAGGGCTTCCGGTGCTTACCGCGCACGTCGTTGTCGAGGCGGAATGCTTCCATGACGGTCATGCGCCCGAAATCACGCAAGCGTTGCAGACGTGCGTTTCCGAGCACTTTCCCGTGGCGATCGACCATGCCACCTTCCAGCTCGAACCCGCAGGAGCAGTGCCGTCGCACGACCTCCACTGACGGGGAACACAACGGGCATCAAGAATTTCCCTCTATTCGGGTGCGAGGAATTGCCCGAATCTACTGCTGAGAAATGCGAGTCACACGAACACTCATGGCCCAAGAGTACGAACTCATCATTATCGGTGGAGGTCAGTCTGGACTTGCCGCTGGCCGTCACGCTCACAAGCAGGGATTGAACTACCTCATCCTGGAGGCAAGCAACGCCATTGGGAGTACGTGGCGCGAACGGTATGACAGCTTGACCCTCTTAACTCCACGAGCGTATAGCGGCCTTCCAGACCTCCCGTTATCGGGCGACGCGGATGGGTATCCGACTAGGGACGAGGTAGCCGATTACTTGCAGCAGTACGCCAAGAACTTCGACCTCAATGTCGTGCTTGATCAGGCAGTTCTCGAGGTCACAAAACGTGGCGAACTGTTCACCGTCGCGACGGAGTCGGCAATCTACACAGCACCAGCGGTCGCGGTTGCCACGGGACCGTTTCAGACCCCCCGGATGCCGACGTGGGCATCGGCAACCGAAGAGGTGCTGCAACTTCACAGTTCGGCGTACCGAAACCCAGCCCAGATCACAGGCAGAAGCGTGCTGGTGCTAGGCGGCGGAAACTCCGGCGCTCAGATCGCTGAAGAGCTGGCCATGAATTTTCAGGTTGCGATGGCGGTCAATGCACCCCTGCGGTTCATGCCCGCCAAGATTTTCGGCAAGAGCCTGTTTTGGTGGCTCGACGCCGTGGGTGCCCTCAACGCCCCGTCTAGCAGCTTCATCGCGAAGAAACTTCGAGGGCGGGGTGACCCGATCATCGGCACATCTCTCAAACCGCTACTGAAGCGAGGCGCGGTCACGCTGAAGCCCGCGGCGACGTCGATGTCGGATGGGACAGTCACGTTCGCTGACGAGACACATGGGCGGTACGACACGATCATCTACTCCACTGGCTATACGGCTGACTATGGGTGGATGCACATCCCGAAAGCACTCGATGAAGCCAACATGCCGGCCCAACAGGGCGGGCAGTCTGAAGCGGTCAACGGGCTGTACTTTCTCGGTTTGGGATGGCTTCGTTCACGAAACTCTGCCCTCCTCGGTGGCGTCGGAACTGACGCCGCGTTCATCATCGACCAAGTCGCTGGCATGGTGAAGGCGCCCGCCGCGCCCGGCGTTTCGGCGGCACGCAAGTGAGGGTCCACGTGTCAACCTTCCTCGACGCGAGTCCCAGCACGGTGTGGAACACGGTGAAGACGAAGGAGTTGTTGCATCACGTCATCTCCCCAATGGGCAAGTTTTCTCCCCTCGATGGAGAAACCCGGGGCGCTTGGATTCCGGGAACTGCATACGACGGTCGAAGCTTCATGTTCTCGGTCATTCCGGTCGGGACCAGAACGATTCTCATCGAAAGTGTTGATGACCGTACGCGGACTATGCAGTCGCGGGAGCACGGCGAGATCGGGCTAAAGAAGTGGGACCACCTGATCGCGGTCAGGCCCGAGAGAGACGGGTCGCGCTACTCCGACACGATTGAGATCAACGCCGGTGTTCTCACACCCCTGTACTGGCTTTACGCAGCCTTGTTCTACCGGCATCGTCAACGCAAGTGGAGGAAGCTCGTGCAGAACGACTTCAGCGATCTGCTCACCGTTGAACGTCGTCCGACACCCGGATGCTGAGACCAGCGGCAATGAACGCGGCGGCAGCGATGTACTGCAGGGGGAGCCAGACCCCGTCCGCAAAAGCCAGAGGAAACACCGGATTCCACACCACGGCGATCGCGGCTGGAAGAGGCAGCCACCACCACTGGCGCGACTGAACCGCGAACCATCCGATGATGAGCGCGACCACGGCAATGACGAAGCTGACAACGAAGAACCACTCGGTGCCGATCGCGAATACGCTGAGAATCGCGGTGACGGAGCCGACGAGTCCGGGCGCGAGAGCTATTCGGCGCACAGTCTGGGGCTCATCTGGGTTCGATCGTTGCTTCACTGTGGGCCGCCTTTCGGAGTCGGTGAGGAATCAGTGTCGTTCACACGCAGATCGTCCCCGCCACGGCCGGAATGTTCTCGTTTGTGCCCGCGACCACGGAGGCGCGCCAAGTAGTCGTTGTAGGCGTCGAGGTCGGGGTCTCCGAATTGGTCGGCGCGGACATCCGCCGCCTCTGCTTTTCGTGTGTCATCGCGAAACCACCGGTGCAAGATGTACAGCAGAATCAGTACGGTCGGGCCCTCGCCGTACGACCATGCCAAGCCGCCCGCGATGCCCTGGTCGACAAGCGGATCGATCGCGAGGGATGCCGGCGGATTCGCAAAGTGGTCGGTGATCAGGGTCGGGCTGATCATCAGAAACACTCCGAAGAAGGCGTGAAGCGCCACTTCGGCCGAGAGATCGAGAGCCCGGGCGGGGTAGGTCATGCGAATCGGCACAGGATCATCGCTCACGATGGGAATGGCGAACAGGATGCCCGCCACCAAGAACACCACTTCGAGCGACACATGACCGGCGGGCAACGCGAGAATCGGGTCGACGAGGTCGCCGAGGTAGAGACCGTAAAAGAGCAACAGGAACAACAGCACGCTCACGACAGGGTGAAGCACCCACCGGAGCAGCCTGCTGCGAAGCGAGGAGAGCCCCGCAACGAGAACGAGCCTGCCAAGGCCGCGGTGCGGCACACTTCGCAGCATGAGGCGGACGGGTGAGCCGAGCACGAGCAGCGGCGGCACCAGCATCATGAGCGTCAGTTGCTCAAACATGAACACTGAAAGCATGACCTGGCTGTAGTCGTCAAGGGACAAGCCCGTCGTGAGGGCGACCAGAACGCACCCGACGATGAACGAGATCGTGCGGGCAATAGACCAGCGCCGGCCGCGCACCCACAGCCCTACCGCGGCCATGAGGTACGCCACGGCCAACACCGCTGCCGCAATCGGCATGACGAACGACGAGGTCGCAGACACGCCGAGGAACTCCCCCAAGCCGGGTGGAGGCAAAGGTGTGTTCACGAGACTCATCGGGTCAATGTCGCCTGGCCGTTACTGAAGCTCGGCCTCGATTGCGGTTCGCAAATCGTCGAACGACGACAGTTGCACGGGGCGATCGTTCAGAAAGAAGGTCGGGGTTGACTGAACCCCCAGAGCTACGCCGGCGTCAAAGTCGGCCATCACACGCTCGAGCGTCTCAGGCGCGGCAACCGCCGCGTCGTATGCGACGAGATCGAGACCAAGCTCACCGGCGAACTGCCGAAAAAGTGCTGCCTTCGACTCTTGAGATTCTCCCCATTCGATCTGCGTCTCGTACATGCGCGCGAACATGTCTTCGAGTCTGCCTTGCTGTGCGGCCGCCTCAACGGCGATGGCAGCATTCACCGAATTCGTGTGGCCGGGAAGCGGAAAGTATCGGAATGCGAAGGTCACTTCGCCCGCAAACTCTTCACGTAGGTCTTCCACGACCGGATAGAAGGCCCCGCAGGCCTCGCATTCGAAGTCGAGGAACTCCACGAGCGTGACGGCACCCTCACCCGCGTTGTCGAGGATGTGAGTATCCGCTTGGAGCACCGACTCTGTGGTCTGAGATGGTCTCTCTTGGCCGGGAGCGGCTGCGGGAGATGGCGCTTGCATGACAGCAACGAAGATGAAGGCGATGACGACGAGGAGAATCGCACCCGAGAGTGCGAGGGAGATCTTGACGTTGGTGCTGGACAACATGGAGAAGGCCTTTCTCGAGACCCGAGGGACGGACAAGCAAGAGGGGCGCCGAGTTTCGGATCAGGAAACTGTCACGAAGTGGCGATGAAGCGAGAAGCGCGCGTTGGCGCCGCCTCAGGTGCGGTGTACCTCGAGCGCGGTACGGTCGGGCTCGTCAGCGCGCATCCACGCGGTTCGTTCGAATTGCGCCCACGTCGTGCATCCGGGGTCAATGCGTCGATCCCAGCCAGAGAAGAGCTGGGCTTTCGCGCCAGGAACGACGGGCGCGACCGGGGCGGCAAAGGGGAATGATGCCACTACACGGTCGCCACCGACGCAACCGCGGCCCGCGTCCGTGGCTCTGTCAACAGTCTCTACCGAACTGTGGCCTGACGACGCGGCGGTCGGTTCGACATGATCGACAGTGAAGAGCGCCGTCATGACAACCGCGAAAGCGATCACAACGAGAGCGAAGTGCCTGCCAATCGATTTCGAACCCGCTTGCGCGCGAGGGAGAGTACGCGAGTTTGGCACGACTCTCATGGTACCCGGCGACCTTGAGATCTACTGTGGCGGCGGAGAACTACACTGCTGACAGCAACAGAGAAGAGACGAACGATGGAAGTGAAGACTGAACTCTTAGAGCACAGTGCTCCATCCGGAGCGAGCTCAGTGCGACCACTACGGGCGTTCGCCGTCGTGTTGATCGTGGGTGGGGTTGTCGGATGGATTGCGTCAACATTGCTTCTGGTTGAGCGAATCCGAACCCTTCAAGATCCTGCGGTCACACTCTCCTGCGACATCAACCCCTTCGTATCCTGCGGCGCGCTTTTCGACAGATGGCAAGCCTCACTGCTCGGCTTCCCGAATCCCATCATCGGCGTGGCGGGCTTCGTCGTTCCCGTCGTTGTGGGCTTGGTACTGCTCGCAGGGGGACGATTCGCCCCGTGGTTCTGGCGTGCCTTCGTTCTGGGTCACTTGGGCGCATGGGCATTTGTGACGTGGCTCTTCGTGCAGAGCACCTTTGTCATCGGCGTGCTCTGCCCGTACTGCCTCGTGGTGTGGGCGGCGACGATTCCCCTGTGGTGGGCGACCGTCGTCGTCAGCCTGAGCCATGGTGCGTGGGGAAACGAAGCGACTCGATCCGCCGGAAGAATTCTTGCGCCTCATGTGCTGACGCTCGTCTTCGCGAACTACGCGGTGATCGTGATCGCTATCGTGCTCGAGTTCCCCGCCATCTTTGCGAGCTGACGGAGAAGAGCGTCGCCCTTACCGCAACGGCACGAGCTGCACCGGCACGCGACCGAAGCCGTTGTCGAAACTGATGAGCGGTCCGGCCGGGGTGCACTCGTAGTCGCCGCCGTTGATCGGTGCGCCCAGCACGGCGTTGCCGAAGATCACCGAGGCGTCTTGCGCGACGCCGTTGACGATGTAGTCGTAGGCGACGTCGACGGTCTCATTGGCGGTCGTCACCGTTGTGGTGTCGGCGGTGTATCCGCCCGCGATCGATCCGGAGAGGGTCGCGACTCCCGCGGTCGCCGGGGTCGTGATCGTGAGCGTGAGGTCAGGGGTGTACGCGAAGTCAGCCTCCGTGAACGACAGGCCGGTGTCGCCTTCGACGACGAACGTGACAGCACCATCCGTGGCATCGCGCACCGAGTCGTAGAACACCTGCAGCTCCTCCTGCGTGATGGTCCACTCGCCGATGAGGCACTCCGGCGGTTCGAGACTCAGGGTCTCAGGAGCAGTGGGCTCGGCGGTCGCGCCGGGGTCGACGGCCGGGTCGCCCTCGGACGACGTCGTGCATCCGACGAGCAGCAGCAGGGCCGTGGTCGAGGCGGTCAGGGCGAGCGGGGCACGGCGCATGAGGGCTCCTACGGTTCGGGGGATGAGTCGAGAGTAACTCCGCCCCGGCTGCCCCGCGCGAGAAATTGCTGACTAGCCGGCGAGCAGGGCGTGGCAACGCGTGAGGCGCTCGCGCCAGGCTGCGGTGCGCTCGGGGTCGGCGGCGAGCCGGCCCAGGGCATCCCGGTCGGCGGCGATGCGGCCCACCGCGATCGCGCCGTCGACCGGTCGCAGCGGCGCGGCAACGACGTCGTCGGCGAGCAGGGCGGCGGTGCCGAGCCCGCAGTCGAAGTCGAGCGCGGGCAGGCGTGCGGCGAGCTCGGCGCCCATCGCGAGCCCGATGCTCGTGTCGAGGGCGCTCGACACGACGGCCGGCAGCCCCGCCTCGGCGACGAGCGCGAGCGCGCGGTCGATGCCGCCCAGCGGTGCGGCCTTGATGACGAGCAGATCAGCGGCCTCGGCACGCGCGACCGCGAGCGGGTCGGCGGCCTTGCGCACGCTCTCGTCAGCGGCCACGAGCACATCGATGCGGTGGATGCGCCGCCGCAACTCGGCGAGCTCGGGCACGGTCGCGCACGGCTGCTCGACGTACTCGAGGTCGAACTGCTCGAGCGCGCGCACGGCGTGCTCGGCCTCATCGACCGTCCAGGCGCCGTTCGCGTCGAGGCGGATGCGCCCCGCCGGCCCCAGCAGCAGCCGGGTCTCGCGCACGCGCGCGACGTCGTCGGCGAGCGTCTCGCCCGGCTCGGCCACCTTGATCTTCACCGTGCGGCACTCTCCGAACAGGCTCAGGGTGTGGGCGATGCGGTCGAGCGGCATGGCAGGCAGGGTCGCATTGACGGGGATGCTCGCGCGGAGCCGTGGCGCACTCGAGTCGCGCCAGCCGAAGTCGAGGGCCGCGGCGAGCCACGTGCTGGCTTCCTCATCGGCGTACTCGAGGAAGGGGCTGAACTCGCTCCATCCACTCGGGCCGTCGAGCAGCACGGCCTCGCGGCGGTCCACGCCGCGGAACCGCGTCACGAGCGGAACGCTCACCACGTGGGCGCGGGCGAGCACGTCGTCGAGCTCGGGCAGAGCATCCATGCCCCACAGTCTGGCACCGCCGCGCGCGTAGGCTGGCGGCATGGCTGAGTCGCACGTCTCCGACACATTCGATGCCGCGCGCTGGGTGGTCGCTCCGGGCTTCGACGACCTCACAGATCTCACCTACCACCTCGACACGACGGGCCGCATCGCGCGCATCGCGTTCGACCGGCCCGAGGTGCGCAACGCGTTCCGCCCGCACACGGTCGACGAGCTGTACCGCGCGCTCGACGACGCCCGCCAGAACCCGCGCGTCGGCGTCGTGCTGCTGACGGGCAACGGTCCGAGCCCGAAGGATGCGGGGTGGGCGTTCTGCTCCGGCGGCGACCAGCGCATCCGCGGGCGGGCGGGGTACCAGTACGCGGAGGGCGAGACGGCCGAGACGGTCGACCCGGCTCGCGCATCGCGCCTGCACATCCTCGAGGTGCAGCGGCTCATCCGCTTCATGCCGAAGGTCGTCATCGCGGTCGTGCCCGGCTGGGCGGCCGGCGGCGGCCACTCGCTGCACGTCGTGTGCGACCTCACGATCGCGAGCCGCGAGCACGCCCGCTTCAAGCAGACCGACGCCGATGTCGGCTCGTTCGACGCGGGCTACGGCAGCGCCTACCTCGCCAAGCAGGTCGGCCAGAAGGTCGCGCGCGAGATCTTCTTCCTCGCCCGCGAGTACGACGCGCAGCGCGCTTACGAGATGGGAACGGTCAACGCCGTCGTGCCGCACGCCGAGCTCGAGGCGACGGCGCTCGACTGGGCCGAGACGATCCTCACCAAGAGCCCCACGGCCATTCGCATGCTCAAGTACGCGATGAACCTCACCGACGACGGGCTCGTCGGCCAGCAGCTCTTCGCGGGCGAGGCCACGCGGCTCGCCTACGGCACCGACGAGGCCGTCGAGGGCCGTGATTCGTTCCTGCAGAAGCGCGCCCCCGACTGGTCGCCCTTCCCCTGGCAGTACTGAGCGGGGGATGCGGGGCCAACGCCCCTCAGGCCTCGAGCCCCACGCCCACGCGGTCGAGCACCCCGGCGATGAGCATCGCGCGTGCCCCAGGGTCGGGAACGAAGTCGCGCAGGATCACGGCGAGGCCGTGCGCGCTCGCCTGCGCGAGCATCATGCGGCTCGCGACGCGCTGCTCGTCGACCGCGCCCGGCGGCTCGAGCTCGAGCACGATGTCGCGCACGAGGTCGGCGGCGTTCGGGTCGTCCGGTCGATCGGGCGGGGTCGTCATGGGCATCGACACGAGCGAGAACAGCCGCGGCTCGGCGAGGGCGAAGGCGATGTACGACTCGCCGACCTCGCGCAGCCGGTCGATCGGGGCGCGGCTGGCGGCGGCGTCGAGCCGCGCGAACATGTCGCGCGCCATGATCTCGCGGGCGCGCTGCGCGACAGCCGCGATGAGGTGGTCGCCGCTCGGGAAGTGCCGGTAGACGGCCGCGGCGCTCACGCCGCACGCGGCGGCGATGCGCCGCACGGTCACGCCCTCCAGGCCCTCGGCGCGCGCGAGCGCCTCGCCCGCGTCGACGAGCGCGTCGCGCAGGGCGCCGTGGTGGTAGCGCGAGCGGTCCGGCATGTTGACAGTGTACACATCGGTGCGCTAGAAATAGCGGCAGATGTTAACGCCGTAAACACGAGCGCGCGAGCGCCCGACCACCCCCAGGAGCAGCGAGAGCCATGAGCACACGCGAGCAGCGCATCCACCGCCTCATCGAGAGGAGCGCGGCCGACCCCCGCACCGGCGAGGTGCTGTGGCGGGTCGTCTCGCCCGACGGCAGCCTCGACGTCGTGCACGGCGACCTCGACCGCCCGTACTTCGTCGCGAGCGTCAGCAAGCTGTTCACGACCGTGTGCCTCGCGCAGCTGCGCGACGAGGGCCGCCTCGACTGGGACGCCCCGATCGCCCAGTACCTGCCCGACCTCGACCTCAGCGGCCTCGCCGTTGACAACGGCCGCGACGGCAGTGTTCGCGACGCCAGCGGCGAGATCACGGTGCGCGAGGTCATGGCCCACACCGCCGGCCTCGCCGACTACTTCGAGGGGCCGCGCCCCGACGGCCCGACCACGCTCGAGCGGGCGATGCAGAGCGACTTCGCGTGGACCGAGGCCGACGTGATCGCCTGGAGCCGTGCCATGACGCCCGCGCGCCGCGGCCGTGGCCTGTACAGCGACACCGGGTACCAGCTGCTCGACAGCGTCGTCACGCGGCTCGACGGGCGCCCGTTCGCGGCATCGGTGCGAGCGCGCATCACCGAGCCGCTCGGCCTCGACCGCACGTACGTCTTCACGACCGACACGCTCGACCGCTTCGACGAGATGGCCGTCATCCGTCACGGCGACCGCGACCTGCGGCTGCCGCTGCTGCTCACCTCGTGCGGCGGTCAAGGCGGCGTTGTCTCGACGCTCCGCGACGGCGTGACCTTCCTGCAGGCCTTCTTCGGCGGCCGCCTCTTCGACGCCGCGCTGCTCGACGAAATGCTCACCGACTGGCACCGCATCTTCTCGCCGCTCGAGTACGGAACCGGTGTCATGCGCTTCCGGCTGCCCGCGGTGCTCACGGGCTTCCGCTCGTACGAGTTCCAGGGCCACTCCGGCGCCTCCGGCGTCGTCTGGTACCGGGATGCGCGCTCGGGCGTGCTCGTCGTCGGCACGGTCAACCAACTCAAGCAGCGGCAGCTGCCCTACCAGTTGATGATCCGCACCGCCGCGGCCGCCCGCTGACGCGACGCCGCCGACTCGAGGGAAACGGGGAGGCCGCGCGGGGTAGCGTGGGCGCGTGACCCGCCCGCTCGCCGTCGTCGACACCGCTGACCCGCTCGCGTGCCTCGGCGCGCTGCGCGACGCCCTCGAGGGGGTGGGGCCGGCCGTGCTGTTCCGGGGCGGCGGCGTGAACCCCGTGCACACCGCGCCGCTCGAGGTCGAGAAGCGCATCGCGCTCGTCGTCGAGACGAGCGGCACCACCGGCCGGCCGAAGCGCGTCGCCCTCAGCGCCGACGCGGTGCTCGCGAGCGCGGCCGCCACCGAGAGCGCGCTCGAGGGCCCGGGGCAGTGGCTGCTCGCGCTGCCGGTTCAGTACATCGCGGGCAGCAACGTGCTCGCGCGGTCGCTCGCAGCGGGCAGCGAGCCCGTCGTCGTGGCGCCCGGCCGCTTGAGCCGCGACCGTGTGCTCGACGCCGTGGCGGCGATGGAGCATCCCCGCCGGTTCACGGCCCTCGTTCCCGCGCAGTTGAGCCGCCTCGTCGACGAGGCCGAAGCCGACGATGACCTGCGGCGGGCGCTCGGCGGCTTCGAGCGCATCCTCGTCGGGGGGCAGGCGACGCCCGCCCCGCTCATCGAGCGCGCGACCGCGCTCGGGTGGCGCCTGACCCGCACCTACGGCTCGAGTGAGACCTGCGGCGGGGTGGTCTATGACGGTGTGGCGATCGGCCAGACCGAGGTGCGCATCATCGACGGCCGCGTCGAGCTCGGCGGCCCCACCCTCGCCGAGTACTACCTCGGCGACCCCGAGCGCACCGCGGCGGCTTTCGTCGAGCACGACGGGCAGCGCTGGTACCGCACCGACGACGCGGGCGAGCTGGTGGACGGCGTGCTGCGCGTGCTCGGTCGGCTCGACGACACCATCGTCACCGGGGGCCTCAAGGTGCGCCTCGGCGACGTCGAGCGCATCGTGCGCGAGCAGCCCGGGCTCGCCGAGGCGGTCGTCGTCGCGGGGCACCATCCTGAGTGGGGAGAGGTGCCGGTGGTCGTCACCACCGAGCGCCCCGAGCTCGAGGGGCTGCGGCGCGCGGTCGGTGCGCGGCTGGCCCCCGAGGCCCGCCCCGACCGCATCCTGACGGTGGATGCCCTGCCGCTGCTGCCGAGCGGCAAGCCCGATCGGCTCGCCATCAGCCGGCTCGTCGCTCCCTAGTTCCCCCGCTCACTAGACTCGCGGTCGTGGCAGCGAAGACGACGAAGAAGACGGCCAAGAAGAAGCCCACCCGCGGCGGCGCGCAGCGTCGGAATCCGGGCACGGCGAGCGCCGCATCCGGCAACCCCGCGAAGGTGCGGAAGGCGACCGCGCGCGACTGGATCGCCGGCGCGCGGCTGCGCACCCTGAGCCTCGCGATCGTGCCGGTCGCCCTCGGCACCGCCCAGGCGTACGTCACCCTCGGCTACAACCTGGCGCTCGCGCTGCTCTGCCTCGGCGTCGCGGCCTTCCTGCAGATCGGTGTCAACTACGCCAACGACTACTCCGACGGCGTCCGGGGCACGGATGCCCTGCGTGTCGGGCCGAGCCGCCTCACGGGCTCGGGTGCCGCCGCGCCGCGCGCCGTGCTGACCGTGGCGCTGGTGTTCTTCGGCCTTGCCGCCGCGGCGGGCATCGCGATCGTCGTGCTCACCGGTAGCTGGTACCTCCTCGCCGTCGGGGCGGTAGCCCTCATCGCGGCCTGGTTCTACACGGGGGGCAAGCGGCCCTACGGCTACTTCGGCCTCGGCGAGCTCGTCGCGTTCCTGTTCTTTGGTCTCGTGGCCACCATCGGCACGGTCTACGTGCAGATCGAGCAGATCCCGTTCGAGACGTGGTTCGCGGCGGCTCTCGCCGGGTTCTTCGCCGCGGCGATCCTGCTCGTCAACAACATCCGCGACCGCGAGCTCGATGCCCGCGCCGGCAAGAAGACGCTCGCGGTGCGCATCGGCGACCTGCCCGCGCGCATCCTGTTCGTCGTGCTGCTGGCCGGCGCCTACGGCATGATCGTGCCGTTCGCGCTGCTGTACGTGTGGGCGCCCGCGGTGTTCTTCACGCTGCTGATCAGCGCCCCCGTCGCGCTCATCGTGCTGCTGGCCAAGACGCCGGGCGAGCTCGTGCTCGCGCTCAAGCTGACGTCGCTCGCCGCCCTGCTCACCGGGCTCGGGCTCGCGGCGGCGATCGCCTTCTAGCGCGGAGCCGTCGGGTCGTCGGCGACGATCAGCGAGAGCGTCGCGCCCATCGCCGGAATCGGGAGGCGGCGGAACCCTGCGGGCAGTTCCGTCATGAGGTCGCCCGTGGCGAGGCTGCTCGTGCTGCTCACCAGCACCCCGCCGTGAGGGTTGAGCAGGGCGCTCGGCCGTCGCGCGAGTCGCAGCAACGGCAGCAGCTCGCGCTCGAGCTCGGCGATCGTCATGTCGAGCCCGGTCACACCGACCGCGCGACCATGCACCTCGGCGCGCACCGTCGCCGTGACGATGTACTCCTCCACCCCGAGATAGTCGATGTACGGCCCGGTCACCCACGGCCTTCCGCTCGTGAATGACACCGTGAACCACTCGAGGGTCTCGTAATCGTAGAAGCGCTGACCGCCGGGATTCACCCCGAACTGGTAGCGGGTCACATCGCTGTCGCCGTCGCGCACCCACCACTCGGTGACGCCCTTGCCCTCCCCGCGGGCTGATCGCGAGAAGATCAGGCCCGCGCCGTTGACGCGCGGGCGCTCGCCCAGGAGCACGCGCACACGGTCCTTGATGCCGTCGCGCCCTGCTTTCGCCAGTCGCGCAACGTCGGCGGTGGGGTCGGATGCGGCGCTCAGGATCACCTCGATGTCGCGGTTCATGCCCTCGAGGTCGCCGTGCAGAGCCGCGAACCACTGCGCGACCGCATCGACCGTCGCGCTCGGCGGCGGCGGGGTCTGATCATCGCTGGTCATGGGGCTCCTCGGTGCACGGGGCATCTCTCACAGGTCGGGGTCGATCGAGAGCTTGGCGTCCATCATGCGCACCCCATCGTGCTGGAGATGCTCGCTCATCGCCACCGCAGCGGCGGTGCCGTCGTTCGCACTCACGGCGCGCATGACACTCTCGTGGTCGGACTCGACCACCGAGCGCGTCTGCTCGAAGTCGGAGAGGATCCAGTGCAGGGGGGCCATCTCGCTCTGGATGCGCACCTCAGCCCTCAGCAGGCGCGGGGACTGCGCAAGCACCGCGAGCTCGATGTGGAACCGACTGTCGGCGCTCGCCGCTTCGGCAGCGGTTGCCGCCTGGGTGACCCGCTCGGCCAAGGCGGCGAGCCGCTCGATGGACGTGCCCCACGCGCGGGTCGCGGCCAGTCGCGCGATCGCCGAGCCGACCGCGACCTGCTCGTCGCGCAGGTCACGCAGCTCGACCAGGCTTGACTCCCTCAGACGCTCACGAACCTCGTCGGGGGAGGGGAAGGGTGCGCGCACGATGAAGGTGCCGCCGCTGCGACCGCGGCGAGTCACGACGATCTCGCGGTCGCGGAGCTCCGACAGGCCCTTGCGGAGGGTGTTGACGGCGACGCCGAACTGCTGGGCGAGCTCGACCTCCGGCGGCAGGCGCTCCCCGACCGTCAGCAGCCCGAGCGAGATGGAGGAGAGGATGCGCTCCGCCACGGCGGCGCCGCCTGCCGAGGGGCTCGCCTCGTCGGAGAAGGGGAGCGGCCCGTGCTCCTGCACCATTCCGCTCCCCTCCCCGGTGTCGTTCCTCTGCGGGGCGCTCCGTGAGGCGGGGCGCCGAACGCGACGGCTCGTCGGCAATCGTAGTGTCGCGGCTCAGGCTCCCGGCTGGATGCCGCCGTCGGCCCAGGGGTAACCGCTCGCGAGCGGGGCCCCGTCGTCGTACCGCGCGAGCCACTCGACAGCGGCCGCGTGGTACCGCGTGAGGCCCTTGTAGTCGACGAGCGCCGGGTCGAGGGTCGCGAGCGCGCGGTGCAGGCGCTTCGCCCAGTCGGGCGCGTGCTCGACCAGCTCGGCGAGGCTCACCAGGTAGGTGCGCACCGGGAACACGATCGCGTTCGATCGCGGCAGCCGGTGCAGGGGCTGCAGCTCGATGCGCAGGTGCACGAGATCGCCGGCGTTCTCCTCGGTGACCGTCGCGCGGTCCGGGGCCCAGTCGGGCAGCGTCTCGACCGAGGTCTCGAGGCGCGGGTTGACGGTGAGCGTCCAGTTGACGCGCCGCACCGGGTGGCCCGGCTTCATGCGCAGCAGGAACTTCAATGCACGGTCGAGGATGCCCATCTCGTGCAGCTTCGGAACCGGTCCGTGGAACTCGAAGAACCGCATCCCGACGTTGAATCGCAGCGAGTAGTCGGCGCGCTGGGTCGTCATGCCCGCCCCGATCACGAGGTCGCCGTCGCGCTCCTCGAGCACCACGAACTCGCCCTGGGCCTGCCGCGTCGCGTACTCCATCGGCTCGAGCTCCAGCGTCGACGGGTCACCGAAGGTGAAGGTGTCGTCGATGCCGAGCAGCCGGTTCCGCCAGTGCCACTCGTTTCCATTCTTGGTCAGGCTGAAGTGCTCGGGGTAGTCGCGGGCGTACGACTCGAACAGCAGCTCGAGCAGGTCCCACTGCGCCTCCATCATGTGCGGCAGCGCGACGTAGTGCACCCCGGGCATCTCCTCGAGCATCTGCACGCGGTGCCGGCACTCGGAGACGTAGTGCTCGTCGATGTCGAAGGCTGCACGCATGGCCCCTTCGCCCGCGGGCACGTGCGGCTCGAGATTCATCGAGTACATGTATTCGTCGTCGGGGAACGGGAATGGCAGACGGCGCACCCCCTCGCGCGAGTTCGCGAAGGTGTACTTCCCCTCGGGGGTGTAGGTCTCGTCCGTCTTGAAGACGGGGGGGACGGCGGTGTCGGTCATGGCTGCCTCCTAGGCGTTGATCACGAGTTTCGAGCAGGACGCCCGCGAGACGCAGGGCATGATGATCGCGTTCGAAGCGCGGTCCTTCTCCGAGAGCCAGTCGTCCCGGTGATCGAGAGTGCCGTCGAGTTCGAGAACTTCGGTCTCGCACTCGCCGCACGCCCCGCCACGGCAGAGGTAGGGCAGCTTGAACCCTCTCTCCTCGACCGCTTCCAGCAGTGACTGCTCGGGCGAGACCTCGATGACGGCCCCCGACTTGGCGAGGGTGACGGTGAACGGCTCGCCCGTCGAGCCGGCATCCTCGAACTTCTCGTAGTGGATGTGCGAGTCGGTCCAGCCCTGCTCGTGGGCGCGATCGACCACGTCATCGATCATGCGGGCGGGCCCGCAGACGTACACGTGCGTGCCGAGCGGACGCTCGGTCAGCACCTCCGCGATGTCCATTCGGCCGCGTTCGCCGTCGCCGTAGAGGGTGACGCGGTCGCCGTAGCGCTCGATCAGCTCGCGCCCCAGAGTCGCGTGCTCCGGACCGCGCACGGCCAGGTGCACCTCGAACGAGCCGCCCTTGAGGCTGAGCTCCTCGAGCTGGGCGAAGATCGGCGTAATGCCGACGCCGCCCGCGATGAACAGGTGGTGCCGGGCGTGCTTCGACAGCGGGAAGAGGTTCGCCGGGATCGTGACCGGGATGATGTCTCCGACGCTGATGCGGCGGTGCATCGCGACCGATCCGCCCTTGCCATCCTCGATGCGTCGCACCGCGATCTGGTACTTGCTGGCGTCGTAGGGCGAGCTCATGAGCGAGTACGCGTTGCGGCGGGTGCCGTTCTCGGTGTCGATGAGCAGCGTCAGGTGGCTCCCGCCCGAGAAGGGCGGCAGCCACGCGCCGTCGGTCGCGCTGAGCGTGTACCGATTGATCTCCGGCGTCACCGGCTCGATGCGGTCGACGCGGAGGGCGAGCGTTCCGTTGTGGGCAGTGGTCATGTGTCCAGCTCCTCGATCTCGGGCAGTTCTCCCGGCACCTCTCCATCGGCCTTCACGCCCTGGAAGGCGGCGAGGCGGCTGGAGTAGTGGTCGCGGACGACGAGGTCGAGCTCGCATCCGGGGCAGCGGAAGACGCGCGTGGTCACGTTCTCGGTGTATGTGTCGCAGTGAGCGCACCAGACCCGGCGTACGAACGAGCCCGCGTGCTCGCGGAGGATCTCGTCGCGGTCGAGACCGTAGGCGCTCGCGACCTGCATCGCGGTGCCGATGAAGCCTTCCGAACCGGCGAGGTAGAGGCGCGTGCCCATGTTGGCGGTCGAGAGCACGTCGTCGAGTGCCTGGAGGGCCTCGCTGTTGATCGCCACGACCCGCAGCTCGACGTCGTCCTGGTTCTGGAGTTCGCTCAAATAAGAGTTGCCAGTGAATGATTCTGTGGAGTAGACGACGGTCGTCGACGCCCGCTGGCCGGCCGTCATTTCCGCGAGGAGGCGGAGCACGGGCTTGCCGCCGCTGCCCTGTGCAACCGCGATATGCCGCAGTCCACTGGCCATCGGTACGAGCTGGTCGTAGACCGGGCGGCTCTTGATTCCGGTGATCAGCATTGATCTCACTTCTTCCGTTCGGTTTCGTGCATAATAATGCCTTGATGCAGGTTTTACGCAAGTAGGCCGGCGCGTACCGTTCAATGACGATCGAAAGGCAGCCATGAGCCAGACACCTCCCCAGCCGACGACGCTGGGCGACGGCGAGCACCTCGAAGTGCTCGGATACGACGACACCTTCCAGCGCTCCATGAGTCTCTGGGCCAACTTCGCCCTGGGCTTCACCTACCTCTCGCCCATCGTGGGCGTCTACTCGCTGTTCGCGCTGTCCCTCAGCGTCGGCGGGCCCCCCTCCATCTGGTGGATCTTCATCGTCGGTGCGGGCCAGATGCTGGTCGCCCTCGTCTTCGGCGAGGTCGTCTCGCAGTACCCGATCCACGGCGGCATCTACCCCTGGGCTCGCCGCCTGTGGGGCCGCCGCTACGCCTGGCTCGCCGGCTGGGTCTACATCTGGGCGATGATCGTCACGGTCACCGCCGTCGCCGAGTACGGGGCCGGCTTCGCGGCGAGCCTCATCGGGGTCGAGTCGAACGCGACGTCGAACCTGCTGATCACGCTCGCGCTGCTGCTGCTCGCCCTGGGCATCAACTTCTCGGGCACCAAGTGGCTCGCCCGTGTGGCCCGCATCGGCCTTGCCGCCGAGCTCGTCGGCGTCATCGGCCTCGGGTTGTACCTGCTGATCTTCCAGCGTCGCAACGACTTCAGCGTCTTCTTCGACTCGATGGGGGTCGAGGGCGAGGGCACCTACCTCGCGGCGTTCTTCGGTGCCGCACTCGCCGGCCTGTTCCTGTTCTACGGGTTCGAGGCCTGCGGCGATGTCGCTGAGGAGGTCGCGCAGCCCGCGCGCCGCATCCCGGTCGCGATGATCCTGACGATCCTCGTCGGCGGTGTCTCCGCGCTGTTCTCGTTCAGCGGCTACGTGCTCGCGGCGCCGAACCTGCAGGAGATCGTCTCGGGGGCCGACCCCGACCCGATCCCGAGCATCCTCGAGGCCACGCTCGGCCCCGTGGGCGCCAAGATCTTCCTCGCGATCACCGTCACCGCCTTCATCTCGTGCGTGCTCAGCCTGCAGGCCGCCGCCAGCCGTCTGCTGTTCGCCTTCGGTCGCGACGGTATGCTGCCCGGTCACCGCTGGCTCGCGAAGGTCTCCCCGCGCAGCAAGGTTCCCGCCAACGCCCTGATCGTCGCCTGCACCATCCCGGCGATCATCGCCGTGCTGGTCTGGATCAACGCCGACCTGCTCGTGCCGGTCACCGCGTTCGCCGTGCTCGGCATCTACGTCGCGTTCCAGATGGTCGTGCTCGGTGCGCTCCGCCAGCGAATCAAGGGCTGGCGCCCGGCTGGTCCGTTCTCGCTGGGCCGTGCCGGCTTCGTCGTGAACGTGCTCGCGCTCGCCTACGGCGTCTTTGCGATGTACCTGCTCGCGCAGCCGGGCGCGTCGGGCGACTTCTTCACCGACTGGGTCGTGCTTATCGGCCTCGGCGTCGTCGCGGTCACCGGCCTGGCATACCTGTTCATCGCGCGGCCCGAGCGCGGGTCGACCGCGCCCGAGGGCGACGCGATCGCGGTGGCCGACGAGATCCGCCGCCGCACGGGAGCGATCCCGACGGTCTCCAGCGAGTCCTGAACGTCGACAGACGACGGCCAGAGCGCTGCCCCGGTGATTGTGAGATCGCCGGGGCAGCGCTCAGCTGCGCGGGAACCTGAGCTCGAGCACCGAGCCGGGCTCCGCCCGCCGGGCCGTCACGCTTCCACCGTGCGCGAGCATCACGGCGCGCGTGATCGCGAGCCCGAGCCCGGCCCCGCCGGCACCCTCGACCCGCGGCGCCGTGCGGGCCGCCGAGGCGCGCCACCCCGCCTCGAAGACGCGCGCCAGGTCGTCGGCGGCGATTCCGGGCCCGTGATCGCGCACCGTCACCGACACCGCCTCGTCATCGTGCGTCACCCCGATCTCGACGCGCCCGCCCGCGGGGGAGTGCTCGATCGCGTTGACGAGCACGTTGACGAGGGCACGGCTGAACTGTCGCGCGTCGACCGCGGTCTCCACCGCCGTCGCGGCCGTCAGGGCGAGCTCGACGTCGTGAGCGCGCGCGAGCGGCGCGTGCTCGGCGACGAGGTCGCTCACGAGGTCGGCCACCGTCACCGTCTCGCGCTCGAGCGGCACGGCGCCGGCGTCGATGCGCGAGAGCTCGAAGAGGTCGCCGACGAGCGCGTGCAGCCGGCTGACATGGGCGCCCAGCTGGCGGGCATGGCGCTCGGGCTCGGCCGACATGCCGTCTTCGAGCACCTCGGCGATCGCGCGGATGCTCGCAGCGGGGGCGAGCAGATCGTGCGCGATGCGCGTCACGAGCTCCTTCCGCGCCTGCTCGGCCGCGTCCGCGGCGTCGCGCGCGGCGAGCAGCCGCTCGCTCGACCCCACGAGCTCGCGCTGCACACCGTCGAGCTCGGTCGTGCACACGGGCGTGCGGCTCACCGGCAGTCCGTGGCCGAGGTCGCGGGCGTCGCGGGCGAGCGTGCGGGCATCCTGCGAGAGCGTTCGCGCCAGCAGCACCGCGACGATCACCGCGACGACGCCGCTGACGGCGGTCACGGTGAGGGCGACGGCTGTGTCGGCCTCGCTGATGTACATCGCGTTGGCCGTCAGGGCGATGCCGCCCGCGACCGCGAGCACCGCGGCGACGACGATCACGACGACGTGCACGATCAGCGGCGCACGGCGGGCGACGCGCAGGATGATCGCCGCGAGCACCCCCGAGGCGGCGGCCGCTCCGGCCGCTGTCAGCACGATCTGCAGCGCGTCGGGTGTCATGATGCCGGGTCCTCCTCCAACGCTGCGGGCTCGAGCCGATAGCCGACACCCCAGACCGTGACGATGATGCGCGGTGCGGCGGGGTCGGCCTCCAGCTTCTCGCGTAGCCGCCGCACGTGCACCGTGACGGTCGAGACGTCGCCGACCGTCCACCCCCACACCTCGGTCAGCAGCTCGTCGCGGGCGATCGTGCGCGCGGGGCGGCGAGCGAGGTGGTCGAGCAGGTCGTACTCGCGGCTCGTCAGGGCCAGCGGGTGATCGTCGAGGCGCGCCTCGCGCCGCGCGGCGTCGATGCGCAGGCGGCCGAGCACGACATCGCCCGCCGGAGCACCCGGGGGGTGCGCGCGGCGCAGCAGTCCCTCCGCCCGCAGCACCAGCTCGCGCGGCGAGAAGGGCTTGCCCAGGTAGTCGTCGACCCCGGCCTCGAGTCCCTCGATGCGGTGCTCGGGTTCGCCCAGGGCGGTGAGCACGATGATCGGCACCGTCGAGGTCACGCGCACCCGGCGGGCGACCGTCAGCCCGTCGACGCCCGGGATCATGCGGTCGAGCACGATCAGGTCGGGTGCGCGCTCGGCGGCGAGGGCGAGCGCGGTCACCGAGTCGGCGGCGGTGTCGACCGTCGCTCCCGCGGCGCCGAGGTAGCTCGCCGCGATCTCGAGCAGCGTGGGGTCGTCATCGACGACGAGCACGCGGCGACCGTCGAGCGGTCGCCGCGCACCCTCCGAGGGCGGGTGATCACCCACCGCCGAGCACCCCCTCCAGCTCGGCGATCGGGTCGTACCAGCCCAGATCGAGGATGAGCGTCTGCAGGGCCTTGTCGGCCCCGACGATCACCACGATTCCGACGATGATGAACAGCACCCCCATGCTGCGTCGGAACCATCCCCGCGGGTCGGCGAGCCACCCCAGGCGGCGCGCCGCGCTGCGCCCGGCGAGCGCGATCAGCAGCAGCGGGATCGCGAGTCCGATGGCGTAGAGCGTGACGTACAGCAGTCCCTCGGCGAACGACACCGGCAGCACGGTCGCCACGATGAGCGCGTAGGTCGGGCTGCAGCTGCTGAACACCGGTCCGAGCGCGGCACCGGTCAGGATGTCGCCGCCGACCGACTGGCGCTGCACCGAGGCGTCGAGCGCGCGGTTGCTGCGGGCCCCCAGCCCGAGCCGCGTCGACAGGTGCTCGTAGAGCGCCGGGAACAGCAGGTTGACCCCGAGCGCGATGACGATGACGCCCGAGATCACCTGCCACACCTGCGGCGGCACGCCGAGCAGCGCGGTCGTCGCCTTCAGCAGCAGAGTGAAGACGACCACGCTCACGGCCAGCGAGGCGGCGATGACGTACGGGCGCCAGCGCGCGCGGGCCGAGTCGGCACCATCGGCCACGATCGATCCCCCGACGATCACGGGCAGCAGTGGCAGCACGCAGGGCGCGGCCACGGTGAGCACGCCCGCGAGCAGGCTGACGACGACGAGAGCTTCCACGGCGATGCCTACGGCGCGGCCGCGAGCAGGGCGCGCAGCGTGGTGTCGTTGTAGAGAACGCCCTTCGCGAGCACGTCGCCGTCATCGTCGACGTAGACGATCGTCGTCTGCAGCGTCACGCCATAGGTCTGGCGCAGGTCAAGCTCCGTGTCGAAGTCGACCTTGAAGATCGTCATGCCGTCGGGCACCGTGTTGGCGTTGATGTCCTCGTCGAGAGCCCGGCACTTCGGGCACCACGAGGCGTGGAAGAACAGCACCTTGAGCCCGGGCGTCTCGTCGATTGCGCCGTCGTAGTAGTCGATGTACTGCCCGGGTGCGACGGCCGGCTCGGCGGTGGCGTCGTCGGTGCCCGCGTCGGCCGGGTCGGTCGCGCTGGGGGTCGGCTCGGCCGTGAGGGTCGGCGACTCGTCGGCGGGCGACGTGACCTCGAGCACGGCGGGGCTCGAGCATCCGGCCAGGGCGATCAGCACGGCGGCCGTCGCGGCGACGGTCGCGGTGCGGGCGGTGCGGTGCGGCATCATGTCTCCTCCGGCAGCCTCGGGCGGGCTGTCGTCACGACTGTACGGGGGCACGGATGCCCGCACAGCGCCGCAGTGCTTACGAGGTGATTACGGCGCGACCCCGTCCTCCGCAGCGGCATCCGGGTCGACGGCCGGCTTCTCGCGGCGCGCGGCGAGGTCGAGCGCCACGGCGTCACGCAGCTTCCCGAAGAAGATGTACGACACGGTCATCGCGATGATTGAGGCGACGATGGCGGCCCACCACCAGTCGAGCTGCAGGGCCAGCAGTACTCCGAGGGAGGCGGCGAAGAGGCCGAGTCGCAGCAGCGTGTACTGAATCCAGGGGCTCACCCGATCAGTCTACGAGCGGCCTCTCGGTGCCCGCCCAGAACCCCGGGCGTAGACTCGAGGCATGACCCGGTTGCTGATCGTGCTCGTCGTGGTCGCTGTCGCGTTCACGATCTACACGCTCGTCGACGTGCTGCTCACCGAGCGCGCGCGGGTCCGCGCCTTCCCCAAGCCGGCATGGGCGCTGGGCGTCGTGCTGCTGCCGGTCGTGGGCGGCGTACTCTGGCTCGCCGTCGGCAAGGCCCGCCGTCGCGGGCCGGGCGCTCGGCCGGTCGCGCCCGACGACGACCCGGCGTTCCTGCGCACGCTCTCGGCAGAGGAGATCCAGAAGCGCGCCGAGCAGGACGAGCGCCTTCGTCGCCTCGAGCAAGAGCTGGCGGACCTCGACGATGACCCTCCCGCCACCCCCGAGCGCTGAGTCGGTGCCCCCGTCGGCCGCTGCCTCTCCGGCGAGTGCCGCGGCGATGGCCCTGCTGGCCGGGCTCGCGCGGCACGGCGTGACCGATCTGGTGCTCAGCCCCGGATCCCGTTCGCAGGCGCTCGCCCTCGCCGCCGCGGCGCTCGCTCGCGCCGGCCACCTGCACCTGCACGTGCGCATCGATGAGCGGGTCGCCGGCTTCACGGCTCTCGGCCTCGCGATCGAGACGGGCCGCCCGGTCGCGATCGTCTGCACCTCGGGAACGGCCGTGGCGAACCTGCACCCCGCCGTGCTCGAAGCGCACCACTCGGGCGTGCCGCTCATCGTGCTCACCGCCGACCGCCCCGCCGAGCTGCGGGGCATCGGCAGCAACCAGACCACGGTGCAGCCGGGAATCTTCGGCGAGCTGGTGCGCGCCGACTGGGATGTTCCCGCCCCGGTCGGCGCCCCCGACGAGCCCGGCGCCGCCGCCGATGTCGCCGAGCTCGCGGTGCGCGCGAGCGCCGACGGCCCCGTGCACGTGAACCTCGCCTACCGCGAGCCGCTCAGCGGAGCGGTCGAGGTGCCCTCCGACCTCCTTCCCGCCGCCCCGATGTCGCGCCGCCGCGACGCGCTCGAGGTCATCGACCTGCACCCCGACGACGCGACCGTCGTCATCGCCGGCCACGGCGCCGGTGCGCGCGCCGAAGAGCTCGCGGTCGCCCTCGGCGCCCCGCTCATCGCCGAGGTCAGCAGCGGCGCCCGCTTCGGCCGGCACCTCGTCGTCGCCTACCGCGACGTGCTGCGCGGCCCGCATGGCGACGCGGTCGGCCGCGCGATCGTGCTCGGCCACCCGACGCTCAGCCGCGAGGTTCCGCAGCTGCTGCAGCGTGGCGACGTCGAGGTCTTCGCCGTGCGCACGCCCGGCGTCGAGCTGTACGACCCGGGCCGCACCGCGCGCGCGGTCGACGACGTGCGCGTCATCGGCGAGCCCGACCCTGCCGTCGTGCGGCGCTGGGTCGGCGGCTGGGTGGCGATGTCGCGCGCCGTGCTCGAGTCGCAGCAGCCGGCCGACCCGGCCCCCGACCTCTCGCTGGCCGTCTCCACCGACCAGGGCGTGCGCGCGGCCTTCGCGAAAGCCGAGCTCGCGGTGTTGCGTGCGCCGATCGATCGCCGGATGCTCGCGCGGGCCTTGTGGGCATCCACGTGGCCCCACGATCGTCTGGTGCTCGCGGCCTCGCGCCTCATCCGCGTCGCCGACGCCCTCGTGCCGGGCAAGGCGATCCGCGTGCACGCCAACCGCGGGCTGGCCGGCATCGACGGCACGGTGTCGACGGCCACCGGCATCGCCCTCGCCGCGGCCCGCGAGGCCCGCAGCGGAACGACCCGCGTTCTCGCCGGTGACCTCGCCCTGCTGCACGACGCCGGAGCCCTGCTCGTGCCCCTGCACGACCAGCTCGACGCGGGCCTGCGCCTGCACGTCTTCGTCGGCAACGACCGCGGCGGCACGATCTTCGACGAGCTCGAGGTGGCGGCGACGGCCGACCCCGACGACTTCGCCACCGTCATGCGCACCCCGCACACGGCCGACCTCGCGGCGCTCGCCGCGGCGGGCGGCTGGGCGTACCGGAGGGTGACGGCGCGCGCCGAGCTCGACGATGCGCTGACCGCGCCCGAGCCGCTGCTGCTCGTCGAGGTGCCGCTCGAGCCCTGAACCGGCTCGACCGATGCCGTGCGCTCTGGTCGTGCACGCGGCGCCGGGCTAGCATCCGCCCATGCACGAATTGCTGCGGGTGGGCGCCGCATTCCGCCTCGACCAGGTCGACACGCGCTCGACGCCCGGCGTCGAGGCCGACAAGAAGACCGCCGAACGGATGCTCGCCGAGGGGGCCGAGCACCTCAGCGCCCTGCAAGAGCGCCTGTTCGCCGACAGCCGCGCGGGAGACACCCGGCGTGTGCTGCTCGTGCTGCAGGCGATGGACACCGCCGGCAAGGGCGGCATCCTGCGTCACGTCGTCGGCGCCGTCGACCCGCAGGGCGTGCAGATCGCCTCGTTCAAGAAGCCGACGGCCGAGGAGCTCTCCCACCACTTCCTCTGGCGCATCGAGAAGCGCCTGCCTGAGGCCGGCATGATCGGCGTCTTCGACCGCTCGCACTACGAAGACGTGCTGATCGGCCGCGTGCGGCAGCTCGCCCCCGCCGACGAGATCGAGCGGCGCTACGACGAGATCCGCGCCTTCGAGCAGCGCGTCGCCGACGGCGGCACCGAGATCGTCAAGGTCATGCTGCACATCAGCAGCGCCGAGCAGAAGGCGCGGCTCACCGAGCGGCTCGAGCGCCCCGACAAGCACTGGAAGTACAACCCCGGCGACGTCGATGAGCGGATGCTCTGGGCCGAGTACCAGGCCGCGTACCAGCTCGTGCTCGACCGCACCGATGCGCCGCACGCCCCCTGGTACGTCGTGCCCGCCGACCACAAGTGGTACGCCCGGCTCGCCGTGCAGGCGATCCTGCTCGCCGCTCTCGAGCGCATCGACCCGCAGTGGCCCGCCGCCGACTACGACGTCGAGCACGAGAAGGCGCGGCTCGCCGCGACCTAGGCGCTCGCCCGCGCAGACGCTGCGGGTGCGTCGACGCCCTCAGCGCAGGCTGTCGGCGATCGGCCGGAACTTCATGCGCGTCTCGGCGAGCTCGGAGTCGGGGTCGCTATCCGCGACGATGCCCGCTCCTGCGTAGGCGGTCAGCAGACCGTCGTCGTCGATGCGCGCGCACCGCAGCGCGATTACCCATTCGCCGTCGCCGTCCTGGTCGATCCAGCCCACCGGCCCGGCGTAGCGGCCGCGGTCGAAGGGCTCGAGCTCGGCGATGAGGGCGAGCGCCGCATCCGTCGGCGACCCCGCGACGGCCGCCGTCGGGTGCAGGGCGGCGACGATGTCGAGGGCGCTCGCCGAGGCGTCGAGCTGCATCTCGACGTCGGTCGCGAGGTGCCACAGGTTGGGCAGCTTGAGCGTGAACGGCAGCTCGCTCGCCGAGACGCCGCGCACGTGCGGCCGCAGCGCGTCGAGCACGCTGTGCACCGCGAAGGCGTGCTCGTCGAGGTCTTTCGTGCTCGTGGCCAAGCGCGCGGCGGCGGCCGCGTCGTCGGCGGCTCCCGTGCCGCGGGCGGTGCTGCCGGCGAGCACGCGTGCCGTCGCCTCGCCCGCGTGCACGCTCACGAGCGTCTCGGGGCTCGCGCCCACGAGCCCGTCGACGGCGAACGTCAGGCAGTCGGGGTAGCGGTCGGCGAGGTCGCGCAGCAGCGCCCGCCGGTCCGCATCGGGCGGGATGCTCGCCACGGCATCGCGCGCGATGACCACTTTCTCGACCCGACCCTCGCGGATCGCCGCGACGGCCCGACCCACCACCGCCGTGAACTCCTCACGGCTCAGGGATGCCGCGGCCAGGGTCGCCCGGGGGCGCGCGCCGAGCGGCCGCGGATCGGGCAGCAGGGCCGCCCCGACGAGCCCCGGCTCCGCATCCGCGGGGGTGATGCTCGTGACCCAGCTGACGCCGTCATGGCGGCCGACGACCACCTCGGGAACGACGAGCACGCTCTGCTCGGCTGAGTCGTCGGCGAAGGCGAACGAGCCCAGCGCGACGAGGCCGGTGCCCGGGCGGTGCACCGCGTCATCGACGACGGCGTCGGCCGCGATGCGTCGCCACGCCTCGGCAGCGGCCCGCAACCGGTCGGGCCCCGAGAACGTCAGCCGATGCCGCTCGCCGAGCCCGATGATGCCGTCGCCCCGGCGCAGCGCGACGAGCGGATGCCGCGGATCGGCGAGCGCCAGCAGCAGGTCGGGGTCGGCGACCTCGACGGTCACCGCCCGCAGCGGCGGAACGGGGGTGTGCGACGCGGTCACCGTGTCAGGCTACTCGGCACCCGACGCCTGCTCAGGCGGCTCCCGGCGAACCCGCGGGCGCCGCTCACTAGACTCGGGGTGTGACGAAAGCCGACCTGTCGAAGTCCCCGCGCGACGTCGCGGCCATGTTCGACGGCGTCGCCCGCGGCTACGACCGCACGAACGCCGTGCTCTCGGTCGGCAATGCGGCACTGTGGCGCATCGCGACGGTGCGCGCCGTCGACCCGAAGCCCGGCGAGCGGGTGCTCGACATCGCCGCCGGCACTGGCACGAGCTCGGTCGCGCTCGCGAAGAGCGGCGCCGAGGTGATCGCCCTCGACTTCTCGGCCGGCATGGTCGAGGAGGGGCGCAAGCGGCACCCCGACCTCACGTTCGTGCAGGGCGATGCCATGAAGCTGCCCTTCGCCGACGGCGAGTTCGACGCCGTCACCATCAGCTTCGGGCTGCGCAACGTGCAGCAGCCGAAGGTGGCGATCGCCGAGATGCGCCGTGTTCTCAAGCCGGGCGGCCGCGTCGTCATCTGCGAGTTCTCGCGCCCGCCCCTCGGGGTGCTGCGGGCTGGGTACCACGCCTACCTCCGGTACGTGATGCCGCTCGTGGCGGGGGTCGCGAGCTCGAATCCCGAGGCGTACCGCTACCTGTTCGAGTCGATCCGCGAGTGGCCCGCCCAGCCGGAGCTCGCCCGGTGGCTGCGCGACGCCGGTTTCGAGGGCGTCGGCTACCGCAACCTGACCTGGGGCGTCGTCGCCCTGCACCGCGGCCGCACGCCCGCGGCACGCTGAGCCCGCCCGCCCGCCTCGACAGATCGGCAGACCGTTGACCCGCCTCCCTCCGCTCGCACGCCGCAGCAAGACGCTCAGCGCCTCGCTCGGCCTGGGCGAGAAGCTGTTCGCCTCGAGCGAGGAGCGCCGGTTCGCCGACGCCATCGAGACCGGGCTCGTCGAGGTCGAGGAGGGCCTGCTGCGGGAGGTCGCGTTCGCCGACGACATGGCCGACGTCACCTCGCGGTACCTGCTCGAGGCCGGGGGCAAGCGCATCCGCCCGGTGCTCACCCTGCTGACCGCGCAGCTGGGCGAGGGCAACAACCACGCCGTCATCACGGCCGCGCAGGCCGTCGAGATCACGCACCTCGCCTCGCTCTACCACGACGACGTCATGGACGAGGCCGAGATGCGCCGCGGCGTTCCGAGCGCGCAGAACGTGTGGGGCAACTCGGTCGCGATCCTCACGGGCGACCTGCTCTTCGCGCGGGCGAGCAAGCTCGTCGCGAGCCTCGGCGAGGGCGCCATCAAGCTGCAGGCCGACACGTTCGAGCGCCTCTGCCTGGGCCAGCTGCACGAGACCATCGGCCCGCGGCCCGGAGACGACCCGATCGAGCACTACCTGCAGGTGCTCGCCGACAAGACCGGCTCGCTCATCGCGGCCGCCGCGCAGATGGGCGTCATCTTCTCCAACGCCCCCGAGGAGTTCGCGGCTCCCGTCGTCGCGTTCGGCGAGAAGATCGGCGTCGCCTTCCAGCTCATCGACGATGTCATCGACCTCGCCGAGCCGGAGGAGACCGGCAAGGCGCAGGGCACCGACCTGCGCAGCGGCGTCGCGACCCTCCCGCTGCTGTTCCTGCGCCGCGCGGCGCTCACCGATCCCGAGGCCGCCGCACTGCTGGCCCGCATCGAGCGCACGGTCGACGCCGCCGAGGGGCAGGCGGCGCACGCCGCCCCGGTCTCCGCCGACGCGCTCGCCGAGGTCGACGCCGACTTCACCGCCGCGGTCACCGCCCTGCGCAGCCACGCCGTGACCACCGAGACGCTCGATGAGGCCCGCCGCTGGGCGGCCGAAGCCGTCGCCGCTCTCGCGCCGCTGCCCGAGGGCCCGGTGAAGCTCGCTCTCACCAAGTTCGCCGAGGCCGTCGTCGAGCGCAGCACCTGACGCGCGCCGCCTCTCCCACCCCACCCGCACAGAAAGACATCGCACGCGCATGACCAAGCTCAGGCTCGCCATCGTGGGCGCCGGCCCCGCCGGCATCTACGCCGCCGACATCCTGCTCAAGCACGAGCGCCCGTTCGACGTCTCGATCGACCTGTTCGAGCAGCTGCCCGCTCCGTACGGACTCGTGCGCTACGGCGTGGCGCCCGACCACCCGCGCATCAAGGGCATCATCAACGCCCTGCGCGAGGTGCTCGATTCGGGCGACATCCGCATCTTCGGCAACGTGCGCTACGGCGTCGACATCACTCTCGACGACCTGAAGCGCCACTACAACGCGGTCATCTTCTCGACCGGCGCGATCCGGGATGCGGAGCTCTCGATCCCCGGAATCGACGCGCACGGCAGCTACGGCGCGGCCGACTTCGTCAGCTGGTACGACGGGCACCCCGATGTTCCCCGCACCTGGCCCCTCGAGGCCTCGTCGGTCGCCGTCATCGGCAACGGCAACGTGGCGCTCGACGTGGCGCGCATGCTCGTCAAGCACCCGGAGGACCTCCTGCCGACGGAGGTTCCCGACAACGTCTACCAGGGGCTGCTGGCCTCGCCCGTGACCGATGTGCACGTCTTCGGCCGCCGCGGCCCGATGCAGGTGAAGTTCACCCCGCTCGAGCTGCGCGAGCTCGGCGAGCTGCGCGACGTCGACATGATCGTGCACGAGGAGGACTTCGACTACGACGAGGCCTCGCGCCGGGCGATCGAGTCGAACAAGCAGATCACCGTCATCGACCGCATCTTCACGCAGTGGCGCCAGCGCGAGACCGGTCAGGCGTCACGGCGCCTGCACCTGCACTTCTACGCGAAGCCGCTCGAGGTCGTGAAGGATGCGGACGGCCGGGTCGCGGCCTTCCGCTACGAGCGCACCGAGCCCGACGGGCAGGGCGGCGTGCGCGGCACCGGCGAGATCCGCGAGGTCGCCGTGCAGGCGCTGTACCGCGCGGTCGGCTACTTCGGCTCGCCGCTCGACGGCATCCCGTTCGACGACCGCCACGGCGTGATCCCCAATCACGAGGGTCAGGTGCTCGCCGACGACAACAGCGTGATGCCCGGCGTCTACGCCACCGGCTGGATCAAGCGCGGCCCTGTCGGCCTCATCGGTCACACCAAGAGCGACGCGATGGAGACAATCCAGCACCTCGTCACCGACCAGGCCTCGTGGTGGAACCCCGCCGAGCCCGACGAGCAGGCGGTCGTCGACCTACTGCAGTCGCGCGGCGTGCTGTGGACCGACCTCGAAGGCTGGCACCGGCTTGACGCCCACGAGCTCGCGCTGGGCGCCCCGCACGGGCGCGAGCGCATCAAGGTCGTGCCGCGCGACGAGATGATCCGCATCTCGCGCGACTAGCGACTCGTCTCTGCGCCGCTCGCGCCCGGGCATCATCGCTCGTGCATCAAGCCTCTCGTGGCCCAGGCCTCTCGACAGTGTCGTGCCTGCTCGACAGCGATCGAGAGCGGAACCGCCCACCGGTTTCCCGGAGCAACCGCGGCGTCGTGCCAGTGGCGCACGACGGGCCGAGTGCTGCTCGACCTGACCTGGCGGGTCTTTCCATGGCTCGGGAGGCACACGTGCATCGCCTCATCCGGGTCACCTGGGGGGAGGAGCCCGTGCCAGCGGAGCGCGCTCACGCACGCCAATGGGCCACCGTGCACCCACGCCTCGCGCACCTCGTCGGGCACGTCGCTCGAGCAGTACCAACCGCGCCGCAGCCGTGTCGGTTGGCCATAGAGGCCGTAGGCGATGCGCAGTTCGTCCGCAGTCCAGCCGGCGGCGAGCAGTTCGGCCCGAGAGACGATCCCGCCCCGCGCCCGGATGAACTCCTCGAACCCGCCGTACCCCCGCATCGCCGAATCATCGTCCCTCGGGTCTCGTGGAAGCTTGTCCCCGCGTCTTCTGTCAGGCATCGGACCGCCCAGCGCGCTGGGGAGGAGTATCCGATCAGCCGCCTTCCACAACGACGGAGCGACTGAACGCGACTCACCCGTTCCGTCCTTGTGGAAGGGGCGCCGCGGGACGTCTCTCTTCGGGTGAGGAGCGTGGCGCCGGTACGCGGCGAGCTAGATGGCGTCGGCGGCGGTGACCTGCCACGACAGCGCCACGAGCTCGCGCAGCACGTCGAGGTCGATCGCCGAAAGTCGCGTCACGTAGACACAGTCGACCGCGCGCGTGTGGGTGCCCAGGCGGTCGAGCAGCGGCCCCGCATCCGGATGCGATTGCAGACCGTAGAGCGAGAGCTTCGCCTTGCGCGGAGAGAAGGCGGCGCGCGGCCAGATGCCCTCATGTCCGCTCGCGTAGCGGTAGGCGTACTGCCCGAAGCCGATCATCGACGGGCCCCACATCACGGGCTCTGCTCCGGTGGCGGCCGAGAACAGGGCGACGAGCTCGGCACCCTCGGCGCTGCGGCGCGCGTCGAGGGTGGCGAGGAACTCCTCGACGGGCACATCCGTCGGCAGCGTCTTCTGGCTCATGGGGCCTCCTACTGAACGGTCGCCGTCACGCGGGCGAGGTCGTCGAAGATGCGCATGTGCGCCGGGCGGCGCAGCCATGCGTCGAGGGTCAGCTCGCGCGAGTTCTCGCGGTACGACTGCTCGATCGCCCGCAGCTCGCGGATGATGGATGCTCCGCGCACCATCACCGATACCTCCAGGTTGAGGCTGAACGACCGCATGTCCATGTTGCTCGAGCCGATGATGGCGACCTGGTCGTCGATCGTGAAGTGCTTCGCATGCAGGATGGTCGGCGATCGGTAGAGCCAGATGCGCACGCCCGCGCGCAGCAGCTCTTCGTAGTACGAGCGCTGAGCGTGGAAGACGAGCGTCTGGTCGCCGATCTCCGAGACGAACAGCTGCACGTCGAGTCCGCTCTGGGCCGCCGTCGTGATCGCGTACAGCATCGACTCGTCGGGCACGAAGTAGGGCGAGCAGATCTGGATCTGCTCCTGCGCCGCGTAGACGAGCGAGTTGAACAGGCGCAGGTTGTTCTCGCCCTCGAAGGCCGGGCCGCTCGGCACGACCTGCGCGTCGAGTCCCTGAGCCGGGTCGATCTCGGGCGGGATCACCGTCTCGCGCAGCAGCAGCTCGTCGGTCTCGCTGTACCAGTCGGTCGCGAACAGGGCCTCGAGGCCGGCCACGATCGGGCCCTCGAAGCGCACCATGAGCTCCTTCCACGCCAGGCGCGAGCCGTCGAGGCGCCGCCGCCGGCCGTAGCCGCGCTCGATGAGGTTCTGCGAACCGGTGAAGCCGATCGAGCCGTCGACGATGAGGAACTTGCGGTGGTTGCGCAGATCCGGCCGCTGCCACTGCCCGCTGAAGGGCTTGACCGGCAGCATCGGGTGGTGCTGGGCGCCGATGGCGTCGAGCCGGCGGCGCATCCGCCGATAGCCCCGCACGCGCAGCGACGCGACGTGGTCGTAGAGCACCCGCACCGTCACGCCGCGCTGCACGGCCTCGCCGAGCGCCGTGAAGAACGGCTCGGTCTCGTCGTCGACCGACATGATGTAGAACTCGACGTGCACCGAGCGCGCAGCGCCGCGCACCGCCTCCGTCATCGCCGCGATCGAGGCCGTGTAGTCGGTGTAGATCGTCGCCGCATTGCCGCCCACCAGCGGCATGGCCCCGAGGTTGCGGTTGAGCTCGACGATCGGCTCGAGCCACGGCGGCCAGGCGGCCGCGGTGCTGACCCGGTCGACGCCCTCGGTGGTCTCGAGGATGTACCGGTTGATCTCGTCCTGCTGCTGTCGCCGCCGCTTCGGCAGTCGGCGCGAGCCGAGCATGAGGAAGAGCAGGAAGCCGATGAGCGGCAGGATGTAGATGAGCAGCAGCCAAGCGAGCGCGCTCTGCGGCCGCCGATTGCGGGGCACCACGACGAGCGAGACGAGCGCGATCGTCACGATGGTGAGAAGCACCGCGCTGCTGACGATGACGACCAGCCAGGCACCGGCCCCGCTGATCGTCACGTCGCCGGTCATGACGGCCTCAGCGGAAGTTCACGAACTGCAGCGCCACGTCGAGGTCTTTGCCCTTGAGCAGCGCCATCGTCGCCTGGAGGTCGTCGCGGCTCTTCGAGGTGACCCGCAGCTCGTCGCCCTGGATCTGGGCCTTGACGCTCTTCGGCCCCTCATCCCGGATGATCTTCGAGATCTTCTTCGCGTCGTCGCTGGCGATGCCGTTCTTGAGCCCGACCTCGATGCGGAACTCCTTGCCGCTCGCATAGGGCTCACCGGTGTCGAGACTGCGCAGGCTGATGCCGCGCTTGATCATCTTCGACTCGAGCACCTCGAGCACGGCCTTCACGCGCTCCTCGGCGCTCGCCTTCAGCAGCAGCCTCTCGCCGCTCCACTCGATCGATGCGCCCACGCCCTTGAAGTCGTAGCGCTGCGCCACTTCCTTCTGGGCCTGGTTCACGGCGTTGTCCGCCTCCATCTTGTCGACCTTGCTCACGATGTCGAACGACGAATCTGCCATGGGGCCCATGCTAGCGACGCGGGTTCAGCGACGGCAGAGCGGGCCGTGCTTGGCTGGCCGCATGACCGCTCGCCCCGCCCCGCTCGTGCTCGCCCTGGTCGGGGTCGTCGGCGCGGCCAGCATCGCGGTGGCCGTCGCGCTCGCCCCCCGCGTGATCGACGACGGCACGGATGCGGGCGCCCCG
>OFDN01000226.1_pt1 | contig 52957 bp, 48 predicted proteins | sample 1520971 | NCBI WGS metagenome assembly OFDN01 (sample SAMEA94257418, study PRJEB24077) | hot springs metagenome | biome: Aquatic biome; feature: Geographical feature; material: Water | place: India | collected 2012-06-12 | depth 5 m | reverse complement strand
AACCCACACCGGCGAGGCGCCGGTGCCACTTCGGGGGCAGTGTCCAGATGCGCCCGACTCATCATTCGTGCCGCAGCGCTTCCACCGGGTCCATCTGTGCGGCACGAAAGGCCGGATAGAGGCCGAAGATGACGCCGACGAGGGCGGAGATGGTGAAGGCGGCCAGCGGCGACCACAGCGTCACGATGGTCTTCATGCCGGCGGTGGCGGTCACCACAAACGGGATGGCGACACCCAGCAGCACGCCGAGCGCGCCGCCGGCGCCGCTGAGGATGACGGCCTCGATGAGGAACTGCGTGACGATGTCCCCGCGCTTGGCGCCCAGCGCCCGGCGGATGCCGATCTCGCGGGTGCGTTCCGTCACGGTGGCGAGCATGATGTTCATGATGCCGATGCCGCCCACGACCAGGGAAATGGCCGCGATCGACCCGAGCACGATGTTGAAGATCCGTTTGGTTTCCTCGGCCTGTTTGAGCTGCTCCAGCGGCACCACGATGTCGTAGTCCTTCTTTTTGTGGTTCCGCTCCATCAGGTCCTTGATCGCCAGCGAAACCGGCACAACGCGTTCAGTGCGATCGACCTTCACGGTGACTTCGTGGAGGGCGACCCGCTCCTGTTCAAAGCTGCCGCTGCGCCGCTTGAAGAGGATCTCCCCGTAGCGGCGTTTCGCCGTCTCCAGCGGGATGAACATACGGTCCACGGCCGGCTGGGAGGAATTGGCGGCCGAAGCGTTGGCTTCGGATTCCGCGGTCACGAGCGGCTCCATCACGCCGATGACCCGATAATACTGCTCGCCGACGCGGACGGTCTGGCCGAGCGGTTCCTCGATGGGGAACAGGTCGTGGGCCAGGCGTTCGCCGAGCACGCACACGTTTTCGGCGTGGCTCTGGTCGGTGTCGGTGAAGAACCGACCCTGTGACACCCGGTGGTTCCGCATGGTCGGATACCACGGCACGGTGCCCACCACCTCGGCGTCCACGCGGCGGGTGATGTTCCAGACGTATTCCCGCATCACCCGGGCCGGCACGATGGTCGTGACACCTGGGATGGTGGACTGGATGCGGGCGATGTCCTCGTATTTTAGGCCGTAATCCAGGACGTAGTTGTTCTGGTTGTTCGAGACCTTCTGCTCCTCGGGCGGCTTGATGCTGCGGAGGATGATGTTCTGGGACCCGAGCTTCTTGATGAGTTCCTGTGCCTTGTGGCTCGCGCCTTCGCCGATCGCGAGCATGGCGATCACGGAGCAGACGCCGAACACGATGCCAAGCACCGTGAGCAGCGACCGGAGCCGGTGCAGCCACAGCGAACGCAGTCCAAGCCGGATGGCCCGGCGGAACTTGGAGGCGTTGGTCAATCCACGAAGCACGCGAATAACACGAAGAGTTCAGAGTGGGATCGGTTCCCAGACGTCGTTGTTGAGTTTAGAGGCACGGGGCCGATTCTGGCCGGAAGTCCAAATCAGGCGTTCATACTCAAGCTTGGGAAAGCTGCCAAAGTTGACCAACAATCCCAGTTCCATGCCGCTGGCCTTCAGATAATTGATGAGTTGGGCCCGGTGTTCACCGGCGAGAGAGGCCAACGCCTTGAGTTCGACGATGATCTTCCCGGCGACGATCAGGTCCGGCCGAAACCCCTTGCGCAAGGTGTGTCCCCGGTAGGTGATCTGTAGTTCGCGCTGAGCTTCGAAGGCGATTTTTCGGCTGCTTAGCTCGTATTCGAGGCACTCCTGATAAACCTCCTCGGTGAAACCACAGCCAACCTCGTTGTGGACCTGAAAACAGGCGCCCATTATCGCGTAGCTTTCGTCGGGATGGAGAATTTTGCCCTTCATTGATTCGTTTAGGTTCGCTTCATTCGTGGACTGCTAACGCCTAACATCGCTTTCCAGGACGCCGTCGCGCAGGCGGACCAGGCGTTTGGCGCGTTCGCCGGTCGCGGGATCATGGGTGACCATCACCAGCGTCTTGCCGGCGGCATTGAGCTCGTCGAAGAGGCCGAGGATTTCGCGGCCGGAGCTGCTGTCCAGATTGCCGGTCGCCTCGTCGGCGAGGAGCAGAATGGGATCGCTGGCGAGGGCGCGGGCGATGGCGACGCGTTGCTGCTGACCGCCGGACAGCTCGAATGGCCGGTGATCCAGCCGCTTCTCCAGGCCGACCCGTGTCGCCAGCCGGGTGGCGATTTCCCGCGCTTCTTCCTCGGGACGGCCCTGGTAAAACAGGGGGACCTCGATGTTTTCCAGCACGTTGAGCTGCTGGATCAGGTTGTAGCTTTGGAAGATGAACCCGAGGCGGCGGCCCCGGATGGCGGACAGGTCGTCGTCGTTGAGGGCGGAAATGTCGTCGCCGCCGAGCAGGTAGCGGCCGGAACTCGGGCGGTCGAGGCAGCCCAGCAGGTTGAGCAGCGTGGACTTGCCGCAGCCGGACGGCCCCATGATCGCCACGTATTCGCCGGGCTGGATGGACAGCGTCAGGCCGCGCAGCGCGTGGACCAGTTCGCCGCCCATCTGGTAGGTCCGGCGCACGTCGTCCAGTTGCACGATGGGTGTCATGGACCGGTCAGTGGACGGCTGTTTCCTTGGTGCTCTCGGCAGGTTTGGCTTCGGGCGCGGACTTGTTCTCGCCGCCCGCCTTGTTCTCGGACGGCGTCCGCAACAGCACGGAATCACCAGCGGCGAGCCCCTTCCGGATCTCGATGAACTCATCCGTGAAGTCGCCGGTCTCGACCTCGGTGGGGCGTTCCGAGCCGGGGCGGAAGACGACCTGCTTGCCTTCGCGGGAGGTGACGGCCTGCAGCGGCACGTAAACCACGTCGTCGAGCCGTTTCACGAGGATCTCGATCTTGGCGCTCATGCCCGGTTTGACCCACTCGCGGGTCCCCTCGATCGCGACCGTGGTCTTGTAGAGCTTCATGTCCGGGTTCATCCAGCGGTTCTCGGAATCCGGCAGCACCCCGACCTTGGTCACTTCGCCCGAGAGCGGGTCATCGGGGAAGGCGTCGGCGGTGATCTTCACCTTCAGCCCGCGCTTCACCTTCTTGATGTGCGATTCATGCACGCCCACCGTGACGCCCATCTTCGTCGGGTCGGGAATCGTGATGATGGGCTGGCGTTCATAGACCTGCGCGCCGACGGCGATGCGCTCCTGGTTGCCCCAGAACATGCGCTGGTTGCCGCCGCCATAGACCACGAGGCCGGGCTTCTGGGCGGTGATCAGGCACTTCTCGATCTGCTCGTTCATCTCCTCAAGGTTGCGCTTCTCGCGTTCAAATCGCCCTTCCGCGCCCCGCAGCTTGGCCTGCGCCTGGGCCAGTTTGGAGACGGCTTCCTTGCGGGCGCGGATCAGCCCCTGCAGTGCCTCGTCGTATTTGGAAAGGTTCTCCTCCGCGAGCTTCGGGAATTCGTAGCGGATGAACAGGTCCCGCGCGGTAACGGCGGCGTCCACCTTCAGGCGGCCTTGGTCGAACGCGATGCGGTCGTTCTCCAGCTCGCTCTTGGTGACAAAGCCCTTGTCGAAGAGCCGCTGGGTGCCGGCGAGCTTGGTTTCGGCCTGGGCGGAGGTGGTCTTGGCCACCATCAGTTCGTCCTCGCGCTTGCGCAGTTCCTGCTTCGCCACGCCGTCCTCCAGGAGCTCGGCTTTGGCGAACTGGGTGAAGTCCACGCGGGCGGCCACGTTGGTCCGCACCGGGGTGTTGGTCCCGGCCAGTTCCTCGCGCAGGCCCAGCCGGTCGATGACTTCGGCGGAAATCTTGGTGCCCAGATACTTCTCGAATTCCATCAGGGCGAACCGCGCCTTCTGCTCGGCGGCCTTGATGTCGGTCTTGTTCTGGTTGAGCTGGATCTCGTAGCTCTGCTGGGCCTCGGTGAGTGCGGAGGCGGTGCTCTGGAAGGTGATGTCCTGGCTTACGAGGTTCTGCTTCAGCTTCGAGGAATCGAGCTCGACGAGCACCTTGTTGGTCTTCACGTCGTCGTCGCTGACGAGATAGCCCTCCTCGACGATCCGGAGGATCTTGATGGGTTCGCCGCGGACTTCGGACACGATCTCGTGCGACTCCAGCGCCTCGATGCTGCCGCCGACCAGCACCTTGATGTCGAGCGGACCGCGCTTGGCGGAGACGGCAAGGTTTTCGTCGGCCGCCTTGGCCGGGCGGAAGGCAAACCAAAGGCCCGCCGTCACGAGCAGGGCGGCCGCGACCAGTTGCCACGCGGGACGGGAACGGAGAAAGGCGAGCGGGTTCATGCGTCAGGGCTGGGAGGCGGGTTCGGCGGGCAGAAGTTCGGGCGGCTGCGGATTCTCGGGGACGGGAGCTTCATACCAGGAACCGTCCTCGCGGACGAACAGCAGGCCCATGTCCCGCCAGTAACGGAGCCGGGCCAGGGTGTGATTGACCAGTGCGGCCGTGCGGGCGTTGCGGGCGGAGTTGAGGTCGGCCTGCGCGTCGAGCAGGTCGCGCGTCTGGCCGCGGCCGAGCTGCATCCGGAGCTCCTGTTCCTCCACCCGGCGCTCGGCCAGCTTCACGCCGATCTCGGCGTTCTCGAAGTTGCGCCGGGCCTGCTCGAGCGCGCGCCAGTCACTCGCCACCGCCAGGCGCACCGTGTCGAGTTCCAGCGCGAACTGCCGGCGTGCTCGCTCGACCGTGATCAGCGCACCGCGGAAGCTGTTGCGCTGCGCCTTGCGGTCGAGTCCCAGATCCACGTTGAGGCCGGCGGACCAGCTGTTGAGCTTGGGGTCGGGCAGCTTGAAGCCCGACGCGGCGCTGCTCTGGATGTCCCCGCGCACGAGCGCATCGATCTGCGGCAGCAGATTGTTCTTCGCGATGGGCACCTTGCGGGCGGCATCCTCGACGCGCTCGCGGGATGTTTGCAGGTCGAGGCGCGTGGCGACCGCGACCGGCACGGCCTGGTCGAGGCCGATTCCGGGCTCCTCGATCGCCAGGCGCGCCAACTCGGCGTCGTCCAGCACCAGCTTCGTGGCCAGCGGCACGCCCAGGCTGATCTTGAAGCGGTCCAGCGACTCCCGGTAACTGCGCAGGGCCTCCAGCCAGCGGGTCTCCGAATTCAGCTCGGCCTGGCGGAACTGGTCCAGTGACGCCAGCGGGCGCTGTCCCTCGTCGGCGAACGCCCGTTCCCGGGCCACATTCTGGCGCGACCGGGCCAGGTCCAGATAGGCGTTCCGGGCCGTGTCCCGGGCCTGGAGCACCTGGAAGTAATCGCCCGCGACGGTGACCGTGAAGCCCTGCCGGTATTGGGCAAACTCCCGCATCGCATACAGCAGGTCGCGCTCGGACTGCCGGAGCGATTCCAAGTTGGCCTTGAAACCAGCACCGCGCAGCAGGGGTTGCGACAGGGAGGCGCCGAGGCGCGAGCCGGTGTTGGGCGTGCCGTTGCCGGCGATGACCTGCAGGAAGTCCGCCGTGAAATCGGTCGATAGCCGAGCCCCGGTGGCCAGCAGCCAGTTGACTCCGAACCGCGCGCCACCGGTGGCGAGCTTGTTGCCATTGCGGAGGGCCGTGACCTGCTGGCCCGTCACCGGATCCGTGCCCTGAACCTGGACCGGGGCAAACGACTGGATGCCCCCGTTTCCCGTGAGCCCGAAGATCGGCGTGAGCTGCCAGCGGGAAAGCGACAGGCTGAGCGCCTCCAGAAAGAGCAGTTCCCGCCGGTTCTGGAATTCCCGGCTTTGGCGGACCGCGAGGTCGAGGGCCGTCGGCAGGTTCAGCACCCGCGCCCCCTGTTCGGCCGCCCCTTCGGTCCCGAGAAACTCGCCCGGTTCTGGCGCGGCCGGCAGGTTTTCCAGCCGAAGCGGATCGGGAGTCTCCACGGAGAAGTTCGTGTCCATGTTGGGCACGGCGGGAAACTTCTCCTGGAGCAGGCGGGAAGCATCCCGGTCGGCGGACTTGCGCCAATACTTCGACGAACAGCCCGCCGCGGCGGCGGCCAAGAGCAGCCCGGCAAAGGCGGGCAGGAATCTGTGGGGGCGAACTGATCTCACGCTGTCAGGGACCGGCAGTGGACTCGACCCGACTGGATTTGTTCAAACGGGAAAAGCGCGATTCCGCGCGGGCCAACCGGATGGGGCATACCTGCGTTGGATGGGGTTGGGTGGACTTCGTCACGGGAAATGATTTTGAGACCGGTAACGAGCGGGCGCAGGTCCGGGGGCGGTGGAATCGGAGAAACAGACGCCGTCAGCGAAGCGGAACCGCCCGCAGGCGCAGGAACGTGGTTTGGTTTGCCGTCAGGTCGTCGGGCAACGTCACGATGCGGCGACTGAAACCGGCGGCGATTGGTTCGTCAGTGAACGTGCTGGGAAGACCGGTCTGGGCCGCCAACCCATCTTTGGCAGTCGGCGACCACGCTAACCCCGGCGAGGAGACTAACGGTATGGATTTATGGGGGTTCGCCCATGAATTCGCGGAGGTTTTACCGGGCCGTGTTGGTGAGCCCGTGAACCTCCGGCTCATTTGTCCGCAGACCATTCCCACGCATCCAAACCGAACCGGCAGCGGCCCGCGCGGTTCTGCCGGTTTTTCACGGAGCGCGAAGCCAGTTGCTGAGCGATTACTGGCCGTAGCGTCGAGGGGCCGAAGCTTGCGATCCCCGGGGAATCTTTCGCATGCTTCATCGCAGCAACCCGGACCATGAATTCTTGTCCCCTCGGCGCGCATACGGTGACCGTTGACCCCAAAGTTCTCCGGCAGGTGACACCGGAAGTCCGCCGCTTGCGGGCCCGGCCGTTTCGCGATGCATGGCGCACGGCCGAGTGGCTGCTGGTCGGCATGGGGTTGCTGGGGCCTGGGGCGGGTGCGCGGGGCGATTCGTGGCAGGTCGAGCTGGTTGCCGGCGGAACCCACCATGACGGCGCGGCGGCAAATGCGGCCTTTTCCGACATTTTCGGAATGGCGTGGGATTCGCGCGGCGGGTTGGTGGTGGCGGATGCAGGCAATCACGCGATCCGTCGGATCAGTCAGAATGGACAGGTGACAACCTTGGCGGGTGCGGGGGCCTTGGGCTGGCGCGACGGGCCAGGGACTTTGGCGCGGTTCCGGAGTCCGTCCGGGGTGGCGGTGGATCGCGACGGAGCGGTGTGGGTGGCGGACAGTGACAACCACTGCCTTCGGCGCATCGGTCCCGATGGCACGGTGTCCACCGTGGCCGGGAAGGCCCTCGATTCCGGTCTGGTGGATGGTCTGGGGGCGGTGGCCCGGTTCAATACCCCCGGCGATTTGGCGATCGCAGAAGATGGTCGGATCCTGATTGCCGACACTTGGAACGCGGCCATCCGGCAACTGGACACCAACGGAGTGGTGAGGACTGTCGTTCAGGGCGCGCGACAGTTTCCCGCGGGATATGCGGTCGGTCAGGCGCGATGGTATCTTCCCGAATCCCTTGCGTTTGGGCCGAACCGTCTTTGGTTGGTCGGTGAGTCGGGGAACTTTGGCCGGGTGTCGGCGGGGTCCAACGCAGCAGGATTCGAGGCGATTTGGGAAACCGGACAGTTTGGACTCGAGTTGAATTGGGTGGGTGGCTTGGGCGTGGCGTGGGACCGCACCGGGCAGGCGTTGATGGCGCTGAATCTTTTGGTGACCCGCGATCGCTTCATGCCGCCGACAAACTTTGACGGGCTATTCAAGATCGGCGAGGCGGGCAGTCTGATTCCGCTCGCGGGACAACTGCCCTCGAAGGGAGACGTCGCCAGCAATCGCCTGGCTACCGGTCCGGACGGGAACATTTACGTGGCCCGGGGAGAATTGATCGTGCGGGTCACGGAACGGGGTGAGGTGTCGGTGCTGGCTGGCCGCGAAGCCGATCCCGTGGCTGAAGGGCGAGGTTCGGCGGCCAAACTCCGCTCTGTCCGGGGCTTGGCGCGTTTGCGGGATGGCAGCCTGGTGTTGAGTGAGGAGGACACGCACCGTCTCTGGCGCATTTCGGCAGGCGGTGAGGTCACCTGGTGGAGCGGAAAGGCCGGTGGAGGTTTTGCCGATGGAGCTGCCGACACGGCCTGTTTCCAGCGTCCCCATGGGCTGGCGGTGGCGCCCAACGGTGATGTCCTCGTAGCGGACTTCGGCAATGGACGTATCCGGCGGGTGCGCCCCGACGGCAGCGTGAGCACCGTCGCCGGCAGCGGCAATGAGCCGCCCCCGGCCGGGCATCCGAGGAACGACTACTTGGACCATCCGGAAAGGGTGGCGGTGGATTCGACCGGGAACATTTACGTGGTGGAATGGCAACCGGCGATCCGCGTCATCCAGCCGGATGGCACCATCACCAACCGCTGGGGCTCGACCTTCACCGGGACCGCCGGGAATGGTCCGCCCACCGGCCTGTGGGTGGATCGAGAGGATCGCGTCTGGGCCTCCACCAAAGGGCGGGTGCTGGAACTGCGGCGGGATGGTTCGGCGGTTGTCCGCCATGACTTTGCCGACTACGTGCGACAGAGTTGGGTCGAAGAGCGTCCGGTGGTCCGGTCCTTTTGTGTGGATCATGGCGGCCATGCGTGGATGGCTTCGGACCATGGTTACGAGGTGGTGCGCCTGTCGCCCCGGGGGGTGAGGCTGAAGATTACCTGCGATATGCCGGGGGAAGCCGCGGCGTATCCGCCGGAAGGGCGGGGCATCGTGGACCCCCTGCTCATGGTGCCCGACCCGTCGGGTGGCATCGTCTTCTGGGACGAACAAGTCTCAGCCCTGAAACGCCTTTCCCCGAAAGCTGACTCACCCGCGGGCGTCGCGGTGTTTCCGGAGCTCCCGAAGGTGGCGCCCGGTCGCCCGTTGAAGCTGTCCGCGCTGACCACAGACGCGTCGGCGCCCGCCGCCTTCCAGTGGCGGAGAAACGGTGAGCTGCTCGTCGATCAGGATGGTTCCGATCTGATCCTTGACCCGTTTGCCGCCGACTTGGCCGGAGATTACTCGGTGCTGGTGAGTCGCGAAGGCGAGCTGGTGGCGAGCGCACCCGTGACCATCGGAGTGATGGCGCCGCCGCGCATCGTGAAGGAACCCGGATCATCGGTCACCGCCGGCGGTTGGCCGACCGATCTGGTCGTGATCGCGGAAGGGGAAGGGGAACTGCGTTACCAGTGGTTCCATGATGACCAGGAAGCGCGGCTGGCGACGTTGCCCGTCTATTATCCGACCCCTTTTCCCGCCAGGCTGGAGACGTGTTACCGGGTCCGGGTGGAGAACGATGCCGGCAGTGTGATGAGCCGCACGGTCACCCACTCCACCTGGCGGATCGAGCCGGCGGGAAACGTCGAGCTCGTCAGTCCAGTGGGCACCCCGTTCCGGCTGGAGTCGGCGGAATCCCCGGGCGGGCCTTGGGTGCTGGAGCGGGAGTTCACCCAGGATACCCTGACGAACCGGTGGAGCCTGCCAACCGACGGGCCTTCGCCGACAAAGTTCTTCCGGCTCGTGCCAGGTGAGTGAAAACAGAAATCGCCTTCGCAGAAACGTGACTGAGCAGGTCCTTCCGCCGGCATCGAATTGCGGTTGTCTTCGCCGATCACGGAAGCGCAACCACCCGGAGGCGCAGGAAGAGGGCGTGTTGTGCAGCCAGATCGTCGGGCAGCGTTACGGTGCGGCGGCTAATGCCAGCGGCCAGCGGTTCGTCCGCAATTGAGACAGGGAGAACGGTCTTGGCTTCCGACCAGTTGGCTGGGGACTCGGACATCTCCAACAACAGTTCGAAATCGCGAGCGGCGAGATTGACCGGGAAACTCAGTCGCAAAAGGGCTCCGAGCTGCTTTGGCATGTCCGCAGCGAGCCAACGGGAGTCCGCATCGGAGGCTCGGGGCGAACTTCCGATCAGGTATTCCAGTTCGTTCGGCCGGCCGTCGGCGTCAGGGTCGGCCGCGGGCGAAGTTGCGGATTCGGGAGCGTCCCGTCGGAAGAAGCGCATCCGCCATTCAGTGTAGGTGGTGCATCGTGGGTCGAGGTCCACATCCCAAGGTTCGGTTCCGCTCGCCAGGACTTCGGCGGGCGAACTTCCGTCGAGGTCGCCCCGGCAAACGGATCGTCCGCCGAAGCCGTCGCCGGCGTTGGTCCCGGTGTCGGCCCAATACAGCTTGCCGGCCGGGAGGTCCAAGACCAGCCCATGCGGCGTGTCGAGTCCGTGGTAAACGGTTTCCACGGCCGGATTCATCAGCGTGATCGGTCCGGATTCGAAGGCGGCCAGCGGACAGCGATGGATGCTTTTGCCGTCGCGGTTGACCCAGTAGAGGAAACCGCCCTCCGCATCCACGCCGACTCCCCGGGTTTGGCTGTTGCCGGTCAGCACGGTTTCCTGCTGGGAGCCGTCGAGACGGGACCGAAAAATTGCCCCGCCGCTGAAGTCTCCCCAATAGACCTGGCCACGCTTGAGGTCGAAATCGAGGAAGTAGGCGCCGGTGGGAGCGGCATCGGCGATCACGCTGGTCACGCCGGTGCCATCGAAGGCGGCGCGCTGGATCGTTCGCCCGGCCTGATCGCACCACCAGAGCTGGCCGGCGGCGAAGTGTGGCCGGATATCCGCGGGGAACGGGCTCGTTCCGGTCAACGTCACGAGAACCTTGGTGCCGGAACCATCCAGTGCTGCCGTGCGAATGGAATCGGAGCCGTTGTCGGCCCAGAACAGCCGTTCGCCCGCAGTGTCCACGGCGATCCCGCGGACGTTGCTGCCGGCAGACGTGAACTCGCCGGTCAGGTCCAATGCCGCCGCGGCGCTGCCGTCGAAGTTCATCCGCATCAGGCGGCCGGCGCCACGGTCGGTCCAATACACGCCGCCACCGAGCGCCGGTCCCATGGCCAGCGCCGCGAGTGCCAGACGGAGCAGCGGATGCACCTTCCGTTCGTAGGCGGCGGCGCCCGGGATGTCGATGCGACAGGTAAGGCGCCGGCCGACTTTTTCGGCGCATGGCGGAGGAACGGCGTTACCCTGTGGCCGTGGCGGAACTGGACTTCCGGTTTGTGAACGGGGCAATCCATCTGCCGGAGCTGCGGCTCTGGCTGGATGCCCATGCACCGATTGGCGCCGACGAGGCGGTCTTCGTCTCCCACGCGCACAGCGATCACACCGCCCGTCACGCGAGGGTGATCCTGTCGCCCCCAACCCAGAAGCTGATGCGCGCCCGGGTCGCCGGGGAGCGGACCGAACATGTCCTTGAATTCGGGCAACGGCACCCACTGCAGCCGCTGTCAGGCACGGAGGCGGCCGAGGCGTTCGTGACCCTGCTGCCCGCGGGCCACATCTTCGGGTCGGCGATGTCGCTCCTCGAAACGCCTGTGGGTTCGCTGCTTTACACCGGCGACTTCAAGTTGCGACGCGGGCTGAGTGCCGAGCCGTGCGAACCGCGTTCGGCCGACGTGCTCATCATGGAGACGACCTACGGCCGGGCGCAGTATGTCTTCCCGCCGACCCAGGTGGTGATGACCGGGCTGGTGCGGTTCTGCCGCGAGGCGTTGGACAACGACGAGGTTCCCGTGCTGCTCGGCTATTCGCTGGGAAAATCCCAGGAGATCCTCAGCGGCCTGGCGGAAGCGGGGTTGCCGATTATGCTCCACCCGCAGGTAGCGAAGCTGACACGTGTGTATGAATCGTTTGGCCTGCGATTTCCCGCCTACCGCGACTTCGACGCGAAAGGGGCCGCCGGCCACGTCGTGCTGGCGCCGCCGGGAGCCACCGGCACGACCTTGCGGAGGCGCTTGGGCCGCTGCCGCATCGCCATGTTGACCGGCTGGGCGCTGAATGCCGGCTCGCACTTCCAGTATCAGGCGGACGCCACGTTTCCGCTGAGCGACCACGCGGACTTTCCGGATCTGGTCGAGTTCGTGAAGCGGGTCGCACCGCGCAAGGTTTACACCCTGCACGGATTCGCCGCCGACTTTGCTGCCACGCTGCGGGAACTGGGTTTCGACGCCCAGGCCTTGAGCGAGTCCGAGCAACTGGAGCTGGGATTGAAGGCGAGCCGACGGACCGAGGCTGTCGGCAGCGGCGAGACGCCCGCAGTCGGGCTGACCGAAGCACGAACCGTGGCTCCGCCGACCGCGGACATTGCCGCACCGGCCGATTCTTTTGCGGCCTTCGCGCAGACATGCCGGGCCATTGCCGGTGTCAGCGCGAAATCGGAGAAGGTGCGGCGGCTGGCGGAGTATTTGCGCCCGTTGGCACCGGAGCAGTTGCCGGCGGTGACCGTCTGGTTCACCGGCTTGCCGTTCGCGGCGTCGGCGAACCGCGTGCTTGCGGTGGGATGGGCGGTGATCCGGGGAGCGGTCTGTAACGTGTGCGGGATCACCGAGGCGCAGTTCCGGCAGGCTTACCTGCGGCACAGTGACACCGGGGAAACGGTGGCGGAGCTGATGGAGAGCCGGCTGATGACCCAGCGCCGGGGCGAACGACCGGCGCTGCCGCTGGCCGCGGTGTCGGACCTGTTCAGCCGGCTTCACCTCGCCCGCGGGCCGCTGCCGAAGCGTGCGCTGTCGTCCGGAATCCTGGCGGAGTGTTCCGGGCTCGAAGCCAAGTTCCTGATCAAGATCCTCACCGGTGATCTCCGCATCGGGCTCAAGGAAGGCTTGGTCGAGGAGGCGGTGGCGGTGGCGTTCGGGGTCCCGGCCGAGTCGGTCCGCACCGCGCATCAGTTGGTCGGTGATCTGGGGGAGGTAGCCTTACTAGCTCGCGGCGGGCGATTGGAGGAAGCCAATGTGGTGCCGTTCCGTCCGGTGAAAGTCATGCTGGCCTCGCCCGAGCCATCGGCCGCCGACGTGATGGAGCGGGCCCGGGAGTGGCCAGGTGAAACGGGGCCGGCGGAAACGACGGTGTGGGTGGAGGACAAGTTTGATGGCATCCGGTGCCAGTTGCACAAGGTGGGCGACCGCGTCGCGCTCTTCAGCCGCGACCTCAAGGACGTGACCGACACATTCCCCGAACTGGCTGAGGCCGCCCGCGAGCTTTCGGGCGATGTCATTCTCGACGGGGAGGCCGTGGCGATGGCCGGTGGAAGGGCCCTGCCGTTCGCCGAATTGCAGCGGCGGCTGGGCCGGCGTGAACGCGACCTGTTTCTCGGCGACGAGATTCCGGTTCGCTTCGTTGCCTTCGACCTCCTCTGGCGCGACGGCACCGGCCGGCTGGGTGCGCCGTTGCGGGAACGCCGTCGCGAACTGGAGTCGCTACTGACGTCCGGCAACGCCCCCTTGGCGTTGGTCTTGGCACCGGTGGCCACCGTGTCGGACGAGGCGGAACTGGCCCGCGCCTTTGCCGCCGCCCGCGCCCGCGGCAACGAGGGGCTGATGATCAAGGACCCGGATTCCGGCTACCTGCCGGGCCGCCGGGGCATTGCGTGGCTCAAGCTCAAGCAGGCGCTGGCGACCCTCGACTGCGTGGTCGTCGGCGCCGAATACGGACACGGCAAACGGAAGCAGGTGCTAAGCGACTACACCTTCGCGGTGCGCGACGAAGGGAGCGGGGAACTGAAGACTATCGGCAAGGCTTACACCGGACTGACGGATGCGGAGATTGCCCGGCTGACGGAGCACTTCCTTGGCCGCGTGGTGCGACAGCGCGGGCGAAGTTTCGAGGTCGTGCCTGACACCGTGCTGGAGATTGCGTTCGACGCCCTTCAGCCCAGCGATCGCCACGCGAGCGGTCTGGCGATGCGGTTCCCGCGGATCGCCCGCATTCGGGACGACAAGACCCCGGCGGAGATTGACACGCTGGCCACCGCGCGGCGGCTGGCGGGACTGTCCGCAGTCTGACGTTTCCGCCAGTGGACGGCCGGGCGCCGGGTGCCTACCGTCCCGCTCCTTTCCGGGTGAAATCACTGCTCGACAACGCCGACCAAAAATCCGAACGCGCCTTCCTCGTGGGCGTGGAACTGAAATCGCGCTCCGCCTGGGACGTGCGGGACTCGCTCGATGAGCTCGGGGAACTGACCGGGACCTTCGGCGCCAAGGTGGTCGGCGAAGGCCTGCAGAAACTCGAGACGCCCCATCCGGCGACCTACGTGGGCAAGGGCAAGGCGGAAGAGTTCTCCGCCCACTGCAAGGAGCACGCCGTGGACACGGTCATCTTCGACGACGAACTCTCGCCGGCCCAGACCCGCAACCTGGAAAAGGTGTTTTCGTGCAAGATCATGGACCGCACGGCCCTGATCCTGGCGATCTTCGCGCAGCGGGCCCGCACACGCGAGGGCCGGCTCCAGGTCGAGCTGGCGCAACTCCAGTATCTGCTGCCGCGTCTGACCCGCTACTGGACCCACCTGTCGCGTCAGCGCGGCGCGGCGGGCGCCATCGGCGGCGAAGGCGAAACCCAGCTCGAAGCCGACCGCCGGAAAACTCAGCAGCGCATCGACTCAATCCGGGACGAGTTGGTGCAGGTGCGCAAGCAGCGCGCCACCCAGCGCGCCGGCCGGCAACGACACCAGTGGCCCCTGGCGTCCATCGTCGGCTACACGAACGCCGGCAAATCCACGCTGCTCAACGCGCTGACCGGCGCCGACACCCTTGCGGAGGACAAGCTGTTCGCGACCCTGGATCCGACCACCCGGAGGCTGCGACTGCCGACAAACCAGAACGTGTTGCTGTCCGACACGGTGGGATTCATCCGCAAGCTGCCCCACGGTTTGGTGGAAGCGTTCAAGGCGACCTTGGAGGAGGTGGTGGAGGCAGACCTGCTCCTGCACGTCGTCGATGCGAGCCATCCCAACGCCGATGCCCAGATCCGCGCGGTGAACGACGTGCTGGCTGAGATCGGCGCCGACCAGAAACCGACCCTGATGGTGTTCAACAAGGTGGACCGGGAGGCCGGCCGCAGCGCGGCGGACCAGTTCGTGCCGCAGTTCGCCAAGGCTGTCTGTGTTTCTGCGCGGACGGGCCATGGATTCCCCGAGCTGATGGCCGAATTGGGCGCGATGCTGAAGCCGATCCGCGACTTTCTCACGCTCCGGATTCCGCACACCGAACCGCAGACCATCGCCCGCCTGCACGCCCTCGCGCAGATCGTGGAGCAGGATTACAGCGGCGAGCAGGCCTGTTTTCGGGCCCGCATCCCGCCGCACGTGCGGCACGAGTTTGACCGGTTTGTGCAGGAGGAGGCGTCGCCGAATTGACCGGCGAAGAGCCGAGGAGGCCAAGGAACCATCAAATTTCAGTCAGCCTCCGGCCTGCCGCGTGTGGGTTGTTCAAGTGAAGACGCTGCCTCGAGACGCCACCGCGCGGTCACTCGGGGGAGCTTTGGACACGGAAAAAACCGGCATTGCCGTCCGTGGGCAGGTCGAATGTGAGTGCGGTGCCGTTGCCGGGGACCGCGTCGCCCACCGGTTTCCAGGTCGCCAGGGAAGAGCTGCGCTCGAGTTGGAAGCGGTAGCCCTTGGGAGCAGGCAGCGAGATCCGGTCAGTGCCGCCGGGACCGGCGCCCGGGTTGAGCGTCACGTGGGCGCCGTCGTCCGGGAAGACGAGATCCGCCACGAGGCCGGCATCGGTTGGGGTTACCGCCCCGGCAAAGAGCCATTGGTAGTTTTCACCCTTCGCAAACACGGTGCGTCCGTCCCGGTTGACCCGGGTCACCTCGACCCGGGCGAAGGGGGCAAGCGACTGGTTCGCTCCCCAGGGGAGCAGTTCGACCAACCGATGAGCGCTGCCGTTGCGCCGCCAAATCTGGAACTGCCCGCGGCGGGTCGTGGCTTGGCCGCCCAAGACCTCCCCATCGAACGAGCAGTCGTTGAGCACGCCGCGGGTCTCGGGCTCCTCCTGGTGGAGGACGACCACGCCTTGGATCTCCGTCCAATAGGCGGGTCGTTCATTCGCCTGGCCGACTACTGTCCGGCCGTCGCCGGACAACTGGCGGGCGACGAAGCTTGACGGAAGGGGAACCTCATCGCCGGCCTCCCGCCAGAGGCGGTCGCGCAGCAGGGCGACTTGGCCGTCCCGTGAGAGCAGCGCCAGAAAGGGTTCCCCGGGATTGGGGCCGCGCAGTTCCCGTGTCGTGCCCGTGCGCCAGTCGAACCGATGCAACTCCCCGGCGTTCCCCTGCAAAAGCACGTAGCGGCCGTCGCCGCTCAGGTGCCGTGCCAAGGCACCGGGCAGGGGCCGGGTTATGCCGCCACGCAGCAGGAGGGGCGTGTGCCGGGTGCCGTCCCAGAAGTTGGCGGCCACCGTGAGGCCGTCGTCGGAGACTCCGGCGAACTGCCATTGGTTCCATTCGACCGGAGGGGGCACCGGCGAATGGAGCGATTGCTCTGTCCCAAACCGGCGCCGGCGGACCTCCACCGGACCGATGAAGGATTCCGGATTGGTGCCGGGCACCACGCTGTAGAAGACCGCGTGTCCGTCGCCCGCCATTCCCTGGAAGGAGTAGGACGGTGGGCGAAAGGTGAAGCCCTGGTAGAAGGAGTTTTGGTAGAGCTTTTGGCAACGGCCCGGGCTGCCCCCCCGGTAGGTCACCGCGGGCAGCAATTGGGTGGCGGTCAGCCCATGGGTGGTTGCGGTCATGCCCGGAGGAGCGGTCGCGGCGGTCAGCGGCCGGGAATCAAACGCGGTCGAAGCTCCCCGGATGGTCGCGCTATCCCAGGTTGGCTTCGTCCCACCCTCATTGTCCCAGACCCGCAGTTGGAGCCGGGCGCGCTGGCCGGCGGGCACGCCGGGGACAGTCACGGCTTCGCCACCGAATACGCCAGCCCGGCCTGCCAGACTGATCACCGGCAGGAGCGGGGCCAACGCCTGGTCTTCAGTGCCCAAAGGACCTCCGTAATACTGCACCGAGTAATCGGCCCCGCCCAAGGGCGTGATGCCGTCCCGGTCCGTCACCACAGCCACGAAGGGGGCGGAGAACCCGGTTGCGGAATAGTTGTGGGGCAGGAACTGGCCTTGAGCACACATGGCCCAGCGGGTGGCCAAGGCGAGCAGCACGCACGCGGTCAAGGGGACGGCTTTCATGGGCTGACTGGGCGAAGGCTCCCGCTTTCGCCGCGCCGCGGCAATACGCCCATCGGCGTATTTTGGAAGGGCAATCCCGGCCCCACTCCCGTTGAATGCCCCGGGGAGACAGGCCGTCCGCCTTCGCCGCCGCTGGGAAACGTGCCGGAAGGTTTGTGTCTGGACGGTTCCCGTCGGCTTCTCCACAGAATTCCGAACCATGTTTGCCTTGATCACTCCAACTTGCCGGCAGTTTGTCCGGACGCTGACCGTGGCCGCCGCGCTGGCCGCGTTTCCGGCTGTGGCCCAAAAGGGCTCCAACTACCGCATGATGCAGGACGATTTCCCGTTCCAGGCCGCCTGCATCGGCGTGAACGTTCCGGCCAACAACGTGGCCTACAAGGGCTACGCCATCCGGGTCGGCAATGACGCGGCGGTGCTCTGGGACACTGATACGCTGCGGCTGGTGGCGGGCTGGACCGGCGGGTTTGTGGACACGCACGGGGTGGTGTTCGACGGCAGCCACGGGAAGCACCCGCAGATGATCGGCGACCAGAAATTTGCGGTGGGCTTCGGTCCCGGGGTCGCCGGGGCCAATGGCAGCTTTGCCGACACCCGTCCGGAGCCCTACGGGCCGATCGACAAGGCGGTTGCGCACTGGAAGGGCATCCACGTGAGCGGGATGAACGTGCTGCTGAATTACACCGTGAACGGCGACACGCTCATTTCCGAACAGCCGGGCAGCGTGGCGCAGGATGGACAGTTGGCCTTCACCCGCACGATCAGGATCGAGCCGCCGAAGACGGGCTTCCTCTTCAAGTCGCGCAAGGTGACCGGTGATTTCAGCCTGGCGCTCGCGGAAGTGGAGGGTGCGACCAAGGCGATCAGCAACCAAAACGGCATGGCGGTCGCCTCCCTGAAGTCGGGCGACAAGGTCACGCTGGTGGCCGCGACCAGCCTCCCCAAGGGCGCGCAGTTGGCGGTGGACGGCTACCGCGTGGTGCTCTCCGTGCCGAAGGGCACCAGGGCCGGGACCGCCAAGATCGCCATCTGGAGCGGGTCGGAGGCGGATTCCGCCAAGATCGCCACGTTGGCCGCCAAGATTCCGGACCAGGCTGATTTCTCCCACGGCGGCCCGCGCCGCTGGACCGAGACCGTGAAGCTTCAGGGAAAGCTCAACACCAGCGCGACGCCCGACGGGGCCTACGTGACGGATTCGATCACCGCGCCCGAGGACAATCCGTGGAAACGCCGTGTCCGGTTTGGCGGCATGGACATTTTCCCCGATGGCAAACGCGCCGCGTTGTGCACGCATGACGGCGACATCTGGATCGTGTCTGGCCTCGACGATTCCCTGGCGAACTTGGAGTGGAGCCGGTTCGCCTCCGGCCTGTATGAGCCGCTCGGTCTCCAGATCGTGGACGGCCAGATTTACGTCTCCGGCCGCGAAGGCATCACGCGGTTCAGCGACTTCAACAACGATGGCGAGGCCGACTACTACGAGGCGTTCAACCACGACATCATGTCCACGCGCGGCTTCCACGAGTTCGTGTTCGACCTGCAGCGCGATGCCGCCGGCAATTTCTACTACGCCAAGGCGAACCCCGTGAACGGCGGCGGCCGCGGGTTCGGCGACGAAAAGGCCTCGCGCGGCAACGGCACCGTGTGTTCCCACGCCGGCTGCCTGTTCAAGGTGAGCCCGGACGGCAAGCGCTTCGAGGTGGTGGCCCGTGGCTTCCGCGCCCCGAACGGCATCGGCGTCCGCGCCGACGGCCAGATCACGACCGGGGACAACGAAGGCACCTGGGTGCCCACCTCGCCGATCAACTGGGTGGATGGAAAGTCCTTCCACGGCGTGATCAACAACCTCACGCCCAAGGCGGTGGCGGACGCCTACGCACCGCCGATCATGTGGCTGTCGCATGCCGACTACTGCAACTCGAACGGTGGTCAGACCTGGGTGCCCAACGACAAGTGGGGTCCGTTTCAGGGCGAGATGCTCTACGAAAGCTACGGCAAGTCGTCGCTGTTCCTCGTGATGCGGCAGGACATCTCGAACGGCCGACAGCAGGCCGCCGCGGTGAAGTTTCCGCTCAAGTTCACGAGTTCCGTCATGCGCGCCCGCTGGCATCCCACCGATGGTCAGCTTTACGTCGCCGGCTTGAGCGAATGGCAGTCCAACGCTGCCCGCATCACCGGGTTCGATCGCGTGCGATACACCGGCAAGCCGGTCTATTCCGTGCGGTCCGTCAAGGTTGTGAAAGATGGCGTGCAGCTCAGTTTCACCCAGCCGCTGGACAAGGCTTCGGCCGAGGATGTGCAGAACTGGTCCGGCAAACGCTGGAACTACATCCGCAGTGAGAACTACGGCTCGCCGGAAGTCTGGGTTTCCAACAAGGACAAGAAGGGCCGCGAAAACATCGAGATCACCTCGGCGAAGCTCAGCGATGACGGCAAGACGGTGACCCTCAAGATCGCCGACCTCAAGCTGGCCAACAACCAGTCGCTCAAGTGGGATCTCAAGGCCAAGGACGGCACGTCCATCGCCCAGGACATCCAGCACACGATTCACGAGATTCCGTCGGCGAATCCGTTGAACTGAAGGTCTCCTGCTGGGTCCCGCGTGACGCCGGATGGTGCGTTGGCGGGCAATGCCCGATAGACAGCGGTCGCCGTGAACGAGGTTCACGGCGACCTTGTTTTTGGGCTGCGCTCCGCGTTGATTCCGGCGCCGCCTGGGCAGGAGGTTTCCTGCTCCGGTCATTGAGGGCGGGATTGGCGCCACCATCCGGCCATAAAGGCGAACCGGTGAACCTGTTTCCCTTACTGCACGAAGACGACGAACTGCTGGTGCTGCACAAGCCGGCGGGACTGGTCTGTCACCCGACCAAGGGCGACGCGTATTCCAGCCTCATCAGCCGGGTCCGCCTGCACCTGCGGGCGACGGCGGAACCGCAGATGGTCCATCGCCTCGACCGCGAGACGAGCGGCGTGATGATTTTCGGCAAGACCGCCGAGGCGGCGCTGGCGCTCCGGCAGCTCTGGGAAGGCGGCCTGGTGACCAAGGAATACCTCGCGATTGTCCACGGACCGGTCGTGGCGGACGAGGGCGTCATCAACGCACCGCTGGGCAAAAACGAGGCCAGTGCGGTGGCCATCGCGGACTGTGTCCGGCCCGACGGGGCGAAGGCACGGACCCGCTGGTGGCTGGAGAAGCGGTTCCGTCACGAAGGTGCCGACTACAGCCTCCTGCGGGTGCGCCTGGATACCGGCCGCAAACACCAGATCCGGATCCACCTCCGGCACGTGGGCCATCCGCTGGTTGGCGACAAGATTTATGGACCGGACGAGCAGCTTTATCTGGCGTTCGTGGAACGCCGTCTGACCCCGGATCAGGAGCGGCAGCTGATCCTGCCGTGGCAGGCGCTGCACGCCGGCCGCCTGTGGCTCCCGTGGCGGGGGCGGGAAGTGGAGTTCAGTTCTGCGCCGGAACCCTGGTTCGGGGAATTCGCTGGGATTCCTGCCGGAGGCCCGCCGCGGCTGGACCTGCCGTGATCACTCGGCGCTGCCATCGCCGTCGTCGCGGCCCGAGACGCCGTATTCGTGCAGCTTGTTCCGCAGGGTGCGGATGCTGATGCCCAGCTTGCGGGCTGCGTGGGTGCGGTTGTCGTCGCAGAGCTTCAGCATCCGCAGAATGTGCTGCTTCTCCAGTTCGGCGAGGGACAGCACTTCGGAGGTGCCCGCATCCGGTTCCGCGGCCGGTGAACCGTTGGCTTTCGGGACCACTGGGGCCTGGATCGGCGTAAGGGCGACCGGGGCCGGAACCGGAGTGGAAGAGCCGGCTGGAGCCGGGGCAAATCCAAGGTGGGCGACCTGCACATCCTCGCCTTCGGAGCAGAGGATCACGGCGCGCTCGATGACGTTTTGGAGCTCCCGGACATTGCCCGGCCAGCTGTGCGCCTGCAGTGCCCGCATGCAGCTGTCGGCGATCCCGGAAACCCGCACGCCGTGCTTGCGCGCAAACCGCTTCAGAAACTGTTCGGCCAGAAAGGGGACATCATCGATCCGTTCCCGCAACGGCGGCACATAGATCGGCACGACGTTCAGCCGGAAATACAGGTCCTGCCGGAACTCCTTCCGCTCCACGCTCTGTTCGAGATTGCGGTTGGTGGTCGCCAGCACCCGCACGTCCACCTTGATGGTGCGGTTGCCGCCGACACGCTCAAGCTCCCGCTCCTGCAGCACCCGCAGCAGCTTGGCCTGCACCTGCGGCGAAACTTCGGAGACCTCGTCCAGGAGGATCGTCCCGCCGTGGGCGAGCTCGAAGCGCCCCTCGCGCTTGCTGTGCGCGCCGGTGAACGCGCCCTTTTCGTGGCCGAAGAACTCGCTCTCGATGAGGTTCTCGGGGATCGCGGCACAGTTCACCTTGATGAACGGGCTCTGGGCGCGGGGACTTTCCCGGTAAATCGCGCGGGCGACCAGCTCCTTGCCGGTGCCGCTTTCGCCCTGGATCAGGACCGTCGCCTGCGTGCGGGCGACGCGCCGGATGAGTCCGCGAAGCTCCTCCATCGCGGCGCTGTGGCCGAGCAGCTCATAGCCGGAGTCCGGTCCTTCATCCTGGCTCAGGAAGCGGTTTAGGTTGCGCAGCTGCGCGACCTCCTCGGCCTTCTGCAGCGCGACCCAGATCTGGTCGGCGGAAAACGGCTTGATGATGTAGTCGAACGCGCCGTCGCGCATGCACTTCACCGCGGACTCGATGGAGCCGTGGCCGGTGATGACGACGACGAGCGGCTTCACCGCCCGCGGCTGGAGGGTGCGCAGCAGGTCGGTGCCCTCACCGTCCGGCAGGCCGACATCCACGAAGGCGAGGTCGAAATTGTCGCGGGCGACGAGTTCCTCCGCCTCCGCCAGGGTGCCGGCCGTGGCGACCTCGTAGCGGCGGGTCCGCAACTGCTGTTCGAGGACTTTCCGCACGAACGGATCGTCCTCCAGGATCATGATTTTCTCGATCGGCATCGGACCAAAAAGATATCTGCAGTTCAGGTTCCCTCAACCGGTGAGACCGTTTCCGTCGGGGCGGAAAGGGAGCTCACGCTGCCCTGACGACGATACAGGTCGGCGACAAAATGCGGTCGCTGACGGTTGGTCGGGGGCAGGTGTCGGGTGGGAACCAAGCCGCGGCGGAGAAGACTTTGCTCATTTTCGCGGTCCAAGACGATGATTTTCATGATCAGGTCTTGGTTCTGACGCAGCAGCAGATCGATGTCGCGATGCTGGGCCCGCTGGGCCGGAGTGGCAGCGAGCCATTCTTCCCGGCGTGACTTCAGGGCCTCCACGGAGGTTTCCAGCTGTCCGAGCAGCGCCTTCTTCTCCTGGAAGCAGCCGAATTGTCCGCCCGGTTCGGCGGTTCGAAACGCAACGGCTTCGCGTTCGACCAAGTCCAGGATCTGGCGGCAGAGGGCCAGATGACGGGTGAGATCCTGACGGATCGCGTGGGGATCGATCATTTGGGGGCAGAATCGGGTTCAGCCCCTTCCTTGGGTTTGGGTTTCGAGAGGACCAGTTCCTTCCGGGTCGCCTCGGTCTTGCCGTTCCAGTCGAGGTGTTGGCGCCGCCACGCGGCCATCTCGACGATGGTCTTCAAGTTCTCGGTCAGTTCCGCCTTGAGCAGGGATTTGCCCGCGGTTTCCACCTTGGTGAACGATTCCGCGGCCTTGGCCGGCTGCTGGAGGCGTTCGAATGCGAGGCCGACCTGATACCAGGCGGGCACCTGCCAGGCCGGACTGAGGTTCAGTTCGGCGATGCGCTGATAGATCTGGAGCGACCCCAGGTAGTCGCCCGCAGTGTAGAGCTGGTTCGCGAGATCGTTGCCGACCCGCAGCCGCCAGTAATCCCAGTCGGAAGGTGACGCAGCCGACGCGGCCTCCTGCTGTTGCAGAAGGATGAACACCTGGGCCAAGGCGTCCTCGTTGCGGCCCGTCTGGCGATATGCCTTGGCGAGTTCATAGCGGATTTCCGGTGCGCTCGCGGTGTCGGGCGCGTCTCGCAGGACAATCTGGGCATGGTTGATGAGATCCTGCGTCCGGTCGGTGTGGGCAAGGCTCCGCACCAGTTTCACCCGGATGGCGTTCCGGTTCAGCGCGGTGTCGTCCAGCTTGAGCAGGCGGAGGAAATAGTCGGCGGCATCGGCGAAGCGGCCCTGCTCGTAATACGTGTCCGCGATCTCGGTTTTCGCCTGCAGGACCAGGTGCTGGTAATACTCCAAGTGGTCGGCGTCGTGGGCCGACTCGATGTTCAGCGACTTGCTCATCACCGCGTAGAATTTGGACAGGGCGCTGGTGTAGGCGCCCATCTGCCGGAACAGGAGTCCCTGCCGCAACAGCACTTCGGGCACATTGGGATCCTCGGGATACTTCGCGAGGAACTGGGAGAAAACCTGCTGGGCGCGAACGAGGTCGTTTTCGTCCTGGGCGAGCAGCGCCAGCTCCAACAGGGCCGACCGCTTGATGTCAGCCGGATGTTCCCCGGTGACCAGTTCGACCAGATTGGTCTTCGCAAGTGCGATCTCCTGTCTTTCTCGTAGTCCGCGGGCAATCTCCAGCATCTGCGCGGACTTTTCCTCCTTCACCCGCTTCGACTCATGCACCGGCGAAGTCAGCAGATTGGAACTGGTCAACAGATCCTGTCGGTCCCGTAACGCCCGGTCCAACGGCGCCGCCGCCTCGGACTCTTCGGCTGGCGCCTTGGCGTGGGATGCCGTTTCGGCGTCCCGGGAGGGAGGCTTGCTCCCGCTGCTGGCATGGAGGGCGGCAGTGGCCAGCAGCCAAACGACAAGGCCGGCGATTCCCAAGGGGCCGGGGAATCGCCGCCAAATCGGCTGGAAGCTCAGTTTCACTGCCTGGTGTAGATGGCCCGGCTGGACCGCGGATCGGCCGGAGGCACGGCGGGGGTGAACTGCACGGGCACCACGACCTGCGGGCCGCCCGGATTGCGGTTCGCATTCGGAACGAAGAACGGCATCAGGATGCTCGGACTCGCCGGCGCCGCGTGAGTGCCGGGCGGCGGCGGCGGCTGATCATCCGGGTCGTTCGCGCCACCGATGACTGTGCCCGGGGCCGCGGCCAGGGAAGGCGGTGGCTCGGGGCCGTAGTATTCCGGTTCATTCCCGGGCGATCCGGTGCCGGCGGTTTCCGGACGGTTGAACACCGAGCCGGGCAGTGGCACGGAGTGCGGCGTGGGCGGTTGGTTGACCTCATTGCCACGGGCCAGTGCCGGGAGCAACGCCCGCGCGGCGGCGAGGTCCGGCTTGGGCGCGGCGGCGACGGCGAGGTGAAGCGGACTGGGGCCGAAGAGGCGCAGATAGCCAGTCGGGCGTTCGGCCGCGAACGCCCCGTGGGTGGCCCAAGCCACCCCGGCCAACATGATCATCTTGCCTCTCATCACGGACACACCTTCCGGCACGCCGCCAGCGGTCCGACCGCCGGCTAACCTTGTTTGAAGGCCGCCACGGCCTCCTCGAAAGAACCCACGAAGTGCCAGTCTTTGGATTCCTCGTAATTGCGACATTCCTTGGAGACCGCCTCGGAACCGATGACTCGGTGCTTGAGGGACAGGTCCTGGCAGAGCTGCATCGCGCTCAGGCCCAGCTTGATTACCGACACGTCGGCCGCCTTGAGCTGGCCCAGGTCGAGCACCATGCGGTCCAGGCCCGCGTCCACGGCCTCGGCCACCTTGTTGCGCAGGTGATGGGTGACCTCGTTGGCGACGTTGTTGGTGAAATTCGCCGGCAACTTCAGCACCAGCACCCCGTCGCGCTGCTCGAAGTATTTGTAGGACGTGTCGAGATGGAGTGCCCGGGCGATCTTGGACTTCAGTTCCTCGAAATCGATCGGCTTGGTGATGACATCCTGGAAACCGGCCTGCTGCGCCCGGGTCTGCTCGTCCGCGGCCGTCTTCACGCTCAGGCCGAACACCGGCACGTTCTTGGTCTTGGAACTCGCCTTCAGCATCTGGAACAGCGTGAACCCGCCACTGTCGGGCAGGGACAGGCTGACGAGGATCAGGTCGGGCAGCTGCTGGCTGCAGTAGTCCACCGCCTCGCCGGTCTGGGACCGCCCGTGGGTGGTCCACGGAGTGTCGGCGAAGCCCGCCTTGATCTGGTCGATGATCGCGGGTTTGTCGTCCACGACGAGCAGGTTCAGCGCATCGTCGAAGCGCCGGGTGCGGACGGTCGTTTCACCCTTCGGCTTGAGGTCGATCACGCGGCCGACCCGTTCCACGATGAGCTCTTCCTTGAAGGGTTTGATGAGGTAATCGCGCACGCCCAGCTTGGCGATCTTGAGCACGTTCTCCCGCCCCGCCTCGGCGGTCAGCATGATCACGGGAATGTTCCGGAGGTCCGGATGGGTCTTCAGCTTCGAGAGCATTTCGGCCCCGTCCATGATGGGCATGGTGAGGTCGAGGATGATCACGTCCGGCTGCTCGCGGGCGGCTACGGCCAGGCCTTCCACGCCGTTGGACGCCTCAAAAACGTCGCAGTCAAAGGTCTTGAAGGCCTTGGTGACGATCAGGCGGATCGTCTTGCTGTCATCCACCGTGAGAATTTTCGGTTTCATGTGGCTCAAAGGAGAGGGGTTCAGGAGTGTTTCAGCATGACCTCGACCCCGAGTCGGCTCTGGTCGCAGTTGAAGTAATAGACCCGGCGTTCCGCGGAACTGACCGGCTCGATGCTGAAGTTGGACCCACGGACGATCGACGGGATCGTCAACACGCAGGCCATGCCCCGGTCCACGAGACGTGATTTGATGTGGCCGACGACCATATTGGCCATTTCACCCATGGCGTCGTTGACCATCTCGTCACCCTCGATGTCGGAATCCTCCAGGCCGAGGAGCCGGCAGGTCATCAGCCGGGCGAAGCGGTCACTGGCATACAGATAGACGACCCCGGTGGTCTTTCCGATGAATCCGACTGCGCTGGCGAGATGTCCCTCGCCGGTGCTGAAATTGATGGCTTCCTGAGTAGGCTGAACCTTGAAGCTCATCATTGTGGTCATCACCTCCGTGACGGCCGAGCCCACCAATTGCTCGAGGTCCTCGATCATGATGAGGACGCATCGGCAGGATTTGCCGGGCACTTAAGCGTCTCCCGGGCTGACTTGAAGCCTTGGCCGGCCGCTGCCTTTGGGAATCGTTTTGGACGTCAAACCCGTTGGGCATTCGCGCCTTCCCGAAGGTTTCCGGAGTGTGGGTTTAACCTTTTGCGCGGAACTGCCGATGTGAGGTTGGCATGTTCGGGACCCCGATCATCAAGACCGCCCGACCCCCGGCAAATATGGACCGCGCCGCCATCGAGTTGCGCATCTCCAGCTGTCCCCGCCTGCCGTCGCTCGGCAGCATCAACATCGCGCTGCGGGAGCTGCTGTCGGCGGAGAACCGCTACACCGGGCAGATTGCGGATGTCATCCGCCGCGATCCCAGCCTGACGGCCCGCCTGTTGCGCCTCGTCAATTCCGTCTATTACCACCAGACGACGCCGGTAAACAGCATCGAGGAGGCCGTATTTTACCTCGGAACCCGGCAAATTCGCCAGTTGGCGATGATCACGCCGGTGATCGACGACTTCCAGAAGCTGACGGGGCGCACCCAGTTTGTCTGGCGCAGCTTCTGGCAGCACTGCATTGCCACCGCGCTGCTGACCCGCGAAGTGATTACGGTTTCGGGCGTCCAGCCTGAGGACGCGGACTACGTCGCCGGGCTCATTCACGATGTGGGCAAGATCATCATGGCCGCATGCTTTGGCGACCGGTTCGTCGAAATCCATCAGCGCGCCGCCACGGAGCCTAAGGGCCTACGCCAGATCGAGGTGGAGGTATTGGGTATGGACCACGCGGAACTCGGTGCGCTTTATCTTCAGCACCATTCGCTGCCCGAGGTAATGGTCGAGACCGCCCGCTTTCACCACTCCCCGGAACTTGCGCGGCGTCACCCCAAAGTCGTCGCGGCCGTCCAGATCGCCAACCTCATCCTCCACCAGGCCAAGATCGGCGCCAGCGGCAACAACCTGCCGGTCAGCGAGTCGGATTGGATGAGCGCGTCCGGCTGGAACATTCTCCTGCCCGGCGCCCAGCCGGAGATTCTGGCCGCCGCGGTCGCCCGCCTGAAACCCGAAATCGAACGTCTCCCCACACTGCTGGAAGGCTTGGTCTGAATCGGCCGGCCAAGAATCGCGGGTCATCCCGACACGAAAACGCCCCGGGAAAAGTCCTCCCGGGGCGTTTCGTTTCTGCGGAGATCGTTCAGGCGAAGTCGTAAACGGTCACCTTCTTCCACAGCCGGCTGCATTCGCTCACGAATTTCACGTGCTCCGGATGCACCTGGTAGTCGTCCTGTGCCTGCTTGTTGGGGAAAATGAGGTTCAGGGCGACCTGATAGGACTGGTCCACCACGGGCCGGTGGCTGCCCACCATCTTGCCCATGTGGAACTGGAGCACGCCCGGGATGGGCTTCAGATACTTTTGCCCGCCCGCGATGAGCTCGTCGGCGGCGTTGGGATTGGCCGGATCGGTCCAGAAAATGACAACGTGCGAAAACATGACAGGCGCAGCCTAGAAGCCGGACCGGGACGCGAGAAGCGGGAAGTGCGAAGCCGGCGCACGATTACAAGTCAGCGCGCAAACAGCCGGAAGAACCATTCCTTGCCGCCCCAGACCCACAGCGTGGCGGCCGTCGCGATGAACGGACCGTAGGGCAACCGCGTGGACCAGTCCCGCTTGCCGGCTGCGATCAGGCCAATGCCCACCAGGGAGCCCAGCACGGCGCTCGCCATCAGCGAGAAGACCGTGGCCTGCCAGCCGAGAAAGGCCCCGATGCCGGCCATGAACTTCACGTCGCCAAATCCCATCGCCTCCCGCGGCAGCGTGACTTTTTCGGTGTCGGCGCACATCCACGGCTCCTGCGAGGCATCCAGCTTTTCCTCGCCGATCTGGAGCAGGGGCGGGCTTTGCTTGAGGGCGAGCCGCACCGGCTGATTCCAGTAGCAGCGGTCGGACAGTTCCAGGCGCTTGGCCTCGAGGATCACCGTGTCGGAGGTTCGGTAAAACACCTCGTCGTAATACACCGCACCGTCCGGCAGATGGATGGCGTCCTCGGTAAAGGTGATGCGGGAGCCGTCGGGAATCTTCACCCGCTGTTTGCCGAAGAGCAGTTTGCCGCCCCGCAGCACCGCATAGACCATGCCTCCGCCCACGGCCGCACCGAGCGCACTGAACTTCATTCCATTGACGGCCGTTGTTTGCCCGACCAGCGCCGGCGCCACCGCGCAGAAAAGGAAGCCGGCGAAGATGCCGCCGATCGTGATCTGGTCCGGGATGATGTAGTGTTCGAGGTCAATCGCCGTCGCGGCAATGAACCCGGCGAAGAGCAGGCACAGCGCCAGCGCCATCAGCGGCTCAGCCCGTCCGAACGTCAGCCACGTGGCCACAAAGGTCAGTCCGGTGAATGCCTCCACCAGGACATAGCGGGGCGGAATCGGCGCCGCGCAGTAGGCGCACCGGCCCCGCAGCAGCAGCCACGACAGCACCGGCAGGTTGTGCCGCAGCTTGATGCGGGTGTTGCACTTCGGGCAGTGGGAGGGCGGCGTCACCGTGCTCAGGTCCAGCGGCAGCCGGTAAATGACCACGTTGAGGAAGCTGCCCACGATGAGGCCGAGCAGCAGGAAACAGATTGTCCAGAGATGGAACGGCGTGCGGAACGGCCCGTCGTAGAGCTGGTCGTAGGGAATGCCGAAATACGTGTCCATGTCAGGCGCGTCCGTAGATTTCCGCTTCCAGCGCCCGGCGCATGGTGGCCACGGGCACTGGCACGCCCGCCCACAGTTCAAGCGCCGCCGCGCCTTGGTGCAACAGCATGCCGAGGCCGTTCGCGGTGCGGCGGTCGGCGGCCTTCGCCGCCCGGAGCAGCGGCGTTTCCGCGGGGCGATAGATCATGTCATAGACTCCATCGGTCTGGTGCAGGGAGAACTGTTGCGGGTCAAAGGGGAGGGGATCGTCCGCCTTCAGCCCCAGCGAGGTCGCGTTCAGCACGATCTCCACTTCCGAATCCGGATAACCGACCGCGACCTCGACCGCCGGGAACCGGGCCGCGATCTCGTTGGCCACGGCCTGGGCCTTTTCGGTGGTGCGGTTGACCAGCCAGAGGGCTTCGACGCCTTCGTCGGCCAGCCGCAACGCCGCCGCCCGGCCGGCCCCGCCGGCTCCCAGCAACAGCACGCGGGCGGACCGGGGTTCAATGGCCAGATCTTCGCGCAAGGACCGAATGATGGCGTCCGCGTCGGTGTTGAATCCCCGGGCGCGGACCGGTCCGCGAACTTGGGTGACCTGCCCGACGGGACGCCATTCTCCGTCCTCGGTTTCCGTCTCGAAGACCACCGTGTTCACGGCACCCCAACGCCGGGCGGAGTCGTCCAGTTCGTCCATCAGCGGCACCGCGAGCAGCTTGTGTGGCACCGTGAGGTTCAGCCCGAGAAAGCCCATCTGGCGGGCGCCCTCGATGGCTTCGCGCAGGCGTTCCGGAGCGACCTCGCAGGCCACATAGCGCCAGTCGAGGCCGAGTTCGGCGAGGGCGGCGTTGTGCATCGCCGGGGACGCCGAATGCCGAATGGGCGCGCCGAAGACCGCCAGCAGCCGGGTGCTGGCGGACAATGGGCGGGCAAACGTCGGATTCATGCGCGGGCGGAAGGTGGCGGATGGCCTGCCGGCTACGCAAGCGTGCGGCAAGGGCGCGGAGCCATTCCGGACCTCCCGGAAACAGTCACCGGCGGAACGAGGCCGCAAAGTCGTCGGTCGCCACCGCGCGGGTTTCCTTTTTGTGGGTCGAGTTCGCGATGAGGTCCTTGAGCCGGGCTTCCCAGCGGGCGCCGTCCATCGGCAGGTCGATGGTCTGGCCTTCGAGCGAGGACAGCACGATGGCATTGGCCAGTTCCACGGAGTTCAGGCCTTCATGCCCGGGGGCGATCAGCGGGGCTCCGTCGAGGGCGGCGGCGGCGAAATTCTGCATCAGCGTCGCGTGCTGGTTGGCGGCGTTCTCGAACGGGATCTCGATGTTCCAGACCTCGGGCTTGCTGAAGCCGACCTGGGCGGTGCGGCTCCATTCTAGGGCGTCGGATTCGTTCCGGGTAAACGAAAGGCGGTTGTGTTCGAGCACTACCCGGCCCCGGGTGCCGGCAATCTCGAAGCGGTTGGTGCCGGGCGCCTCGCCGGTGCTGCTGATGAACGTCCCGGTCGCGCCATTGGGCAGCTCGAAGTAGGCGGTGACCTGGTCTTCGACCTCGATGTTGTGCCAGCGTCCGAACTGGCAGAAGCCCCGGATCCGAGTGGGCATGCCCAGCAGCCACGCGAGCACGTCAAGGTTGTGGAGACATTGGTTCAGCAGCACGCCGCCGCCTTCGCCCTGCCAGGTGGCCCGCCAGCCGCCGCTGGCGTAGTAGGTTTCCGTGCGAAACCAGTCGGTGTTGATCCACGTGACCCGCTGGATCTGGCCCAGTTCGCCCGCCTCCAGCAGCGCACGCAGCTTGGCGTAGCGGGGCTCGACCCGGAGCTGGAACATGCCGGCGAAGATCTGTTCCGGATGCTTGGCCGCGACCTCCAGCAGGCGTTCCGCGTCCGCCTTGTGGGCGGAAATGGGCTTTTCGACCATGACGTGCAGGCCGGCCTCCAGAGCGGCGATGCCCAATGTGGTGTGGTCGTAGTGCGGCGTGGCGATCAGCACGGCGTCAATCGCCCCGGAACGGACCAGTTCGAGGGCGTCCGTCGAGACCCGGAGCTTGCGCTGGTAATAGGGTTCGAGCTTGGCCGGTGTGGTGGCGCACACGGCGGCGAGCTCGCAGCGCGGCGCCTTGCCTTCCAGCAGATACGTCGCGTGGTGCCGGCCGATGTTGCCGAGGCCGATGAGGCCGATGCGTAACTTGGACATTTGACGTGACCCAGCGTTGCCACCGGCATCGCGTCCGGGCAAGTCCTTGAGTAGGGTTATTCCCGACATGGAACAGCGGTGTGACCTGGCGATCGTCGGTTCGGCATTTGGCGGCTCTCTTTTGGCCCAGATTGCCCGCCGGCTGGGGCGTTCGGTCGTGCTCATCGAGCGGGGCCGGCACCCGAGATTCGCGATTGGCGAGTCGTCCACACCGCTGGCCAACCTCCTGTTGGAAGAGTTGGCCACCCGCTACGTCCTGCCGCGCTTGGTGCCGCTCTGCAAATGGGGAACATGGCAGCGAACCTACCCGGGCATTGCTTGCGGCTTGAAGCGCGGGTTCGCGTTCTACCACCACCGCCTCGGAGAAGCGTGGTCGCCGCAGTCGGATCGCGGGAACGAGCTGCTGGTGGCCGCGAGCCCGAACGATGAAGTCGCCGACACGCATTGGTATCGCCCGGAGTTTGACCACTTCCTGGTCCGGGAAGCGGTGTCGGCCGGTAGCGTTTATCTCGACGAGACGGAGCTCACCGGCGCGGAGTTTTCCCCTTCCGGGCCGAAGCTAACGGGACATCGCCACGGCGAGCCGGTGACTGTGACGGCTCGGTTCGTCGTGGATGCCACCGGCCCCCGCGGGTTTCTTTGGCGCAGCTTGGCGCTGGGCGAATCCGCGCTGCCGACGTTTCCGTCCCGGCAGGCGCTGTTCACCCACTTCCGGGAGGTCGGGCCTTGGCTGGATTCTGGCGCGGGAGCCGGCTCCGGAAGGCCCTTCCGGCCCGATGATTCGGCACTACACCATGTCTTCCCGGGAGGCTGGATGTGGGTGCTGCGGTTCAACAACGGAATAACCAGCGCCGGCGTTTCGGTGACGGACGCATTGGCCGAGGAACTGGGCCTGGCCGAGGGGACTCCGGCCTGGGAACGCCTGCTCGCTCGGCTGCCCGGGGTGGCCCGCCAGTTTGCCCACGCCCAAGCGGTTCACCCGTTCCAGTTCATTCCGCGGATGGCATTCCGTTCCGCTGCGATTGCAGGCGACCGTTGGGCCCTGCTGCCCCACGCGGCAGGGGTTGTGGATCCGCTGTTCTCGACTGGCTTCGTGCTGACGCTGCTGGGCGTGGAGCGGCTCGCCCGGATGCTGGAATCGGGCGTTGAACCGTGTGGCGACGACCTTGCGGCCTACGCGGCGGAGACGGACGGAGATTTGGTCGCCGCCTCGCGATTGCTGGCCGCGCAACACGCGACCCTGGTCGATCCGGAGTCGTTCAACCGGCTCACCATGCTGTATTTCGCGGCGGTGACCTTCTCCGAAACGGCCCGGCGCCTGGGCAAATCCGCCGCCGCGGAAGGGCTCCTGCTGCGAAAGCGGCGCGGATTCGGGACGGCGGCCTTCGAGCTGGCCGATGAAATTGCGTTGGGAAAGGCGGTCGAGGGAGCGCGATTGGAGGCGCGCATCCGGGAACTGATCGAACCGATCAACGTGGCGGGATTGCTCTGCGAGCCGAAGCGCAACTGGTATGGCTGCGAGGCCGACGACCTGATTGGCGCCGCGGGCAAACTGGAGGCGTCGCCGGCCGAAATTCGCACGATGCTGCGCCGGGTAGGATTTGCCGGCTGATACCAATCGCCCCACGAATTTGGGAAGGCCGCGATATCGAGCCGTGGGCGGCTTTCCCTGCAAGCCGATCGGGAGGCAGGGCAAGCCGCCTACGGTTTAACTGGAATCCACACCGGCTGGCTGGAGGCGGTGGGGCGAGCCGGCTCAGGGCTTCTCGTTTCGCGGCGTCCGGTTGGCCGGGGCATTGGTGCCCTCGCGGACCCGGCGGCGTTCCTTCTCGGACTTCTTCAACAATTCGTCGAAGCGGGCCTGCTGTTCCGCCGTGAGTTCCGTCCGGATCTGGGCACGGAGTTGTTCAAACTCCTCGCGGGCTTGTGGCGCGATCGGTTCCCAAAGGCGGCGAAAGCGCTCCTGGCTGTCCTTCACCCTGGCCTCAATCCGGGTTTTCTGTTCGTCGGAAAGCTTGAGGTCGCGCTGGGCCCGGCGCAGGAACTCGTAGCGTTGCCACGCGATGGCGGGCAGCGGGGCACGCTTCTCGGCCTCGATGCGAACCTTGGCCCGGGTGCGCAGGCGGGTCACGGCCATGCCGGTGGCGATGCCCGCGGTGAACAGCAGCACGGCGGCCAAAATGACTTTCCAGGCTTTCACCAGACTTCAGGGCTGGAATCGGCCGGGGCGAACAGTGCGTTCTCCAAGTCGGCGCTGGCGAGTTCGAGCGGGGCTTCGGTTTCGCCGGCGAAGTCCTCCGCAGGCAGCGAGGTCCACGGCGACAGACCCACACCCCAAGTGACCGCCGCCACCGCGCAGCCGGACAGGGCGGCGCGCCAGAGCCAGGCGCTCCAGACGGCCAGCGGATCGGCCACGGGGCGCAGCCGGGCCATGACCCGGCGTTCAAAGGCGAAGGGAACGTCCGCTACCGGCGGCGCCTTGCGGGCAGCGGCGACCACGATTTGCTGGAGGCGTTCGACCTTCATGTCTGCTGGGGAGTCCGACGGCATGGGGCAGGGCGGGGTTACAGATACTTTTCGGGAGCCATCCTTTGGAGGATTTTCTTCATCTCGGCCCGGGCGCGAAAGGCGCGGACCTTGACCAGTGGGACCGACCAGCCGGTGAGTTCCGCGATTTCCCTCACGGGCCGGTCCTCAAGTTCGAGGAGCGTGATGATCATGCGGTTGGCGGGCGAGAGCTGTTCGAGGACGCGGTTGACCAGGCTCCGGGCGGCATCGGCATCGGCGGGGTTGGCGCCCGGCGCGGCGACGAAGGTTTCGAGCCAGTCCGTTTCCTGGTCGGTGAATTCGCTCAGGCTGTGCTCGCGGTTGCGCTGGTGGGAGCGGAGGAAGTCGTAGCATGTCCGGACCGCCAGGCGCATCAGCCAATGCTCGAACGGCGCTTCGCCGCGCCACGAATCGAGCTTGGAAAAGGCCTTCAGGAAAACCTCCTGCACGATGTCCTCCACCTCATCCTCCCGCCGGGCGTAACGGCGGGCCGTGGAAAACAGCCGGGCCTGATAGCGCCGGACCAGCTCCTCGAATCGCGACGCATCCCCGCCGCGGATCGCGGCGATGATCTCGCTGTCGGTGGATTCGGCAGGCACGGTGACCGGAGCGTGGCAGCGGGCGGGGCGGGGCGAAAGGCGGGTCTCGGAGGCAAAAGGGGCCGTCGCGCCTTCACACGACGGCCCCGCCTGGATGGCCAGGCGCCACACACGGATTTCGGGAACGAGAATCGGGGCCGGCGGCCCGCTCACTTGGTTTCGGCAGCCGCGGACTTGTCCTTCGCCTTGCCGGCGTTTTCGAGGCGCTTCGTGAGGCGTTCGAGCTGCTTCGCCTCCTCGTCGGTCAGCTTGCCGGCGGCCTGCTTTTCCTTGAGCTCCTTGAGGCGGGCTTCGGCCCGTTCCTTCGCCTTGGCGGCCCGCTTGGCCCGCTCTTCCGGGGTCAGCTTGGGGCGCTCGGCGCGGCGTTTGCCTTCGCCCTTTTCGGCGCTCTTGGGCTTTTCAGTCTGCTCTTCGGCGCGCAGGCCGGTGGTGGCGCCGAACAGGAGGCCGGACGCCAGCAATGAGGTCAGGATGCGTTTCATTTTGTTATGGTCGGAGGAACCGTCCGGCTGCAACAGACGGGAAGGAAAACGGGGAGGTTACACCGTCCTTGTTCCGGCCGGCGCGGCGACTAGCGTTGGGCCGTGAGCGAACTCCTGATCGGTGCCCTGAGCGCCCTGCTTTCGACGAATCCGCCGGCGGCGCTCACCAATCTCGTGGCCGAACGGACCGGCATTGTCCTGCCCGCCGCGGCGACGAACAATCCCGTTGAACAGCGCCTGCGCGAAATCATGGCCGCCGATGATGCGGCCCAGGACGAAGTCCAGAAGTGGCTGGATGAAGCCGATAAGCCGGCCGATCCGCTGACCGCTCCCAGCGCCACGGCCGTGAAGGCGAAAGTCTCGCAACGCTTCGACCAGGTGAAGGCGCTCTACGAGGGGTTCCTAAAGGAGCATCCTGATCACGCGCGGGGCTTCCTCGCCTACGGCAGTTTTCTCAACGACATCGGTGAAGAGGAGGCCGCCATCGGCCAGTGGGAGAAATCGCGGGAATTGGACCCCAAGAACCCCGCGGCGTGGAACAACCTGGCCAACAGCTACGCCCACATCGGACCCGTCGAAAAGTCGTTTCCCTACTACGAGGAGGCGCTGAAGCTGAATCCGAAGGAGCCGATTTACTGGCACAACTACGGGACCCTCACGTTCCTGTTCCGGACCGATGCGACCAATCACTTCAAGACCGACGAACAGGGGGTGTTCCGCAAGGCGTTGGACATGTATCAGGAAGCCATTCGGCTGGACCCGAACAATTTCAAGCTCCTGACCGACGTGGCGCAGACCTACTACGGCGTGAAGCCCGAGCCGGCGGAGTCCGCCGAGGGGCGGCGGGCCGCGGAACTGAAGCTGGCGAATACCGCCTTGGGGGCTTGGACGAATGCGATCACGCTCGCGCCCGATGAGGACGACCGGCAGGGCGTGTTGCTCCACATGGTCCGGTGGCATATCCGGGTCGGCCAGTGGGACGAGGCGAAGTCCCGCCTCGCCGCCGTGACCAACGAACTTCACCGGGCGATGAAGTCCCGGCTGGAGCGAAATCTCAACGACCGCACCAACCCGAAAGTGCCGGAAAAGTGATCGGCAGCCTCAAGGCTTCGGCGACACTTCGATGATCCGGCCGGGCAGCCAGCTGGTCTGGCTGGCGTCTATGGCTTGCTGCATTCGCAAACCTCGTAAAGCCAGGGAAATTCAGCCAACACGTCGGTCTTGCCGTGGATGTGCGAGCCCTCCATCACGGTCACGACCAGCTTGCCTAGTTGCGAAGCCGGCTTGAGCCCGCGAACAGCCGCCCGTAATTCGGCGAGGGCTTCCGAGGTGATGTCTTGGTAAAGCTCAGCGCGCTGACGCCAATTGCGGCGGAATTGCTGGTCTGCCAGCTCCGCCAACTCCGACGGCTGGTCCAAGTGTAGGGCCAGCATCAGGAGCGCATCTTCCAGCATGTGCTCCAAGGTGGGAATCCACACGGGCGGTTTGGCGGGAACCCTAACGCCGCCCGTGACCAGCGAAGGCAGCGGCACCAACACCCACGCCGGGCGGGAGTTCTCCGAAAGGAAGCAGGCGTGGGTGGGATTGATCCCTCCGTGGTAGTGGTCGTCCGCCCCGACGAGAATCTGTGCGGTCATCGAACTCATGGCCTGAACTCTACCCGGCCGAAAGCCGCTGACGAGGACAACGCCTGTGTTCAATTCTTGTCCGGCCCGACCCGGTCATGCGCCTTTTGATCGGAGGTGTTTCCCCGCCTGTTTCCGGGCTTGTTCCAGCAGTCGCCTCACCTGCCGATCTTCGGTCGCCTCCGTCAGACCGGCCGCCTGTTTCAGGAACCGGTAGCGGCTGGCCCCTTTCAACCCATTTGCTTTTGCGTGGGTGTCTGCCTTCACCAGCCGGTCCAATTGGGCGCGCCGCTCTTTCTGACCGCTTGCCAGCTTCACGCCCTGCCGGGCCACACCTCGGGCGCGATGCAGCTTGAGGATGCGTTTCCAGACCAGGTCACGGGTGACGTCGAGGCTCCAGTAGCCGGGAATGAAGATCTGCGTGCCGAACGGCGTGAAGGTGAAGGTCAGCTTGTCGGGCAGCGGCTCGTCCCGTCTCATCCCGTAGAGGAACCATTTCCAGCAGAACACATCGAAACTCACCTGAAACTGCTCGCGGGTCGTGCGTAGGTCTGGATAGGTGGGCGGCTGCCAGTAACGCTCCGGCAGCGCAGAGCGGCGGAGGATTCCGGCGGAATCCCGGAACCGGTCCAGTGGGAATGACTTCTTCAGCCGCGCCCAGTCCGCTTGGAATGCGGCGTCTGCCGACAGTTCCTGACAGTGTTGCGCAAACTTGTGAGGCGCCTTCCACGCTGGTTCCGCCATACCCAGCGACCGCTCGTATTCGCTGAGCACGACCTGGTTGGCGTCCGCAAGTTGGAAGGGGTTGTGGCCCGCGCGCACTCCGCTGCCTTGGGCGTCCACCAGCAGCTCCAGCAGCGGCCCCAACCGGTCATCGTCTGTGGGGCCGGCTTCAATGGCCTGCTGCGCCAACCTAGCGAGGTGCAGTGGGTTCTGCGGAAAGACCGAGTTGCCCTGTAGGGCCAGCGACATCAGCAGTTCGAACAATGCGCACAGCCGCAGTCCGCGGTGGTCGTTCTCCTCGACCATTGCTTCGCGACACTTGGGGAGCCGGGAATGCTGGAAGATCAGCAGGTCGCTGCCGGCCGGTAAGGCCGAGAAAGGCAGCAGCCACAGGCGGTCCAGCGCGGCGACCAACTGGGTCTCCACTTCCGGCGTCAACGCCAGCCGGCTGATTCGTTTGATCCAGTCCGGGAGGGCCTTTCGCATCCCGGTTCGCAACCGCGGATCACTTTCCAGCGCGGCCCGGAGCGACTTGTTGGCGGCGGTCAGCGTCGCTGGCGGGGTGGTTTTCATGCGGGCAATCTATCCCGCACGGGTCGCCATTCGCGAGCCGAATGGAACGCGGGAATGTCCGCAAAGGATGTCCGTGTCGGTGCTGCCACGGTGAGCAAGGATGACCGGGACAAACGAATGGCCGCCATGAGAACCGAGCCGATCAGGGATTCGTCCTTCAACGTGATTGCCTACCTCGACACCGAGGACAACGGCTCGCAGAAGCTGCGGGACTCGTGTTTCAAGGTGCTGGGCTACTACGACCCGCAACGCAACGTCACCACGGATAGTATCTTCAGGATCGTCGGCTACGGAAATCTGCTGCTGACCTTGCTTTGCCGGAAGTGAACGGATAAGCAGCCGAAATAGGATCAACATGCCATTTGAACTCCACCCATGGACTTGGACACACGCCGCGCCATTCCTCGGCTACCAAGGCGAAGATCCGAGGAACAATCAGGTTCAGTGCGTTTTCTTGGGCAAGGACGCAAATTTTCCAACCGACGAGGAGCTTAACGCCAGCCCCGATTCAGCTAATCTGCTTAGGCAATACCTCACGACCCCACAGGAGTTCTTCCAAGAACATCTGGGCGTTCATCATCCGTTCCGTCACTCTGCTTGGGCTATTCCAGAGCATGACGGGGGCAGGTTCCACCAAAGATTTGCGACCCTTCTCAACCTTGCAGGGCAACAGAACCGACATTTCCAGCTACAAACAGTTTCGATTCTGGAGCTGCTTTGCTTGCCAACAATTGGAAACAGCGGCGCTTGCAGCATGTTCAGAAACTCGGTCGCGGGACTGAATCTTCCGCAGGATCAACGGGAGAGGCAGCATCAACATCTGGGGATCGTGGAAAGCGTTCTTAATTGCACCGGCAAGCGCGTCTTTGTATTCGCGGGTTTTGGTGGCCTGTGGCGACGCTTTACCGGCCCACAACGAGACGAGATTCAACAACACGCTCCTGCTTTGTTTGCATTGGGAAACCTTCTCCAGATGCCGCATGCGTTAGGGCAGGCACTGCCTTTCGCCATTCAAGCCCAAGTGTATCTCCACACCCATTTCTCCGCCGCAATCGCCAATGCTGAACTCCGCGGAATCGCCAACATTGTGAGTGGTTAAGTTATGTCCATTCTCGAAACATTGACCGCCGAATCTGAAGAGGTGCCCGAATGGCTCGCCGCTTACTCCGAAAGCACTCCCTTGAACGCGGAAACGTTCGAGGCACTGCTCCGATCACGGGTCGTCTTCTATCCCGGATCGGGCCTCCATGACGGCGAGACGTTTGAGGTTTTCACCCGGTCACACTCTGCCCATTGCGTCGTCCATGCTGATTACCTTTGCTCCGCCGCATCGGTTGATCCCCTCGTTAACCGACAGATTCACGGTCCCTACGTCCACATCGCGGGTTATCGGCCGGTAAGGGCAGAGACCCTGGATGCCGAAGCATTCCGGGTAGTTGCCAACCTGGATGATGGCCACGCCTTCGACCGAGAGGCCCAGCTTGGGGATGCCTTCTGGGCAGTGCTGCAGCGGGAACCCGGATTCACGGATGCGCATGGGCCAGCCCGTATCGCCTTCCTGCATGTGCAGTGCGAGGCAGTGTGGCTCTTCTGGAATTTGTGGGCCCGTCACCACCGTGGTCCGTATGCAATGCTGATACAGGATCACGGATTTGGCGGAAACTGGGATAGATTCGGGAACGGAGGGGCCTTGCACCAACTGGCGAATCGACACACAGCCTTGCCCAAGTGGCTGCTGGTCGGAACAGCTTACGGTGGCACCGGGATTTGGAAGGACTACTTTCAGGTTTCCGACCCAACTCCTTTGGTAAATCGCCGACTGCCAGATGCGCTGGGTGGCGGCACTTATCACAATGGAGGCAGGGTATTGTGCCGGCATTCCGCTAGTGTTTTCGGCCCGGGCATTTCTTCAACACCGTGAAGTCATTCCTCCGTTCCTTCTGCCTGTGCTGCCTTGTCCTCGACGGCTGCGCCGCTCCTGCTGCGGACGCCAAAAGCAAGTGGCTGTATTACCGCCCTGTTGTTTACCAGGAGAACCACGACCCGAGCATGGTCTGGTTGAAGGACAAGACCCAATTGGAAGTTCGCTACGACAAGGTCACGTTCGAGGAAGTGGACGCTTGGAAGCCGGGCCGCAAGCTGGCCTTCGCCTATCGCTCGGACACCGGCCCCGTGCTGCTGGATCTCCAGACAGGCCACGCCCTGCCCGTCGTCTCCGGTTGGTCGACACATCCGCTGGACGAATACTTGGAGAAGCAGGAGGCACTTGGAGGGTCCACGGCAGAAATGATCACCGCACAGGTTGATGCGTCGGCCCTGTGGAAGCAGGAGATGATGCGAGCCCTCGCCGACCTGAAAGGTCGCTGCAAGCCGGCCCAAGCGAAACGGCTCGAAACCGCCCAATCCCGGTGGGAGCAGTTCAAGGAAGCGGAACTCGCCTTCCTCCATAGCCTGAATGACGAAGATGCCGGGACGATTGGCACCGTCACGGCTGCCGGTCGTGCGGCCGCCCTCTACCGTGAACGGGCACTTGCGCTGGCGGAAAGGTAGGCGGCGTCCCCGCCGCCTCGCATCTGGACCCCGCGGGTGCTTTGCTAGAACCGGCAGCAGGCGTCGGTGACCCACACAAACCGGCGCTGGGCGTCCGTCACCGTCACGGGCACCGGAAATAGGCCGTAGGCGTCGGTGAAATGTGTCCAGAGACGGACCGGAAGCGATTGGACGTGCGGAGCATTCATGGCGGGAGGCGGATTGGATTGACCCCTGTCAACCTTAGTTCAACAAGCCACTACTTTGCCCTGATGGTATGTTCTACCGGAGACACTTCGATGATCCGGCCGGGCAGCCACCCGGTCTGGCCCTTGAAGCTGTTGGGCCGGGTGTATTCCAGCACGTAGGCCCCTGGTGCCGGCGGCATGCGTATTTTGGTTCGAGGTTCCGCGGACTGCGGCATCCCCGAAATCACCCATTGAAGCAGTTGATGAACCGACCGCTGGGAATGTCGCTGAGGACGATCCGGCCACTGGGTTCAGTGACCTGTAGCGATGCACCGTTGACGAGCACCGTGGCGTTGCGGGGCACGTTGACGGAACGGATGCAGCGGCCGGATTCGGCCTCGAAGAGGTGGTAGAAGTCCTGACCCGCCCGGCGGGCAACGTAGGTGGAGGAGATGGATTTGCCGTTCATAGGCCGGCAAGGGTGCCTGCGGCTTGACACTTTGCCTGTCGCAAAGATTGGGACACATCGCCAACGAATTGCTGTGTGCCAATCCTGTCCATGAATCGAAGGTCATTCGTCATTTTCGGACTAACCATCGCCGCTCCACATCGCCATGCCCTCTCTGATTACCCCCACGTTTCCTCCTCTGATCGGGAACATTCCGGTCGCAGATCACTCCGTTGCGGTGGACGCCACGTATTGGCTGCCCGTGTTCACAAAAGCAGGACAATCGACACTCGGAGCCTCGATTTTCCCAACTGGCACAGCCAGCGTGCGGATCAGCCGCAAGCGACTCCTCCAACATCCCTATCCTACTTTGGAGCAGAAATGCGCTGAGATCTTGCTTTGGGGCTACCCTACAGACCAACGCGGAATCGTTTCCAGACTGCTGCCACAATTGCGGGCCATCGCCGCCGCGGCTCCAGTTTTGGCGCCAGCTTGGCCCGACTATTTCGACGCCTTCGATCCGGTCCAAAAGATTGGCGTCTCCACCATCACCAAGCTCGCCTACTTCTTCGGGATTACCATCGGCGGGCACTCGGCGTTAATTCTCGATTCGCGAATCATCGCAAATTCAGCGCGCTGGGCAGAAGCGGCTATTCCTGGATTGAACTACACTTCCGCTCCGAACCTTTATCCGAGCTACCTCGCACAAATGCACGGTGCGGCCGCCAAAATAGGCTGCACGCCCGAACAACTGGAGTTCTTCCTGTTTGCCCTCGGAGACAGCTTTTAGCGGAGAGGGCGAAGACCCGCTGCATCTGCTGCACAGCCATTAAGCCATCGTTCAACCGTCGCCAAAGACTCATTCCCCACCACGGCATTGGCAACTCCCGCGCACTGCTCCAGCACCCAGCCGTGTTCGGTCCGCGCCAGGCACACGGTCGCCCGTTCCGGCCGGAGCACGCGATAGACATAGCAACCGCCGGCGAGCACCCGGGCGGCGTAGATCGCCACGCAGTGCTGCATGGCCTCCCCCTCCTCGATGAGGTCGCGGGCGGAGGTCAGCGGGACGATGTCGGGCGTGCCGGGAACGGGCGGTTCGGGGAATGGCCCGGCTTCTTCGAGGGCGACTTGCCGACGCTGTTCGCGGAGCGCGGCCACGTAGGTGTCATGGACGCGGCGCAACTTCCGCAGGCTGCGGAACGGAGTCCGGCGGACATGGCCCACGAGCACGCCCATCTGCCAGGTGTCCTCCAGCATGCGCACGGCCGACGAGATTTCTCCGTCGGGGGAACCAAGGGTCAGTTCCCGCACCAGAGCCGGCGTAAGGCTCGACTGGAGACCGCGATAGCCAAGCAAGGTCAGCGCGGTGGCGTTGAGGCGCGGGAGATGGCGCAGTTGCGGTGCTGCCCAAGGGTCCTTCGCCAGCCGCCGCAGCGACAGGAGCCACGGCACCCGGCAGGCGGCGGGTGGCACCTTGCGCAACAGCCGCACCATGCTCTCGATCGCGGGAAAATCGAGCCACGCGAGGAGGTCCCGCTGACGGCCCGTTACGAGTCGGCGTGCAGCCCGCAACGGCCAATGGACCGGGCGGCGTCGGAAACACCAACTGCTGGCCAGACAGAATGCCAGCGCGGGATTGTCGCGGACGAGATCCCGGGCGCCCGGACAACGCGCTAGCAGAACCGCGAGATGCCACTGGCGGGTGGCGAAGGGCGCCAACAGCTCCCGCACGTCGGACGGAATGGTGGCGGCCAACCGCCTGCGGGCTTCGGCGGCCTGCGCCTGGGCTTCCGCCAGCCACGCGGGCGGCGGCGTCTCACTGACGGAGGGGGACGGATCGGCCTCCTCATCGGGGGCGTTGGATTCGGCGACGGCCGGCAGCTCGCGCGGCAAGCGCTGGGTGCGCGGCGTGTGGTCGTTGAGGAACACGTCGGGCAGGTCGAGCCGGAGTTCGGGACGCACCCGCTGCCACGTTTGGGCCGTGGGCGTCTTGCGCCAGGCATGCAGTTCGGGCCAACCGCGCACCACCAGCACGGTGCCCGCGGTGAACTGGTAGAACTTCCCGTCGCGCCAGAACGCGCCCCACTGCCGGAGTTTCCGGCCCGCCACGGTTTTGCCTGTCGCCCTCACCACCGCGGAAGATGCCACCGTTCGGACGACGGTCGGGTCGTAGAAATTGCGACAGGTGCCCGGCAGGTGCTGCCGGGCATGCTCCCTGCATGATTCGATGCCATTTCGTGGAACCTCTGCTCGGTCTGCTGTTCGGGTTGGCCGGGCTGGCGGCGGAACTGCGGCCCCGGGCGTTGCAGCCGCTGCGGTTTCGCGACTTCAGCGTGCTCGGCGAGGTGTCGCCGGCGGGCGCGGTCCGGCTGCTGCGGGAACCCGTGCGGATCGGCACGGACGAGCCCGCTGGCTACCGGTTCCTGAGCAAGGACGGAGGCGAAACCTACCTGCGGGTAGAAACCGGCGACGAGTATCTGGCCGCCCGGCAGGCCGGTGCGGGGACGGCGACGACTTACGACCAGATCACCGACTCGTGGTTCCGACCGACCGTTGCCGCGCTGGCGTTCCTGCAACGCAGCCGGCCGGCGGTGCGCAGCCGGCTGCCGGAACACCTGCTGGCGTGCCTGCCGGTATCCCTGCTGGGTTGGCACGGTAACGAGGAGCGCCGGCGGCTGGAACGAGACTCAGCCCGCGGCCGACGCCTGGTGGACTATTGGCGCATCGGTCGCCTCCGCCGGTGGCGCGACACGGCGGAGGGACTGAGCTTCCGGTTCCAAGGACAGAATTACGACCTGCGCGAACTCGCCCGAGGCGATTACGACGGGGATGGCGAGGAGGACTCATTGGTCATCAATCTGGTGCACTACATCGAGGGAACCGGTTTCGCGATGAACCTGCTCCGTGTCTCCAACTCTGCCGCGGGCCTTCGAGTGGATGCGTGGCTCAATGATTTGCCCGGACATCCAAAGCATTAGGCGTGGAACAGGACCAACTCCAACAACCGCAGATCGCAAACCATTGCGAGATGCGGTGACAGGTTGCGCACCGACGAGCGCAGGGTGGCAGTCTGCGGGATGTTTGCCCAACCGGACAACGCAGCGAGGTAATTCAGATACACAGTCGGTGTGTTGTAGAAGTAGGGATAAACCTGCCGCGGGCTGAACCACACTTTCGCGACCCGGCTGTCCCAGATGGCGTAGCGATCCGGAGCCAAAAAATGCAACAGCTTGGAAAGGCCAATCATCGACTTGTTGGCGAAGTTCTGCATCAGGAACTGCAGATCGTTGGCGGAGAGCGGATTCGGCGTTCGCGCTTGGTTCAGCAGACTTTCGACCCGGGTTTTACCGGCCAATTGCAGTCCGGCCGGCAAGGCCAAGTTGGGAATCGTCGGCATCCATCCGTAAACGATGTGAAGAGCCACCACAGCGTCGTCCCATGTGACGGTCCGCCATTGGGCGAACTGCGCCAACAGGCTTGGGTAAACTGGCAGCACCGGATCATTGATGATGCGCTGCTGGACTGTCCGATTTCCGGCGAATGCATTCCACTGATCTGGATTCATGGACTTGGGGAGGATTTTGATGGCGGTCAGAGTGCAAGGATCGTCTCTTGAAGCGGCTCTGGAATGACGGTTGTATCCGTGCATGGCGCCAACCTCCCTTTACCTGGATTGTTCCAGCATCGCTGCTGTTCCGGGTCACCATTTTGCTGGTATTTAAGCGGGAGCCGATCGGCGCCGGCGCGTTCCTGCTTTAACGAACCTTTGTCCACCGAGAGCGACCGCAAACACATCCCGGCAGGTCGGTCACTCTCCTGTAGCTGATCCGCACGTTCTGCAATTCGGACCACCGCTTTCGATGGCCACCGATACCAGCCACGCGGATCATGTGACATCTGGCCCGGGGCATCCGGCGGAATCACCACCGCCGGACCATCCTCCCGATGCAGCATCCACGGATACGATCCCTCTCCGGTGGCTGCCAGACCAAGCCAGTGGTATTCACTCTTCAAGCCGTCCTTGGTTCCCTCCAGCCGGTTGGCGTTCGCATCATTCCGGCGCGCCAACCGGATCAGGTGGCCGACCACCTGGTCCAGCGGCCAGAACTCGAAGTAGAGGTCGAAAGCGCGATAATCGGATCCCAAGACGGAGTGGCCATCCTGGAAGCATTTCAAAAATTTGTTCTGCAGTGATTCCTGACTGAGCCGGTTGATCGCGGCAAAGGTGGCGAGTTCGGCGATGGCCTCCACCAATTCCGTGACCGCCTGTCCCTCGCCTTCAGGCTGACCAATCCCATAGGCTTTACAGGCGGCGGGGTTGGGCGGTGAAAGCGGGTGGTTGAAGCGGTCGGTGACCCAATGGGCCAGTTCATGGGCCAGCACGGTGGCGAGGACATGGGCTGCCCGCGCTTTCGACCGCCTAGCTTCTTCCGAGATCGGATTCAGGAATAAGGTGACCGTCTGCGAATGGTTCTCGTAGAGCCCGAGCAGTCCATCAATCCGATCAGGTTCCAGGCGCCTAGGTGGCTCGTCCGCCAGCTCAATGTTTGGCCAAAGCCTGCCAGGCCGCTGAAAGCCCAACTGCTCAAACATTGCGATCAGTTCGTGGGCTAGGAGAGAGGCTGCGCTGTCGCCGCGCAGCAGGGCGGGCACGTCGAGAATGTTCATGGCCGGGGAGATACTGGGGTGAGATTGTCGGCAGCGTGGCAGCCGTGGCGGACGGCGCAATGCGTGAGCGCGGCAAGGTTGGGCGCGGCCAGCTTCGCCATCATCCGGCGCAAGTGTTCGCGCACGGTAGAATCGGCGGCCGGCAGGGCCGCGGCGATTTCCTTCGGGGCCAAGCCTTCGCCCAGCAGCGCGAAGATGCGCCGCTGCACCGGGGACAACTGAGCCGTCGACGCCTGCGGTTCCGGTTGTGCGAAACCCACGAACCCCACCGTCTGTCCGCCGTGGCGCACCGCGGCGGTGCGCAGGCGGATTGGCAACAGAGTCCCGTCCCGGCGCACGTTGGGCAGCGTGCCGGTCCAGTCGCCGGCGGTCCGGGTCGTCCGGTTGACCTCGCGCACGAGGCCAAGGTCGCAATCGGCGGGCACCAGCTTGAGCGGCGATTCCCCGACGAGTTCGGCCGGTTCCCAGCCGTAGACACGGCGGAAGGTTTCATTGACCTGCACGAAGCGGTTGGTGGCGTCGCACAGACACACCGCCTCGCCCGCCACGCGGACGGCCTGCCAGACACAGTCGAGCACGGTGTTCATACGGTGACGGGATGGAAGGTGGAGCCGGGCCATTCACTGCGGCGGTGCCAGCAGCGTTGCAGCCAGACGGTGTAGGCGGCCGGATCCGGCTGGTGCGCCACCGCCGCCCGGGATCCCAGCGCCTTGTCGGGCCAGAGATGCAGCCGGTCCGCCAAGCCGACCTTGTCAGCGATGCGTTCCACCAGCCGCAACTGCCCGACGGCGTAATCCCACCACGCCGTCCGTGAGGCATAGACCGCCGTGTTGAGCGGCACGCCCAGCCGGGCGGCGTGGTCGGCGATCCGGGCGACGTTCTCCGCCCGGATGTTGATGGGCTCGTGAAAGACCGTCGCGGGGTTGAGCCGAGCCACTTCGGTCAGGGTTGCGGTGAGGTCGACCTCGTCCACCTCGGGCGGCGTCGGGGCCAGGGCGACATATACCAGGATGCCGGCCGCTGCCGCCGCCTGAAGCGTGGCCAGGCGCTGGCTCGGGGCGGGCGCCTTGGGTTCATAGACGCGGGCGAGGTCGTTGCGGAGCGTGGGCAGGCTCATGCCGAACAGCAGCCGGGAGCCGAAGCTTTGGAACAGGTCGAAGTCCTGACGGGCGAGCGGGCTGCGGGTCAGGATGCGGACATTGAGGGTCGAGGCGTCGCGGAGGAGCTCCAGCGCGCGGCGCACGATGGTCCGGGCGTGGGCTCGCAGTTCGGTCGAACGGGCAGCGTCGGGATGTTTGATGACTTGGTAGGGATCGGTCGTGGTGCAGAGCATGACCGCCCGGTTGCCGTCGGGCTGGAGGCGTTCGGCCGGCGTGCGTTCGGCCTGACGCAACGAGGCGAGGAACTTCCGCTCGTCCCATGTCCGCACGAGCACGTAGTCGCCCCATTCGCGGTCGGGATCGGTGACGCCGTAGGCGGCCAAGGCGGTCGCCTGCTTGATCGTGGCGGCGCTCGGCACATAGCAGAAGCGGCAGGCATGGTCGCAGCCGACGAAGAAGTTGAGCGACCAGTTGGAGAGCGACTTGTAGACGAAGTTGTTCGGCTGGATCAGCGCCGGACTCGTCCAGCGGCTGACGGGTTCTGGGCGGACTTCGGGGTTGGCGAACGGCGGTGGAGCGACGGAGGGGTTCGTTTTCATCGGGCGCGAAACAATCGTTGCCCGAATTTGTCGCCGATCCGGTCGGCCAACGGCAGGGGGAGAAATGCCCCCGTTGACCACGGCGGTCTCAGGCGTCCAGCAACTGGGCGGCGAGCACCAGTGCGAGGGACCGGATGGTGGCGGCGTTCACCGGTCGGTCGCAGAACTTTCGTCCTTGCCGGGCGAGGCGGTCGAGGGCCTTGCGGCTGGCCTTCTCGGTTCCGTAGGCGGCGCTCTCCTTGAGCGCGCAGCCCCGGGCCAGGTCCTGGAGCAACTTCAACTGCCGGGGCTGGCGCCGCACCAGCGCCAGAAACACCGGCAGGTCGAACCGCCCCCGGACAATCTGGTCGCACAGTGCGGGGGCGAAGCTCGTGTAATCCTCGGGCACCGCCACGCCGACGCGGAACGTCCGTCCCCGGATCCGCCGCTCAAACGCGATGACCAGCACGGCGTGTTCACCGCCGGCGATGTCGTTGGTGAAACGTTGGACCGAAAATCCCTCCGAGCCGAGGCGTTGGTTGAAACCGGCGATCCGCGCGCTTTGGCGGAGGAGAGTCGCCGGCTGAAGCAGGCACGCCGCGGTCTGTCCCAGCAGTTCTTCGCGCGTGCGTTGGTAGAACCGGCAGCAGGCGTCGTTGACCCACACGAACCGGCGTTGGGCGTCCGTCACCGTCACGGGCACCGGAAATAGGCCGTAGGCGTCGGTGAAATGTGTCCAGAGACGGACCGGAAGCGATTGGACGTGCGGAGCATTCATGGCGGGAGGCGGATTGGATTGACCCCTGTCAACCTTAGTTCAACAAGCCACTACTTTGCCCTGATGGTATGTTCTACCGGAGACACTTCGATGATCCGGCCGGGCAGCCACCCGGTCTGGCCCTTGAAGCTGTTGGGCCGGGTGTATTCCAGCACGTAGGCCTTGCGGCCAACGACATGCACATCGATGGGCCGGCCAAGTCCGGACAGGAAGGTTTCGGTCCGGGCTTGCCAGTCACCATCCGACCCACGGCTTAACCTGATGCGGAGCACGTCAAAGCCAGCATCCGGTCCGTCGCCGGTGCCGATCAGGTTGCCGAAACGCCCCATCAGGAAACTGCCTTTCACCGTTTCGGGCCAACCGTCGCCGAGCCATTCCAGACCGGCCGGGGAACTGTGCGGCGTGAAGGTCGCCGTGGGTTTGCCGGCGTAGAGTCCCGCGGGGCCAAGATTCTCCACCGGCAGGACAAACGTCTGGCCTGAGGGCGCGTCCGGCGTGTGCGGATACCAGCGCTGTCCCGCCGGAGTGCGCCCCAGTTGATAAGGGAATCCGTGGTGGCGGGGCAGTGCACCCGCGGTGGGTGGGATGATGTGGTCCATTTCCTCACCGGCGTGGGCATCCGGGCCGTTGGCGACGGTGAACAGGTTGCCCGCGCCATCCCAGTTCAGGCTGTAGGCATTGCGGATGCCGCGGGCGACCACCTCGGCCTGCGGGTTGGCCGACTGCGGATCAAACCGCAACACGGCCGCGGTGAGTTCGGTTTCGCCCATCGTTCCCAACTGGGGATCGTTGCCGCGTTCGCCGCCGTCGGTGCGCGAGCCGCTGCACAGGTAGAGTTTTCCGTCGGGGCCGAACCGCAGGTCGGACACGCCATGATTGTAGGGGCCGATGCCGTGCGGATAGCCGGTGCGAAACCAGAGCTTGGGCGCGATCGGGTCCCCGTCCGCGTCGGTGGCCGAGGTCCGGAAGATGCCGACTTCGTTGGTGACCAGCGGCTGGCTGGCGACGCGTTGATTGAAGCTAATCCAGAGGCGGCGCTGCGAATCGAGGGTGAATCCCAGCGTGCCAAAATCGCCGGGGCGGAGATCGGGATAGTTGGTCGGCCAGAGGATCTGCTTGAACTTCCTTGTGCCGAGATCCAGGCGCCACACGGCGCCGTTCTGGCCGAGCACGAAGAGGTTTTTGCCCTGCCGGTCGCTGGTGAGCCGGGTGGCGAAATCAGGCAGCCGGGCCGTCTCCGCGACCTGGAATCCCGCCGGGGCTTCCGGCAACGGCCGAAAGTCGCTCGCCCGTTTCAGGGCCTCGAAGGAGGGAAATTCCGTCTTCGCCCGGACGGCGGCAACCTCGGCCGGGATGATGCGGCCACCGGGATTGCCCCAGGAATTCAGGACAAAGGTGAGCACATCCGCCACCTGCCCATCGGTCAGCAAAGCCGGCGGCATCTGCCCGTGGTAGCGGGTGCCGTTGACGCTGATGGGTTCCTTCAGTCCGGCGACGACGGCGCGGATGGCGGACTTCCGGTTTTGGGCCAGCCAGTCGGAGCCGGCCAGCGGCGGGTAAGTGCCTGCCGTGCCGCGACCGGTGACCTGGTGGCACATCGAGCAGTTGGCGGCATAAAGGGCCCGCCCCCGGCTGACGGACGATTCAAGGGCCGCAGCGGCCGGGTCCGGTTCTGCTGCCGCCAAGGCAAAGCTGATGGCGCCAAGCAGGAGCAAGCGGAGCGGGAGCGACATGGCCGCGGACCCTACGAAGGGATGCCGCCCCGTCAATCGCCACGAAAAAGGCCCGCGACCGAAGTCGCGGGCCTTGGCAAAACAGAACCGGCCGGTCGGTGGCTCAGTATTCCGTCTTCTTATTGAGGCCGGGCTGGGGCACCGGGTAGCGGCCGTTGGCGTCGGGCATGACCGGTGCCGGGCCGTCCATGGTGAGGTTCGCCACGTTCGGGGCGAGTTCCTCGGTGCCGTTCCAGACGTCGTCCCAGGTGACGACCTGACCAGAGTGGGCGGCCTTGCGGCCCATGACGCAGGTGAGGCTCGCCTGCACGGCGCGCTTGACCTCGTTGTAGGGCGTGTTGTTACGGATCGCGTCCACCAGATCCTGCCACTCGACCTGATACGGATCGAGTTCGGGGCCTTCCTTGGGCGCGCGCCAGGCGATTTCGGCGTTGGTCATCTTCTGGCCCTTGTAGATGCGGGCGCTGGACGGCCAGTGCGAGTTCGACGAGATGACCGCCATGCCCTTGGAACCGTGCGCATAGCTGGCGAAGGCGTCGTTGCAGCCCTCCATGCAGCGGCCGTAGAAGAACAGCTTCGAGCCGTCGGCGAAGGTGTATTCCACCGAGTAGTTGTCGAAGTTCTGGTCCACGTTTTCGCCGCGGAAGTGGCGGCCGCCGGAAGCCTGTGCCTCGACCGGCCAAGCGTCCTTCATCCAGCAGCATTCGTCAATGTTGTGGATGTAGTAGTCGCTGAAGGCGCCGCCAGACGCCCAGAGGAAGCTGTGGAAGCGGCGGATCTGGAAGAGGGTCTCGCTCTCGCCCTCCGGCTTGCGGGTCGAGCGGAACGACGCCACCGGACCGTGCATGCGGTAGGCGCGCATGGCGATGATGTCACCGATCTGGCCGTCCTTGATGCGGTTGAAGAGCTCCTTGCGGGTCTTGCAGTGACGGATCATCAGGCCGACGCCGACCTTGAGGTTCTTGGCCGAGGCCTGGTCCGCGAGGTCCCACATCTTGCGGCCGGAGGGGCCGTCCACGGCGATCGGCTTCTCCATGAAGACGTGGAGGCCGCGGTCGATCGCCTCCTTGAACATGAGCCAGCGGAAGGCGGGCGGCGTGGTGAGGATGAAGATGTCCTTGCCGGGACGGAGGGCGTCCATGGCCTTCTTGTAGGCGTCGAACCCGACATACTTGCGGTTGTCCGGCACGTCCACCTTGTCGCCGAACTTGCCCTTCAGGCCCTCGTAGGAGGACTTGATGCGGCTGTCGAACACGTCGGCCATCGCCACGAGCTTCATTGGGGCCGATTCAACGGAGAGGGCGTTGGCGCAGGCGCCAGTGCCCCGGCCGCCGGGGCCGGCGACGGCGATTTGCATCGTGTTGTCTTCCGCGGCGAAGACGTGGGGCAGGGTGACGCCCGAGAGCGCGCCGGCGGCCGCGATGGTGCCGGACTGTTTCAGGAAGCCACGACGGGACGTGGACAACGTGGAATCTGCGGATGGGGAATCGTGCATACGCGTGAAGCTTCTGTGACGGGCCGTCGCGCCGTCAACTTCGAGGTTTTGGCAAACTTTGTTGAAACCATCCCCAAGACTGGCGGGTGGTGTTCCCGTGCGGGCAAAACGCCCGCGGACAACGCTGCCAATCGAATGAAAACCGCTTCGCTTCGCCTGCCTCTCCTCGCTGCTCTCGCCACCACGTTCGCCGTCGGCGCCTTCGCCGAATCCACGCCCGCCGGCTTCGTGGAGTTCGGGAAGTTCACCCCGTCCTCCTCAGCCGACCAATTCGTCGAGGTGAAACTCGGCACCAGCGTGATCCAGTTGGCGTCCAAACTGACCCAAAAGCACGAGCCCGACGTGGCGGAGCTGCTCAAGAACGTCCATTCGGTCCGGGTCAACGTGGTCGGGCTGGGCGACGACAACCGCGAGCAGACCACCCAGAAGCTGCAGGTCATCCGTTCTGACCTCGAAGGCAAGGGCTGGGAGCGTATCGTGAATGCCCAGGAGAAGAATCAGGACGTCTCCGTGTTCCTCAAGACACGGAACGCCGACACGGTCGAGGGCGTTGTGGTGACGGTCATCGAAAACAGCCGCGAGGCGGTATTCGTCAACGTGGTCGGCGATGTGAGGGTGGACCAGTTGGTCACGCTCGGCGACAAGCTCAACCTGGAGCCGCTGAAGCAGGTCGGCGCTGCGGTGGAGAAAAACGCCGAGGCGAAATCAGCCGGTGAATCGAAGGACTCCGCGGACAAGAAGGAGCAGAAGTAAGCCGGATCATTGCGAGTCACCTACGCGAATTCCCATGGAGCCAACCCCTGTTCCCGACTCCGTCGCCGCGGGCGGCGGTGCCACGCCCGTCCCGCGCCGATTCCGTTGGGGCCGGCTCTTTCTCGGTCTCTTCCTGGTGCTGCTCCTCGGAGGCGGTCTGTTGGTCTGGTCGTTTCTGCCGGGCGGGGAGGTCCGCGCGATGCGTCGGGCGCTGGCTGACGCCGAGGCACCTCCGGCCAAGACCAAGGTCGCCTTTGGCGTGGGCTGGCCGGCGCTGGGATTGGCGCGGTTGGTCACCACGGTCGCCGATGTCGAGGCCGATGCCCGGCTGGCCCTCCGCAGCGTCCGGCGGGCCGATGTCAGCGTGCAGGAGCTCGACCGCGAGCTGAACCGGGCCCAGCGCCTGACGTTGCTCGAATCGGTGGACCGCTCGTTGGAGCGGAAGGGCTGGGAACGGATCGTCGGCGTCCTCGAAGAGGAAGAGACCGTGGGGGTCTATCTCTCCACCAAGTCCAGCTCGGCCGACGACCTGCGGCTGGCGGTGCTGGTGCTGAGCGGCCGGGAACTGGTGTCGGTGGCCGTCCGCTGCGAGGTGGAGCCCCTCCTCGAACTGGTCGGTCGGCACGTGGCGAAGGGCGACCTCCAGTTCGGCCTGGCTCACTGAGGCTGGGGCTGGGCGTCGGTTCCCGGCAGGCGGACCACGATTTTGGGTGTCGCCTGAGCTGAAGGGGCCGGCTGGTTGGCTGCCAGTTGACGCTGCTCAAGAGTCCACAGCTGGGAACTCGCGCCGAAGGCCTGCGGCGTCCCCGGAAACTCCTTGATCAATCGTTCCAACAGCGGCCGCGCTGTGGATTCGTCACCACGGAACTTCAAATGCCAGGTCGCCAGGTGGGACAGCCAGACCGGCACTTTGGCCGCCGGGCAATCGGGCCGTTTCAGCAGTCCTTCGATGGTTCGGATCGCCGGGTTCGCCTCGCCCAATTCTTCCGCCTGCAGGACAGCGATGCGCTCCAGCAGTTCGGCGTCGTCAGGCGCCAGCCCGAGCCGGACGTGCAGTCGGTCGAACTCGCGGCGGGCCGTTTCCCGGCGGTCGCTGCCCCGTTCGGCCGGGCGGGCTTCGACCGCACCGTCGCTCAGCGAAGGCAGGCGGATGCGCTTGGGAGCCTGCTGGGCCGCGAGTTCTTCCTGGTCCAGCGGCAGTTGGGCGAGCCGGTGTTCGGCTGTCCGGGCAAACGGGGTGCCTTCGCAGCGGGCCACCAGTTCGCGCAACGTCCGGCGGGCGGCCTGCGGATCTCG
>OFDN01000225.1_pt1 | contig 52984 bp, 48 predicted proteins | sample 1520971 | NCBI WGS metagenome assembly OFDN01 (sample SAMEA94257418, study PRJEB24077) | hot springs metagenome | biome: Aquatic biome; feature: Geographical feature; material: Water | place: India | collected 2012-06-12 | depth 5 m | reverse complement strand
GCGCGACCCGGTGACCGGGCAGGAGGCGGCGGCGCCGGACCGGCTGCCGAACGCCCCCTTCGTCAACCTGCGCACCCGCGCCTGGGTCGAGGTGGCGACCGCCGCGCTCGCCCTGTTCGCCGAGCCGGGAGGGGCGGCGGCCCCAGCGCAGGTGGCGGTGCTGGAGAAGCAGTACGCCATCGTGCCGGAAGCGGCGCTGGCCGCCCTGGTGGAGCGCCAGCCGGCGCCCGACCTGCGCGACCGGCTGCTGCTGGTGCGCGCGCTGCAGTCGCTGGAGGCGCCGACGGCCGACGCGCGGGTGTCGGCGATCGCCACCATCGCCGGCGATCCCACCGCCCGCAACCGCACCCTGCTGGCCGCGCTGGCGGCGCGGCCGGACTATGCCGCCGACCCGGCGGTGCGCGCGGCGCTCGACACCGCCATCGCCCACATCGACACCTGGCTGCGGGTGGGCGAGGTGGGGACGGTGCTGTTCAGCGGGCTCAGCTACGCCAGCATCCTGTTCATGGCGGCGCTGGGGCTGGCGGTGATCTTCGGGCTGATGGGGGTGATCAACCTCGCCCAGGGCGAGCTGATCATGATCGGCGCCTATGCGACCTGGCTGGTGCAGGAGGCGCTGCGCGTCCTGGCCCCGGCGCTGCTCGACTGGTACCTGCTGCTGGCGGTTCCCGTCGCCTTCGCCGCGGCGGCGGCGGTGGGCATGGCGATGGAGGCCACGGTGATCCGCCACCTCTACCGCCGGCCGCTGATGACGCTGCTGGCGACCTGGGCGATCAGCCTGTTGCTCGTCAATCTGGTGCAGCTGCTGTTCGGCACCCAGAACCTCGAGTTCGTCACCCCGGCCTTCCTCGCCGGCGGCACGCGGGTGGTGGCCGACTTCATGGTCACGTGGAACCGGCTGTTCGCCATCGCCTTCGCGGTCGGCATCCTGGCGCTGGCGCTGCTGGTGCTGCACCGCACGCCGCTCGGCCTCTTCGTGCGGGCGGTGACCGAGAACCGCGACATGGCGGAATGCGTCGGCGTCTCCACCCGCCGCATCGACCTGTTGAGCTTCGGCGTCGGCTCCGGGCTGGCCGGGCTCGCCGGGCTGGCGCTGACACCGATCTACAACGTCAACCCGACCATGGGCACGAACTTCATCGTCGATTCCTTCCTGGTCGTGGTGCTGGGCGGCGTCGGCAACCTCGCCGGAACGCTGATCGCCGCACTCGGCATCGGTCAGGTCAACATCGTCATCGAGCCGCTCTACGGCGCGGTGGCGGCCAAGGTGATCGTGCTGCTGATGATCATCCTGTTCATCCAGTTCCGTCCCGAAGGCATCTTCTCCGTGAAAGGGCGCCGATGAACGCTCTCGCTCCCCCCATCGTCCGGCGCCGCGGCTTTGCCGTGCCGCAGGGGCTGGCCGGGCCGGTGGCCGCCATCCTCGCCGCTGCCGCGGTTGCGGTCCTCATCGCCGGGCGGACCGACGCCGGACCCTCGGTCTACCTGATGAACCTGGTGGGTCAGGTGGCGGTCTACGGCCTGCTGGCGGTGGCGCTCGACCTGATCTGGGGCTACGCCGGCATCCTCAGCCTGGGGCACGGGCTCTATTTCGCCATCGGCGGCTATCTCATCGCGATGCATCTGGTGACCGTCGCCTTCCACACCAGCGGCACGCCGCCCGACTTCATGCTCTTCATGGGCTGGACGGAGCTTCCCGCCTACTACGCCGGCATGGACGCGCTGGCCTATAGCGCCGTGCTGATCCTGCTGCTGCCGGCGTTGGTGGCCTTCCTGTTCGGGCTGGTGTCCTTCCGCTCGCGGGTGACCGGGGTCTATTTCGCGATCATCACCCAGGCGCTCGTCTATGTGGCGATGCTGTTGTTCTTCCGGAACGACACCGGTTTCGGCGGCAACAACGGAATGACCGGCTTCACCCACATCGCCGGCCAGCCGCTGTCGGAGCGCGCCACGGTGGCCGCGCTCTGCGCGCTGTCCCTGCTGGCGGCCGCGGCGGCCTTGTTCGGGCTCGACCGGCTGGTGCGCTCGCGCTTCGGCCACATGCTGGTGGCGGTGCGCGACGACGAGGCGCGGCTGCGCTTCCTCGGCTACGACACGCTGTGGATCAAGCTGGCGGTGTGGTGCCTGTCGGCGGTGCTGGCGGCGGTCGCCGGCGCCCTGTACGTGCCGCAGGTCGGCATCGTCAACCCGCGGGTCCTGTCGCCCGAGCTGTCGCTGGAAATCGCGGTGTGGGTGGCGATCGGCGGGCGTGGCACGCTGGTCGGCGCCTTCCTCGGCGCCGTCGTGATCACCACGCTGAAGTTTCTGCTGACCGCCTGGATTCCGGTGCTGTGGCCCTTCGTGCTGTCGGCCCTGGTTCTGGTGGTGGTCATCACCCTGCCCAACGGCTTCCTCGACGCCGGCGGCGCCCTGGCCCGGCTGCGCCGCCGCGCCGCCGGGGGGGAGGGCCGGGCATGACGGACGCTCCCGCCCTCTACATCGACGGGCTGTCGGTCCGCTTCGGCTCGCTGCGCGCCATCGACAACCTGTCGCTGCTGGTCAAGCGCGGCGAGATCCGCGCCATCATCGGCCCGAACGGGGCCGGCAAGACGACGCTGCTCGACATCGTCACCGGCAAGACGCGGCCCGATTCCGGCACCGTGCTGCTCGACGGCGGGCTCGACCTGCTCGCCCTGTCGGAGCCGCAGATCGCGCTCGCCGGCGTCGGCCGCAAGTTCCAGAAGCCCAGCGTCTTCGAGGCGCTCAGCGTCCGCGACAACCTGCGCCTGGCACTGCGCGCGCCCGCCCGCTCGATCGTCGCCGAGATGGGCCACCGCCTTGGCGCGGCGGAGGAGGCGCGCGCCGAGGCCATGCTGGAGCGCATCGGCATGGCCGGCATGGGGGCCCGGCGGGCCGGCGTGCTCTCCCACGGCGAGAAGCAGTGGCTGGAGATCGGCATGCTGCTGCTCCAGGAGCCGCGGGTGCTGCTGCTCGACGAGCCGGTCGCCGGCATGAGCGACAGCGAGACCGACCGCACCGCCGAGCTGGTGCTGTCGCTGCGCGCGCCCGACCGCGCCATCGTCGTCATCGAGCACGACATGTCCTTCGTCGAGCGCATCGCCGACGTGGTCACCGTGCTGCACGAGGGGTGCGCGCTGGTCGAGGGCTCGATGGCGCGCGTCCAGGCGGACGCCCGCGTCCGCGACGTCTATCTCGGTCGCTGATAAGGAGGGACCGCCGTGACCCTGACCGCCATGACCCTGACCGTCGACGCCCTCAACCAGCATTACGGCAGCAGCCACATCCTGCGCGACGTCTCCTTCGCCATGGCGGAGCGCCAGTGCCTGGCGGTGCTGGGGCGCAACGGTGCCGGCAAGACGACGCTGCTGCGCTGCCTGATGGGGCTGCTGCCGGCCAGCTCCGGCAGCATCCGCTACGGCGCGGTGGAGCTCGCCGGGCTGCCGCCGCACCGGCGCATCCGCAGCGGCCTCGGCTACGTGCCGCAGGGGCGGGAGATCTTCACCAACCTGACCGTCCGCCAGAACGTCGAGATCGCGGCGCGCGCCACCGGGGCGGCCCGGGCCGACGTCGACGCCGCCTTCGAGGAGGTGGTGGCGCTGTTCCCCGTGCTGGGGGAGATGCGGAACCGCCGCGGCGGCGACCTGTCGGGCGGGCAGCAGCAGCAGCTCAGCATCGCCCGGGCGCTGGCCACGCGGCCGTCGCTGCTCATCCTCGACGAGCCGACGGAGGGCATCCAGCCGTCCATCGTCCAGCGCATCGAGGAGGTGATCGCCTCGCTCAAGCAGCGCATCGCCATCCTGCTGGTCGAGCAGTATCTCGACTTCGCCCGCAGCATTTCCGACCGCTACGTCGTGCTTTCCCGCGGCGCCGTGATCGAGAGCGGCGCCTCGGCCGAGATGGACCAGGACCGCATCAAATCCTTCGTTTCGATCTGACCCCACACCCGTGGACCCGGAGAATCATCCATGCACGAGTTGCTCGCCACCCCCGACAACGTCTTCTGGGGCTATTTCGACGCCGACACGCCGCCGGTGATGACGGTGGAATCCGGGGCGGTGGTGAAGATCCACACGCTGCCCGCCTGCTTCCCGGAGGACCTGCCGCCCGACGCCTTCCTGGTCACCCCCGACCACCGCGCCGCCATCGAGACGCTGACCCCAGGGGGCGACGGGTCCAAGGTGGTGGTCGGTCCGGTCGGGCCGCACATGGTCACCGGTCCGATCCATGTGAAGGGCGCCATGCCCGGCGACGTCCTGCAGGTCGACATCCTGGACGTCGAGCTGCGCCAGGACTGGGGCTTCTGCGCCATCCTGCCGCTGCTCGGCACGCTGCCGGAGGAATTCACGGACTACGAGCGCATCCACATCATGGTGGACCGCGCGCGGCGGGTGGGGGTGATGCCCTGGGGCACCGAAGTGCCGCTCGATCCCTTCTTCGGCATCCTCGGCGTCGCCCCGCCCAAGGAATGGGGGCGGGTCGGCTCGCCCGAGCCGCGCGCCTTCGGCGGCAACATGGACAACAAGGACCTGCGCCCGGGCACCACGCTCTACCTGCCGGTCTTCAACGAGGGGGCGCTGTTTTCTGCCGGCGACGGGCACGGCTGCCAGGGCCACGGCGAGGTCTGCATCACCGCGCTGGAGACGGCCCTCAATGGCACCTTCCGCCTCACCGTGCGCAAGGACATGCGGATCACCCAGCCTTTCGCCGAGACGCCCAGCCACCTGATGTCGATCGGCCTCAACGTCGACCTCGACGAGGCGGCCCGCCAGGCGGTGCGCGAGATGGTGCGTCTGGTCTGCGAGCGCTCCCGCCTCACCCGGAACGAGGCCTACATGATGTGCAGCCTGGTCGCCGACCTGCACGTGACCCAGCTCGTCGACATCAACAAGGGCGTGCACATGCTCTTCCCCAAGACCTACCTCGGCGGTCTGCAGTAAGCCACGTGGTCCAGGAGAATTGCCCCATGCTCCGGTGACGATCCGACCGGTCCCTACGACGGCGTGCGCTCCGTTGGTGATGGAGATCGTCGAGACGCCCCCCGCCGGCGTCGGCCCCGCGCCGCCCGGACGATCAGTCGACCCGTCCAGGGCTGGTGAAGGCATAGCCGGAGCCGTAGATCACCTTGATCGGCGAGGGAAGATCGGTGGCTTTAGCGATCTTGCGGCGCAGGCGGCTGACCACCGCGTCGAGGTGGCGGTTGTCGAAGGTTGTGTAGCGGCGGGCCATGGCCTGGACCAAGTCGTCGCGCAGACAGGTCTCGTTGATGGTGCTCATCAGCACGCTCAGGAACGCAACCTCTGTGGCGATCAGCTTCACCGTGCCGAGATCGGGAGCGATCAGGCTCCAGCTCGGCCGGTGCAGCACCCAGGGCCGGGGGGTTGACGGCTGCGTCCGGTGGGATGGTTCCCGGATGCGGCGGAGCAGGCTGTTGATCGCCGCCTCGATCTCCCGCAGCGAGGTGTGCTTGACCATGTAGATGTCGGCACCGCTGTCATAGCCGCGCACCCTCTCGTCGGCTTCGTTGAGGGCGGTCAGCATGATGATCGCGCAGCTACGCTCCGCGCGCAGCCGGCGCGCGATCTCCCGCCCGTCGCCGTCGGGCTGCCCGATGTCGAGGATCACCACGGTCGGATCCGGACGCGTCGCCATCAGCTCAATGAGCAGAACGGCGTCGTCGACGCTCGAAACCCGGACATCGACGACGCTGTCCGGCGGAGAGCATTTGAGCGCGTTGTCCACCAGATTGATCATCACCGTCAGCAGCATGTCGGGATCGCCGCGGTGGATCAGCGTGCCGGGGTAGGGCTCGACCCGCAGCCGCGGGGCCATCCCCAACGCCTCGAAATGGCGATCGACATCCTCCAGCATGGCGTTGATGTCGATGTCCTCGATCTGCAGCACCCCGCCATCCCGGCTGTCGATCACCAGAAAGCGGTCGATGAGGGTGATCAGCCGGCTGACCGCGTCGTCGATCCATCCCAGACGCTCAGTCACGCCAGCCAGGGATAGCGCGGCTGCCCCAGGAAGCGCGCCAGCGCGTCGGCGAGCATCAGAAGACCGGCCTTGATCAGCAGGTTGTCGAGAATGACGCGCCAGGTCTCGGGGGGCGTTTCCCGCTGCATGAACAAAAAAAGCTCGATGGCGACCAGCAGCAGCCCGCCGGCGACGAACGTCAACGCGGCAAAGCGGCGCAAGGGATGCACCCGCTCAGCAGCCTTTGCAGCTCGCCCTGCGGGATCAGCGTTGCGCCATCGATCACGAGGCCCTTCACCAGCAGGCGGGGGCCGGTGTCCGGCGCCTTCTCCGGTGCGGCCGGTGCCGCCGGCGGCCGCTGCGGGGCGGGATCGGGCACCCCATCCCGCAGCATCCGCTGCAAGGAACCGACGTTGGGCGGCACCTGCCCCATGGCTGGACTCATCGGCGACACGACCCCCGCGACCGACAAGAGCAGCGCAAGCGCGCGGGTGGCTGCGGTTCTTTCCGGCATTTTCAGCAGGAATCCTCTGCCACTCACCGCACCGACCGTCAGGCCGGATTCCGCGGCTTCGACATTTCTAAAGTCTTGTTGGCAATCCAGACAGAATATTCATCGCATCTCTGAAGTTTAAATACTGAATTCGCAATGAACCGGGCACAACATATCAATTCTGATCGAATCGGACCAATTCTGATCACGGGGTGTCTTCCAAGGTCGAGGAGGGCAGGGGAGCGCCGCGTGGAAGTGTGCGGTCCTGGGGAGCGCGGTTCGGGCCGTCCGGCGCGAAACCGGCGGGGGCCGGTGCGATGCGCTCGCGCTCGCCGCGGTGTCGCTAGATCGACGACCCGGCCACTGCGGTCGGTTCGGTGTGTTCGCTGCCGAATCCCGCGTCGATCATCGATGCCGCAAGGCGCAGCCGCTGGCGCAGCCAGACCAGCCCTGGATCCTGGGTCCGGTATTTGTGCCACTGCATGGCCTGGACAAGGCGCGGGATCTCGATCGGCGACGGGAGCAGACGGATCGGCAAGGTGCGCGCCGCCTGCCGGGCGATCCGCGCGTGCGTGGTGGCGATGCAATCGGTGCCGACCACGAGCTGGCATGGTGCGGTGAGGCTCGACGTGGTCACCGCGAGGCGACGCTCGATGCCGAAGCGTTTCATGAACCAGCCTTCGAACGACACACGGTCGGCTCCGATCTCCACCGCCACATGCGGAGCCGCGATGTAATCGTCCACGCTCAGCGTTTCGCCGATGTTGGGGTTGCCCTGCCACACCACGCAGACGAAATCATCCTCGTAGAGTGGTTCCGAGGGGTGTGCGGACGCCAGGAAGGCGGATGGCATGACCAGTATGTCCGCATCCCCGCTCGACAGCATGCGTTCGGGCTCCTCCGTTTGCGGCAGCAGACGGAAGCGGATGCCCTGGCTTTCCTTCCAGACCAAGGCGAGCAGGGTCGGGATCAGCACCGTGGTCGTGTACTCGGACACCAGAAGACTGAAGGTGCGGTTCGACTCCGCCGGGATGAATTCCGGCTGCGCCGCGATGGTGGTATCGACCCGCAGAAGCACATCGCGCACCGCACCGGCGAGCATTTCGGCGCGCGGAGTCAGCTCGAACTTGCGCCCGATCGGAACCAGCAGCTCGTCGTCGAAATAGTCGCGCAGCCGTGCCAGCGCGTTGCTCATGGCGGATTGCGAAAGGTGGATCCGCTCCGCCGCACGGCTGACGCTGCGTTCGCGCAACAACGCGTCGAGTGCGACCAGGAGGTTGAGGTCCAAGCGTTTGAAACGCATCCTGATGCCACCCCACGGGCCGATGATCGCGGTTTCCGACCCTGCGGCTGATAGCAGCTGCATCCCCGGCAGGCAACGCAAATAGTTTGCCGTACGGACAATTCCCCCGGGCCGCGAGCTATTCATGCGATCGATACGTCGAATGGAAAATAATCAGTAATTCTTACGATCGGTGGGCTGTAAGGTCCGTGGCGGAACAAGGGGCGGGGCCGGGCGAGCCGGAGCCGCCCACCAGGAGACGGCGCCGGACGGGTGCCGCCATCACATTCGCAAAACCGCTGGAGAGGACCATGGCCGTTCCGGACTGCATGTCCGCGGGTGCCTGTCGCTGCGCCTTGCGCCCGATCCGGCCGAACCGGAGGCGCCGGCCGTGAACCGCACGCGACTTCTCGTCGTCGGCGCCGGTGTCACGGGCCTCGCGGCCGCTCTTGCCGCGACGCGCGCCGGCGTGGACGTGGTTGTTGCCGGCGTCCCCACCGGCGGCCGGCCCGGCGATGTGCATGTCAACATTCCCCCCACGATGCTGCGGGACCTTGTCTGGCTGGGGGTCGGGGCTGACAGCGTGCGAAGCGGCTTCCCTTATCGGGGCGTCAGCGTCGTGGGTCACCAGCGCGAGGTGTTCCGTCAGCCGACGCCTGCCATGGCCGGCCCTGCCTACCCGGCCGCGGTCGCGATGACATTGACGGCGCTGACCGGCCTGTTGGCGGCGGCCGTCCGGCGGAATGGCGGAACGACCGCGCCGCGCTGTGAAAGTGTGGTTCCATCGGACGGAAGAGTTCTCGCCCGTTTCGTCGACGGAACGGTCGAACACTTCGATCTCGTCGTCGGCGCCGATGGCGCCGCGTCCGGGTTGCGCCGCGCCCTGTTCGATCCCCGCTGGTCCCCGCAGCCGACCGGCCATGCGTGGTGGCAGGCTTCGGTTCGGAGGCCGCGCGGGCTCGACCGACCCCGGCTGTCTCTCATCGCGGCGGACGGAGGCCGATCGGGCGTGCTGCCGGTGGGCGCCGACAGCGCCTCGGTGTTCCTGGTGCTGCCGGCCGGCGACGCGGATGCCGTCCCCGCGCACCGGCGGGCGCTTCTGATGCGTGACCGGCTGCTGCGATCCGGGATGATGCCGCCGGACTCGCTCGGCGAACTGGAGGATGGCGAGGCGGTTCTGGTGAGGCGCATCCACGCCGGGCTGCTGCCGGGCCCCTGGCATCGCGGTCGTGTGCTCCTGGTTGGAGAGGCCGCCCATGTCGTGCCGCCGCAGCTCGGCCATCCCGCCGCCCAGTGCATCGAGGATGCGGTGGCGCTGGGCTTGGCGCTGCGGGACGCGGAGATCGAGGGGAAGCCGTTCGACAGGTTCATGGCCCTGCGCCTGCCCCGCTGCCGCGTCACCTTGGAAACCTCGTTGCAGGCCGCGCTGTGGGAATTGCGGCCCGACGCCACCACCGACCTGCCGGCCATCATGGAACGGCAGGAACAGGCGGTCGCCGAACCGCTGTTCGCCACGGCCGCCGCCCTTTGACGCTCCATCATCAAAACCAACGCGGGAGGACACCGTGAGGAGAGACGCCGTACCAACCAAAAACCGATCGTGGCGGACAGGTTTTGCCAGCGTGCTTGCGCTCGGCGTCGGTGCCGCGTTCGGCGCGCCGGCCGAAGCCTTCGAGCTCGACACCGGGAATCCGGAGTTGCGCATCCGGTTCGACAACACGGTCAAATACAGCACGGCGTTCCGGGTGAAGGATCAGTCCGACGTTCTGACCGCCCCCGTCAACGAGGATGACGGTGACCGCAACTTCGACCGTGGACTGATCTCGAACCGCCTCGACCTGCTGTCGGAATTCGACGTCACCTACCGTGATTTCGGCATCCGGGTGAGCGGGGCGGCGTGGTACGACACCGTCTACAACCGATCCAACGACAACAGCTCGCCGGGCACCGTCAACCAGACGTCGGTGGGCTACGACCGTTTCACCAACGCCACGCGGGAGCTGCACGGGCGCGACGTGGAGCTGTTGGACGCCTTTGCTTTCGGCAAGGTCGATCTCGATGAATCGACGGTGTCCTTCCGCGCCGGCCGCCACTCCCTGCAATGGGGCGAGAGCCTGTTCTTCGGGGCGAACGGCATCGCCGGCGGTATGGCTCCGGTGGACATCGTCAAGGCGCTGTCGGTGCCCAACACCCAGTTCAAGGAGCTGATCCGCCCCGTTCCCCAGCTTTCCGGGCAATACCAGATCAACGCCAACGTCTCCATCGGTGCCTATTACCAGCTGGGCTGGGAGAAGAACCGCTTTCCGGCTGTGGGCAGCTATTTCGCGACGACCGACACCTTCGACGACGGTGCCGAGACCCTGCGTTATTTCGGTCCCTTCGCGGCCCGCAAGGCGTCCGACGTCGAGGCGCGGGATTCCGGCCAGGGTGGCGTGCAGGTCCGCTTCCGTCTCGACGACACCGATTTCGGCGTGTACGCCATCCGCTACCACGACAAGTCGCCGCAGCTCTATTTCCGCAATTTTGTCTCCGGCACCCCGCCGGGGGTGCGCCTTCCCGGCCAGTATTACTACGTCTACCCGGAGGATATCCGCGCCTTCGGTGCCAGCTTCAGCCACACCTTCGGCGTCGTCAACCTCGCCGGCGAGGCTTCGTTCCGCGACAACATGCCGTTGGCGAGCTCCGGCCAGTTCAACGCCACCGGCAGGGGGGACAACGACGAAAACCCGCTCTACGCCGTCGGACGGACCGCGCACGCGCAGGTGTCCTGGCTCGCCTCGTTGCCGCCGAACATGCTGGCGGAGGAGAGCAGCTTCCTCGGCGAGATCGCCTGGAACCGCGTGCTCAGCGTCACCAAGAACCGCGCGGCGTTCAATCCCAATGCCGACAGCGACGCCATCAACATCCGCATGGTGTTCGAGCCGAGCTACCGTCAGGTGGTCTCCGGTCTCGACATCTCCGTGCCGATCGGCGTGGGCTTCGGCATCGGAAATTCGGGGGCCGTCGGGACCGCCTTCAACGGCCAGCATGTGGGTGACATCAGCATCGGCGTCAACGGGATCTACGAGAACGCATGGCGGCTGGGCCTGAGCTACACCCACTATTTCGGCCCCGAGGGCGCGTTCCTCGATTCCAACAACAACCCGTCGTTCAAGCAGGCGCTCAAGGATCGCGACTTCATCGCGCTGACGGCCAGCCGCACCTTCTGAAGGATGTCGAACATGCACTGCAAATCCCTGTGCGCGGCCGCGTTCGCGGCCGTCGTCCTGGCCGGCCCGGCGATCGCCGGCGTCACCCCGGACCAGGCGGCCCGCCTGAAGCGCGACCTGACCCCGTTCGGGGCCGAAATGGCGGGCAACAAGGACGGCTCGATTCCGGCCTGGACCGGCGGTTACACCACCCCGATTCCCGGCGATGTGCCCGGCGGCACCCGCGGCGATCCCTTCAAGAACGAGAAGCCGCTGTTCTCGATCACGAGCAAGAACGCAGCCTCCCACGCCGACAAGCTGACCGACGGCGTCAAGGCGATGTTCGCCAAGTATCCCGACAGCTACCGCATCGACGTCTACAAGACGCACCGCACCGCGGTCGCACCCCAGTGGGTGTACGACAACACCTTCAAGAACGCGACGCGCGCCCGGATGAACGGCGACCTCGTGGAGGGGGCCTATGGCGGCATCCCCTTCCCGATCCCGCAATCCGGCGCGGAGGTGATGTGGAACCACCTGCTGCGCTGGCGCGGCACATCCTGGCAGATGCTGATCAGCCAGCATCAGCTGACCGCGGACGGGACCGCGGTTCTGACCAGCGAGGGCATCGGCGACCAGCAGATGCCCTACTACTTCGAGGACGGCAGCCCCGAGGAGTTCGCCAAGACCAACGAATACTGGCTGATCCGCCTCCTCACCTCCGGCCCGCCGATCCGTGCCGGCGAGGCGATCGTCGGCCGCGACCAGATCGACGGTGCGCGCAGCCAGGCCTGGGTCTACCTCACCGGCCAGCGCCGGGTGCGCAAGCTGCCCAACCCCTGCTGCGACACCCCGGCGGCGTCCACCTCCGGCGTCATGACCTTCGACGAGATCGAGACCTTCACCGGCCGGCTGGACCGCTTCGACTGGGCGCTGATCGGCAAGAAGGAAATGTTCATCCCCTACAACGGCAACCGCCTGATGCAGCCCAAGACCACCGCGGAGGTGCTCGGCAGGCATCACCTCAACCCCGACCATGTCCGCTGGGAGCTGCACCGGGTCTGGGTCGTCGAGGCGACGCTGCGTCAGGGCCAGCGCCATCAGGCGGTGCGGTCGCGCTATTACTGCGACGAGGACACCTGGCTCTGCGTTCTGGGCGACCGCTGGGACGCGAACGGCCAGCTTTGGCGGACGCTGTGGACGCAGACCTTCGTCGCCCCGGATCTGCCCGGCACCGTCGGCGCCGCTTTCGGCATGAACGACATGCTGGCCGGCAACGCCATGGTCGCCAACCTGTACAACGGCAAGCCGGCGCAGTATCCGCTGAAGCCACGCTTCCCCAACCGCGTGTTCACGCCCGACGCGATGGCCGGCGAAGGGGTCCGCTGAGATGGCCCCCGTTCCCAGGAAGGCCGCGATGCTGGCCTGCATCGCCCTGGCCGGTGCCACGATCGTCGGCATCGTGCCAGCGGCGGGGCAACCCGCCCTGGCGGCGCCCACCGGCAGCGCACTCGATCGCCCGGCGGTGATGTCGGTACACGCGACGCGCTCCGTTCTTCTCGGCGCCGCGCGCGCCGGGGATCGCATCGTGGCGGTCGGCGAACGGGGGATCATCGTGCTGTCCGACAAGGGCGGCGTCGACTGGCGGCAGGCCAGGACACCGGTCAGCATCACCCTGACCGCGGTGCGTTTCGCCGATGCCCGGCACGGGTTCGCGGTGGGGCATGGCGGGACGGTGCTGGCCAGCGTGGACGGCGGCGAGAGCTGGGAACGTCGCCTGGATGGCCGGACGGCCGCCGGGCTGCTGCTCGCCGAGGCGCAGGCCTTCAACGATGCCGCTGAACGGCGCCGGGCCGAGGCGCTGGTGGCCGATGGCCCCGACAAGCCGTTTCTCGACCTGCTGGTCCTTGATCCCAAGCGGGCGGTGGTGGTCGGTGCCTATGGGCTCGCCTTCGCGACCGAGGATGGCGGGAGGAGCTGGAGCCCCTGGATGGAGCGGCTCGACAACCCGTCGGGCCTACACCTCTACGCGATCCGCCGGCAGGGTGACCGTATTCTGGTGGCGGGGGAGACGGGTCTGGTCCGCCTGTCCACCGACGGCGGGCGGACTTTCGCGCCGCTGGAAACGCCGTACGAGGGCAGCTTCTTCACCGCCGAGTTGCCGGCCGACGGGAGCATCCTGCTCGCCGGGATGCGCGGCAATGTCTGGCGCTCGGCGGACGACGGCGCGACCTGGGCCGCGGTGCCGGTTCCAGTGCCGGCCTCCATCAACGCCTCGGCCGTGGACGGGGGCGGCGCGCCGCTGTTCGTCAATCAGGCCGGGCTGGTGCTGGGGCTGCGCGGCGGCGCGCTGGTGCCGCTCGCGGGGCCGCCGCTGCCGCCCTTGTCCGCGGTTCTGCCCCTGGCCGAAGGCCGGGTGCTGACGCTCGGCTTCGGTGGCGTCCATCTCGTCAGCGCGGGCGGTGCGCGATGACCCCCCGAACGCAGACGGAGGCCTGGACGCCGGGTGCGGCGTTCGATCCGACGACCGGCTCCTGGATCGAGCGGGCCCTGTTCAACAACCGCGTGCTGGTGGCGCTGCTGTGCGCGCTGGTGACCGCCGTGCTCGGCTGGCAGGCCGCCCGGCTGGAGCTCAACGCCAGCTTCGAGAAGACGATCCCCACCGGCCACCCCTACATCCAGAATTTCCTGAAGCACGAGGGCGAACTGGCCGGGCTCGGCAACGCGGTGCGCGTCGCCGTGGCCAACCCGAAGGGCACGATCTACGATCCGGGCTATCTGGACGTGCTGCGCCGGCTCAACGACGCGATCTTCCTGATCCCCGGCGTCGACCGGCTGAAGATGAAGTCGCTGTGGACCCCCTCCACCCGCTGGGTCGGCGTGACCGAGGAGGGTCTGGAGGGCGGGCCGGTCATTCCGGACGGTTATGACGGAACGCCCGACAGCCTGGAGCAGCTTGCCGCCAACGTCGCCCGTTCCGGGGAGATCGGCCAGCTCGTGGCGCTCGACGCCCGCTCCAGCGCGATCTACGTGCCGCTGCTCCCCCGCGGAGCCGACGGGCGCCCGCTCGACTACGCCGCCTTCGCCCATCAGCTGGACACCGTGCGCGCCGCGCACGAGGCGCTGGGCGTGACCATCCACGTCACCGGCTTCGCCCAGATCGTCGGCGACCTGATGGCGGGCGTGCGCGACATGCTGGTCTTCTTCGCCGTCGCCGTGGTGATCGCCACCGCCATGGTGTTCTGGTACACGCGTTGCGTCCGGTCCACGGCACTGGTGGTGCTGGCGTCGCTGACCGCGGTGGTCTGGCAGCTCGGGCTGCTGCCGACGCTCGGCTTCGCCCTCGATCCTTATTCGATCCTGGTGCCGTTCCTCGTCTTCGCCATCGGCATGAGCCACGGGGCGCAGAAGATGAACGGCATCATGCAGGATGTCGGGCGCGGCGCCGACAAGCTGGTGGCGGCGCGCTTCACCTTCCGCCGGCTGTTCCTTGCCGGACTGACGGCGCTGCTGGCCGATGCGGTCGGCTTCGCCGTGCTGCTGGTGATCGACATCCAGGCCATCCGTGAACTCGCCATCGCCGCCTCGGTCGGGGTGGCGGCGCTGATCGTCACCAACCTGATCCTGCTGCCCATCCTGCTGTCCTTCACCGGCGTGGCGGCCTCGGCGGCGGCCCGCAGCATGCGGGCCAGCGCGGAGAACGCCGCCGGCACGGCCCGGCACCCGGTGTGGGCGGCGCTCGATCACTTCACCCGCCGGCCCTGGGCCATCGCCGCCACCGTCGCCGCGGCGCTGCTGGGGATCGCCGGTGTGATCGGCAGCACCCAGCTCAAGATCGGCGACCTCGACCCCGGTGCACCGGAGCTGCGCTCCGACAGCCGCTACAACCGCGACGCGGCCTTCCTCAACGCGGCCTTCGGGGCGTCGAGCGACGTTCTGGCGGTGATGGTGACGACACCCGCGGGGGAGTGCGCCCGCTACGAGACCCTGAACAAGGTGGACGCGCTGGAGTGGAGCCTGCGCCAGCTCGACGGGGTGGACTCCACCAACACGCTGGCCCTGCTGAACCGCCGTGTGCTGGTGGGTCTCAGCGAAGGCAACCCGAAATGGTACGACTTCCTGCCCAACCAGGCGATGCTGAACACCGTGACCGCCGGTGCGCCGCGGGGGCTGTACAATGAGACCTGCTCGCTGCTGACCCTGTATGTCTATCTGCGCGACCACAAGGCCGACACCCTGGCCCGCGTCGTGGACCATGTCGAGGCCTTCGCCCGCGCGAACGACACGGATCAGGTGAAGTTCCTGCTGACCGCCGGCTCGGCCGGGATCGAGGCGGCGACCAACATCGTGGTCAAGGACGCCTGGCGGGACATGCTGTTCCTCGTCTATGGCGCCGTGATCCTGCTGTGCTTCATCACCTTCCGGTCCTGGCGGGCCGTGGTGGTGGCGGTGCTGCCGCTGGTGCTGACCTCGGTGCTGGCGGAGGCGCTGATGGCGGCGCTCGGCATGGGGGTGAAGGTCGCCACGCTGCCCGTCATTGCGCTGGGTGTCGGGATCGGGGTGGACTACGCGCTCTACATCCTCAGCGTCACGCTGGCCCAGCTCCGCGCCGGCAGCAGCCTGTCGGACTCCTACCACCGCGCGCTGCTCTTCACCGGAAAGGTGGTGATGCTGACCGGGGTGACGCTGGCCGCCGGCGTCGTCACCTGGGTCGCCAGCCCGATCAAGTTCCAGGCCGACATGGGGCTGCTCCTGGCCTTCATGTTCCTGTGGAACATGCTGGGCGCCCTGGTCCTGGTGCCGGCGCTGGCGCGTCTCCTGCTCGGTCCCGGCCGCCGTGTCGGCGTCCCTCCGACCAGCGTCTTGCAGCAGAACGCCGTTGCCGGAAGCCGTGCCGCTGCGTCCTACGCCGTCGGGCGGCCGCGGTAGGAGGGCGCGACCATGACCACAACCAACCCGACCCTGCTGGTCCGCGTCTCCGGCAAACAGGTGGAAGCCACGGATATCCGCTCCTTCGAACTGGTCGATCCCGAAGGACGTCCGCTTCCGCCCTTCACCGCGGGCGCCCACATCGACGTGCATCTCGGCGACGGGCTGGTGCGGCCCTACTCGCTCTGCAACGATCCCGCCGAGCGTCATCGCTACCAACTCGCGGTTCTGCTCGACCCGGCGTCGCGCGGCGGCTCGGCGGCGATGCACCGGCTGGAGGTGGGGTCCGTGATCCGCATCGGCCGGCCGCGGAACCTCTTCCCGCTGGTGGAGGATGGGGGCCACAGCGTCCTGTTCGCCGGCGGCATCGGGATCACCCCGATCCTGTGCATGGCCGAACGGCTGGCCGGCATCGGGGCGCCGTTCACGCTCCACTACGGCACGCGGTCGGCGGAGCGTACGGCGTTCGCCGCCCGCATACGGTCTTCGGCCTTCGCGGATCGTGCGCACATCCATCATGACGACGGGCCGGACGCCGGGAGGCTCGACCTGCGGGCCGCGGTGGCCGCGTGGCGCCCGGATCAGGGCCACCTGTATGTCTGTGGCCCCGCCGGTTTCATCGAGGCCGTGCTCGGTGCCGCGCGGGCGGCCGGGTGGCCGGAGGAACGCCTTCATCGCGAGTTCTTCGCCCCGCCCGCGGCGGCCGACGGGGATGACGCTGCGTTCGAGGTGCAGATCGCGTCGAGCGGCGCGGTGATCCCGGTGCTTCCCCACCAGACCATCGTCGCGGCCCTGGCCGCGGCCGGCATCGATGTTCCCGTCTCCTGCGAGCAGGGCATCTGCGGCACCTGCCGGACGGGCGTCGTGGCAGGCATTCCGGATCACCGGGACATGTTCCTGACCGACGACGAGAAGTCGCGATCCGATTGGATGCTGCCGTGCTGCTCGCGATCGAAAAGCTCTCGCTTGGTGCTCGATCTTTGATCTCCGTAACAACGGCAATGGGAGGGCCGTCCGTGGCGATGACACATTTGAAGAATTGCTGGTACGTCGCCGCTTTTGGCGACGAGTTGCCGGCCGGCGGCCTGCTCGCCCGGACCTACTTCGATGAACCTGTGGTGCTGTTCCGGGACGCCGACGGGCATCCGCGGGCGCTGGCCGATCGCTGCCCTCACCGCTTCGCCCCCTTGTCGATGGGCGCGCTCTGCGACGAAGGGCGGTCGATCCAATGCGGCTACCACGGTCTGCGTTTCGGAGCCGACGGCGCCTGCGTCCACAACCCGTTCGGGGACGGACGCATTCCCAAGGCCGCCACGGTGCGGGCCTACGCCGTGGCCGAGCGGGCCGGCCTGATCTGGCTGTGGGCTGGCGAACCCGGCGACGCCGACCCCCGCCTGATCCCGGACTGGAGCGTGGCCGACGCGCCGGAGGATTGCACAATCCGCGGCTATCTGCCGACCGCCTGCCACTACCAGCTCCTGGTCGACAATATCCTCGACCTGACCCACGCCGACTATCTCCACGCCGGTTCGCTCGGAAGCGGTGCGCTGACCCGGTCCAAGGCGCAGGTCGATGAGTTGTCGGAGCGCAGCGTCCGCATTTCCTGGCTGTCGAGCGGCGATCTTGCCCCCAAGGCGTTCGACGCGCACCTCGCCCGCCAGGGCGAGCCGACCGAGCAGTGGACCGAGGTCACCTGGGCGGCGCCGTCCTGCATGCGCCTGTGCGTCGGCGCGACCCTGCTGGGAGAGCCGCGCGAGCGGGGCGTGGAGGCGACGACCCTGCACATCGCGACGCCGGAGACGGAGGGGAGTACGCATTACTGGTACTGGAGCATCCGCAACTTCGCCATCAACCCGCAAGCCAACGCCGCCATCAAACCGATCATCGAGCACGCCTTCACGCAGCAGGACAAGCCCATGCTGGAGGCGCAGCAGCGGCGGATGGGCACGGCCGAATTCTGGTCGCGGAACCCGGTGCTCCTGGCGAGCGACGCGGGTGCCGTGCGCGTGCGCCGGAAACTCGACGCCCTGATCCGCAGCGAAGCCACCGCCGGCGCGGCGGTGGCCTGACGGGAGGGACGCCCGCCCCGCGGGCCTATGAGGAGAACCGTATGTTTCGCTATTTCCCAACCAACTACGTGTGGAACCTGTCGGTCGATCTCGCCATCGAGATGGGCGCGCGCATCGGCGAGATCGAGGAGATGTGCGCGCCGCTCCAGGAGGCGGCGAAGCAGCCCGACGCGGCCGGCACCCAGGCCTTCCGCGACACCTGGGCGCGCATGGCCGACAAGCTGTGCTCTCTCGCCGAGGAGGACGAGGCGGCCGGCCGGCTTCTGTCGGCGGGCGAGAAGTACGGCCGCGCCTCGTCCTACCTGATCACCTGCGAGCGACTTCAGGCGCATGGCTCGCCGGGGCGGCTGGAGCTGTACCGGCGCCAGCTCGACCTGTTCGCCAAAGGCGTGGCGCTCGCCGGCGACACCTGCGAGCGCGTCGAGATCCCCTACGGCGACCACCACATCGCCGGCCTGTACGTGCGGGCGGAGCGTGTCTCCGGCCGGGCGCCGATCCTGGTGCAGGTCAACGGCCTCGATTCCACCAAGGAAATGAAGTACCGGGTCGGCCTGCCGGCGTGGCTGGCGCGGCGCGGCGTGTCGTCCCTGGTGATCGACCAGCCCGGCACCGGCGAGGCGCTGCGCCTGCACGGGCTGACCGCGCGCTACGACGCCGAGCATTGGGCGAGCCCGGTGGTCGATTGGCTGGAGTCGCGCGACGACGTCGATCCCCGCCGCATCGGGCTGGAGGGCGTGTCGCTGGGCGGCTATTTCTGCCCGCGCGCGGTCGCCTTCGAGCCGCGCTTCGCCTGCGGCGTCGCCTGGGGCGCCAACCACGACTGGCGCGACGTGCAGAAGCGCCGCCTGGAGCGCGAGGGCGATTTCCCGGTCCCGCATTACTGGAACCATGTCTGCTGGGTGTGGGGCGCCAGCTCCATCGAGGAGTTCATGGCGATTGCCGAGAACGTCCATCTGGATGGCGTGCTCGACCGCATCCGCGTGCCCTTCCTGGTGACCCACGGAGAGAAGGACACGCAGATCCCGCTGAAATGGGCGCACCGGACCTTCGAGCAGCTCGTGAACAGCCCGAAGCGCGAACTGAAGATCTTCACTGACCGCGAAGGCGGCACCCAGCACGCGAGCTTCGACAACAGCATCAACGCCGGGCACCTGATCGCCGATTGGGTGGCCGAAACCCTGGGTGGCCGCACGGCGGCGTGAGCGCGTGCGTCTCAACTGGAGAAGAACGATCATGAACATCATCGGACCCGATGCGCTGGTCTTCGGCGTCGACGACGTCGCGGCCTGCATGCAATATCTGACCGACTATGGCCTTGAGCCGGTCGGGGCCGGCCCGGCCGGCGGCCGGTTTGAGGCGCTGGACGGCACGGCCATCGTGATCGCGCACCGCGACGATCCGGCCCTGCCGCAGCCGCTTCCCACCGCCAGCATGCTGCGCAAGACCATCTACGGCGTGGCCGACGCCGCGACGCTCGACGCCATCGCGGCCGAGCTTGGCCGCGACCGCGAGGTGAAGCGGCTGGACGACGGGTCGCTGGAGACGGCCGACGATCTCGGCTTCGCGCTTGGCTTCCAGGTGACCGTGCGGCGACCGCTGTCCTTGCCCGGCGAGCGCATCAACGCACCGGGCGCGGAACCGCAGAGGGCGGTGAACGAGCTGGGCGCCGTGCCCGGATCGGTGCCGCGCCCGCGCACCCTGTCGCACGTCGTTTATTTCGTCCCCGACGCCGCGCGCGGCGAGGCCTTCTACACCGAACGCCTCGGCTTCGTGACCACCGACCGCTTCACCAAGGTCGGCCCCTTCATGCGCCCTGCCGGCACCTTGGACCACCACACCCTGTTCCTGATCGAGACCCCGCCCGTCATGCAGGGGTGCGAGCACTTCACCTTCCACATGGGCGGCCCGTCCGACGTGATGCTGGCCGGCACCCGTTTCGTGGAGAAGGGCTACCAGTCCTTCTGGGGGCCGGGGCGCCACATCTTCGGATCGAACTGGTTCTGGTACTTCAACAGCCCGCTCGGCTGCCATGTCGAGTACGACGCCGACATGGACCTCCACGACGCCGAATGGGCGGCGCGCGAGGCCCCGGCCACCGCCGACACCTCGCAGACCTTTCTGTTCCAGGCGCGCGAGCGGTGGTTCCCGTCCGGCCCGCCGCCGAAGCACGGCTGATCCCGCCATGCACGGCGCGCGCCTCCTCCCCGGTCGCCTCCCCCTTGGTCACCTCGACGAATTCCCCGACGGGGCGGCGCGCGGCTTCGACCCGTGGGGCGAGGGGCGCGACGCGCTGTTCGTGGTGCGCCGCGGCGGTAGCCTGCGCGCCTACCGCAACGCCTGTCCGCACTGGCCGGGCGCGCCGATGGCCTGGCGCAAGGACGCCTATCTGAGCGCCGACGGCAGCCGGATCGTTTGCCACGCGCACGGCGCCCGGTTCGACATCGACACCGGACTCTGCGAGGCCGGTCCCTGTCTCGGGCAGTCGCTTGAAGCACTGACATTGATCGTCGAGCCGGACGGGTCCGTCTATGCGCTGCTCGACCAGACGAAAGGACTTTCGACATGACTTCGGTCGATCGGAGCGCGCTGATCATCGGCGGCGGCTTCTCGGGCATGGCCGCCGCCATCGAGCTGCGCAAGCGCGGTTTCGCGGTGGATCTCGTCGAGATCGATCCCGGCTGGCGTTCCTACGGGGCGGGCATCAGCCTGGGCGGCGCCACGCTCCGCGCCTTCCGCACGCTGGGCATCCTCGACCGGTTTCTTGAGGAGGGCGCCGCCAGCGACGGCGTCGACGTCTTCACCCCCACCGGCGTCCATCTCACGCAGTTGCCGACCCCGCGGCTGGCCGGACCCGACGTGCCCGGCGGTGGCGGGATCATGCGCCCGGTCCTCGCCCGCATCCTGGCGGACGCCACGCGGGCGTCCGGCACCGGTGTGCGGCTGGGTTGCAGCGTCTCGACCATCACCCAGGACGCCGGCGGTGTGGATGTGGCCTTCACCGACGGCACGACCGGCCGCTACGGCGTGGTGATCGGTGCCGACGGCCTCTATTCGACGGTCCGCGGGATGGTGTTCCCGGACGCGCCGGCACCCCGCTACAGCGGCCAGGGCGTCTGGCGGGCGGTGCTGCCGCGGCCGGCGGAGGTCGAGCGCTGCCTGTTCTGGGTCGGTCCGAAGGTGAAGGTCGGTGTCAACCCGGTGTCGCGGGGCGCGATGTACCTCTTCATCACGGAGGACCGGGCGGTCAACGACTGGATCGCTCCCGAACGGTTCCTGCCGCTTCTCGACGGGTTGCTCGCTCCCTTCGAGGCTCCGCTCGTCCAGTGGATCCGTGGGCAGCTCTCACCGGAATCGCTGATCGTCTACCGCCCGCTCGAAGGCCTTCTGGTGCCGCGGCCCTGGCACAACGGCCGCGTGGTGCTGATCGGCGACGCGGTGCACGCGACCACGCCGCATCTGGCATCCGGGGCCTGCATCGGCATCGAGGACGCGCTGGTGCTGGCCGAGGAGCTCGACGGCCAAGGGGGTGTGGGTGCTGCGCTGGAGCGGTTCCAGGCGCGGCGCTGGGAGCGCTGCCGGATGGTGGTGGAGAATTCCAACCGGCTGGGCGAGATCGAGATCGCCGGTGGCGACAAACAGGAACACGCGCGGATCATGCGCGAGACCATGCTCGCCCTGGCGCAGCCGATCTGACGGGCATCCGGCCATGACGACGATCCTCCTCACCGGAGCGTGCGGCTTCGTCGGGCGCGCCCTGATGCGGCGCCTGATCGACGAGGGGCTGGACGGCCGACCGGTCGACCGGCTGGTGGCGCTCGACATCGCCTTCGACGGCGAGCCGGCCTCCCCCCGGATCACGCGCGTCGAGGGCAGTGTCGCCGACGCCGACGCCCGGCGCGCGGCCCTGGCCGACCCCCCGGACGTGGTTTTCCACCTGGCGAGCGTGCCGGGGGGTGCTGCGGAGCGCGACTACGCCCTTGGCCGCCGTGCCAATCTCGACGCGACGCTGGGCCTGCTGGAGGACCTGCGCGGCGATGCCCGCCCGCGCCTGGTCTTCGCCAGCAGCGTCGCCGTCTACGGCGACCTGTCGGCCGAGCCGGTCGGCCCCGCCACCCCGGCCAACCCGGCCCTGACCTATGGCGCGCACAAGCTGGTCGGGGAGGTGCTGGTGGCCGATGCCACCCGCCGCGGCTGGCTGGAGGGGTGCTCGCTGCGCATACCGGGCGTGGTGGCCCGGCCGGGGTCCGGCGACGGGCTGATCTCCGCCTACATGAGCCGTCTGTTCCATGGCCTGGCGGCTGGCGAGCCGGTGACGGTGCCGGTCAGCCCGCAGGGCAAGTCCTGGTGGATCTCGGCCGCGGCCTGCGTCGACAACCTCGTCCATGCCGCGACCGTGCCGGTCGACCGGCTGCCGGCGCGTCGCTGCGTCCAGATGCCGGCCCTGTGGCTGTCGGTGGCCGAGGTGGTGGACGCCCTGGCCGAGCGGTTCGGTGCCGGCTGCCGGGATCTCGTCCGCTACCAGCCGGACCCGCGCATCGACCGCCAGTTCGCCGCCTACCCCGATCTCGACACCCGCGAGGCGGAAGCGGCCGGCTTCCGGCACGACGGGACGCCGGCCCGGCTGGTGGAGCGGGCGCTCCAAGCCTGACGACCGCCATCCCCACACCCGACCCATTCTATCAGGAGCCGACATGACCACTCTCACCCGCCGGGGCATAGCGGTGCTGCTCATCGCCCACTGCGCCGGCATGCTCGACCTTGTGGTGCTGCCGGTCTGGGTCGGCACCCTGATCGGCTGGTACGGCCTCGACCCGCAGCAGGCGGGGCTGCTGGCAACGCTGTTCCTGGGTGGCCAAGTGACCAGCAGTCTCGTTCTCGCCCCGCGCTTCGGGCGCTTGCCGGTGCGCGTCGTGGCGACCGTCGGCTTTTCGGTGGCGGCGCTCGCCTTTCTCGGCGCCGCCCTCACGCGCGATTACGCGGCGATGGCGGCGTTGCATCTGATCGGCGGGTTCGGGGCCGGCGGTGCCCTCGGCACGACCCACGGCACCATGGGACGCAGCGCCAACCCGCACCGCCTCTTCGCCTGGGCCGGTCTGGCGCTCGGCATCTTCGGCATCGCCATGCTCGGCGGTGGCGGGCGGCTCGTCGCCATCCACGGCGGTCCGGCGATGTTCACCCTGTTCGCCACCATCATGGCGGTGGCGGCCATCGCCGCGGTCATCGCCTTTCCGCGTCCGACCTCGACCCCGGCCGCCGCCACGTCCAAGCTGCCGCGGCCGGGCGGCCGGCTGCCATTGGCCGCCTGGTTCTGCATCGCCGGCTTCAGCGCGGTGTCCCTGGCCAACGCCATGGTTTACAGTTTTGTCGAGCGTATTGGCGTCGATCGCGGCTTCGGCGTCGATGCCGTCGTCACGGTGCTGACCGCGGTGGGCTTCGTCAACCTGCTGCCGCCGCTGCTGGCCGCCGCGCTGGAACGTCGGCTGCGGGCCGAACGCGTCCTTCTCGCGGCACCCGTGGTGATCGGAACGCTGGCGTTGATCATCACCCAATCCACGGTCTTTCCGCCCTACGCCGCCGCGACGGCCGTGCAGGTCGGGGTGGTCGTCTTCACCCACACCTTCCTGTTCGGCCTGCTCGCCCGGCTCGACCGCAGCGGGCGGGCGGTGGCGGCGACCCCGGCGATGCTGATGATCGGCTCCTCCATTGGCCCGGTGCTTGCCGGCACGCTGGTCAAGGCCGCCGGATACGAGGCGTTGGGCGCGGCCGTCGCCGCTGTCTGTCTGGCCTCGCTCCTCTGTTTTCTCCAGCTGTCCCGTCGGCCGACCGTGGCCGCGGCCCCCTGCGCCGCCGTCGAACGGTGACGGACAGCGCTTTCCATTCCTCGCTCACGACCTTCAGGACCCAAGCCATGGCCACGAAACCGAAGCGCCGCTTCATCGATCTGTCGATCCATCTCGAAAACGACGTTCCCTCCGACCCTCCCGGCATGGGGCCGCGGATCGAGTATGTGACCCACGACGAAACCGTGGCGGTGTTCCAAAGGCTGCTGCCCGGCCTGCGGGCCGAGGATTTGCCGGAGGGCAAGGCGGCGGCCTCGGAGACCGTGCATCTGTCGACCCACAACGGCACCCATCTCGACGCCCCCTACCACTACCACCCGACGATGGACCACAAGTTGGGCGGCCCGCGGCCGTCCATGACCATCGACGAGGTGCCGCTGGACTGGTGCTTCCAGCCCGGCGTGAAGCTGGACTTCCGCCATTTCCCCGACGGCTACGTGGTCACCGCCGCCGACGTCGAGGCGGAGCTGGCCCGCATCGGCCACGATCTCCAGCCGCTCGACATCGTCGTGGTGAACACCCGCGCGGGCAGTGTCCACGGGCAGACCGGCTATCTCGATGCCGGCTGCGGCATGGGGTACGAGGCGACCATGCATCTTCTGGAACGCGGCGTCCGCCTGACCGGCACCGACGGATGGAGCTGGGACGCCCCCTTCTCCTTCACCGCAAAGCGCTTCGCGGAAACCGGCGACGCCCGTCTGATCTGGGAGGGGCACAAGGCCGGCATGGACATCGGTTACTGCCATCTGGAGAAGCTGCACAATCTTGAACTGCTGCCGTCCAGCGGTTTCACCCTGTGCTGCTTCCCCCACAAAATCCGCGGCGCGTCGGCGGGCTGGACCCGCGCCGTCGCCATAATCGAGGAGGAATGACGCCATGAAGCTGGCAACCCTGAAGAACGGAACGCGCGACGGACGCCTCGTGGTGGTGTCGCGGGATCTGACGCGGGCGCTCGACGCCGCCGCGGTGGCGCCGACCATGATCGCGGCGGTTGAGAACTGGGCACAGTGCGAGCCTGGTCTGGCCGCGCTGGCACGGCGGGTGGAGGACGAAGGCGCGGAGGGGGCCTTTGCCTTCGACCCCGCCGCCGCCATGGCGCCGCTGCCGCGCTGCCACCAGTTCGTCGATGCCTCCGCCTTCCTGAACCACGGCGACATCATGGAGCGCGCCTACCGGCTGATCGTGGAGAAGGAACCCGGAATCCCCATCCTGATCCAGCGCCAGAGCGACGATTTCCGCGGGCCATGCGACGACTACGCGATGGTCGCGGAGAGCGAGGAGGGCGATTTCGAGGGCGAGTTCGCGGTCATCGTCGACGACACGCCGATGGGCAGCACCCCGGAACAGGCGGCCTCCCGCATCCGGCTCGTCACCATCCTCAACGACATGAGCATGCGCGCCCATCTGCGCCGCGAACTCAAGCTCGGCTTCGGTTTCATCAACGCCAAGCCGGCCACCGTCTTCGCCCCCATCGCCGTCACCCCCGACGAGCTGGGCGACGCCTGGGCCGATGGCCGCGTCCAACTCGATATGCGCGTCGGCCGGAACGGGGAGTGGTTCGGCCATCCCAACGGCCGGGAGATGGATTTCAGCTTCGGGGAGCTGTTGGCCCATCTCGCCCACAACCGCAACCTGCGCCCCGGCACCATCCTCGGCTCCGGCACCGTGTCGAACCGGGAAGCCGCGGTCGTCGGTTCCGCCTGTCTGGCCGAACGGCGTGCGCTCGAGGTCATCGCGGAGGGACAGGCGACCACCCCGCCGCTCCGGTTCGGCGACCGCATCCGTTTCGAGGTGATGGGCACCGACGGGCTCTCCGTCTTCGGGGCCATCGATCACGCCATCGTCCCTCCGGACGCGGGCCGCTGAGCGGCCCCTTTGGTCGAGGGGAGTCAGCGATGGCCCGACCGATGGAACGCTTGCCGATCGTTGGCAAGCTGCTGCTGCCGGTGCTGCTGATGGCGGCGCTGGCCGCGGGAATGGGGTGGTTCGGACTCACCCGCATGGGTGCGGTCCGGACGGAGTACCAGGGGCTGCTGGACCTGTCCGAGCGCAGCAGGGCCGCCTATCAGGCCACCGGGACGGCCCGCGCCCTGGGCATCCTGGTCCGCGAGATGGTCACCGAGACGGAGGCCGAGAATTTCGAGTACGCCAAGGAGGACATCGCGCGCCTGAAAGCGGCCTTCGACGCCAGCGTCGATACGCTGGCGTCGATGCTGCCAGCGCGCGGCAACGACATCCGGTCCGCCTCCTACCAGTTCTCCACGATGCTGGACGCGGCGGAGGAGATCCGGCAGGCCGGGGGGAAGGGTGATCAGGCCGCCGTCCTGCACATCATCGGCAGCCGGTTCGACATCAACACGACCATCCAGCAGTTCGAGAGCCTGACCGCCGACGTCGGCCGCATCATCGCCGACGCCAGGCAGCACGCCGACGACCGCTTCGAGGAAACCCGGCGGCTGACGCTGGCGGCCGGGCTCGCCGGCGCCGGCGCCGCCCTGGGGCTCGCCGTGCTCCTCACCGTCCACCAGGTTTCCAGGCCGCTGGGGCGGATCGTCGGGGAGATGACGCGGCTGTCGGCCGGCGAGCTGGATGTGCCGATCCACGGCGGCGACCGCCGGGACGAGATCGGCGCCACCGCCCGCGCCGTGATGGTCTTCCAGCGGGTCATGGCGGAAGCCGCGGCCTTGCGCGACCGCCAGGAGGAGTTGCGGCGCCAGGGCGAGATCGAGCGGCGGAGCACGCTGGACCGGCTGGCCGGCGATTTCCACAACCGTGTCGCCGGTGTCGTCCAGGCGGTGAACGACGCGGCCGTCCAGATGCGGCAGACCGCCGGGGAATTGTCCGCGGTCGCCGGACAGGCCAACCGCTGTTCGGCCACCGTCGCCGACAGCGCCAGCGAGGCGGCGGCCAGCGTCGACACGGTGGCCGCGGCGGCGGAGGAACTGACGGCCAGCATCCGGGAGATCAAGGCGCGTGTCCTTGAATCGGAGGACTTCGCGCACCGCGCGGTGGAAGAGGCGCGGCGTTCGGAGACCGCCATGGCGGGCCTTCTCGGCGCCGCCGAACAGGTTGGGGAGGTGGTGAAGCTGATCAACAGCATCGCCGGACAGACCAACCTGCTGGCGCTCAACGCCACGATCGAGGCGGCGCGCGCCGGCCACGCCGGCCGCGGTTTCGCGATCGTCGCCCAGGAGGTGAAGGCACTGGCCGCCCAGACATCGGACGCCACGCATGGCGTGGAGCAGCGCATCGCCGACATCCGCGAGGCGGCGTCCGAAGTCGCCAGTGCGATCCGCGGCGTCGGTGGAACCATCGCCCGCCTGGTCGATATCTCCACCGCCATCAACACCGCCGTCACCGAGCAGGGGCACGCCACCCAGGAGATCGCCGCAAGCGCCGCCCGCGCCGCCAGTGGCGCCGGCAATGTGCGGGTGGTGATGGGGGATGTCCTCAAAGGCGCCGACCAGACCGGCTCGATGGCGGGTCACGTGCTGGTGGCGGCCGACCACCTGATCGGCGAGGCGGGCAACCTGCACGAGGCCGTCCAGGGATTCGTGGTCCGCGTGCGGACCGGATGAGACAAGGAGCACCCGATGAGTTTGTTTCCCCCGATCCGCCGCGTCGTCACCGGGCACCGGCCCGACGGCACCGCGATCGTCGTGGAGAATGGTCCGCTGTCCAGCGTGGTCGAGCTGGCCGCCATTCCCGGTACGGTGTTCCACGAGGTGTGGGCCACGCCCTCCAGCCCCGCGCCGGTCGATAACGGCGCGGATCCGACCGTGGGGCCGTTGGCGCTCGCGCCGCCGCCCGGTGGAACCCGCATCCGGTTCGTCGATATCCCGCCCGACACCGAGGAGTTCATCCGAGGCGGCGCCGCGCGGATGGCCGACGCCTTCACCGAGATCGGCGACGTCCACGCCTCGACGGTGCGGGTGGATTCCCCGCACCCCCTGATGCACCGCACGGAATCGGTCGATTACGGCGTGGTGATCGAGGGCGAGGTCGTGCTGGTGCTGGACGAGGGGGAGGTGCTGTTGACGCCGGGCTCCGTCGTCGTCCAGCGCGGCACCAACCATGCCTGGGCCAACCGCTCGGGCCGGACCTGCCGCATGCTCTTCGTGCTGGTGTCCGGGCGCTACGAACCCGCGATCGCGACGGCGCTGGGAACACGCGGCTGACACGCCGCCACCTCGGTCCTCGTGCATCCACTACAGGAAGGTGAACAGACATGTCCTCTTGGCGGAAAGGCAAACGGGTCGCCGTCGTCGGCGCCGGCCCCGGCGGGGTCTCGGCGGCCCTGGCGATGCGCATGGCGGGTTACGACGTCCGGCTCTACGAGAAGCAGTCCGAGCCGAAGGCGCTCGGCGGGGCCGTGCTGCTGAGCGTTCCGGTGCTCGCCGTGCTGCGGCATTACGGGATCGACGTCAAGGACTTCGGCTCCTACACGCGGACGCAGTTCCGCAACAGCAAAGGGAAGGTCCGTTCGCATCTTCCGTTCAACCCGGAGGTTGAACGGGCCATGGGAATCCCCGGCTGGCATTACGGCGTGCTGCGCTCCAGCGCCTTCGCCCGGATGCTGGAGAAGCTGCCGGACGGCATCCTCGTCGCCGATCACGAGTTCGCCGAATACAGGGAGGCGCAGGACGAGGTGGTCGTCCGCTTCAAGAACGGCCGGGACGTCGCCGCCGACATCCTCGTGGGCGCCGACGGTATCCGGTCCGGCGTGTCGCGGCAGGCGTTCGGCGAGCCCAAGCTGTTCCATGTCGGTCTGCGGCTGTGGCTGGCCTGGTGCGACGACATCGGCGGGATCGACCGGGAGCTGGGGGCGATCCACCATTCCCGGCGGATCCAGGCCAGCTACTTCCCCATGCTGCACGATGGCAGGCCGGGCTTCGAATGGTGGATCGTCGAGCCGGTCAAGGAAGGCGCCCCGGTCCCGGCCGATCCCGAGGCCCATGTGCGCCGGCTCCTCCGGGACTTCGCCGACCCGATGCCCCGGTTCCCCGACCACACCGACTTCGCCAGCCAGGTCTTCCGCTGGGAAATCTACAATCGTCCCTCGCTGACCTCCTGGACCACGGGCCGGGTCGCCTGCCTCGGCGACGCGGTGCACCCGGTGTCGCCCTACGCCGCCTATGGCATGGGGATGGCGATCGAGGACGGTTACTTCCTCGCCCGTGCGCTGGGCGGCCAGCCGCTCGACGACAGGTCGGGGCTCCGGCGATCCTTCCAACGCTATGAGGAGGAACGGGTCGCCTACGTCAACCACCACGTCGAGTTCGCCCGCAAGCTCGGGCGCGTCTTCCATCACGCGCCCTGGCCACTGGATGTGATCCGGGACCTGGTGTTCGATCACACGCCCCTGCTGCACAACCTCATTCAGAAGGATTATCTCGCCGACGCCGAAAAGCTGACCCTCCAGCTCCGGGAACTGCACGTCGGATGACCTCGTTGCGCGTTTGGAAGGCGCCGGCGTTTCGAAAACCGGCGCCTCCCCGCGTCACGCGTGAGCGTGCATCGGCAGGCCCGGTGTGTCGAGCTCCGCGCGCAGGATCGAGCCGCTGCGGCTTTCGGTGATGAACAGGCTGCGGTTCCCGTCGCCGCCGAACGCCAGGTTGGTGGTTCCCACGCCGGCGCACGATACGATGCGGTCGAGCGGCTCGGCCACCGGCGACACTCGCCAGACCGAGCCGAAACCTGTGTGGCAGATCAGCAGATTGCCATCGCGGTCCAACGCCAGGCCGTCCGGTCCGCCCGGCCCGCCATGCAGGTTCACGAACACCCCGACCTTGGTGACAAGGCCGCTTTCGTTCAGAGGGACGCGCCAGACCTGATTGGCCCGCGTCACGGCGACGAGCAGGAAGGTCTCGTCGGCGTCAACGACGATGCCGTTCGGGCTCGGAACCGTATCGACGAGGCAGCTCAGCCGTCCATCGGTTCCCAGGCGCCAGACACGACCGGTCGGGTCGTGCATGCCGGTCTGGCCCTGGTCGGTGAAGTAGATCGTCCCCGACCGCGCGATGACGAGGTCGTTGACGCCTTTGAAGCTCTCGCTCGCCACCGTCTCCACCACAGGCGTCACGCGCCCGCTGTCCGGGTCAAGCAGCATCAGCCCGCGCTTGTAATCGGTGATGAGGATCCGGCCGTCCGCATGGATCTTCAGGCCGTTGGGCCAGCCGTCATACTCGGTCACCAGTGTCCATTCGCCGTCCGGATCGATGCGGAACACCCGGCCGAAGGGAATGTCGGTGACGTACAGGCGTCCGCCCCGGTCGAAGGACGGGCCTTCGAGGAAGCTGTCGATCGGCTGACCGCCTTGGTTGGCGTCGGCCCAGGCGGTGCGCCGCGCCGTCCGGAAACGATCCGGAAGGCGTGTGAACACATGGGTTTCAATTCGGCGCGGCGGCGCAAACCAGCTCATGTCGGGGTTCCATGCAGTTCGGCGGGGATGGCAAGGAGGACCAGGCGCGGTGCAGCCTCACCCGGCCTCACGCCGCGGTCAACCGCCGGCGACACCACCAGGTCCCGATGAGGGCAACCCCTCGGGACCTGGCTGGACCCGGTCTCAGTTCAGGGAGTTGCAGAATCGCTGGATCCGCGCGCACGCCTCTTCGAGTTGCGCGGTGGCGGCGGCGTAGGAAATCCGGAAATGCCCCGGCGATCCATAGGCCGCCCCGTGAACCACGGCCACCGCCTCGGCGTCGAGCAGTTCGGCGGCGAACTCCTCGTCGTTGGTGATCGCCCGGCCGGCCGGCGTCCTCAAGCCGAACAGAGCCTCGCAGGAGGGGAACACGTAGAAGGCCCCTTCCGGCACCTGGCAACGCAGCCCGTTCGACTGGTTGAGCATGCCCACCACCAGATCCCGGCGCTCCTGGAAGATCCGCCGCCACCCGGCGAGATAATCCTGCGGACCTTCCAGGGCCGCGACCGCCGCCCATTGGGCGATGGAACAGGCGCCGGAGGTGAATTGCCCCTGGATGGTGTCCATCGCCTTGATGAGCGCACGCGGCCCGCCGGCATAGCCGATCCGCCACCCGGTCATCGCGTAGGCCTTGGACACGCCGTTGACCGTCAGGGTGCGCTCGTAGAGAGCGGGCGCCACCTGCGCCGGCGTGCAGAAGGGCTGATCGCCATAGATCAGATGCTCGTAGATGTCGTCCGTCAGCACCCAGACCTGGGGGTGCCGCTCCAGCACGTCGGTCAGGCGCTTCATCGCATCACGGTCGTAGGCGGCGCCGCTCGGGTTGGACGGCGCGTTCAGGATGAGCCATTTGGTGCGTGGCGTGATCAGCGACTCCAGCGTCTCCGCCGTCAGGCGGAAGCCGTCCAACGCCTGCGTCGGGGCAATCACCGGGGTGCCGCCGCACAGCGCGACGATCTCCGGGTAGGACACCCAGAAGGGGGCGGGGATGATCACCTCGTCGCCCGGATTGACGGTGGCGATCAGCGCGTTGGCGATGACCTGCTTGCCCCCGGTGCCGACGATGATCTGGTCCAGCCCGTAATCCAGGCCGTTTTCGCGCTGGAACTTGCCGCGAATGGCTTGGCGCAGCTCGACGATGCCGGAGACGGGCGTGTACTTCGTCCGGCCCGCCGACATGGCAGCGGCCGCCGCCTGCTTGATGTGATCGGGCGTGTCGAAATCGGGCTCGCCGGAGCTCAGCGCGATGACGTCGCGCCCCTGTGCCGCCAGCTCGCGGGCGCGCTGGTTGGCAACGATGCTCGCGGACGGCTTGATCCGTCCGAGCGCGTCGGAAAGAAACGGCATGATGAAAGCCTTGGCTGGTGTGGGACGCGGGCGGCGGCGCGCCGCGTCGGTGGCGGATGTCAGTGGCGGATGTCGGCGACGAATTTCTGGGCGCGGGGATGCTGAGGCCGATGGAAGAAGTCGTCGGGCGAGGCGCGTTCCAGGACGGCGCCGCCATCCATGAAGATCACCCGGTCCGCGACTTCCCGGGCGAAGCCCATCTCGTGCGTGACGCAAAGCATGGTCATGCCCTCGGACGCCAACTGTTTCATGACGTTCAGAACCTCGCCCACCAGCTCCGGGTCGAGGGCCGAGGTGGGTTCGTCGAACAGCATGACCGGCGGCTTCATCGCCAGCGCGCGGGCGATGGCGACGCGCTGCTGCTGGCCGCCGGACAGCCGCGGCGGGAATTCATGCGCCTTGTGGGCGAGGCCGACCTTGTCGAGCAGATCCATCGCGGTCTCCTGCGCCGTCCGCTCCGGAACCTTGTGCACCCGCATGGGGGCCAACATGACGTTGCGGACCACGCTGAGATGCGGAAAGAGGTTGAACTGCTGGAAGACGAAGCCGATGCCGCTGCGCAACGCATTCACGTTCACGCCCTCGCCGTTGATGTCGCGGCCGTCGATGGTGATGCGGCCCTTCTGGATGGGCTCCAGGCGGTTGACCGTGCGGATCAGGGTGGACTTGCCGGAGCCCGAGGGCCCGCAGATCACGACAACCTCGCCCCTGCCGATGGTCTCGTTGACGTTGTTGAGCGCGTGGTACGTGCCGTACCATTTGTCGACATTCTCGAAGACGATCATGCTGCGGCCTCCGCTGCGATGGGAGCCTGCCGGCTCGTGTGGATGCGCCGTTCGACAAGCCTGACGAGGCGGTTGAGCGAGAAGCAGATGATGAAATAGGTCGCCGCCAGGATGACGTAGACCTCCACCGGCTTGGTCAGAAGCTGCGCGTTGACCTGATAGGCGGCGTAGGTCAGCTCATCGACGCTGATGATGTAGGCGACGGACGTGTTCTTCACGAGCGAGACGAACTGGTTGAGGATGCTGGGGATCGCGTTGAACAGGGCCTGCGGCAGGACGATGTCCTTCATCGTCTGGACGTAGCTCATTCCCAGCGAGCGCGACGCTTCGGCCTGGCCCTTCGGCAGGGCGAGGATGGCGGCGCGCACGACCTCCGCCAGATAGGCGGTTTCATAGACCACGAGCGCCACGATCACCGTCGTCAGCCCCGACACCGCGTGACCGATGATCAAGGGAACGATGAAATAGGCCCAGAAGATCAGCATCAGCAGCGGCAACGCGCGCACGATGGAGACAAAGGCCGCCGCCAGTCTGGCGACCGCTGGAACAGGGCTGATCCGGCCGACCCCGATGAGCACGGAGAGCGGAAAGGACAGCACCAGACCGGACAGCGCCAGGATGAGGGTCAGCGCAAGGCCGCCGATGGGGCCTTCCGGGAATTGGCCGATCGCCAGCAGCAGCCCGTAATCGCGAAGGATGGCGATGATGTCCTGCATGTCAGTGCCCCGCCGCTTTCAGGTTCCGGCGGTCGACCCAGGCCCCCAGCGCCATGATCGCGAAGGACAGCGTGACGTAGAAGGCCGAGGCGATGGCGAAGGTCTCGAAGGTCCGGTAGGTCTCGTTCTCCACCTGCCGCGAGGCGTAGGTCATCTCGGCGACGCCGATGGCCATCGCGAGGCTCGTCGCCTTGAACAGGGCCAGCGACTGGTTGATCAGCGGCGGCAGGGCGGCCCGGACCGCCTGGGGCAGCAGCACGTCCCGCATCGTCTGGAGGTAGCTCAGCCCCAGCGCGCGCCCCGCCTCCATCTGCTCGCGCGGCAGCGAGCGCAGGCCGCTGCGCATGTCCTCCGACATGTAGGCCGCGGAATTCAGGAACAGGGCGATCAGAGCGAAGGCGAATTCGCTGTTGTGCCTGTTGATCCACGCCGTCCATGCGTCGGGAAGCACCTGCGGCATGGCGAAGTACCAGACGAAGATCTGGACCAGCATCGGGATGTTGCGGTGATACTCGACGAACGCCGCAACCAGGAGCTGCGCCGGACGGAGCGGCGCCGATCCGATGGCGACGAGGAGCGACGCGGTCAGGAAGGCGAGCACCCAGGCGGAGGCGAAGAGCGCCAGGGAGGTCATGGCACCGGACAGCATCCACTGTGTGTATTGAGGCGTTAGGATCGCTCCGAAATCGAGACTCATGACGTTCCGCTCGCTGGTCCGGTGGCGTCCCGGCTCTGCCGTGCCGTCGGGCATGGCAGGCCGATGGCGGACGATTGGGGTTCAGGCGGTCATTCAAAGGCCGAGATGGGCGTCAGCTTCTTCTCGCGCGGCAGGTTGAACTTGGTGTTCGGCCCGTACCACTTGTTCCAGAGCGCGTCGATCTCGCCGGCAACTTCCATCTCGGCCAGCGCCTTGTTGACAGCCGCCAGAAGGGCCGGCTCGTCCTTCTTAACGCCCAGGGCCGTCGCTTCGAAGGCGAGTGCCTCGTTCGCGAAACGGAACTTGCCCCCGGTCTCGTTGACGAAGCGCACGGCGGACGGCGCCGCCAATGCCAGACCATCCACCTTGCCCTGCTGCAGGGCAAGGAACGCGGCCGGCGGGTCCTGGAAGGTCACCACCTCCGCTTCCGTCCGGCGGCGCGCGTAGAGCTCCGGCGTCGAGCCCTTGTTGGCGCTGATCTTCTTTCCCTTGAAATCGGCCAGCGCGTTGAGCGTCGAGTCCGTCTTCACGATCAGCTTGATCGGAACCTGGTAATGGGCGTTGGAAAAGGCGATCTGCTGCGCGCGCTCCTTGGTGTAGCCGAGCGCCGCGGCGATCAGATCGACCCGGCCAAGCGACAGCTCGGCGATGCGCGCCTCCACCGACACCGACCGTAGGTCGAGCGTTACGCCGAGACGCTGGGCGATGGCGGCACAGGTGTCGACGTCGAAGCCGACGGTCTTGCGCGAGACCGGGTCCTGATAGCCCAGAGGCTCGGAGGAATTCAGCGTGGCGCAGATCAGCGTGCCGCGCGCCTTGATGTCGTCGAGGCGATCGGCCCAGGCCGACGGCGCGCCGAGCACGCCCAACGCGACGGCGACGAGTCCAAGCCGGCGAGCGAGGGAAATGGGCTGCATGGTCCTCTCCATCTGGATTGCATTTTCATAATGGCATTATGATTTTTCGAAACGCAATATGTTTCAGCCCGAGGCGGAACCGCGTTCAGCCTTCCCGGACGCTGGAGGGGCGGGGTGACGCGACGGCCGGAGCACCCTTTGCAAATTTTCATAATGGCGTTATGAAAATTTGCAAAGGCGAGCCCGGCACGCTATCCTTGGACTCCGCCAAGCGCCCAAGGCGGCCCACAAGCTGGAAGAGAATCCGTGCCGAACAAGAGCGAGCCCGCACCGGACCGGTCCGTCTCCGCCGCCGAGCGCACCATGGCGATCCTCAACGCCTTCCTGGTCGCGAAGGGACCGCTCTCGCTGGGCGACCTGGAGGAGGCCACTGGCCTCTTCAAGAGCGTGATCCTGCGCTACATGATCACGTTGACCCGCGAGAACATGGTCCGCAAGAACGAGGACGGCAGCTACCAGTTGGGCACCAAGGTCCTGAGCCTCGCCTACAGCTACGAGCAGTCCATCGACTATCTGGAAATCATCCGGCCGTCGTTGCAGATGCTGGTGGCGGAGTCGCGGGAGACAGCCTCCTTCTATGTGCGCGAGGGGGCTATGAGGATCTGCCTGTTCCGGCAGAACTCGCCCCAGAGCCTGAGAGTCAGCCTGCGGCAGGGCGACACGGTGCCGCTGGACGAGACATCGACCGGGCAGGTGCTGCAGCACGCCGGCGAGCAGCCGACGGTGGATGGCAGCTACATCCGCCAGACGGCGGGTCTGATCGACCCGCTGACGACCTCGATCTCGACGCCGGTGTTCGGCGTCCGTGAAAAGCTGGTCGGCGCACTGACGTTGTCGGGGCCGATCGGGCGGTTCCAGCCGGCCGACCCGGCCGTCCGCTCCCTTCTCCTGCGGGAGGCCGCGCGGCTTTCCGCCACTTTCGGGTCGACTGAACATTACCGGGGCATCGCCCCCCTCTCCACCCCTGCGCACGATGCCGGTTGACGATCCGGTCGGCCGGACCCGGCCGGCCGCCTCACCGTCGACCATCGTCGCCGATGTCACTACGAGGTTTCCCATGATCGGATTTCGCATTCTCAAGCGCCGCCGGCAGGTGGGCGCGGATCTGGTGTCGCGCTTCCGCGCGCTCCCCGTCGCCAACGTCAGCGATTCCATGGCGCGCATGACCGCCGGCGGCCCGCGCCTGCGCCCGCTGCACCACGGCGGCGGCATGGCCGGCGTGGCTCTGACGGTGAAGACCCGCCCCGGCGACAACCTGATGATCCACAAGGCGCTCGACCTCGCCGGCCCCGGTGATGTCGTCGTGGTCGATGGCGGCGGCGACCTGACCAACGCCCTCATTGGAGAGCTGATGGTCTCCTACGCGCAGACCCGCGGGATCGTCGGCATCGTGATCAACGGGGCGATCCGGGATGCGGGCTGGATCGGCGCGCATGATTTCCCGGTCTATGCGGCGGGCATCACCCACCGCGGCCCCTACAAGGACGGCCCCGGCGAAATCAACGTGCCGATCGCCATCGACGGGATGGTGGTCGAGCCGGGGGATCTCGTCATCGGCGACGAGGACGGGCTGCTGTGCGTGCCGTACGATCAGGCCGACTCCGTCTACGCGGCGGCCGATGCCAAGCAGAAGGCGGAACAGCAGATGATGCGGGCCATCGAGGAGCGCCGCTACGACCGCCGCTGGGTCGATGAGAGCCTGGCCCGCCTCGGCTGCGAGATCGAGCAATGACCTCGACGCGCGGCCTTCACGCCCCGGTCAGGCCGGATTGGCTGGCCCTGGCCGGCGAGCGCGCCCTGGAGCCGGAGCTGCCGATCGTCGATTGCCATCACCATCTGTGGGACCGTCCGGAGGGGCAGCGCTACCTGTTCCTCGATCTCCTGGCGGACATGGAGGCCGGGCACGACGTGCGGGCCACGGTTTATCTGCAGGCCAAATCGATGTATCGGCCGGACCTGCCGCCGCCGTTGCAGCCGGTGGGCGAGGTCGAGTTCGCCAATGGCGTGGCGGCGCAGGCCGCGAGCGGTCTCTATGGTCGGCGTTACGCCTGCGCCGGCATCGTCGCCTTCGCCGACATGATGCTCGGCGACGGGATCGAGCCCGTGCTGGAGGCGCTGGCTCGGGCCGGCGGCTGCCGGCTCCGCGGCATCCGCAACCAGACCGCCCGGCACGACGATCCGGAGATCACCTCCAACCCGGTGCCCCCGCCAGCCGGAATGGTCGCCGATCCGCGCTTTGCCGAGGCCGCCCGCCGGCTGCCGGCGCACGGGCTGACGCTGGACGTCTTCTGCTATCACACGCAGCTCGACGAGATCACCGTCCTGGCCGATGCCTGCCCCGACACGGTCATCGTGCTGAACCACTGCGGCTGCCCGCTCGGGATGGGGCGCTACCGGGGACGGCGGGACGAGGTTTTCGCGGACTGGTCGGCCCGGATGGCGCGCATCGCCGAGCGCCCCAACGTCCGCCTCAAGCTGGGTGGATTGGCGATGCGGGTGAACGGCTTCGACTTCCATGAAGCGGACCGACCACCGCCGTCGTCGCGGCTCGTCGAAGCCTGGGGCCCCTACATGCTCCATTGCATCGAGCTGTTCGGACCGGCGCGCTGCATGTTCGAGAGCAATTTCCCGGTCGATAAGGGCATGGTGGACTATGTCGCGCTGTGGAACGCCTACAAACGGATGACCGCCGGCTTCTCCGAGGGCGAGCGCAAGGCGCTGTTCCACGGAACCGCCGCCTCGACCTACCGCCTCGACCCGACACTGCTCGGCCTGAACCGTTGATGGGGGCCGGTCCGAGGTCAGCCGCTCCGCGGCGCGACGGCGCGGCGCGGGGGCCGCAGCCGGTGGACCGGGGATGGCGGCGGATCGTCGTTCCGCATCGCGTCGTCGTCGTCCGCATCCACGGGAGCGGCGGCGGCTCCGGGACCGGCTTCCATGTAGCGCACGCAGCTCACCCGCAGGAAGGACGCGAGGTTCTGCACCTTTCCATGCGCCTCCACCACCTCGTCGTACAAGGTCATGATCAGGCGGTTCGTCGTCATGCCCTGGTCGGCAGCGATGTCGGCGAGCACGTTCCAGAACAGGTTCTCCAGCCGGATGCTGGTCACCATCCCGTGGATGCGGACCGAGCGTGACCGGGATTCGTAGAGGATGGGATCGGTGTTGACGAAGATCCGGCACATGACGCTTCCCCTTCCCGGTCAGGCCCGGCCGTAGCGGCACGCGAGCGCCTTGAGGTTGTGATGCGGTCCGGAATGGTCTCGCCGGATGCCGTACTGGCTCATTTTCCGGTAGAGCGTGCTGCGGGAAATGCCGAGCACGGCCGCCGCGTCCGACAGGTTGCCACCGGTCGTCATGATGACGCTCTCGATCGTCCGCTGCTCGGTGGAGTTCAGCGACATCGGCACCGGCGGATCGTCGACGTCGGGCGCCGGGGTCCAAGACGGCGGACCACCGCCGCGCAACTCCTCCGGCAGATCGCCGACATCCGCGGTTCCGTCGGGCGACAGCAGGATCATGCGCTCCACGAGGTTCCGCAGTTCCCGGACATTGCCCGGCCAGTCATACCCGTGCAGCCGGTCGAGCGCCGCCGCGCTGAAGCGGACCGGCGGACGCCCGTGCCGCCCGGCGAGCAGCGTGTTGAAATGCCCGATCAGCCGCCCGACGTCGCCGTCGCGTTCCCGCAACGGCGGCACCCGGAGCGACGTGACGCTCAGCCGGTGATAGAGGTCGCGGCGGAAGCGGCCGGCGCCAACCTCCTCCCGCAGGTTCCGGTTGGTCATGGTCAGCAGCCGGACCGACACGCGCCGGGGGGTGTTGTCGCCGATCCGGTAGAGCACGCCCTCCTCCAGCACCCGCAGCAGATAGGGCTGCAGATCCAGCGGAAGCTCACCGATCTCGTCGAGGCAGAGGGTGCCGCCGTTCGCCAGCTCGAAGCGGCCGACGCGGCCCTCGGTGCTGGCGCCGGTGAAGGCGCCGCGCACATAGCCGAACAGCTCGCTCCCCAGCATCTCGCGCGACACGGCGCCGCAATTGAAGGGCACGAAGGGACCGTCGGCGACCGCGCTGTGCCCGTGGATGGCGCGGGCGAACAGCTCCTTGCCCACGCCTGTTTCGCCCTCGATCAGCACCGGGACATGGAGCGGCGCCAGCCGCTCCGCCTGCCCGATCACCAGCCGCAGGCTGCCGCTGCCGCCGACAATTCCGGTGAAGCGTGAGCGCGCATCGTCCGACTCGTCGGGAACCGGGGAGCGCCCGCCCGCCGGGCGCGGCGTCCGGGCACCGGGAATGACCAGCAGCGTGCCGCGCCGGTCGCCGTCCAGCAGCAACGGCTTGACCCAGTCCGCCGGCACCGACAGCCGCTCCCGGTCGCCGCCGAGCGCGTCCGCGTCGGCGCTCTGGTGCACGGACAGCCGGGCGCCGCGGCTCAGATCGGGCATGTGGGTACCCATGCGGCTCTTCAGCAGAAGGGCCGCCTTGCGGCTGGCGTAGAGAAGTCGTCCCTTGGCATCCAGCGCGATCAGACCGTCGCCGGCGTAGCGGTGGCTGTCCTCCAGGCACGCCTCCATCAGGCGCATGTGTTCCGCCTCGGTTTGACGGGCGAGGTTCCATTCCACCTGCCGTGCCGCCACGACCGCCAGCGCCAGCGCTTGGCTGCCGAAGGCGTTCTTGAGACCGGAGATGTCCAGCAACCCGACGACCGACCCGTCCACGGGGTCGTGGATGGGCGAGCCGGCGCAGCTCCAGCTCTTGATGCCCGCGCAATAATGCTCGGCGGCGTGGACCAGCACCGGCTGCTTGGACGCCAGCGCGGTGCCGATGCCGTTGGTGCCGGCGCGGTCCTCGCTCCAGCACCCGCCGGTGCCCAGGCTGATGTCGCAGGCCGCCGCCAGCGTCGCGCGGTCGCCGACGGTTTCCAGCACGACGCCGGTGGCGTCGGTGATCAGCATCACGGTGCGGGTACCCGCCAGCAGGTCGGCGGCCTCCGCCAGCGTCGCGGCCGCGGCCTGGAGCAGGTCCCGGTTGTCGCGGCGCAGCGCCTCGATCCTACCGGCCTCCAGCACCGGGGCGGCCCCGGCGCGCGCATCGACGAGGAAGTCGCGGCAGCGGTTCCAGGACCGGACCACCACGTCGCGGACCACGAGGTTCTCATGCCGGGAACCGGAGACGAAATCCTCCCACGCCTTCATGGTCGCCGACTCCTCGTCGGCGAGCCCGTGGAGCAGAGGCCCGGGCGTGGTCGTGGCAAGGCTGTTCAGACCGGCGCTTCCCTTGGTCAGCATGCGTCCCCTCCCTGTCGTCCGCTGCGGCCCGGCGTTCTTGTCGTCCGTCGTCCCTGGAGGCGGCGGTCGGGCTTCCGACGGTGGTTGGGCGGAAACGATCCGCTCCACCAACTGCTCAATAGGCGAACTATAACGGAGGCGATCCGAGGGCGGGTAGTAGCGGATTACACTACCGCCATTTTTCCAAGCCCGCTCCCCGGCGGCAGCGCCGCCCTAACGGCGGCCGAAGGTTTCCGCCCCGCCACCACGCGCCGGCCCCGCCGTCGGATCGCCGTCGTCCGGCAGATCGGCGATCAGCGTGTGGGTGGTCAGGATCAGCTTGGCGACGGACACGGCGTTCTCCAGCGCCAGCCGGGTCACCTTGACCGGGTCGATGATGCCGGAGGCGAACAGGTCGCAGAAGCGGCCGGCGCGCGCGTCGAAGCCGGTTCCGTCCGGCAGGCCGGCGACGCGCGCCACCACGGCCGCACCATCCTGCCCGGCGTTGGCGGCGATGCAGGACAGCGGCTGCACCATCGCCCGCTGCACCAGCCGGATGCCGGCCCGCTCCCCCTCCGCCGCCTCCTCCGCCAGGGCGTCGAGCGCCGGCACCAGCCGGGCCAGCGCGGTGCCGCCGCCGGGCACCACGCCCTCCTCCAGCGCCGCGCGGGCGGCGGCGAGCGAATCCTCCAGAAGCTGCGCCGTGCGCTTCTGCTCCACCGGCGTGGCGCCGCCGGCCTGGAGCAGGGCGGTTCCGTGCGTCAGCTTCGCCAGCCGCTGGGCCAGCTTGTCGCGCTCGATGTTGGGCGGCGCCTCCTCCCACAGGCGCTGGACGAGCGAACGGCGGGCGCGCACGGTCTCCGGCTCGCCGTGGCCGCGCAGGATGGTGGTGGCGGAGGCGGTGACGTCGATGCGGTCGGCGGAGCCAAGATCGCCGGCGGTGACCGCCTCCAGCCGTCCGCCGAGGTCGCGGGCGACCACGCGCCCGCCGGTCAGGATGGCGATGTCCTCCAGCATGACCTGACGCCAGTGGCCGAACTCCGGCGGGTTGATCGCCACCACGACGCCGCGGCCGTCCCGCCGCAGGCCCATGATGGCCGCCACCACCTCCGGGGCCACCGCCTCGGCGACCACCAGCAGCGGCCGGCCGTCGCGGCCCAGACGGTCGAGCAGGGCCAGGATCGGTTCCGGAGCGGTGATCTTGTGATCCGTCAGCAGGATGCGCGGCCGTTCCAGCACCGCCGTGCGCCCGGTCGGTTCGGTCGCCATGTGATGGGACAGGAATCCGCGGTCGAGCACCATCCCTTCCATCACCGACAGCGCGGTGGGCGTGCCGGGAAGACCGTAGTCGATGTCGATCACCCCCTCCGGTCCGACACGGCGCAGGGCGTCCGCCACCAGCCGGCCGAGCGCCCGCTCCGTCGCCGCGACGGTCGCCACCTGCTCAAGCCCGTCGCCGTGAAGCGGCCGGGCGCCCGCGCGGAGCCGTTCCACCACGAAGCTGCAGGCGCGGTCCATGCCGGCGGCCAGCTCCACCGGGTTGCACCCGTCGGCGAGAACGCCGATGCCGTCCCGAACCAGCGCGTCGGCCAGGACGGTCGCGGTGGTGGTGCCGTCGCCGGCCACGTCGTTGGTCTGCCGGGAGACCTCGCGCACGACCTGCGCGCCCATGTTCTCGAAGCGGCAGGGCAGCTCGATCTCCGCCGCGATACTGACACCGTCGCGCGAGACGAGCGGTGTGCCGACCGGGCGGTCGATGATCGCGTTGGTTCCCTTCGGCCCCAGCGTGCCGCGCACCGCGAGCGCCAGTTTTTCCACGCCGCGCCCGAGCGCGGCGCGCGCCTCGGCATGGTGCAGCATCATCTTCGCCATGCGGACGTCTCCTTCCCTGTGTTTCCTGCCCCTGTCGGTCTTGCTTGATGGAGACCCCCGCGCGAGGCGGGGGTCCTGGGCGACGGTCTCACTCGTAGGCGAGGGCGTCGTCCATGTTGCCGAAGAGGACGACGGTGTCGTCGTCCACCATGACCATCCGGCCGTAATGGGTGGAGGTGGAGATCTCGAACAGGTGCGGGGTCATCTCGCGGCCCAGCGCCTCGCCGATCTCGCTCATCCGGAACTCGATGCGCCCCTCGCCGTCAATGCGGATCATGGCGGGGAGATAGGTGACGGAGATGCCCGGCTTGTCCTCCATCACCTCGGCGATGCAGCGGGCCTCCACACTGTCGTTCATGGTGACGCCGCACTGGTGGGAAATGGTGCTTTCGTGGGTGATGTCCTTCAGCGGCTTGAAGAGCTGCTGTCCGGTGATGACGCTCATGACGGGTTCCTCGCGCTGGAAGGGTTCGGGGCGGTCACTCGGCGGAACCGACCGCGGCGATGTCGGCGATGGTGGCGGGGTCCGCGACCAGGATGGGCGGCAGGTCCGCGACGAACCCGACCTCCCGCCCGATGGCGGCGACGCGGTTGCGGGCCTGTTCGTAGGCGGCGAGGAAGCCCGCGACCTTGACCCGCGGCAGCGACCACAGCGGCTGGAGCTGGAGTGCCGCCTTGGCCGCCAGGGCCGAATGACGGCCGAACCAGTCCTGGAGGATGGCGCGGTTCGCTTCGCCGTGCGCCGGGTCGCCCACCAGCAGCGCGAACAGCTCCACCGCGTTCGCCAGGTTGCGCTCGTAATCGGCTTCCGCGGCCGAGACGACGGACGGGGTGGAGAAGTCGTTCTGCGCGGCGGCGAGCTGCATGACGAAGCCGCTGCGGAACAGTTCGCCGACCAGCGGCTCGAAGACGAGGTTGGCGGCGAAGTACTGCTCCAGGAAATCCGCCGCGGCGCGGATGTGCTCCACCGCCTCGCGGCAGGGCTGCCAGATCGGGTCGTCCATCCAATGCGCCTTGCCGGCGTCGAGATCGAAGCCGCCGATGTCCGTCGCGATCTCGGCCAGATAGAGCGTCAGATCCTGGGCGAAGCGCAGCTTGTAGGAGGCGTTGGTCAGGATGGCGTTGTTGACCATCTGGGTGTAGCCGTAGCGCTGCGCCCGCATGAGCGCCGTGCCCAGCCCGTACTCCACATGCTTGAGGGCGCCGACATGGTTCTGCAGGACGCCGACCCACGCCTTGTCGAAGCGCTGCGGCGCGCCGGCCCGCCGGGCGTTCTCCACGACGTTCTGGATCATGCCGACGATGGTGGACTGGCGCTGGTAGTGGGTGCGCTCCCACTCCTGGTCGGGGGCGCGGAAGCGGTGCCAGTCGGCGCAGCGCAGCGCGGTCCAGCTCTTGGAGTAGGTCGGGGTGCCGTCGCCGAAGCTGATGATCCAGTCCTGGAGCAGATACCGCTCCGGGTCCGGCTGCACGTCGACGGTCACGTCCTCGTAATGCGTCGCCTTGCGGCCCTTGGGTTCGAAGTAGTTGTAGCGGCGGCTGTCGGAGCCGGGGAAGACCTTGGCGCCGGCGGCGGCTGACGCGGTCTGCTGGGTTGTCATCGTCATTCCTCCCGTTGGTCGGTTCAGCGTGTGGCGGGGGTGAACTTGTCGAAGTGGATGCGGCCGGAATCGACGCCGGCCATTTGCAGGACCGGCAGCACCGCGTCGATCATCGGCGGCGGGCCGCAGGAATAGACGTCGGCCTGCTCCACATCGGGCATGGCGGCGAGGTGCCGGCGCAGCACTTCGTGGACAAAGCCGGTCTCGCCCGTCCATCCCTCCCCATCCTCCGCGTGCGACAGGGCGGGGATGAAGGCGAAGTCGGGCATGCTGCGGGCGAACGCCTCGAAAAGGTCGAGGTGGAACAGGTCGTGCCGGGTGCGGGCGCCGTAGAAGAAGCGCACCGGGCGGGTCTCGCCGCTTGCCGCCTGGTCGTGCAGGATGGACAGCAGCGGCGCCATGCCCGATCCGCCGCCCACCAGGATCATCGGCCCCTCGCGCCCCTCGCGCCGGAAGCAGGTGCCGTAAGGACCGCGGACCATCACCGGCTCGCCGACCGGAAGCCCCTCCCGCAGGGCGCTGGAAAAGGCGCCCTGCGGGTATGTCTTGATGATGAAGTCGAGCCGGGCCGGCCCACCCGGCGGATTGGGCCCCGGCGGGTTGGCCATGGAGAAGGAGCGGGTGATGCCGCGGCCGGGCAGCGTGATGTCCACATATTGGCCGGCCCAGAACGTCATGGGTTGGTCGAGGGTGACGGAGACGGCGATTATGTCGTGGGTCAGCGTCTCGACCGCGGCCAGCCGCCCGGCGATATCCTTGACGGGGATGGAGCGGGCCAGCAGATCCTCGTCGTAGTTCAGCAGTTCCACCTCGACATCGCTGTAGGCGAGGGTGCGGCAGAGCAGGATGTGGTTGCTGTCGCGTTCGGGATCGGAGAGCGCGAAGGTCGAATACCTCAACATCTCGACGTCGCCGTCGATCAGCAGGCATTTGCAGGCGGAGCATTGCCCCTCCTTGCAGCCGTGCATCAACGAGACGCCTTGGCGGAAGGCGGCGTCGAGGATGGTCTCCCCCTCCTCCACCTCCATCTCGAGGCCGACCGGCTCCAACCGCACGGTGTGGACGGCCGGCTTCTTCTGAAGAGCCTGGGTGCTCATGGGCGTGGGATCTCCGCAAGGGGGCGCCCTTCCCCCTCCCCGCGCGGGAAGGGGGCAGCGTCCCGGTCGTCGGTGGTGGGGATCAGACCCGGCGGATGGTGAAGCCCTTGCGATACGCGTCGATGTGCGCCCGGCGCTGCTCCGGCGTCATCGCGCGCAGCCCCAGCAGCGGGCTGCGGATGGTGTGGCCGCGGACATGGTCGAGGGTCCACATGTCCTTCTCCTCGAAGGACAGGTGCGGCTGGGCGATCAGCGTCTTCCCGTCGGGGCGGACGAAGCCCATGTCCTTGATCGCATCGGCCAGATCCCAGCCATCATAGACCTCCTCCCACTGGCGCCGGCCGGAGAAGCGGCCCATGGCGGGGGTGGGACGGCCCTGGTACTCGGCCGCGAACGCCTCCTTGTGGGTCCAGCGGTCGACCTCGGAGGCGTAGGTGTACAGCTCCCCGTCCACCTCATCGACCTGGAAATCCTCGCGGATGACGCAGGGAACGAGACTCGACCAGCAGCGGTGCGGGTAGACGTAGCCGGTGTCGGCGAAGGTGATCGGCACGCTGCCGGGCTTGCTGAGCTTGGCGTAATTCTCCCACCACACGCCGAACTCGTCGTACCAGCCGGGGTACTTGCTCTCGAACCACTCGAAATCGCGCTCGGTCATCGCTTCTATGCGCCAGAAATTGGCCCACCAGCCGGCCGAGAAGAACTGGGCGATCTTGTGCACGTAGTTCTTCTTGACGATGCTGTCGAAGGCCTCGTGCACGTCGTCGTGGTGGATCTTGATGCCGTACTTCTCCAGCGGCAGCATGTAGGTGCGGTAATAGTCCTCGAAGATCCAGCGGTGCCACAGCTCGGCGTAGGATTCCTTGGTCTTGTCGCGGTGCTTGGTGCCGTACTCGATGATGGTGCCGATGGCGGCGTCCACGATCATGTGGTTCTGCCAGAAGGAATAGCGGATGTCGCGCTCCAGCAGCATGTGATTGTCCGGCTCCTTCAGGACGGACATGAGCATGGAGTGGCCATTGCCGATGTGGCGGGATTCGTCGCTCTGCACCGACAGGAAGACGGTGGGCAGGGCGTAGTCGCCGTTGCGGGCGGCCTCCGACGGCATCGCCACGAACAGCGTGTTGGTGAAGGCCGTCTCCGCCACGACCTGCAGGTAGATGTTGGACGCGGTGATCGCGTCACCGGTCAGGAAGGCCTCGCCGAACTGCCGGCCAATGGTGGTGGCGTAGCATTTGCCGAACGCCTTCTCGGTGATGTCGAAACCGGCTGGGTCGATGTAGTTCTCCATGTACCATTTCTTGAGGTTCATCTGGATCGTCGAGTGCCGGAACTCGTCGATCATCTGCATGGTGAAACCGGTGCGCAGATCGTCGCCGGGGGCGAGCTGGCCCAGCGTCGCCATCGATCGCGCGGCGGAGATCTCGGGGAAGGGGATGATCGCCAGGAACAGCTTCATCCACTCGATCCAGCGCGGCTCGACATTGCGGAACATGTCGCCGCGCAGTGCCGCGTCCAGCGCGCCGTAGACGCGGTTGTCCTTCTCCTCCTGCATCGGGAAGTAGGAGCGCAGGACCTGCTTCATCGGGTCGCGCGGCGCCTTGGTGATCTTGTAGTCGGTGGGGAAGCTCATGGCCTCCTGCACATAGGAGGGCGTCCAGCCGAGATCGGCGACCCGGCGCGCCGCTTCCCCGATGCTGATGCCCTTCTGGCTGGTGATCTTGTTGAGGGTCAATCCATCCGGCATGTCGTTTTCTCCCTTGGGATGTGGTTGTCCGGCGGTCGTTGCGGCCGGGCCCGGTTCTTGTGGCAAGGCGTCTTGCAGGGGTTTGGGCGGCCGGGGTCTTGGGTCCACCCTGGGCGCGTCGCGGCGCCCCGGTGACGGCTGGTCGCCATTGCGAGGCCTTGGCCGCCTCGTGGCAGTCATACAGCAAGCGCCGTGCCAACCGCCCGCCGCAACGGCCCGTCTGCGGGCGGACACGCACAGGGCCTCGACCGCGTTGCATTCTGGGACATGCTGCGCCAGCGGATTGTCCCATTATGAGACAATATGACGCACGGACAGGTCGGCGACCGGCCGCGCAAGCCATCGGCCACTCTGGCACGCCCGTTGCTGTCGTTCCTTCCGGGGCTCGGCGCCAGAACCGCGCCCCACCGACATCAGGAGGGAAAGCGAGACATGACGCATGCCTTGCACACGCGGACCGTGACGCCGGCGCTGGCCGCGAGGCTGGCCCTGGCCCTGGTCGCGTTGCCAGTCTTCATGGTGCCCGCGGCAGCGGCGGAAGGGGAGGCGCTGTTCCGCCAGCAATGCGGGACCTGCCATTCGGTGAAGCGCGACGACGGGCCGCGCGCGGGTCCCCCGCTGCACGCGATCGTCGGCCGCAAGGCGGGCTCCGCGGCGGACTACGAGTATTCGGACGCCCTGCGGAACGCCGGCATCACCTGGGACGCCGCGACGCTCGAACGCTGGCTGACCAACTCCAACGAATTCCTGCCCGGCAGCGTCATGAACTACCGGCAGACGAACGACACGGTTCGCCGGGAGATCATCCGATTCCTCCAGACCAGCGCCGCCGACTGAACCGGGAGAGCATGATGGCAAAGATCATCCACATGATGGTGCGCGTCCTCGACGAACAGAGATCGCTGGATTTCTACGGCCGTGCCTTCGGGCTGGAGCCTGCGGACCGGCTGCCGTTCGATGGATTCACGCTGATCTACCTGCGCAACCGGGAGAACGACATGGAGCTGGAGCTGACGGTCAACCATGACCGGACGGCGCCCTACACCCACGGCGACGGCTACGGTCACATGGCCGTGGTGGTGGACGAGCTGGACGGCGAGCACACGCGCTTCACTGCGCTGGGCTTTCCGGTCACGCCGGTGAAGGAGTTCGCGCCCGGCGGATCCCTGCTGGCGCGCTTCTTTTTCGTCACCGACCCCGACGGCTACAAGATCGAGGTGCTCCAGCGCCACGGCCGTTACCGGTGACCGCTTCAACACGAACAACGGACCCTGGGAAGGAGAGGTCGATCATGCGCGTTCTCGACAAAAGGAGCCGGCTCAGCCGGCGAGGCTTCCTGAAGAGCTCGGCGGCGTCCACGGCGGCCGTCGGTGCCCTGTCGGGCGGGATGGTGTCGCTGCCGGCACTGCCGGCTTGGGCCGGGTCGCTGAAGGCGATCGATCCCGCCGCGGCGAAGACGCTTCTGGTCATGGTGCGCGACCTCTACCCACACGACCGGCTGGGCAACGGCCATTACGAGCGCGCGGTCGCCGCCATGGACGAGGCCGCCGCCCGCGAACCCGCGCTGGCCAAGCAGTTGAACGAGGGCGCCGCGGCGCTCGACGCCGCCGCGCAGACGCAGCGCAAGAACCACTACGCCGCTCTGAAGACGGAGGAGGAGCGCGTGGCCGTGCTCAAGGCCATGGAGGCCACGCCCTTCTTCCAGAAAGTGCGCGGCGACATGGTGGTCGCCCTCTACAACCAGCCGGAGGTGTGGGCGAAGCTCGGCTACGAGGGGCCGTCGGCGGAGCTGGGCGGCTATCTGCACCGCGGCTTCGACGACATCGACTGGATCAAAGAGGCCTGACCGGTTCGGCGCGCGTGAACCAACCGGCTGAACCGACACGGGGGAGGATGAGGAATGGCTGCGAATTTCGCGACAGATGACGACGGCGTCGTGGTGGTGATCGGCAGCGGCGCCGGCGGCGGCACGCTGGCGAACGAGCTGGCGCAAAAGGGCATCAAGGTCGTCTGCCTGGAGGCCGGCGGACGCCACGAGATCCAGGATTTCGTGAACGACGAGTGGAAGAGCTTCGCGCAGATCTCCTGGCTGGACAAACGCACGACGTCCGGCACATGGCGGGTGTCGAAGGATTTCCCGAACCTGCCGGCCTGGATCGTGAAGGCGGTCGGCGGCTCCACCGTTCACTGGGCGGGCGCCTCGCTGCGCTTCCAGGAGCACGAGTTCAAGGCGCGCACCACCTACGGTGCCCTGGACGGCGCCAACCTGCTGGACTGGCCGGTGACGCTGGCGGAGATGGAGCCCTATTACGCCAAGGCCGAGAGCAAGATGGGGACGACCGGAACCAACGGCATCCCGCGGTTGCCCGGCAACAACAATTACAAGGTGCTGGCCGCCGGCGCGAAGAAGGTCGGCTACACCGACTTCCACACCGGCAACATGTCGATCAACAGCAAGGCCCGTGACGGGCGCGGATCCTGCCAGCAGATCGGCTTCTGTTTCCAGGGCTGCAAGTCCGGGGCGAAGTGGTCCACCCTGTACAGCGAAATCCCGAAGGGCGAGGCCACCGGCAACCTGGAGGTCCGGCCGAACAGCCAGGTGCTGAAGATCGAGCACGACGCGCGCGGCCGGGTGAACGCGGTGCTCTACGCCGACGCGTCCGGAGCGGTGCAGCGGCAGCGCGCGCGCATCGTCGCGGTGGCCGGCAACTCCATCGAAAGCCCGCGGCTGCTGCTGAACTCCTCCTCGCCGATGTTCCCGGACGGGTTGGCGAACTCCTCCGGGCAGGTCGGGCGCAATTACATGCGGCACATGACCGGTTCGGTCTACGGCGTCTTCGAGAAGCCGGTGCACATGTACCGCGGCACCACCATGGCCGGCATCGTCAAGGACGAGTCCCGCTTCGACCCGCGGCGCGGTTTCGTCGGCGGTTACGAGATGGAGACGTTGTCGCTGGGCGTGCCCTTCATGGCGGCGTTCCTCGATCCGGGCGCCTGGGGGCGCGGCTTCTCCTCGGCGCTCGACGCGTATGACCACATGGCTGGCATGTGGTTGGTGGGCGAGGACATGCCGCGGGAAACCAACCGCGTCACCCTGCACGCGACGGACAAGGACAAGTTCGGTTTCGCGATCCCCAACGTGCATTTCGACGACCATCCCAACGACGTCGCCATGCGCAACCACGCCTACGGGCGGGGCTCGGCCATCTACGATGCCGTGGGCGCCAAACGCACCATCCACACGCCCCCCTATCCGTCCACCCACAATCTCGGCACCAACCGCATGAGCGCGAACGCGCGGGACGGGGTGGTGAACAAGTGGGGGCAGGCGCACGACGTGAAGAACCTGTTCGTCTCCGACGGCAGCCAGTTCACCACCGGCGGCTCCGAGAACCCGACCCTGACCATCGTCGCCCTGGCGATCCGGCAGGCGGACTTCATCGCCGACCAGATGGGCAAGCGGGAGATCTGAGCGACGACGGCCCGGGAGGACGGCCCGGACTGGTCTGTGCCCATGGAGCCACCCGCCGCCGACCCGTCACGGAACGGCGGCGGGCCGGGCCCCGACACCGCACCGGAACCTCCAAGGCCGCTCCACCTTCCGGCGATCCGCTCAGAACGCGCTGATCCCCGTTTGCGCCCGACCCAGGACCAGGGCGTGCACGTCGTGGGTGCCTTCCAGCGTGTTGACCGTCTCCAGGTTCAGCAGGTGGCGCATCACATGGAACTCGTCGCTGATGCCGTTGGCGCCCAGCACGTCGCGGGCCATACGGGCGATCTCCAGCGCGCGGCCGGCGGAGTTGCGCTTGATGATGGAGATCATCTCGGGCGTCGCCTTGCCCTCGTCGCGCAGGCGGCTGACGCGCAGCACGGCCTGAAGCGCGACGGCGATGTCCGACTGCATGTCGGCCAGCTTGCGCTGGACGAGCTGGTTGGCGGCCAACGGCCGGCCGAACTGGGTGCGCTCCATGGAGTAGTTGCGGGCGGTGTGCCAGCAGAACTCCGCCGCGCCCAGCGCACCCCAGGAGATGCCGAAGCGGGCGTTGTTGAGGCAGCCGAAGGGGGCCTTCAGCCCGTGGGCGAGGGGCAGGCGGTTCTCCTCCGGCACGAACACCTCGTCCATGGCGATCTGCCCGGTGATCGACGCGCGGACGGAGAACTTGCCCTCGATCTTCGACGTGGTCAGCCCGGCCATGCCGCGTTCCAGCAGCCAGCCGCGGATGACGCCCTCGTTGTCCTTGGCCCACACCACCATCACATGCGCGATAGGGGCGTGGCTGATCCAGGTCTTGCTGCCTGAGATCACCCAGCCGTCCGCCACCCGGCGCGCCCGGCTGCGCATGCCGCCGGGGTCGGAGCCGTGGTCCGGCTCCGTCAGGCCGAAGCAGCCCAGCACCTCGCCCCGCGCCATGGCCGGCAGGAAGCGCTGCTTCTGCTCCTCCGAGCCGTAGGCGTGGATGGCGTTCATGGCGAGGCTGGTCTGCACCGTCACGGCGGAGCGGAAGGCGCTGTCCACCCGCTCCAGTTCCCGCATCACCAGCCCGTAGGCGACGTAGCCGATGCCGGCGCAGCCATAGCCCGTGAGGGTGGCACCCAGAAAGCCCAGCCCCGCCATCTCATCGAACACCGCCATGTCGAACCGCTCGTTGCGGTTCGCCTCCACCACGCGCGGCATCAGCCGGTCCTGCGCGTACTCGCGCGCGGTGTCGCGGATCAGCCGCTCCTCCTCCGTCAACTGGTCTTCGAGGAGGAACGGGTCGTCCCAGCGGAATCCACTCACCGGACCCGCTCCAGCACCACGGCGATGCCCTGGCCGACGCCGATGCACATGGTCGCCAGCGCGTAGCGCCCGCCGGTGCGCTCCAACTGCCGCGCCGCGGTCAGCACGATGCGCGGGCCGGACGCGCCCAGCGGGTGGCCCAGCGCGATGGCGCCGCCGTTGGGGTTGAGGCGGCTGTCGTCGCCGGGGATGCCGAGACCCTTGGCGCAGGCCAGCACCTGCGCGGCGAAGGCCTCGTTGATCTCCACCACGTCCATGTCCTTGATGGACAGCCCGGCGCGCTCCAGCGCCTTCCGCGAAGCCGGCACCGGGCCGTAGCCCATGATGCGCGGCGCCACGCCGGCGACAGCGCTCGCCAGGATGCGGGCGGCGGGGGCGGCCCCGGCCTGCTCGCCGGCCTGCCGGCTGCCCACCAGGAGGGCGACGGCGCCATCGTTGACGCCGGACGCGTTGCCCGCCGTCGTCACCCCGTTGGCGTTCAGGGCGCGCAGTTTGGCGAGCGCCTCGGCCGTGGTGTCGGGGCGCGGGTGTTCATCGACTGAGAACTCGGTGGGCGGTCCCTTGCGGGCGGCGGGGATGGAGACCGGCGCGATCTCGCCCTTGAAGAAGCCTGCCTCCTGCGCCGTCGCCCAGCGCTGTTGGGAGCGCAGCGCGTAGGCGTCCGCCTCCTCCCGCGTGATGCCGTGCTCGGCGGCGAGGTTGTCGGCGGTCTGCGGCATGGTGTCGGCGCCGTGTTCCGCCTCCACCGTCGGGTTGGGGAAGCGGGCGCCGACCGTGCTGTCGAAGACCTTGAAGTCGCGCGTGAAGGCCTGTTCGGCCTTGGCGACCACGAAGGGCGCGCGGCTCATGCTCTCCACCCCGCCGGCCAGCATCAGCCCACCCTCGCCGGCGGTGATGGCGTGAGCGGCGGCGATGACGGCGTTCATGCCGCTGCCGCAGTTGCGCTGGACCGCCGCCCCCGGCACCTCGATGGGCAGCCCGGCGACCAGCGCGGCGTGGCGGGCCACGCAGCGGCTGTCCTCGCCGGCCTGGTTGGCGCAGCCGATCAGCACGTCCTCGATGTCGAGGGCGTCGAACGGGTTGCGGTCGACCAGCGCGCGCAGCACCCCGGCCAGCAGGTCGTCCGGCCGCACCCGCGACAGGCTGCCGGACAGGCGGCCGAAGGGGGTGCGCAGGCCGTCGTAGATGTAGGCGTCGAGCATGGATGGTGTCCTTCGGGGATTGGGAGCAGGGGAGGGCGGGATGGCGCGTCAGCCCGGACGCTCGTGCGTCAGCAGCGACACGCCCAGCCGCGCCCGGCGGCTCAGCCACAGGGTGGGGCGGTAACGAGGGTCGCCGGTCAACCGGTGCATGGCCTCCAGCACCGCCAGCACGCGCGCCGGGCCCAGCGCGTCGCCCCAGGCGAGCGGGCCCTTGGGATAGCCGAGGCCCAGCGTCACCGCCTTGTCGATGTCGGGGGGCGACGCCGTGCGCTGCTGCGCCACGCCGCAGGCGATGTTGACGATCATCGCCAGGATGCGCTGGGCGATGAAGCCGGGGCTGTCGGGGATCACCGTCGCCGGAACCCCGTCGGACGCGAACAGCCCGTGCGCCGCCGTCAGCATCGCCGGGCTGGTCAACGGGTTCGCCATGATCGTGCGGCGCCGGTCGGGCGGCGTGAGGGTGTCGACCGCCACGGTCCGGGCGGGGTCCAGCCCCTCCGCCAGCGCCGCGGTGGTGGCGTCGGCACCGGCGGGCGTGACGACGCAGAGCGCCTCGGGACCGGGCCGCGCGCCATCCTCCACCCGGGCGCCGAGCCGGACGAGCAGGGCGCTCACCGCCGCGTGGCCGTCCGCGTCGGCGCGGCCGACCCAGACGGACGCCGGCCGCGCGTCGGGGGCGGGCGGCTCCGGCGGGTTTCGCTGCTTGCCGTCGGTGTGGGTGTAGAAGCCCTGGCCGGTCTTGCGGCCGAGCAGCCCCGCCTGCA
>OFDN01000224.1_pt1 | contig 53054 bp, 54 predicted proteins | sample 1520971 | NCBI WGS metagenome assembly OFDN01 (sample SAMEA94257418, study PRJEB24077) | hot springs metagenome | biome: Aquatic biome; feature: Geographical feature; material: Water | place: India | collected 2012-06-12 | depth 5 m | reverse complement strand
AGGAATAATTTACAAAGAAATATAACTTTTTACTTGTTTTTTAACACAGTTCATTGCGAAAAAACCGTCTTCGGGTTTTGAAGCAATCTCAAAGCATTTCACACTAAATTCAATATTGAAATTATCTGTGTGATTAATTTTATTAGAATTAGAACTATTGTCAGTAACTCAAATATTACAGTATAAACATTCTTTGTTGTCTTTTTAAACTGGGGTTTTGACTTTGCTTTTTTCATTGCAGTATTACTTTGATACTGCGAAGAGAATAATTATTTGTTACCCAGTTTTACCTTATGTTACCAAAGGTAATTTAAGGCAATAGCCCTGTTAACTTTTTTAGTTCTTGTTCGTATTGATTGTACTTTTTTGATGGATTATCAAAAGTCTTTCCATCAGAACCAACATTAAAATTTTTTATTTCAGTATTTAGAACTGTCGCTAATTGAGAACGATTAATACCTTGCTTTACAATGCCTTTATATTGAAGTTCTTTTATCCACGAACAAACAACACCTTTGCCTCCTTGTCGACTGCTTATAAACTCGTACTGGCTATTTAATAAAGGCGGGGTAACTTGTACTAATACTTCTATATACATCTTCCATTCAGTTGTATTGAATATATCTACAAAATTTAGATATTTAGTTGATTGTGTCTGTTTTGAATGTTGAGATTTATTTTTTTTTCGCTCACAAAAAAAAGATTCAAAAAGTTTATAATTTTCAACAATAAGTAACCATGCTCGATAATTATAACCGCTATCTATTCCATTGTCGTACCACCCTGCAAAATAATCAGCTGTCTTTTTATCGAAAGAATGCTCTTCACTAAATCCACCTTTATTAATAACTGGAATTGAAATAAAGTCAAATATTTTCTGAGCTTTTAAACTCTCGCTATTAGAGAGCATATTTTCAGTATCAATTTTATGTTTTAAAAAATTATCATAACCGTACTGAAAGCCTCTCGCATATTCCTTTAAAGCCCTATCAACATCAGTAGTTTGATAATGTTTATAACGTTCTTCTTTATTTCTACTGATTTTTGAAAGTAATATTTCTAATTGCCACATATTTGGATATGCTCCATAACAACTACTCTGATACGGTTGTTTATAATGATTAACTTTACCTACATATCCTTTTGAAACTTGGTCTATACTTTTAGGCTGAGGAACTAAACTATAATATGCATCCTTGATACAATCAGGGATATTGGGATTTGCCCATATTATTTCTCCAATAAAGGGTACATTACAAATTTCTTTTTCAGTTTTCGACATATGACAATTATAAATAACTGAATCTTACCATTTATCACACTAAATCCCTTAAAATCCCTCACTCCCCCAGAAACAACTTACCGAAAATGCGTTTTTCGCGGGCACTTAAGTCGCGCAGGTAAATCAAGTTCTCGCGACCGCTTATGATAATAACCTCTTTAGTTTTTAATAAAAACGGGTATTTGTGGAAAATAGCCACCAACCGGTTTTGATAAAACACCAGCTTGAGGCGTTGCGCAGGGTTTTTATAATTAATTCCCACCACTTCGTTTAGCTGAAACGCAGCAAAACCGCTATCGGCCAAAGGACTGAAAAAACCGAAACTATCCAAGCGGGGGGCTAAATCAACAAAAGAAATATTGCTGTGGGCTGAATCTACCATTTTGGCAAACACCCTTTCGGGCACCCAATTAGAATCAATTTCAGAGATGCGGATATACCCAACCAACTCAAACACTACTTTAGTATCGGTGTAGTAATAACCTGCGGGCAATTTTAGTTTACCCGAAGCAAACCCTGTAAGTTGGTTATCGGTAGTATATAACTGTGTTTTTTTGGGGAGCGTGAGCGTGTATTCGTCGTAGCCTGCTTTGGCAGCTTGCACCACGGCAATAATTTTTACCCAGCCTTTGTTTTGCCCGCCCACATAAATGGTAGTGCCTTTGTACAGTTGGGCAATAGTTTGTTTGCCCGGCTCTTCGTAAATTTCGGCAAGAGTATTTAACCGTTCAGCTTGGGCAAAAAAAGTGATGAAAAGAAATAATAAAACTGCAGAAACCTTTTTCAATAACGTATTGATTCCCTTTGGTGTATCACAAAGTTAGGGAATCGCAAGGGATTATTTACTGTTTCTTGCCTGTTGCCAGTATTTACGCCCCACAATCAGCATCCCAAAAGATTCTCCTTTGTGTTTATCCAAATGGCTGTGGTGGGCACGGTGGGCACGGCGTATCGCTCTAAAGTATATCCAATTGCTGTTTTTAAACCACTTAAACCGTTGGTGTATGTAAACATCATGTACCAAAAAATAAGCAAGTCCGTACAATATGATACCAATGCCCACAAACAACCTCCAATCGTTGCCGTTCATCATACCAAACATGGTGAATAACCAACCGGGTATGGCAAAAATCAAGAAGAAAACATCGTTTCGTTCAAAGAAACCCTTGCGCCCATTGTGGTGGTCGTAATGAAAATACCACATCAACCCGTGCATCACATATTTATGGGTAAACCACGCCATAAACTCCATTACCAAAAAGGTAATAATAACAACACTAATATTAAACACTGCGTGCATTACTGTGCTTTTTTCTCAATTAGTTTAATCAAATCAGCATCAAAAGGTTTGGTTTTTGAACCAAAGTGAGCCATTAGTTTGCCGTTTTCGTCCAACAGAAACTTATTAAAGTTCCACGATACACTGTAATCATCCACACCGTTGTATTGTTTCTTAGTTAACCATTGGTAAACAGGGTGTTGATTGTTGCCTTTCACATCAATTTTTTCAGTTAGCGGAAAAGTAACCCCGTAATTCTTTTGGCAAAACGTAGCTATTTCTTCAGGCGCACCCGGCTCTTGGCCGCCAAACTGGTTGCAGGGAAATCCTACAATCACCAACGTATCTTTATACCTTTCTGATAATTTTTGCAAATCTTCGTATTGGTAGGTATAACCGCATTCGCTGGCCACATTTACACACAGTACTTTTTTGCCTTTGTAATCAGCAAAGTTTATTTGCCCTTTCCCGTCAAGCGTTTTCAAACTCAACTCGTGAAAGGTTTTTGGCACATCGCTGTTTGCAGGTGCAGCAGGTGCTTTATCTTTCTTTGGTAACACAAAAGCTAAGGCTACAACAGCCACAGCACCTAATACTATTACGTATGTTATCACTTTTTTCATTATTTCATCTGTTCACAATACAAAACAAAGCTACATCGTTTTGGTTCATAGTAAAGCGTTCATCAGCATAAAAAACACAAGCTGTATGGCATAAAGCGGCACAGCAACGGGGTTTTGTAATTTTAACTTACTGCTGCTAAAACCAAACGCCAGCAAAGTGCCAAATACGCCCCAAGCAATGTAGTTTTGTATAGGAATGTGCAACGTATGCCACTGCCAATAATCATAGCGAACGGCCACAGGCTCTATCAATACATCCATCAGCACCATAAAAATTCCTGCCAACACACATTTAAGCCAGTTTAACTTAGTAATCATTTCGGCTAACAACAAGCTGCTGTATAGCAGTATAAACCAGTTAACACCAATAATCAGCGGAATACCGTCAACCTTTTTTCCCAAAGTAGCCCCGTAGTGGTAGCTGCCAAAGATTTTTCCCGTTTCAACTCCTACCCACTCAATAGCCCAGCCTGCAAACATTACCAAAATTGCTCCCAACACAAACTTTCCCTTCCAGGGTTGGTGAAAAGCCAGCAGAACCCCTAAACACAACAGCAAATGGTAGGGCACCAATTGCATAAACATTGGCTTTAGCGAAGGGATATTAAAGCCCACTAACCCTACCAAATGAAATATAATCAGTATAATAATTCCCCAACGGGCGTTTTTACTCTTTTTTGCCATGCTAACAACGATGAACAACGCAAATATGGGGTTTGTTTGGGTGATTTTGATACCCCCGCCCCCACATTTCAGATACTCACTCCAACAAAATAGCCAAACTCTTGTTTTATGCTTAAATTTGAACTGCTTTGAAAGACCCCGAAAAAGATAAACCCTTGTACGAAGGCGAGGCCTCGTTTGCTCCTTATCCGCTTACAGTGAGCTCACCGCCCATAAAAACCGAAGACAAACGGCTGATAAAAGCCACTGCCTACGAGTCGATGCAGCAACACGCCAACCAGCAAATACTTTTGCTCCGCAAACAGGCAGAGTTGATTTTGGAGCAGGTGCGAAAAATTGAAGAGCGGGTTGAAATTTCGCGGAGGATTTACCAAGCCGACCTCCGTTTTACCCCCGAAGTAGGACAGCAGTATCACTTATACCGAAAAAACGGAAAAGACGTTATTACTATGATTGCCCCCGACGAATGGGGCAAAAAAATGCCTTATGATGAGTATATTGCAAGTATGATACTTCTGGCCGATAAAAGCTGGGAGATAACGAATAAAAATAATGATGCCCAACTATAGCCTTCCCCGTTTTATAGGAATAATTGCACTTATAGGATTGTTTATCAGTGCAAAGGCACAGCCCATTAACTTTATGATACTGGGCAAACAAGGCAATGGTAAGAAATACACTTTTTACGAAGGGCAAGAAATTACTTACAAGCTAAAAACCGACATTGGCTACTTTACCGATAAAATTCTAAAACTAAAAGACTCGGCCATTGAGTTTGCCACCTACACAGTAGCCTACACCGATATTGAAAAAGTGCGCATTGATAAAAAAAAGTATCTTATACCCAACAAAGCCGTTTGGGTATACGGCGGTAATATACTGGCCGCTTCAGCCGTGTTAGAACTGGCATACCTTATCAATACAGGCAGCGGTATTTATAACTTAGGCACCCAAATGCTGTATTTAGCAACCCCTGTGCCCTTGGTGTTGTTTGCAAACTGGGTATATGGCAAATTTGTAAAAACCGAATACACACTTTCTGAAGACGAATATCAACTGCGTCCCGTAATTTTGCGGAAAGATTGATACTGTGAGAGGATACAACCCCGCCGATACCATTGCAGCCCTTGCCACACCCAGCGGTGTAGGAGCCATAGGCATTATACGACTTAGCGGCAGCAACACCTTTGCCATACTTGATAAAATATTTACCGTAAAAAATCTGGCGCAAAAGCCCAGCCATACCCTTCATTTTGGCAAGATAAAAGACGGCGATACCGTTCTTGATGAAGTACTGGTTTCCATCTTTAAAAACCCCAACTCATACACAGGCGAAGACGTTGCCGAAATAAGCTGTCACGGGTCGCAATACATACTGCAAAAAGTACTGGAACTATTGGTTCACAATGGTGCAAGGCTTGCCCAACCGGGCGAATACACCCTGCGTGCCTTCCTCAACAAAAAACTTGATTTATCACAAGCCGAGGCCGTTGCTGATATTATAAATGCCGATAGCGAAGCTGCCCTTAAAACCGCCATGAACCAAATGCGTGGCGGCTACTCTGAAAAGATACGAATGCTTAGGGAGCGATTGGTAAACTTTGCCTCGCTGATAGAATTAGAGTTGGATTTTGCCGAAGAAGACGTTGAGTTTGCCAACCGCGACCAACTGAAAGCCCTTGTGTACGAAATATTGGGAGTAGTAAACAACCTGCAACAATCCTTCAAACTGGGTAATGTGATAAAAAACGGCATACCTACCGTAATAGCAGGCAAACCCAATGCAGGCAAAAGCACCCTGCTAAACGCCCTGCTAAACGAAGAACGAGCTATAGTGAGCGATATAGCAGGCACCACCCGCGATACTATAGAGGAAGCCATGCAGCTAAACGGCATAGTGTTTAGGTTTATTGATACCGCAGGCATACGTACCCACAGCGATAGCGAGATAGAAACCATTGGTATTGGCCGCACGCACGAGAAAATAAAAACCGCCGCCCTTGTTATCTACCTGTTTGATGTAAACACCACCACACCCCAAACCCTTGCCGCCGAACTGGAAGTACTGAAAGATTTTACAGGCAAACTGCTGCTGGTGGGCAACAAAGCCGAAGGCCACAACCCCCAACAACTGCAACAAAAATATGCCCACTTGGGCTATGTGGTAGTAATATCATCTAAAGAGAAAAATATTGCCCCATTGTTGGCCGCCCTTGAAACTTTTGCCAACACCCATACTCATACTGCCGACCAAACCATTATTACCAATCTGCGCCACTACGAAGCCCTGCAACACACCGCCACCGCTCTTGAAGCCGTTGTAAACGGACTGGACAGCGGCATAACCGGCGAGCTGCTGGCCTTTGATATTCGCCGCTCGCTACACCATTTAGGTGAGATAGTGGGTGATATTACTACTGACGACCTGCTGGCCAATATTTTCAGCAAGTTTTGTATTGGAAAGTAACCAGTGCAAAATACCCAAATACAAAACATACACTAAACCCATATAAAACCCTTTAAAATGGGCTTTTTTTTATGCCCACACTCTACTATTTGTTTTGTGATGCTTATCGTTTTTTTCGTAAATATTTGTACCTTCGTTGTACCTCAAAAGGGTTGAAAGTCAAAATTTGTACCTCAACCCTTTTTTTGGGCGAAATTACTTGACACTTTTAAACACTTTTTAACAAAACAATTCAACTTTAAACAATAATGGCTTCAAATATTCAGGTACAACGAATTTGCCAATACTGTGATAAGGAATTTACCGCCCGTACTACTGTTACACAGTATTGCAGCGACGTATGTGCCAAGCGTGGGTACAAAGCCCGCAAAAGGGCTGAAAAGGTGGAAAAGAGCAATAAAGAGACTAAGGCAATAAAAGAAAAACCAATAGCTGATGTAAACGCAAAAGTGTTTTTATCAGTGCGAGAGGTTGCCACGCTTATTGGTTGTTCTCGTCAAACAGTATATGGTATTATCAATTCAGGTAGGCTTAATGCTGTTAACATCAAAGAAAAGAAAACCCTTGTAAGGAGAGTTGATATTGACAGGCTTTTTGAATTACCAAAGCCCGCCCACATTACTGAAGCCCAACCGATGCAATACGAAATAACCGACTGCTACAACATTGGTGAAATTCAAACTAAGTTTGGCATTTCTGAAAAGGCATTGTACGATTTAATCAAACGCAATAGCATACCCAAACAAAAGCAGGGCAAGTTTACCTACGTACCAAAAACATTAATTGACACTATACTTTCATAATACCTACCAATGGCAATAAAAGTAAAGCTAAGGCAAAAGCCAATTTCAGGAAACAGGCAAAGTTTGTATTTGGATTTTTACCCCCCTGTACCCCATCCCGAAACGGGACAACCTACCCGGCGTGAATTTTTAGGGCTATACCTAATGGATAAACCTAAACACGTATTAGATAAGCAGGGCAATAAAGAAACATTGCAATTGGCTGAACAAATAAGACAAAAACGGGATAGCGAAATAAACAAACCCGAAATATATACAGGCTATGAATTAGAGCAACTGAAGATTAAAGAACAAGGCGAACGTTCATTTATTGAGTATTTTAAAGAGCTAATGAATAAACGTAAAGCATCAAACCACGATAATTGGGTTTCGGCCTTTCATTACCTTGAAAAGTTTACAAACGGTGTGTTATCATTTAACCAAGTTACCCCAAAGTGGTGCAATGATTTTAAACACTACCTTTTAACCGCACCAAGCAACCGGAGTGCCAACACAACCCAAACCACCCTTGCTCAAAATTCCGCCGTTTCATATTTTAATAAACTGAAAGCCACCCTAAAACAAGCGTACAAAGACGGGTTGTTAGCCACTGATATAAATGCACAGGTAAGCCCCATAAAACAAGCAGAAACCCAAAGAGAGTTTTTGAGCCTTGACGAATTAAAAGCACTTGCCAATACCGATTGCACCTTACCAATATTAAAACAAGCCGCTTTATTTTCGGCATTAACCGGACTTCGTTTTTCAGATATTGAAAAATTGGAATGGGGCGAAGTAGGGCACAGTAACGAAGCCGGGTATTTTATACAATACACCCAACAAAAAACCAAAGGCACTGAATTATTGCCCATTTCAGAACAGGCTTTTGAGTTATTGGGTAGCAGGGGCGCACCAATGCAAAAAGTTTTTGGCAGGCTTAAATATTCAGCTTATACCAACTTGCATTTGGCAAAATGGGTAATGGCTGCCGGGATTACAAAAAATATAACCTTTCATTGTTTCAGGCATACTTTTGCTACTTTGCAGCTAAGTTTGGGTACTGATATTTACACGGTATCAAAAATGTTGGGACACAGGGAGCTAAAAACTACGCAAGTGTATGCAAAGGTAGTGGATAAGGCAAAACGTGAAGCGGCAGATAGGATTAATATTAAACTATAACACAATGTTTATTGTATGGCAAGATAATAGTATAGCATATTTCAGCAATACTTATTTCTATGAGTATGACAATGATTTAATAGACAATGAAGAATTAGATTTATCAGAAGAGGTAAAATATCCTTTTCAGAATATCAATCCTACTTTACAAAAGGAAATTAAATTTTTGTTCAATTATCACCGAGATTTCGATGGTAAAGACTTCAGCTTTGAATACTTTGTAAATAAAGCAGTTGAAGACGTACTTATAGGTTGGAGAAGTTGTTTTGAGTATTTTGTAAATACTTGTTGGGAAGAAAAACGAGAAGAAATAATTAAGGTATGTATTGATTATGCTGAAACTTGTTTGGCATTTCACAGAGAAAATTGTCATTTTTGTGATGAATTTGGAGATTGTACCGCTACATCAATTTGGAAATATCGTATTGGGCATTCGGCTATTACACTAAACCTAATAAAGCCAAATTATGCAAACAATATTTTATTAAAATATCAAGGTATTACTTTTAAGCCAACTGAAAAAAGTTTAACTCCAATTCTAAAATACAATTATGTTGACAAAGCGGTTGAAACTTTAAAAGACTACTTTAATGAAGATAATGCTACGTTAAAAAAAGTCTTAACAAACTACACAGTTCCAACCGAAAAACTCTTATTCAACGGAAATGGCAACCTATTAGGTGACTTTTTTAAACAATTATATGATAGTGGATTTATCGTAGGTAAGAAATACGAACTAATTGCATTTATCAAATCAAGTTTTAAATACAAACACGCTGGTAATATCAAAGAGTTCACTGATAAATATTTAAGTAAACTCATAGAAAGTAATGAAATCACTTGCAAAACACCAATTACAAACGTAAAAAAATGGTAAATATTAGTGGGGTTTTGTAGGGAAAAAGTTCCCCCATTTTAACACTACAAAACATCAAGATAGTATTGCATAACAATATACGGTTATGCAAAATATAACGATAACACAAATTACCCCACCTGAACTTGAAACACTAATTGAAAATACAATTAAAAAGGTTTTAAGCATTCAAAAAACTCCACCCTACCCACAGGCAGATGAACTTTTAACCATTAAACAGGCGGCAGAAATGCTGTGCCTTTCCGTACCCACTATATATGGGTTAGTTCACCGAGCCGTAATACCTGTAAGCAAGCGCGGTAAACGCCTATACTTTTCAAAGGCTGAACTTACACAATGGATAAAAGAAGGCCGTAAGAAAACCACCACAGAAATAGCTGCCGAAGCAGAACAATATTTAAAATCAAAAAAATAGGGGTAAGCTATGATACAACATAACACTACCCCTGAAAATCTTTTGGTAGAAGATACGGGTAAAGATACAGATTTTAATGATGTTAATCAACTTCAAAGTGGGTTTAAGGTTGCTGATATTAAAGCTGATACAGAATCTCTTTTAAATAATGAAACCTCAACAGAAAATAAATATGGGATAACAGCCGAAGAACTTTTGAAGAAAAGTATTACTCAAATACCGTGTTTGGTAGAACCCTTTTTACAACAAACAGGATTGGCTTGTTTGGCAGGCAGCTCAGACACAGGCAAAAGTTCATTACTTAGGCAATTAGCAATATCAATTACTACGTGTGAGACAAATTTTTTAGGGTTTAAAATCAATCCAAAGCACCAAAGTGTAATTTATGTTTCAACTGAAGATTTGGAACTCGAAACTTCTTATTTATTGCAACGACAAGCAGGTAAATATAAGCCTGAGTTACTAAAGGGATTGAGTTTTGTATTTGAAGCTAACGACTTAAAAAATACTTTGGATAATATGCTATCCAGCAAACCAACAGACCTTATCATTATTGACTGTTTTGCAGATATTTTTTCAGGCGACCTTAAAGACACCCATTCTATAAGAACTTTTTTACACTCTTATCAAGAATTGGCACAAAAACATAATTGTCTTGTACTGTTTCTACATCACACAGGTAAACGAACTGAAAATTTAGAACCAAGCAAAAACAACCTGTTAAGCGGGCAAGGTTTTGAAGCCAAAATGCGATTGGTTATAGAGTTACGCGTCGACCTTGTGAACCCAAACAAAAGGCATTTGTGCATTGTAAAAGGCAATTATTTATCGGCTAAACATAAAAAAGAAAGCTACGTATTAAATTTTGATGAAGAAACTTTTACATATAGCAATACAGGCGAACGGACACCCTTTGAACTATTAGTAAAAAAACAACCTGAAAATCACGAAAAAGCAAAATATTTTGAGGCCAAAAGCCTAAAAGAACGAGGCTATAACTATGAACAAATTGCTGAACGAATAGGCTATGCAGTTAAAAGTTCCGTTTCAAAATTACTTACTAAAGGAAAAGAAAAGGGTTGGGATAAAGAGGTTTCCAAAAATGTTTCCATTGGAAACGAAACGGAAACGGACACCCAAAATTAGCGTTTCCTGTTTCCACACACTAAGAGAAAAGAAACAGGAAACCAAATTATGAATCCCCACAAATACATATTTCAGCCGTATAGTAGCAATTCAAAACAAACCTGCCCCGCCTGTGGCAAGCCAAAAGTATTTACCCGTTATATAGACGTTGAAACAAGCGAGGTATTAGCCCCCAATGTTGGTAAATGCGACCGTGAAGATAAATGTGGCTATCACTATACCCCTAAACAATATTTTTCAGATAGCGGCAGCCTGCCACCGCCTAACCGTTTTAGCCATAAGCCTAAAACACAATCCAAAACTACAAGCTACATTGCCCCCTGTATTGCTGCAAACAGCCTTAAAAGCTACCAAAGAAACCACTTTGCAACTTACCTGAACAACTTGTTTGGGGTTGAAATAACCAACACGCTACTAAAAATATATCCCGTAGGAACCTCAAAACATTGGCCGGGTGCAACCGTATTTTGGCAGGTAGATGCACAGGGTAGCATACGAACAGGTAAAATAATGCTGTACAACCCCGCAACGGGTAAACGTGTAAAAGAACCTCATAACTGCATTACGTGGGTGCATAGTGTGATAAAACAACCTGATTTCAACTTAAAACAATGTTTGTTTGGTGAGCATTTGATAAGCTCTTATCCTGACAAACCAATAGCCATTGTTGAGAGCGAAAAAACCGCTATTGTAGCAAGTGTGTTTATGCCTACGTTCAACTGGCTGGCAACAGGCGGGGCACAAAAACATGAACAATGAAATGTTTGCTCCCCTAAAGGGTAAAAGGATTGTACTGTTTCCGGATGTGAACCAATACCACAAATGGAAACAAAAAGCCACAGGCATACTCATACCGCGCACTCAAATTTCGGTTTCCGACTATTTAGAAAAAAGGGCTACCCCCGCTATGCGGGAACAAGGTGCAGACCTTGCCGATGTGCTGATTAAAACCGACCCCGTTGCAGGATGGGCACTCACTGATAATGATTACCCTGTGATGTGGGATTGAAGAAAAACTACCTCTTGCTGTATTTTTTGGTTTAATTTGGGGATTAAAGACATTGATATAATAGAATCTAAGTCAATATGGCGTCTCACTTTTTTACCAATAACGAGGATAATAGCTTAATCAAAAAGTTTGATGGTGTGTTTTCAAACATTGAAAGCATCAAACAATTTGATGCTTTGGTTGGCTATTTCAGAGCATCGGGCTATTTCAAAGTAAGAACATTTCTTGAAAAGATACCCCAAATACGCATACTCGTTGGAATCAATGTTGACCAGCTTATAAAAAAATATCACGATAAAGGCCAATTTTATATTGATAATCCAAATGAAACTAAAGATAGTTTTTTAAAAGATGTGATAAAAAACATTCAGGATGCAGACTATGACGAAATAACCGAAAAAGGTATTATACAATTTATACAAGATTTAACAGATGGCAAAATAGAGCTAAGAGCGCACCCAAAGAAAAAGATTCATGCAAAGGTTTATATTTTCCGTTCAGTTCCTTTTAATGAATATGCTCCATGCGAGGTAATCACGGGTTCATCAAACCTTACTGATTCTGGTTTAGGCTCAAACCCCGATTCAAACTATGAATTTAATGTCAGCCTTAGAGGTTATGATGATGTAAAGTTTGCCACTGATGAATTTGAAAAACTTTGGAATGAATCAATTCCAATATTACACGCTGAGGCAGCAGAAATTAAGAAAAAGACATATCTTAAAGATGATTTCACGCCTTTTGAGCTATATATCAAAATGCTAATTGAGTATTTTGGGAAAAGGGTTGAATATGACCCTTATAATATCGATTTACTCTTACCTGATAAATTTATGCGCCTGAAATATCAATCAGATGCTGCAAATCAGGGGTATTCGATAATGATGAAGCACAATGGGTTTATCTTAGCTGATGTAGTGGGTTTGGGTAAAACTATCATTGCTTGTATGGTGATAAAAAAGTTTATTTATGAAAACGGAACCCACACAAGAATTTTAGTTGTTGTACCACCTGCACTTGAAGCAAACTGGAAAAGAGCAACTGAAGATTTCCAAATAAAAAACCATTTTGAGTTTATTACAATAGGAAGTTTACACAGAGTATTAAGCGAGCATGACTATACATATTCAAATGCTGATAAGTTTGATATGGTTGTTGTGGATGAATCCCATAAATTCAGGAACGACTACACAGATATGTACTTGTCATTACAGCAAGTTTGTAAGACACCCCGCGCAAGACCTGCTGAAAATGGAGATACCCGAAAGAAAGTAATTCTTATCTCAGCAACTCCACTTAATAATAGACCACAGGACATTGAAAACCAGCTATACTTATTTCAGGATAAAAGAAACAGTACATTAGAAAATATCAGAAACCTGCAAGAATATTTTAAGCCGCTAAACGACCAATATAAAAAATTGGCATCGGCTAACAAATTAAATATCCCAAAACTGAAAGTGTTGTTTCAGCAGTTAAGGGACGATGTAATAGAGCCTTTGGTAATTAGAAGGACAAGAACGGATATAGAAAATAATGATGTGTATTTGGAAGATATGAGAAACCAAAACATCATATTTCCGAAAGTTGACGACCCCGTTTCATTATTCTATGAATTAGACAACAAACTTGCTGTCCTTTTTTTTGAAACCGTTTCTCTTATTACAGGACTTGATGAATTTGGTAATGAGATTGACGGATTAGGTTATTATCGTTACAGAGCTATTGAGTTCCTCTCTAATGAAGATGATAAAAAGATATATGGCAATGTAAAATCAATATCTACTCGTTTAAGCGCCATTATGAAAACCCTGTTAGTAAAACGATTAGAAAGTAGCTTTTTTGCTTTTACGCAGTCAATAAGACGTTTTCAGAAGGCCATAGATAATATGATTGTAATGTTTGAAAACGACCGTGTTTTTATTGCCCCTGATTTGGACATAAACAAGCTGTTGGAAGAGGGATACAGTTATGATGAAATTGAAGCCAAAATTAACCACAAAGGCGGTAATAATAAAGAGTTTAAAAAAGATTCGTTTGATAAAAAGTTTATCACTTGGCTCAAAGAGGATAAGCGAAAAATTGACGATTTAGTTGAAAGGTGGAGTAAGGTAAAAAAAGACCCGAAGCTCGAAGAATTTTCGAAGCAAGTAAAAAAAGAATTCTTTACAAAGAGAAAGAACCAAAGCGGCAAGTTGGTTATTTTTACTGAATCAAAGGAAACAGCTGAAGAGTTGACAAAACATCTAAAATCTATTTCAAGCTTTAAAATACTAACGGTAAGTGCAGAAAACCGCAAATCAGTTGAGCCTATATTAATGGAAAACTTTGATGCAAACCTTGATGAAGTGAAATGGAAAAATGATTTTGAAGTTATTATCACAACAGAGGTTTTGGCAGAAGGTATTAACCTTCACAGAAGCAATTTAATTGTAAACTACGATGTGCCCTGGAACGCAACAAGGTTAATGCAAAGAATAGGACGTGTAAACAGGATTGGAACAAGGGCGGAGCAAATTTATGTGTATAATTTTTATCCTTCGGCACACGGTGATGAGCAAATAAGGTTGGTGAATAATGCTTTAAGAAAACTTCAGGCATTTCATACAGCCTTTGGCGAAGACAATAAGATTTTTTCTTTGTTAGAGGAAAAAGGTGAAGGAGCGTTATTTGGCAATAAGATTCAGAAAGAGGAAAGTGTAATTCTTACCTACCTTAATGAACTTCGTGATTTCAAAAAGAAATATCCTAAACGGTTCGACCAAATAAGCAAAATACCACACAAAGCGAGATGTGGAAGACAAGTTCAGGAAGGGCAGCATCTAATCTTGATGGAAGCAGAAAAAGGAGAGGTAAGCTATCCATTGCATAACACCTCAATTACTTATCTAAAAAGTGACAATCATCCCGGAGTTTTCTGTTTGGTAACACCTGAGCTGAACATAATTGAAATGAATTTTTTGCAAGCAGTAAAGATTTACAAAGCCGAAGAAACAGAGAAAGCGGTATCACTTCATAAACAACATTTTGAACAAACAATAAAGGGGTTAGCTTATTTCAGGTCAGAGAAAAATCAGGAAAATATTAGTGCTGTTTCAAGAAAAAACTTAAGTCCTGCCGAAAATAAGGCAATTACCAATTTAAATGCGATGCTTAAAGTTGCGCCAACTGAACAAAAGAAAAAAGCTATGCAACGGGCTTTAGATTTGATTAAAAAGGGCACTTTTGGTTCAAAAGGGTTACCAAAGTCAATCAATGATTTTTTTGCTGCCAATACAAAACTTATTAATGAACCCTCACGATTTGTTGAGCAACTTTTTATCCATGTGCTTGATAAGTATGACCTTTCGCCAAATGTTGACGAAGAAGGAGTAAATAACAAAAACCAAAATGGTATAATTAACCCTAAAATTGTATTAACCCAAAGTTTCGTTTAAATATGGCAGCTAATTCGCTTCAACTAAAAACAGCATTGCAAAAACCATACGATAGGGTTCTGTTTGCCCAAGATGTACTAAGTCCTGTATTTGGTAATGGTTTTTCTTTATACTCCAATTTGGTTTTAGCCCCGGTACAGCCCAACAATACTGAAAAAAAGGTGGTTGATACCGTGTCGATATATGGAAATATCGTTTTAGAAGACGGGACAGAAATAACCTGTTACGAAATTGTTTTACAGCCCCAAGTACGCATAGAGCAAAGTAAAGTAGCCATACAACGTTATGTAAGAAAATTGCTTACAGCTGGACAAGCCGCATTAGTAAATTTTGTAACCCCACTAAATAAAAATGTATGGAGGCTTACACTGGTAGCTAAAGATAGTGTACTTACTAATGACGGAATAAAAGAAAAAACAACACAAGCAAAACGATACACTTATATATTAGGGGTAAAAGAAACATGCAAAACCCCTGCTGAAAGGTTTGAGAAATTAAGTACTGAAAGAGAAATTAATTTTCAGGCATTGGTGGATGCTTTCTCAGTAGAAAAATTGAGCAAAGCCTTTTTTGATGAATACACCCTGCATTATGAAAAATTTATTGACCATCTAAATAGCTCCAACTTCAAAAAGTCAGTTTTCAATGGTGAAGAAAAAGCCATTCGTGATTTTACAAAAAAACTACTTGGCCGTATTGTATTTCTTTATTTCGTTCAAAAAAAGGGTTGGTTGGGTGCAACTACAACTAAATACATAGATGGGAAGCCCGATTTTATAAATACACTTTTTCACCAAGCAGGCGGCGATGAAGCCTTTTACAGCCAATGGCTAACTATTTTATTTTTTGAAACCCTAAACAAAGAAAGGGAAAACGATGACTTTATGATGCCTGATGGCAGTACCGTAAAAGTGCCCTTTTTAAACGGTGGTTTGTTTGACAAAGAAGCACACGACGATTACCAGCTTACTTTTAGCCCCAAACTGTTTCATAGCAATGATTTTACCGATACACCACTGGATAAAAAGACACACAATAACCATAGGGGTTTTTTAGACTTTTTAGATGCTTTTAACTTTACCGTGCATGAAGATAGCCCCGATGAGCATACCATTGCCGTTGACCCTGAAATGTTGGGGCATATTTTTGAAAACTTACTTGAGTATAATAGGGAAACAGGAACTTACTATACGCCCAAAGAAGTAGTACACTATATGTGCCAAGAAAGCCTCATAGAATATCTTGCCACTCATTTAAGTAAGGAATATACGGTATACAAAGAGTTGGGTAATGCACAAGTTGAGTTTTTTGGCAACGATGCCAAACGCGGCCAACTGAAAATGGTGGAGGAAATGGGAGACAAAGCCTTGAACCGTGATGATGTAGCCCGTATTGTTAAAACAAAAGATATTAGCGGACTAACCGCAGAACAGCTAAACCGGATAGACCAATTATTAAACACAGTAAAAATTTGTGACCCTGCCATAGGTTCGGGTGCGTTCCCTATGGGGTTGTTGCAAGAAATATTTTCTATCAAAGAAGCAATTGCTTATGAGTTACAAACAGAATGGAAACCGGCAGAAGTAAAAGAAAACATTATACAAAACAGTATATACGGGGTAGATATTGAAAAAGGGGCAGTGGATATTGCACGACTCAGGTTTTGGCTAAGTTTAGTTGTAGATGAAGACAAACCACGCGCCCTTCCCAACCTTGATTATAAAATTGTAGTGGGAGATAGTTTGGTAAGCAAGTTTAACGGACAGGTAGTTGAAATTGATTGGGAGAAAAAAAGGACGGTTGATAGTGCCGACCATTTAGTACAGAACATTCAACGATTGCTAAAGGAGATAGCTGCTAAACAAAAGAGCTTTTTTGAACCCACAACTAAAAACAAAGCAAAACTTCGTACTGAAATACGTAACCTAAAGTTAGAATTGCTCATAAACCAGCTAACCTATAACAAACAACATTTTGCTAATAACTATACTGATAAGGGAGGTTTTGCACCAAGCCTTAAGGATATAAAATATAATACCGAACTAAAACTAACCCGACAAAATTTTGATAACCAAATAGCCCAATTACAAACCTTACTGAAAAATGAAGATAAACCCTTTGAGCATTTTGATTGGCGGTTGGATTTTCCTGAAATATTAAACCCTACCCTTATTAGCAATAAAGAAAAAATTGGGTTTGACATAGTTATTGGAAATCCACCCTACATTAAAGAGTTTACCAATAAGACTGCTTTTGATGGTTTACGAAACTCGCCATACTATCAAGGTAAAATGGATTTATGGTATCTGTTTGCCTGCAAATTTATAGACTTAATTAAATCTCAAATTGGTATATTAACTTTTATAGCAACAAACAATTGGGTTACTAATTCCGGCGCATCTAAGTTTAGGAACAAAGTAACGTGTGACGCGAAAATACTTCAGTTAATCGACTTTGGGAATTATAAAATATTTGATAGAGCCGGTATTCAAACAATGATAATGATTTTTAAATCAGATAGCACATCACCCAAATATACATTTGATTATAGGAAAATTGTTGAGGCAGAAATAACACTTTCTGATGTAATAGGAATACTTAATAAAGACGATTCGGATAAATTTCAAATTTTAGAGCCTGAATTTAACCGTGAATACTTTAAAGGCAAATCTTTTACTTTTACTACTGACAACGTAGATAAAATTTTAAATACAATTTTTAATATTGCCAATTTTCAGTTAGATGAAAAAGAAGATGTTGCGCAAGGAATTGTAACGCCTCAAGACAATCTTAATAAGGCTGCTTTAAATGTTTTGGGAGAAGGATTTAAACTTGGCCAAGGTATCTTTAATATTTCAAATGAAGAGATAGCCAATTTAAACTTAACCGATAAAGAAAAAAGCCTTATCAAACCTTTTTATACTACGGATGAGTTGGGTAGATATTATGGTAATAAGAAAAACAAGCATTGGGTTATCTATACTGATTCAAGTTTCAAAAATCCTGAAAGTATTAAGCCATATCCTAATATCAAGGCTCATCTTGACAAATTTCAGAAGGTTATCACTTCAGACAATAAACCTTATGGTTTGCATCGGTCAAGGGATGAGTATTTTTTTAAAGGTGAAAAAATTGTATCGGTAAGAAAATGTTCTATTCCCACATTTACATATACAGATTTTGATTGCTATGTATCACAAACATTTTATGTTATAAAGACCAACCGTATCAACCAAAAATACCTTACAGCATTATTAAACTCTAAACTGATTGCATTTTGGCTGAGAAACAAAGGAAAAATGCAAGGATTTCAATATCAAATTGACAAAGAACCAATTTTAGATATTCCTATTTTTAAAATTGACGATACTTCAGTATTTGAAACCGTAGTTGATTATATACTATTCCTTAAATCTCAAAAGTTAGAAACAACAACCGACCAATTAATGCCCGTGTATTTTGAACAGGTGATTGATGGTATGGTGTACGAGTTGTATTTTCCTGAGTTATTAAAACAACACAACCGTGAAATAATAAAGCATTTGGGTGAATTACCTGATTTTACTGATAAAAAGAGTGATACTGAAAAAATGGCCATTTGCAAACAAGTATTTAACCGCCTTAACGAACGTGAACACCCTGTGCGGGTAAATTTGTTTTATATGGATTCGATACCCGAAATAAGAATTATCGAGGGCAAAGACAACCCTAACTAACTACTCACAACTAACTAAACTATTGCATTTATGAGGATTACTGATATTAGAATAAAAAACTACCGTGCGTTCTATGGCGAACACCATATATCTTTAGACAAAGACGGTAAAAACCTGATGTTGTATGGTGAAAACGGCAGTGGAAAAAGTTCACTCTTTACTGCCCTTAAAGACTTTTTTTTATCATCTACCCAAAAGTTGAATATAGTTGAAGAAAATATTTTCATACCCGATTCACAAAAAGGCACAGCCAGCATCAAACTAACACTAAGAGAATCGGCTGAATCATCTTCAAGTACGGATTTCGAACTAACTGCTGCAAACAAGGAAATAATAAGTACAGACAAAAGCCTGATAATTAACGCAAACAAGGTAAAAGGTTTTTTTGATTATCGTAGTTTGCTTGAAACACATTTAAACCATACTGATAGTGTAAATATTTTCAAGATATTGAATGAAAATATTTTACCCCATGCTATTAATAGATTTAATAATAATGAAATTGGAAATGATTGGAGAGCAGTCAATCATTTCCTACGTTTACGGAAGGGCTGGAGAGTTGTTGAAAACTTACATAATTCTACGGACACATTCAGCAAGGGCTTTAAACTTCTAATACAAGACATTGAAAGTAATACAAATAACTACTTACAATATTTTGATAAAGGGATTGAAGTAAAAATCGAGTATGATGCTTGTTACTATGAAGCAACTGACGGGCGCGTATATGGTGATGAAGCGATATTGAAAATTAAATACAGGGGAAAACCTATAAATAAACACCAACTATTTCTTAATGAAGCCCGTTTATCTGCTTTGGCTATTAGTTTGTATTTGGCTTCTATAAAGGTAAACCCATTATCAGGTACATTAAAGGTTTTAGTATTAGATGATTTACTCATAGGTTTAGATATGAGCAACCGATTATCATTACTTGACATACTAAAAAATCACTTTGTTGATACCAGTGTTAATGACCGTTTTCAAATAATAATGACAACCTATGACAAAGTTTGGTATGAACTGGTAAGAAGTTATTTTGGTACTGAACAATGGAAATTTGTTGAGGTATATTCAAAAAAACTGCACGGTACCGATTTCGAGATACCTGTAATACAACAGAATCTTGGTTATATTGATATTGCAAAAAGATATTTAAAGGATAAAGATTTTAAAGCCTCAGCAGTTTACATTAGAACTGAGTTTGAAAGATTGGTAAAAATCATTTGTGATAAGCAACGAATAGCCGTACCCTATAAGAAGAGTCAAAAGGATGTAACCAGTGAAGACTTTTGGGGGGCAATAGAATCCCAAACCAACCTCGACCCTACAATAATAAAAGAAATAACTATTCACAGGGGAGTTGTTATGAACCCCTTTAGCCATTACGACCTTGAAAAACCTGAGTTTGAAAAAGAATTAGAACAGACTATTGCATCAATTGAAAAACTACAATCTCAAGTAAATTCCATAAAAAAAATAAAAACACTCGCTAATTTGAACGATAAGATTGCAAAATTAGAATCAGATTTAGTTGAAAAACAAAAAGTCATTGATACTCTTAATGCCCAGCTTAAAGTAAGAAGTTAGATTATAATTTTCCAAAAAAACTCACTTCGTGCGGGGCATCAAGTTAAATTATTACATACCGAAATACCCCAACGAATTGAGAATAGGCAAATCTTTTTTCGGGGTGAGACACCAAGTAATACACTCAAATACCAAAGTGCCCCGTCAACAAAAAAACACCCCCGCACCCATTTTTTTATGTATCTAATGCAAGTGGCAAAAAATTGTAACAGATGAGGGACAAAGTTAAACACAACAACCCTGCCTTTGGATTATATCATTAAAGGGGCTTAAATTGGGTAATCCCTAATCATTTCAATAAATACTATCTTCGCTAACAAATGAACGTCCGTCTTACCAAAGAACAAAAAGTACAAATTGCCAACAGCGAAGATGTATTTGCCATAATGCAAGCTGTTTTGAAACGTGAAAATAAACTAAGCAGGCAAAAAGAACATTTTTGGGTAATTGGGTTAACTACTGCCAACGTAATTTCATTTATTGAGTTGGTGGCATTAGGCGGTTTAAATAAAGCTACGGTTGAACCCTTAGACGTTTTTCATTTGGCATCTTCAAAAAACTTGCGCAAAATACTATTGGTACACAACCACCCTTCGGGCAATTTAACCCCAAGTGCCGAAGATATACACCTAACCAACCGCCTGAAAATGGGGGCTGAATTGCTAAACATTAAAATTTTAGACCACCTTATAATTTCAGAAACCGGGTATGCAAGTGTACCCCTGTAAAATAGTTTTTAGCATGAATTTGTACCCTATTTGTACCTTGAAAAACTGTGATACTTTAAAACCATTGCAAATACTAACATCTAAAATTTTAGTTACTTTCTGTATTGGAAAGTAGAAAATGTAAATTGTCCTTATGGAACATCAATTGACATTAAAAAAAAAATGGCGGTTTTAAGTTTGTTGGAATTGATAATATTATGGTCGATAGACGGTATTATGCAAATAATTCCGATAGGGAGCATTTCATGGCTTACATAAATACTGTAATAGATAAGTATATCCCAAAGGATGAATACATCAATTTTGGAGAGATAAATACTAAAATTTTCAATGACTTTGACATACAAGAGGAATTTGAGTTTGATATTAGTGTATTTGATTATCTAATATTAAAGGAGGAGTTATTTATTGAAACAAATGGAAACCTGACCCAATATAAAGACGAAATCACTTACCAAGGCAGATATAATTTTGACCATAATACTTATTTCATTTGTGACTTTAACATAGAGAGATTGTTTGCTAAATCGGACGCTCAAGATTTTGATTGGGATAGAGAGATTAAAAGAATTGCTGATGCATTACAATCATCAACAGACTATAATCACAATAGACTTTACACATTATATCAATTAGGTGAATTATTTTTCAAGCATGAGTATTTTGAGAAAGCAGCAGGTTACTTTTCTTGGATTTCTTCAGAAAATTATTCACTATCGGAAGCAACAGTCAGTGAGGTTTATAAGGAAATAGGGGAGCTATACAAGTCAATAAAAGATTTTTCTTCAGCGAAAAAATGGTTTGAGAAAGGGCTTGAGATAAACCCCAAATTAGCGGTAAAAAAAATCTTGAAAGGCCTCCAATAATTTGATTATTTGATCTTCCCGAAGCAATCCCATTGTATTGGTAACAGATTGCTTCAACCAAGCTGCTCAAGTTTCGCAATTACGCAAATCCGCTATTCCTTTGTCATTCCGAGCGCAGCGAGGAATCCCATAACAAATATGTTAACTGTTTACATATTCTTTTATGAGATGCTTCCTTAGTCAGCATGACAGGAAACCCCTAAATGCTAAATGATTAATTGCCTAACCGCTAACCGATAAACAAAAAAATTATTCGTTTTTGGGCAAATACCCCGATAAGAAATACACCAAGGGGAATAAGGTTACCCCGATTTGTCGCTCTAATACCGACTCGAAGCACATGGCAAAGAAAAACATGGCGGCAATAGCCCATTGCAACGTATTAGAACGTTTTAATTTAATAAATGGCCACAGTACCACTACCAGCAATAGTAATGCGTATATAAGCCCCATTTGCACCGAATTTTCAATAAACTGGTTGTGGGGCATCACACGGTTTTCAGGCCAAAGTACCGTATTGTTGCGTACGTATTGGGCAGCCATTTCGGTATCAAGGTCGCCGGGGCCTACACCTGTCAGTGGGTGTTGTGCAATCAATCCTCCCCCTGTTTTCCAGGCTTCTAAGCGCATACTAAACGAGCGGTGGTTAATATCACCCCCGTCGCGGTTTATCTGCACATCGCGTACGCTGTTTATAATCTTATTCTTAAACGTAGGTACCGTAAGGTAAGCTACGGTTGGCAGTAAAGGCAAGGCCAACAAAGCCAACCACACAATTTTTTTGCGCCGGTATTGCCATACAGTGGTAACGGCCAAAATGCCCAACCCTCCGTACAAAGCCACCAGCCCTGTTCGGGCACTCAGAATATGGATGATGATAAAATTAAGAATCCCTAACACACCGAAAACAATCCTATCGCGGGAAAAAATTACCGGTTGGGTTTCCTTCAAGGCAAAAAACAAACCGCTGATAATGCCGAAACTCATCAATACCCCAAAGTAAATGTGTGATATACCGTTGCCTACCGGCCACACGGGAACTGATTTCGATTCAATCATACTGGCATTAATAGCGGCAGCATTTTGCAGGTAGTTGATAGTACTGGCTATTGAGAAAAAAGTGATAATGGCATTAAACACAAAAAACACCCACCACACTTGCTTTTTAGTTAACGGTCGTGCTGATGCAAACCCCAGTGGTAGCAACAACAACGGAAGTTTGCGCGAACAAATCGACCACCATTTTACTTTGTCTTCGCTGTATAAGCCTCCTACTAAAAGCAAAACCCAAAGCAAAATAAACAGCAGAACGGGGGGAGATAACAGTTTCTTTAAGTTATCAATCAGCTTGCCGTCAAACAGCAGGGCTGTTGAACACAATACCGTGCCTATGCTCATAAAAGCAGGGGTAATCTCAAACAATGGGAAACCCAGGCATACTAGTATACACCCGATAAAAAAGTAGTAGTTTTTTAAAAATGCTAACGCCTGCACAATGGGTGCAAATATAGATTATTGGGCGTAGCTGAGGGTAAGTTTTACTTTGCCGGTAAGCGCTGTACCTAACTCATTGGCAGCGGCAGGGGAAATCATCATAATCAATGATGTATCGTCAGACTCCAATTTACCCACCACACGCACATACAACGAGCGGTTGTTGGCCGGATTGGTGACTAAAATAATGGTTCCCACGGGAGCCTTGGTGTGCAAAGCAATGTTCTTATCCGAGTCGGGGAAACTTTTATCAATCACCAGCACCATCCCTGTTTCCTGTACCTCGCCTGAGCTATTGCTTTCAGGGGTAGGTTCGGGTTCTTGCTTTTTATCAGTTTTGGGCGTTTCCTTTTTAGTTTCTTTTGGGGCAGGGTCGTTTTTCTTCGGCTTCTCTTGAGCTTTAGCTTTGCGGATAACCAATAACTGCCCGTTAGAGATAATACTATTGTCAAGTCCGTTCAGTTCCATCAGTTCTTGCACGGTAACCCCGTAGTAGGTGGCTATTTTGTACAAAGTTTCACCTGCTTTTACCTTATGCACCAAGTCTTCGGTGCCTTTGTAGTTTTTCCAGTCGTATTTGTCTGTTGTTTCAGGCTCAATTTTAGTTGGGGGAACAATTATCTCTTTTTCCTCTTCCTCAACAACTGGGACTTCCTTTTCAGCAGGTTTGGGTTCGGGTTTCTTTTCTTCTTTTGGCATGGGGCCGGGGCCATCTGCATCTACTGTATCCTCCCCATCGCCGGAAATCAAAGTGCCTTTATCGCTGATAGAAGATAGTTTTAGCCCTGCGGGAGCCTTAAAATTTTTCAGCGGGATATACAGCAATTTGCCTTGCTGCACTGCCGGCGGCATACCGGGATTAGCTTCTAAAATCTCTTGTATGCTTACTTTATACACCTTGCTCAGTGCGAACAGGGTTTGGCTTTTGGCAACCTCGTGGATAATAAAATAATTACCATTTTTTAGGGCCACCCCAACAGAGTCTTTCACAACGCTTTGGGTTGCAGCAGTAGCTTGCAGGCCTGCAAAAAAGATAGTTACATACAGTAATAGCGATTTCATAGTGAGTTTACAGTATGCAAACTTAACAGGTTGGGTACTCAAAATATTGCCTTTAAGCGTAATTTTGTATAACATATGCGTAGTATTTTCTGTTTCTTCACACTATTACTCCTTGCAATGCAGGCTATTGCGCAGGATAGTGCCGCTTTGCCTGTGAAAAAATTGAAAATTGTAAAGTTTTCTATACACGAGGAGATAGCACCCAAAGCTACGCGCAAAACCATGCGGGCCTTTGAAGAAGCCGAAAGGGTGAAGGCCGACCTGATTATCTTAGACTTAAATACCTACGGGGGATTGGTATCGGATGCCGACTCGATACGTACCCGAATACTCAACAGCAAGATACCAGTGTATGTGTTTATTGAAAACAATGCCGCTTCAGCAGGGGCTTTGATTTCCATCGCCTGCAATAAAATATTCATGCGCAAGGGTGCTACCATTGGCGCGGCTACTGTGGTGAATGAAAGCGGCGAGAAAGTACCCGATAAGTACCAAAGTTATATCCGCAGTAAAATGCGTGCAACGGCTGAAGCAAGAGGCCGTAACCCGGATATTGCGCAAGCAATGGTTGACGAGGATATTGTGGTGCCCGGTGTGAATGACTCCGGTAAGATTGTTACGCTGACTACTACCGAGGCGATAAAACACGGATTTTGCGACGGCGAGGCCGAGACGGTGGAAGAAATGCTGAAACAAGCAGGTGCAAAAGAATATGATATAATAGAAGTGCAGGACACTGCTATGGACGGCATCATGGGCTTTTTGATGCATCCCGGTACCAGCGGGGTATTAATACTACTGATATTTTTAGGCATTTATTATGAGTTGCAAAGCCCCGGTTTCGGTTTACCCACCGTGGTGGCTTTGGTGGCCGCCGCGTTGTACTTTGCTCCCCTATATCTGGAAGGTTTAGCCGCCAACTGGGAGATTTTGTTGTTTATAGTGGGGGTAATACTGGTGCTGGTTGAGTTGTTTGCCATACCGGGTTTTGGCATTGTGGGCATAACGGGCATAGTAGTGGTGTTTATATCGCTGGTGCTGGCGTTGGTGCGCAATGTATCGTTTGATTTTAGCTACAGTGCCCCCGGCGATTTGGGCATGGCTGCCATGCGGGTAGTAGTGTCACTGGGTGCGTTTATAGTGTTTTTGTTGTTTTTCGGGGCATCGTTTTTCCGCTCTAAACTTTTTAAACGGATGGTATTGACGGATGATTTGGCAGACTCTAAAGCCAATACGATTAACATCAACCCCGATAATCCGTTGATTGGTATGCAGGGCGAATGCTTTGACAACCTGCGTCCGCAAGGAAAGATAAAAATAGGTGAAAAGATTTTTGCGGCTACTTCGCTGGGCGAATATATTGAAAGGGGCAGCCTTGTGATTGTTTTAAAAGAACAAGGCGGTTTGCTGGTGGTAAGGAAAGTGGAGTAAGCACCCCTGAGCTTGCCGAAGGGCGACAGGCTAAGGATAAGTTATTAGTTTAAAACGAGTTCAGGATGTATAATTTTTCATATTTTAAGGAAAAGGAAAGACAGGTATTACTTGAGTTTATGGAGAACAACCCGTTTGCTTTTTTAACGGGAAGTTTTTTATCAGGGCAACAGGTGGCTACACAGGTGCCTATGTTGTTAGACGAACGTAACGGTGAGTTGTTTTTGCAGGGGCATATCATGCGCAATACCGACCACCACAAGGCATTGGTTGAAAACCCCAACCCACTGGCCGTATTTACAGGGCCTAATGCGTATGTAAGTGCTTCGTGGTATACCAACCAGCAAATAGGGTCAACGTGGAATTATATGAGTGTTCACGTAACGGGTGAGCTGACGTGGATGACTGCCGATGAATTAATAGCATTTATGAGGAAGTTTACCTTGAAGTTTGAAAATGGTAATACGGACTCTTTGACGATTTACGACAATCTGCCCGACTCGTTTTTAAGTAAAATGATGCCAGCTATTGCCGGCTTTGAGATAAAGGCAGAGAAGATGGACAACGTATTTAAACTGAGCCAGAACAGGGATGAAAAAAGCTACCTGAATATTATCTCAAAACTTGAGGAACAAGGCGGCAACGCTTCGCTAATAGCTGTAGAAATGAAGAAACGGCACACAGAGTTATTTCCGGAAGGAGTAGCGTGGGACGGTTCGAGGTTTGATTCGTAGAAATGTATTGAAGACCGTTTCCAGAATTAAAATAATACAACTCACGGCTCTATTAACCCGAAAACTATTCTTAGTTAGCCACAAAGACACGAAGTCGCTAATAGCAAATACTTTGCGTCTTAGTGCCTTTGCAGCATATGAATATAACTTATAGATTATTTCAGCTTTTCATATTCAGCCCAAACAAAGTCAAATAGTTGCTTAATGTATTCAGGGCTAAAATCAAATTTTACACCGGCAGCGGCATAAATTTCAGGGATGGTAGCAGTATTACCTAAGCTAAGAGCTGCTTTATACAACTGTAACCCGCGTTGTGGGTTTTCGGTATAGTTTTTCCAAACACCTATTGCTCCTAATTGGGCAAAACCGTACTCAATGTAATAAAAGGGTACTTCGTAAATATGCAGTTGCTTTTGCCAAGCAGTGTTGTAAGCATCCTCGTACCCGCTCCAATCCGTTAGCCCTGTCCCGAATTCAGCAAAAATCTGCTTCCATGCCTCGGTACGTTCAGCAGCGGTGTGGGTAGGGTTGGTATATAACCAATGCTGAAATTTATCTACCGTAGCAATCCAAGGCAGGGTTTTAATAACCCCTTCCAGTTGCTCAGCTTTGGCACGGCGCAATTCGGCAGGGTCTTTCATAAACTCGTCCCACACATCCATGCTTATCAACTCCATGCTCATGCTGGCAAGTTCAGCTACTTCGCTGGGACAGCTCTTAAAGGCATTCAGTTCAAGGTCTTTGGTTAAAACGCTGTGTATGGCATGGCCGCCTTCGTGCACCATCGTTTCTAAATCGCGCAACAACCCTGCTGAGTTCATAAAAATAAAGGGGTAGTTGCTCACCGCAAGGGGGTAGTTGTACCCACCGGGAGCTTTACCGATACGGCTGTCAAGGTCAAGATGACCCTTGGCGCGCATGGTACTGATTACCTCCCCAAAAAACGGGTCAAGGCGGTTAAACGCAGCAATGGTTTTTTCAGCCAACTCCTCGCCGTTATTAAACGGGTGAACGGGGGGCAAACCGTCAGCATCCACATCCCCGTCCCAAGGACGCAGACGTTCGTACCCTAATTTTGCTTTACGTTCTTCGCCCAATTTTTTTGCAATAGGCACTACTTGTGTAGCCACCGCTTCGTGGAATTTGAAACAATCCTCAACCGTGTAATCAAAACGGCAAAGGGCACGGTGCATATAATCACGGAAATTATCAAACCCTGTATTGGTGGCAAGTTTGTGGCGAAGGGCAATCAGTTTATCCAGCAAAGCATCCAGTGTTTCCTTGTCTTGCAGGCGACGAGCACTAATTTTTTCAAACGCTTCCTGGCGTATGTTACGGTCGGTTTTCTTTAGGTAGGCACCCGCTTGTTGCAGGGTTAGTTGCTTGCCTTCCAGTTCAACTGTCATAGCGCCGTTTATGGTGCCGTATTTTTGACTTTCGGTTTGCAACTCCACCTCAATCGGTATGTTTTCTTCCCTAAACAGTTCCAAAGCAGTAGCCGTATTGCGCAAATAAATGCTGTGGGCACTATCGGTAAGTTGCTTTGCAAACGGCGAGTGAGCCATAATTTCGTTCAATGTATTTTCAATGGGCGAAATTTGAGGTTGTATCTCACTCACAAAATACAAATAGGCGTCTTCAATTTCTTTGTTAGCCGTATCGCAAGTCATGCGGATATACCGCCATGCAAGATCCTCGCTCACAATGCTCTCAAGGTCGCTACGGTCTTTCAGCCATTGTTTAAACTCTTCGGGAGAGTTGATTTGTCGTTGAGTAAGTTGTGTAAAATAAGGCTCTAACGAAGCCCAATCGATTACTTTATAGTCAGAAGGGATAAAAGTCATACTGTTTTATTAAGAACAGCGAATTTGGTGATTTTGTTTAAGAGTTGGTGCGGTTGTGGATATTTACGATAGCCGGGCTTGCAACAATGGCACGACGGGTATGAAACCCGTCGTTGTTGCCGGTATCGTCCGGTTGGGTTTCAAACCCAACCGGACACACACATACAATAGAGCAGCATTTTATATGCTGCTTCAAATGTGAGCCACGAAGACACAAAGGCACGAATGAGATTGACTGTCCAACGTTGCGTCTTAGCGTCTTTGTGGCTAATTATATTCGGTACGACGGGTATAAAACCCGCCGCTATTGAGAATATAGCCTTCGAGGATTTAAAACCCTCGAAGGCGCAGCCGGTTAAAAGAACGGCATTTTATATGCTGCTTCAAATACAAGCCACGAAGGCACAAAGGCACAAATGGAGTTGATTATCCAACGTTGCGGCTTAGCGTCTTTGCGGCTAATTATATTCCGTACGACGGGTATAAAACCCGTCGCTATTGAGAGTATAGTCTTCGAGGGTTTTAAACCCTCGAAGGCGATACCTATGGAAGCAATTTTTCAAAATAAACTTCAGCGGTTTTACCATCAGACCTATATGAATGTCCGATATATCTTTCAATACCTCTTGCATTTTTTTCTTTTTTAAGAATTACTCTTTGAAAGTCTTTTTTAAAATCATCAGTAGAAAAAATAAATTTTATTTGCAGGCTATCGGGGCTTATTATTATAAAATCAATGTATCCATATGTTGTGCTACCACCTTTTACTTTTTCAGACAATTGCGTGTTGCTATGATCAACATGTAAAACTTTTTCTCTCTCATAGGTCTCGTTTGTCTCAAACCTATAACTATGTTTCCATTGACCCTCCATTACTTCATCTAACGATTTAGGTTTAAATTTCTCCTCAAACTCTTTTCTTAATTTATTTAACTCTGATGTAAGCGCAGTAATTGTGTCCTCTTTTTTTGAATTATCAATCTGCAAATCATAAGCTTCTCTTTCAGTAGCCTCAACTTCTGAAAGAGCTTTACCCAATTCTTCTTTCTGCGTTTTGTATCTATCCCATAAATTATAATATGTTTCACCACTCACATAATAGCTTTTCCCAATGGATAGCTTTCGTTTAGTTTTTGCCTTCTTAACTAACTCTCCATACCAAAACATTAGATAATCTAACCATGGCAATATTAGTAGGTAGATTAATGAGAGAGAAATAGGGTATAAAATGGTTTTATCCCAATATTGAAGTTGGATGGCAATGAATTGATATTTGCTAACCCCTTCAATTAATTCGCTACCTGAGAAAAACGCGAGCAAAACTCTCCAATTAACTAATAACCAGCTAATAAAAAATGCCCCATAGAATGGGCTTTTAACTCTTTCGGAAACTGGAGAAATTAAGTTTTTAAGAAATTCCATATACAACCGATTTTATCAAAACTACAAAATCCTAAAATCAAAATCACTTTGAATTTGTACATATATTTTTGTTAACTGTTCAATGATAAATGCGTACCGTCTTCTTTACATTCCGTTAAAAATACATATTTTTGATGCCGCGATAAACAACCTCCGAACTTGGAAGATAAAATCTTACTCACCCCGCAAAAGCTCAGCATTATCCTGCAAAGGCTTGCCTTCCAATTGTATGAAAACCACGGCGATTTAAGTAATACGGTAATTATCGGTTTACAGCCGCGCGGCGTACATTTTGGTAAAGTAGTGTGGGAAAAGGTGAAAGAAATTTCGGGCAACGATAAGATTCCGTTTGGCGAGTTGGACACTACATTTCACAGGGATGATTTCAGGCGCGGAGAGCCTTTGATACCCAGTACCAACCGTATTGATTTTTTGATTGAAGGTAAAAATGTAGTGCTGGTGGATGATGTGCTGTACACGGGCCGTAACGTACGTGCCGCCATGGATGCCTTAACAGCTTACGGACGACCCCACCGCGTGGAATTAATGACACTGATTGACCGCCGCTACAGCCGCGAGCTGCCTATAGAACCCGATTATGTGGGCAGCCAAGTGGATACGCGTGCCAATGATAAAGTGAAAGTATTTTTTGACCCTATAAACCAAAACAATCAGGTTTTGCTAATAACAGGCAATGAATAGCAGGCTTAGCTCTAATCACCTACTCGGAATTAAGAATATCAACGAAAATGATATACAGTTGATATTTGAAACCGCCGATACCTTTAAACAGGTAATCAACAGGCCCATTAAAAAAGTGCCCAGCCTGCGTGATATTACCATTGCCAATATATTTTTCGAAAACAGTACCCGCACCCGCATATCGTTTGAGTTAGCGCAAAAACGTTTAAGTGCTGATATCATCAACTTTTCATCCTCGCAATCGTCGGTATCAAAAGGCGAAACACTGATAGATACCGTAAACAACATATTGGCCATGAAAGTGGATATGGTGGTGATGCGTCACCCCAAACCCGGTGCCTGTGTATTTTTGAGCAAACACGTTGATGCCCAGATAATAAATGCCGGCGACGGTACCCACGAGCATCCTACACAAGCCTTACTGGATGCGTTTAGTATCCGCGAGCGGTTGGGCGATGTGGCAGGCAAAAAGGTGGTGATTGTGGGCGATATTTTGCACAGCCGCGTGGCTTTGAGCAATATTTTGTGCTTGCAAAAACTGGGGGCAGAGGTAATGGTTTGCGGCCCTACAACGTTACTGCCCAAATACATTGATACCCTTGGCGTGAAGGTAGAAACCAACCTACGCCGCGCACTGCAATGGTGCGATGTAGCTAATATGCTGCGCATACAATTAGAGCGTCAGGATATTAAATATTTCCCTACCCTGCGCGAGTACACGTTGCAATACGGACTTACACTGGATATACTAAACTCACTGGATAAAGAAATAACCATTATGCACCCCGGTCCCATAAACCGTGGGGTAGAGATAACCAGCGAAGTAGCCGACAGCCCCGACCACAGTATCATTCTTCAACAGGTTGAAAACGGGGTAGCCATCCGCATGGCGGTAATGTACCTACTGGCAGGACAGGCGGGGTAAAAATTCTATATAATTTTTAAGGCTTCTCAATAATTATCAGTAAGAAATTTCGCTCTTCGCACATAGTGACGGATTTATCGGGAAAATATTTCAAATAAACACGGTTTATAACCCATAATGCATTGCCCTTGTTGTCTGTTTTATCAGTAATGATGGACGTTTCACGTTATTAAAAAATAATATTGCCAAAACTTAGCTGTAAAATTATGGGTGTAATTTGCGCCTGTTTTTTTCATATCAAAGAATCTTTGATATACCCCCTCTGTCAATAGCCGGACGAGGGGGATTTTTATTCAAAAAACTAAACGGACTTTCTGCCGCAAAGGCGTTAAGGCACAAAGCACTCATAATTTGCGCCTTAGTGCCTTAGCAGCAAGATAAAAGCCCCAAGTGAACAGTACTTTTATGAAGCAGTATATCTAACAAGGGTACATGGCACAATTAAAAAATCGTCCCTGTTTCCGATAAAAAGGGCAAACTATTATCTTCGCCCCTATGAAGGAAATAGTGGTTAGCGGTATACGCAGCACAGGAAAACTGCACTTGGGCAACTATTTTGGTGCCATTGTCAATTTTTTAAAAATGCAGGAACAACACAATTGCTACTTTTTTATTGCTGATTGGCACTCGCTTACCACGCACCCAACTCCTGCCGATTTACGCAGCAGCGTTCGCAATGTGCTGGTTGAATACCTTGCTTGCGGTATCGACCCTAACGTGGCTACATTGTACATACAGAGCGATATTCCTGAAATAGCCGAATTGTACCTGTATCTGAATATGCTTGCCTATAAAGGCGAGTTGGAACGTGTAACTACCTTCAAAGACAAGGCTAAAACTCAACCCGATAACATTAACGCCGGTTTGCTAACCTACCCCGTACTGATGGCGGCGGATATTATCATTCACCGTGCAGCGTATGTGCCTGTAGGCAAAGACCAAGAGCAACATTTGGAAATGGCCCGCACCTTCGGGAACCGCTTTAACCATTTGTACGGCGAGGAGTTTTTCCCTGAACCGCAAGCATATAACTTTGGCAACGAGTTGGTGAAAGTACCCGGTTTGGACGGCAAGGGCAAAATGAGCAAAAGTAACGGAGACCATACTTCGATATTTTTGCAAGACACCCGCGACGATATTATCAAAAAGATGAAACGCTCGGTAACCGACAGCGGCCCTACTGAACCTAATCAAGCCAAGCCCGAACCGATACAAAACCTGTTTGATTTGATGAAGCTGGTTTCAAAACCTGAAACCTATGCACATTTTGATAATTTGTATAACACCTGTGCCATACGCTACGGTGATTTTAAAATGCAGATTGCCGAAGATATGGACGCCTTTGTAGCCCCAATTCGCGAGAAAATGGAGGCAATAAGCAACGACGATACCTACATAGCTAATGCATTGAAAACAGGCACTGAAAAAGCGCGTGAAAGTGCCCAAGCTACCATCAAAGAAGTACGCAGGCTCATTGGTTTCGGTAAGTTTTATTAAGCAAAGGGGTAATCCCGATGTATACTGATACCCCCTTGTGTTCCCCCTTACCAGTGGGAAGCCTAAGCACAATACCTTTACCGATAATAATACTTGTCATCCTGACCGCAGGGAATAACCTTATTTTAAATGTGTTAGCAAAATGGAATAAGGCGCTTCACTATCGCTCAGTATAACAGCTGCAAGTGCCTAAAATCCTGTATCCTGTGTAAAGGTGTATGGCAACAATAACAGCTATATCATTTATTTCCCCTAATAACCGATAACTGATAACAAATTAACGTATCGTACCATAAATGTGTTACAGTACTTAACCTGATATTGCTGCAACGTTCAGCACAAAAAAAAGGTCGTTATGAACAATGAAATTCTTAAACAATACACTGCAACAATTTATTGCTAATCCCAAACGACTATTGTTAGTAGATAGTATTGGTGCTGCCACAACTGCCGTTTTGTTGTTTCTGTTATTAAAAACAAATACCGAGCTGTTTGGCATACCACCAACCGTGTTAAACTACCTGTCAGCAATAGCCGTGATTTTTAGCCTATACTCGTTGATTGGTTCTTTTGCTACCCCCTCAAAATTCAAAACAGTGCTAAGAATTATAGCAACTGCAAACCTCTCGTATTGCATACTTACATGGGCATTACTTATTGCTAACCAAAATAGCATTACCCCGCTTACGGTTGCTTATTTTTTTGGCGAAACATTAATCATATTGACATTAGTGTATGCCGAGTTCACAGTAGCCAACGCACAACAAACAACAAAAAAATAATACTGCCCGCAAGTTTTCCGTAGTACCATCGTCAAAAAACTGTAAAAGAGGTTACAACCTTTTTTATACGTTTACGACTAACCATTAACTGTACTATATATGAGGATCGGGAAATTAGTAACTACCGCTGCTTTGGCACATTTATTAGTAATGAGTGCCTGCAAAAAAAACGAGGAAAACAGCACCTCTCCCACCACCAACAACCCCGGCACCTATACCGGCGATATATTGGTGCAAACACCCAACTTACCTGCTACGCCATTTAACTATGCCAATGTATCGCTACCCAATTACCTAAACACCCCGCCCATTGCCGGGCAGGACAATACCCCTGCATCAAACTTAATTACTGATGCCGGCGCTACGCTGGGGCGTGTGCTGTTTTATGATAAAAACTTATCCTACAACAACGCTGTAGCCTGTGCAAGTTGCCACCTGCAAAGTCATGGTTTTAGCGACCCAGCAACATTCAGCAAGGGATTTAAAAACGGAAATACCGCGCGTAACAGCATGGGAATCATCAACGCCCGCTATTACCCCAATGGAAATTTCTTTTGGGATGAACGCGCTGCAACTGCTGAGGCGCAAGTGCTAATGCCCATACAAGACCACATAGAAATGGGGATGAATTTGGATACTCTGGTAAACAAACTAAACCGTATTGCTTATTACCCTGCATTATTTCAAAATGCTTTTGGCGATAAAACCATAACCAGCGAAAAGGTATCAAAAGCATTAGCGCAATTTATACGCTCTATTGTATCGTTTAATTCAAAATACGATGTAGGCAGGGCCAATTTTCCTGCCAATCAAGCCCCCGCACAATTAGGCGATTTCCCTAACTTTACTACCCAAGAAAATCGCGGAAAAGCAATTTTCTTCGGTCCTTTGGGCGGCTGTGCCCCATGCCACGGTACCGAAACGTTTACCGCAGCCAGGGCTGAAAATAATGGGCTAGAAAGAAACTCCGTAGATAGCGGTGTAGGACGTATAACAGGTAATCAGGCTGAAATAGGCTTGTTTAAAGTGCCTTCACTTAAAAATATTGAACTTACAGCACCTTATATGCACGACGGACGTTTTGCCACACTTGAACAGGTGGTAGAACATTACAACAGCGGTGTTGCAGCCCATCCCAACCTATCACCCCCGCTCAGAGTGGGTGGTCCCAACGGAAATCCAAAAAGACTTAATCTTTCAACAGAAGATAAAGCCGCATTGGTAGCTTTCCTTAAAACACTTACTGATAACACAATAGCTGCCGAAGCCAAATACTCAAACCCATTCTAATTTTGCATTTTATTTCTGGAAAGGGGGCATTTTTGATGCCCCCGCTTTTTTTAGAAACTACCCGCAAGTTTTAAAAGCAACCATCGTCAAACATCTATAAACTATAAACCCTAACTATTACTATGAACAACCTGAGAAGATACCTGCTGTTGGTTTATGCCACCTGCCTTTTGGTTATAACAGCTTGCAAAGACGAAGAAAATACTACCACCCCTACCAACAACAACACCGGCACTGATGAACTGGCCATTTATAAAAAAATATACGGTGCCTCTGATATTTATAAAGATGGTAACTACGTGGTGATAAAAACCAATGGCCGCCCCGACCATAAAAGCCCCTATTACCAAGGCACACAATGGGAGGCTTCTCTTTACGAAGCCTACAACGGCAGCAATCCACAGTACAATACCAACCCCAACCGTATTGCCACTGTTAATTATACCTTCCGCATACCGCTAAACCCTACCAAGGCAACCACGGCGCAACAAACCCCAATGGGGCCTATGGGAGTATCGCTAAACGGTGTACCATTGTTTAACCAATATGCAGCAGGCCGCACCACGCTTACAGGTGAAATTAACAGCTTCGACCAATACGGAGGACATCCCGCTCAAGCCGGTGATTACCATTATCATTTAGAACCTACCTTTTTAACTACCAATAAGGGAAAAGATGTTTTGCTTGGCTTTTTGCTTGATGGTTACCCGGTATATGGTCCAATGGAAAATAATAAAACTATTACCAATGCTGATTTGGATGCCTACCACGGCCATAGCCATGCCACTGCTGATTATCCCAATGGTATCTACCATTACCACATTACCGCACAAGACCCATACATAAACGGCGACGGCTTTTATGGAGTACCCGGCACTGTTGCAAAATAAAAAAATAAGGCTCACTATCCTGCTCTGGTGCGCGGCTCTCATGCCGGCGTGTGTACGCACCGGGGCGGGTTTGCCGCAACTGCAACCCATGGCCGTGCAGCAAACCGATACTTGCCTAAAGCAACTGCAAGGGCTTTTACTGTATAATAATCAAGCCTACACCGGTACTGTGATACATACACAGGGTGTTGATACGCATTACCATTGTGCCTACAAAAACGGTAAACAAGAGGGAATAGAAATAGTGCGGTACCCAAATGGCATGATGGCTGAGAAAAGGTTGTATAAAAACGGACGAAAACAAGGGTTGCACCAAGGGTGGTACCCCGACGGAGTGCCTAAGTTTGCCTACCATTACAACAACGATATGTATGAAGGTAACGTGAAAGAATGGATGGAGAACGGGCAGCTGATTCGCGATTTTAATTACAAAAACGGACACGAAAACGGCAGGCAACGATTGTGGTATGCAGATGGTAAACTATTGGCCAACTACGATGTGAAAAACGGACGCAAATACGGACTTACCGGAGTAAAAAACTGTGTATCAGCTATTGAGGATAAACCACATGAATAAAACACAAGTAATAATTATCCAACTATTTGCAATGGCCGCCTTATGCCTGTTTTTTAATTCATGCAAAAAAAACACCACCCAACTACCCTACTACCATACTCCTGATTTTTCGCCGATATGGGCTGATGAGCAAGCAATAAACATTGATACTCTGCACACTGTTGCTCCCTTTAGTTTCACCAATCAAAACGGGCAAACCATTACCAACCAAACCCTTGCTGGTAAAGTTTATGCAGCCAATTTCTTTTTCACCACCTGCCCGTCAATATGTCCCAAAATGACAAGCAACCTGCAAGCTGCTGCGGATAGTTTTACTACCAACCCTGCTGTGGCAATTGTATCATTTACAGTTAACCCCGAAACGGATAATGTAGCCCAATTAAAACAATACGCTCAAACCAAACGCCTTAACAATAAACAGTGGCAATTATTAACCGGCAACAAGGCACAACTTTACCAACTGGCACGACAAAGTTATTTTGCTGAAGAAGAGCCGGGATTTAATAAAGACTCAACAGAGTTTTTACATACTGAACATTGTGTGTTGGTGGATAAAAAAGGTCATTTGCGTGGTGTATATAACGCTACCTTGAAGCTTGAAATTAATCGCCTTATAGAAGATATTAATAGTTTACTGAAAGAATAATAAGCCTTTGCTTGCCCATCCCATCACTGAAAGTCAACTAATAGCCGGCCTGCTTGCAGGCAACGGGCAAGCCATACAATTGCTTATTGATACTTACAAAAACAGGGTATTTAACACTATACTGGGCATGGTACAAAACACCGAAGATGCCGAAGAACTGGCTCAGGATGTTTTTATTAAAGCCCTGCAAAACGTTGAAAAATTTAAAGGACAATCGCAAATTAGCACTTGGCTGTACCGCATTGCCATCAATACATCGTTAGACCACATAAAAAAAAGAAGCCGAAAAAAGCGATTTGCCTTTATGATAAGCCTTAGCGATGGTACTGATGACAACCCTGCTCCCAACCCACCCGATTTTGTACACCCCGGTTTGCAGCTTGAAAATAAAGAATTAGCCCAAACCTTGTTTAAAGCAATTAATCAGCTGGCAGAAAAACAAAAAACAGCACTTGTGCTTAATAAAATTGAGGGACTTAGCTATGAGCAAACTGCCCAGGTAATGGAAACTACCGTAGCATCGGTAGAGTCGTTGCTATTTAGGGCGAAACAAAACCTAAAAAAGATAATGGGCAATTACCTTGATAATTAAGCAACACCGCAAGTTTTTTATCAAAATACCGTCAAAACTAAAAACAACATGAAACCCGAAACACAAGAAAAGATAGCACAGGCACTCAACAGCCTTGATACGGTGAAACAAGCCACTGTTTCGGACGGCTTCACCCAAAAAGTATTGCAGCGCCTTAATACGGCAACACCAAAACTGGTGCCCATGCGCACGGTTTGGGCAGTAGCTGCTTCTATTGCAATATTGTTAGCCGCCAATGTGTGGGTAGGTGTAAATTATAAAAAACAGGAACAAAAAACGGCCAACAAAGAAATACAACAGGTAATTGGCGAATACCACCTGCAAGATGACTTGTTTGGCTTTTAACTACTCCGGTAATGGAAAAAACAAAATTTTTAACCCTTATAATCATAGTGCTGCTTGTAGTAAATGCAGGCACACTGGCTTATTTGGTATATAGCAACGTAAAGCAAAACGAGCCAAAACCTAACCAAAAAGGGGGGCCTGCTGCCTTTATCATAAAAAAACTTAAACTTACCGAACAGCAACAAACTGTTTTTGAAGAATTAAGGTTTGAGCACCGTAGCGGCATGGTACGCAAGCAAGACTCTATACGCACCCTTCACCAGGAAATGTTTAATTATCTGAAATCAGACGTTCCGAATGTAGTTGCTGCCGATAGTGTTGCCACCGTAATCAGCCTGCGTAAAAAAGAGTTGGATATGTTTACCTTCCATCACTTCCGCCAGCTGCGTGAAATATGCAGCCCTGAACAAAAACAACTGTTTGATACGTTTATCAACGAGATACAACAAGCCATCACCTCACCCCCGCAGCGCGAAGGCGGAAGACCGCCAAGATAAAAGTCCCACCTATCAACAAGTGTAAACTCCTGCGCAGTATTTAAATATAACTTAACTTGCCACCGTATACTATGAATTACCATTTTATATCCATAGGTGGCGCTGTAATGCACAACCTCGCCCTTGATTTATTGGCACAAGGCCACAATGTAACCGGCAGCGACGATGAAATATTTGACCCTGCTCTTACCCGATTAAAAGAAAAAGGCTTATTGCCGGAAACCTTCGGTTGGTTTCCTGATAAAATCACCCCGCAGGTAGATGCTGTAATATTAGGCATGCACGCCCGTGCCGATAATCCTGAGTTGCTTAAAGCCAAAGAACAGGGGCTACCTATATACTCATTTCCTGAGTTCATATACGAACACAGTAAAAATAAAATCCGCGTGGTAATTGGCGGCAGCCACGGTAAAACCACCACCACCGCCATGGTAATGCACGTGCTGCATACCTTGGGCAAACAGTTTGATTACTTGGTAGGTTCAGCTATTGATGGGTTTGAGCGTATGGTGCACATAAGCGATGCCCCTGTTATAATATTAGAGGGCGATGAGTATCTTACCTCTCCTATAGACCCTCGCCCAAAATTTTTGGTGTATCATGCCAATATAGCCCAACTTACGGGAATAGCTTGGGATCACATCAACGTATTCCCCACATTCGAAGGTTACGTTCACCAGTTTGAGTTGTTTATCAATCAACTGCCTGATGGTGCCCCACTTGCCTACTATGCCGGCGATGAGCATTTACAAAAATTGGTAACACAGCACACAAACCGACTGCAACTGTTTCCCTACGAGGCCCTACCCCATTCCGTTGAAAATGGGCAAACTTATCTAACCACTCTAAATGGTAAATTGCCTTTACAAGTATTTGGCCTGCACAACCTGCAAAACATGGCAGGTGCCAAGCACCTTTGCAATCAATTAGGTATAAGCGACGACGATTTTTATACGGCCATCTCAACGTTTGGCGGCACCGCCCGCAGGCTCGAAAAAATTAAAGACACAGGCAGCTTAGTGGTTTTCAGAGATTTTGCACACTCACCCTCAAAAGTTAAAGCAACGGTTGATGCCGTAAAACAACAATATCCCCACCATAAAATAATAGCGTGCTTTGAGCTGCACACCTTTAGCAGTCTTAACAAAAGTTTTCTTTCGCAATACCATCAAACATTAACACAAGCCGATGATGCCCTTGTGTTTTTTAACGAACACGTGCTTGAATTGAAAAAAATGCCCCCGTTGGATATTGAAACCGTTGCCGAAGCTTTTGGCGGCAGTGTTAAAGTGTACACAGAAAGTAAAATGCTGCATCGTTATCTGCATTCAGCAATCAAAAACAATAGCGTATTACTTTTAATGAGTTCAGGCAATTTTGATAATCTTCCTTTAGATTTTTAAAAAAATACCCGTATGAATTACATCAAAAAAATTACAATAGCAACACTATTGCTTTCAGCCGCGTCAATTAAATCCTACGGACAAACGTCTGCCGATAGCATCTCAAACGGCCTAAAACAATACATGTTTGTAATGTACACTAAAGGCAATAACCGCAACCACGATTCTACTACTGCCCAGCGCATACAAACGCAGCACCTAAACCACTTAGACAGCCTGCACGCACTGGGCTTGCTAAACGTTGCGGGGCCTTTTATGGAAGACGGTGATTGGCGGGGATTATTGGTATTAGATGTACCCACCAAAGAAGAAGTTGAAGCCCTTGTGAAAAAAGATCCGGCAGTGATTGCAGGACGTTTGAACTACGTAATTTTACCTTGGATGACGCAGAAAGGCAACTGTTTCAGGTAGAAATACCTGATTCACAATGCAAACTTTAAAACTTTTTACCCTTCTTTACAAAGATTTTAGCCCTCCATCAAATATTTTTGAAGTATAAGAATGTTCTGTGAATGTGAAATTGCTTATTCTGGTTTTTAGGAAAATTAAAATATTTGAAACAATTATGCTTGCTATAGAAAACTACATTAAGGAATGCTCAAACACACAAGCTGCAATATTTGGCTATCTGCGTGAGATAATATTATCATTTTCGCCAAATGTTGAAGAAGACATGAGCAAAAACACCCCCTATTATCATCTTAATGGTGGGGGCTGCTATATCAACAACCACAACAAAGGCACTGCGCTTTCATTCTGCAATGCACATCAGCTTACCGACCCAGAGGGTGTTTTATTGCCTGCCGACGAGCAAAACGAAAAATATTTCTTCTTTAGCTCACTTAAAGATGTAAATGCTGATTTAATATTATCAATGCTTCACCAAGCAACCGGCACCACCGAAACCACCAACGCAACACTTGCCTACTGCTAAATTTTACACGTACACCCCTATACTTTTTTATCACACATCATCGTTATCGCTTAACAACGGTATTGGTTTGCTTTGCTTAGTAAACTTTTAAACCACTTTTACACAGATATAGCAACTAAATATTGGTTTTGCTATTTTTGATTGTTTGTTCTTTCACTTTCCAAAACATAACACAATGCATACCATTGAAGAGTACATCTTAGCCACTAATAATAAGAATGCAGGTATCGTTGGCTTTTTGCGCCAGCTTATATTTTCATGTTCAAAAAACATAACAGAAAAAATTGCCTATAACTTCCCGTTTTACTACCATCATGGCCGTTTGTGTTACGTATATGCCCATGAAAAAGGGGTGTCGTTGTGTTTTTGTAACGGCAATGAAATTAACGACCCTTTTAACCTATTAGACACAACCCCAAACAAGCAGGTAAAAAGTATCACCTTTAAAGACATCAAAGATGTTGATTATGATAAGGTAATCCCCTTATTGCGTCAATCAATTTTACTTAACGAGCAAAAGGCCGGTTTAGCGGAAACAGCTACAGTAGCGCACAGCATAGAAAATCAAGCTCCTGTGAAGCCCTAAAAGCCTCAAAAACTATCAGTTAAAATTTGGTTTTTACCATATTTTTTCTACCTTTGCCGCCCCCCAAAGGAGGATTAATAATTTGACAGAAGAAAACAAAACTCTTGACCCGCAGCCTAACGCAGAAGTAACTGCCAATGAGGTTGCCCAACCAAAAGAGGTAAAAACTGCCTCTGCACCTGCAGCTCCCGCTGACTTTGACTGGAGTATGGACGACCAAGGATTTGGCGGCTACTCTGATGTTGAAAGGAAAAAGCTAGAGAACCTTTATTCAGACACTTTGAGCCAACTTAACGAAGGCGAACTTGTGAAAGGCCAAGTTGTGGCTATTAACGACAAAGACATTGTTTTGAACATTGGTTTTAAATCAGACGGTTTGATTGCCCGTACTGAGTTCCGCGATTTGCCAGATATTAAAGTTGGCGATGAAGTGGAAGTATTGCTTGAAACAAAAGAAGACAAACTTGGCCAATTAGTTCTTTCTCGTAAGAAAGCTATTGGCGAAAGGGCTTGGGAAAACATCATCAAAGCCCACGAGAACGATGAAATCGTTACCGGCTACATCAAATCACGCACAAAAGGCGGTTTGGTGGTGGATGTTATGGGTATGGATGCATTCCTTCCCGGCTCTCAAATAGATATTAAACCCATCCGTGATTACGACGTTTACGTGGGTCAAACCATGCAGTTTAAAGTTGTGAAAATCAACCAACTGTTCAAAAACGTAGTAATTTCACACAAAGCGCTTATCGAAGACGATATCGAAGCTCAAAAATCAGACATACTTTCTAAACTTGAAAAAGGTCAGGTATTGGAAGGTGTTGTTAAAAACATGACCTCATTTGGTGTGTTTATTGATTTGGGTGGTGTTGACGGTTTGTTGCACATTACCGATATTTCATGGGGACGTATTAACCACCCTGAAGAGGTATTGCAACTTGACCAAAAAATTAACATCGTTGTTCTTGACTTTGACGACGACAAGAAACGTATTTCACTGGGCTTGAAACAACTTCAATCACATCCTTGGGATAACTTACCCGAAGAGATTAAAGTTGACGCTAAAGTAACCGGTAAAATAGTTACTGTTGCTGATTACGGTGCATTCCTTGAAATTGCCCCCGGCATCGAAGGTTTGATACACGTATCAGAAATGAGCTGGAGCCAACACTTGCGCAACCCACAAGACTTTATGAAAGTGGGCGACGAAGTACAAGCGGTTGTTTTAACCCTTGACAAAGACGAGCGCAAAATGTCATTAGGCATCAAACAACTTTCACCAGATCCTTGGGTTAATATCGAAGAGAAATACGCTGTGGGCAGCCGCCACACAGGTATCGTTCGTAACCTAACCAACTACGGTGTATTTATTGAGTTGGAAGAAGGTGTTGACGGTTTGTTGCACGTTTCTGACCTTTCATGGTCTAAGAAAATCAAGCACCCTGCTGAGTTTGTGAAGAAAGATCAAGAACTTGAAGTATTGGTGTTGGAAGTTGACAAAGAAAACCGCCGTTTGAGCCTTGGCCACAAACAGTTGGATGAAAACCCATGGGATACTTTTGAAACCTTATTCCCCGAAGGTTCAGTACACGAAGGTACTGTACTTAAAATCGGTGATAAGAGTGCAACCATTGCACTACCTTACGGTGTTGAAGGATACGCTCCGGTGAAACAACTGCAAAAAGCCGACAAAGGAAACGCTAAAGAAGACGAAGTACTTGAGTTTAAAGTAACTGAGTTTAGCAAAGAAAACCGTCGCATTACCGTATCTCACACTGCACTTTGGAAAGAAGAAGAGAAAGTGAAAAAGGCAGATGCTGAAGATAAGAAAGTGAAGGAAGAAAAAGCAGTTTCTAAAGTTGCTAAGAAAATCAACCAAAACACTGAAAAATCAACCCTTGGCGATATCGATGTACTAAGCGCGCTTAAAGCACAGCTTGAATCATCAGAAAAGAAAACAGCCGCTAAAAAAGCAGAAAAACTGCAAAAAGATGCTGAAGCCCGTGTTGAGAAAACAGAAGAACCAACTGCCGAAGAGCCTTCAACCGAAGCTGAAAACGGTAGCACCGAAGAATAATATTCTTCGAACTTTATAGTAAATCCCGCCCCATAAAGGCGGGATTTTTTTGTTTATAGCCTGTTTTACATCTTGATATTTCTAACTTCGCAACATGGCAAAAAAAGAGATGAATTACTGGCTGGTAAAATCAGAGCCGTTTAAGTATAGCTGGGAGCAATTTGAAAAAGATGGTGAAACCTTTTGGGACGGTGTGCGCAATTATGCGGCCCGGAACAATTTGCGCAGCATGAAAAAGGGTGATTTGGTGTTGTTTTACCACAGTAACGAGGGTTTGCATATTGTAGGGATTGCCAAAGTGGTGAAAGAGGCCTACCAAGACCCAACCACCGATGACGTGAACTGGGTAGCCGTGAACTTAGCCCCGCACAAAAAACTTAAAAAACCGGTTGACCTTGCTACTATAAAAGCTACTCCCGAACTGGAAACCATGCAATTAGTGCGCTTGGGCAGACTGTCTGTGAGTGCTGTAACCCCTGCTGAATTTGATAAAATAATAGCCCTAAGCGAACAATGATAAATTTGCCCCTTACCAAATGCAAACTGCGTCCGCTGCATCCTGATGATGCAGCAAGTATAGCCAAATACGGTAACAACACGCAAATTGCTGACAATATGCGCGACCGTTTCCCAAGTCCTTATCAAAAAGAACATGCTGATTTTTTTATCTCGTCGGTATTGTCGCCTGAAAATAAAGACATGGTAAATGCTATTGAGATAAACGGAGAAGCCGCCGGGGTAATATCGTTGCTGCTAAAAGACGACGTACACCGCCTGAGTGCAGAAATAGGCTATTGGCTGGGCGAAGAACATTGGGGCAAAGGCATAGCCACTGAAGCTGTAAAAGCAATTACTGATTATGCATTTGAAAACACTGATTTGGTGCGCATATACGGCATTGTGTTTCAAAACAATCGCGCATCTGCTACCGTGTTAGAAAACGCTGGCTACCGTTTTGAAGGTACACAGCGCAAAGCTATTTACAAAAACGGCGTAGTATTAGATGCGCTGGTGTATGCAATGGTAAAATAACCACATACTATCGGGCATGGGTTTTGCGTTGCAATTATACCCATGCAGCACTTCATCAACTTTTTAGTAAACACTCATCGCGCCAAAGTAGCCTTTTGGTTGGCGGCATCACTTGCTATCAGTTTCGGACTGATATTTACACGTGTAACCATTACAGGAACCGGACACTTCCGTTTTCTTGTATGGAATTTGTTTTTGGCCTTCATCCCCTACGTTATCAGTACTTTACTGGCTTACCGTACTTCTCGCCGTAAAAACCTGCTGATAATCACAGCCTCGGCATCCCTTTGGCTTTTGTTTTTTCCCAATGCTCCTTACATACTTACCGATTTATTTCACCTGAAACAACGCAGCGGCATACCCTACTGGTTTGATTTGCTGATGTTATTAAGTGCCGCTTGGACGGGCTTGATGTTGGGTTTTGTATCGCTGGCCGATATGCAAAGCGTTATCAGCAATACGTTTAACAAACTAACGGGATGGATATTTGTGGTGATAAGTATGTTGCTTACCGGTTTTGGTATTTACCTTGGCCGCTACGAGCGTTGGAACAGTTGGGACATTGTAACCAACCCTACCGGGTTAGCAAAAAATATACTTTCATACACCCTGCACCCAATGGATTATCCGCGTGTTTGGGCAATGACCGTTGCCTTTGCAGCGTTTTTGATCGTTGGTTACTTCACCATTCGTCAATTAGGCAAAATACCTCTCACCGCTACAAAAAACGATAACGCTTAAGCCACTAAATATTCCGATATTTACGGCTACTTGACAACATATACCGCATACTATTCTTCACCCATCGGTTTAATTGCTGTTACAGGCACCGAAACCCACATTACCCGCATCGATTTTTGCAAAGGGGATGAAAAAGCGTTGCCTGAAACGCCCGCCACTCCAGTAATGCAACAATGTATTACCGAGTTGGAAGAATACTTTGCCAACCGACTTACCACCTTCACCGTGCCTTTACAACCTGCCGGAACTGATTTCCAGAAAAAGGTATGGGAGGAGTTAATGAAAATACCTCACGGTAAAGTAATCAGCTATAACGAAATGGCTAAACGCTTGGGGGACGAAAAGGTAATACGGGCAGCCGCAAGTGCCAACGGTAAAAACCCGATTGGAATACTTATACCCTGCCACCGTGTGATTGGGGCTAATGGTGATTTAGTAGGCTACGCTGGGGGGTTGGATAAAAAACGACTGCTATTAGAACATGAAGGCGCAATAGCTAGACGTTTGTTTTGAGTTAACACAATATCTATATAGTTCGCCGTGAGGTTGCAAAATCCTGAGTAAAGCCGAAGGAGGTGTGATAGCTAAACAAGTTTATAATTTATGCGAATGCCACAAAGGCACTAAGACGCAAAGTACTTGTGATTATAATCTTCGTGCCTTTATGACTTTGTGGCAAAAGAAAAATTCCTTCTTCTGATGATACCCTTTTACTTCTTAACCCAAATCAATGAGTTTGGATAACGCGGGCAATAGCTTTGTACCCATTAATCAAATTCACATGAACGCATCCAAGAGAAACGCATTATACATAGGCATCTTATTCATCATTCCGTTTTTTGCATACAGCACCGCGGATGGTTTTATCAGCGCAGCATTAAACAGCACTGCTATAAACAGCAACTCTCTTACCATTGGGGCTGCTTTGGTGCTTGTAAATGCACTGTGCGTGGCATTAATTGGAATAGTAACCCATACAACCCTCTCGCACTTAAACCCTGCCGTAACCAAAGCATACCGCCTCACCCGCTTTCTAGAAGCATTGGGATTCATTATCATAGCCACTACAGTTTTATACTTTACATATTCAACACAACACGATGTAAACAGTACCAAAAACATCCTCTTTTGGGCATATCAAACCGCCATGTTGGTATTAAGCATCGGCAGTTTGCCCTTTTTTAGATTCATAATTCAACAACGATTAATACCCCGTTATATGGCAATTTGGGGCATTGGCGGTTATGTATTGCTGGCAACAGGTTCATTGTTAGAAATGGCTGGAATCCCCTTTGGCCTGTACCTTTCCATACCCGGCGGTTTATTTGAATTGGTGTTTGCCATTCGATTGATGGTAAAAGGATTTGATATTACCCCTCGATAGTTAGCGGGCTGCAAGCAACCGTTTGCGTATTCTGCTCAACGATTCAGGTTTCACACCTACATACGTGGCAATTTGGTATTGGGGAATGCGTTGTGCAATATCAGGCCTGCCTTCCAACAGTTTTAAATACCGTTGTTCAGGCGTATCAGTAATGTATGAAGCCATCCGTTGCTGGTGTTCTGCCACTACCCTTTCCATCACCTTGCGGGATATGGTCTCAAACTTTGGAAATTGGGCATACAAATCGTTCTCTCGTTCGGCATTGCCCACCACCAACGTTGTATCCTCGGCGCAGACAAAAAAATGGTCGGCAGGTAGTTGCTGCATAAAACTATTCAGCGAAATCACCCATTGTCCCTCAGTAAAAAAGTTATTGGTCTTTTCCTCCCCTCCTACCAAATAATATTGGCGCACACAACCCTCCCAAACAAAGTAGCACTCAGTACTAATTTGTCCCTCACTAAGCAGCACAGTGCCCTTCGTAAACGATTTCAGCACCATACTATCTTCAATAGCCTGTGCCTCAACATCGCTCAACGGATGTATCTGCCTAAAATATTCAATCAGTTTGTTGGGCATGGATGTAACAAAAATAACACAACCCGCGCGTATTACTGTAAAATGGGATTAAGTATAAAGCCATACTCTGTGTAAGAAAATCATCCCACTTACGCAAAATCCCCTTTACTTTGCATCCATATAGCTACCTAATTCCATGTCAGAAAAAATTATCTTTTCAATGGCGGGCGTAAGCAAAATTTACCCCCCGCAAAAGCAAGTACTTAAAAATATATACCTGTCGTTTTTCTACGGTGCAAAAATAGGCGTACTGGGTTTGAACGGTGCGGGTAAATCAAGCCTGCTGAAAATTATTGCAGGCATCGATAAAAACTACAACGGCGAGGTAGTTTTCAGCCCGGGTTATAAGGTGGGCTATTTGGAGCAAGAGCCTAAATTGGACGAAACCAAAACCGTTAAAGAGATTGTGCAAGAAGGCGTGCAACACATTGTGGATGTGCTGGCCGAATACGAAGCAGTAAATTTGAGACTATCAGAGCCGATTGACGAGGATGAAATGATGAAGTTGATTGAGAAGCAAGGCGAGCTGATGGAAAAGATTGATGCGTACAATGCTTGGGAATTGGATAACCGCCTTGAAATTGCAATGGATGCGTTGCGCTGCCCCGAAGGTGATACATTGATAAAACCATTATCAGGCGGTGAGCGTCGTCGTGTGGCATTGTGCCGTTTGTTATTGAGCGAACCGGATATTTTGTTGCTGGATGAGCCTACCAACCACTTGGATGCTGAAAGCGTACTGTGGCTGGAGCATTTCTTGCAAAGCTATAAAGGGACTGTAATTGCAGTAACCCACGATCGTTATTTCTTGGATAATGTGGCGGGTTGGATTTTGGAACTTGACCGCGGCGAGGGTATTCCTTGGAAGGGTAACTACAGCAGTTGGTTGGAGCAAAAATCACAACGGATGGCACAGGAAGAGAAAACCGAAAGCAAACGTCAGAAAACCCTTGAGCGTGAGTTGGAATGGGTGCGCATGGCTCCCAAAGCACGTCAGGCAAAGGGTAAAGCACGTTTGGCTGCATACGATAAGCTGTTGAGCGAAGAGAGCAAAGAAAAAGAAACCAAACTTGAGTTGTTTATTCCGCCGGGGCCTCGTTTGGGGGATGTGGTGATTGAAGCCCAAGGGGTGAGCAAAGCCTTTGGTGATAAGTTGCTGTTTGAAGATTTGAACTTTAACCTGCCCAAAGCGGGCATTGTAGGGGTTATTGGCCCTAACGGTGCGGGTAAAACCACGTTGTTTAAATTGATTTTGGGCTTAGAGCAACCCGATAAAGGCTCGTTTAAAGTGGGTGAGACGGTTAAAACTGCCTACGTTGACCAAAGCCACGACGGGTTGGAAGCGGATAAAACCGTGTTTGATGTAATTGCAGGCGGCACCGATACCATGATGCTGGGCGATAAGCAAATCAACTCACGTGCCTATATTTCTAAGTTTAACTTTAGCGGTAACGACCAAAGCAAAAAGGTAGGGGTACTATCGGGCGGTGAGCGTAACCGTGTGCATTTAGCTCTTACGCTGAAAGACGGCGGTAACGTACTGCTACTGGATGAACCTACCAACGATATTGACGTAAATACCTTGCGCGCGCTGGAAGAAGCCCTTGAAAACTTTGCAGGCTGTGCGGTGATTATTAGCCACGACCGTTGGTTCCTTGACCGTGTGGCAACGCACATCTTAGCTTTTGAAGGTAACTCACAAGTGTATTGGTTTGAAGGTAACTTTAGCGATTACGAAGAGAACCGTAAAAAACGCCTTGGTGATGCCCAACCTACAAGGGTTAGGTTTAAGAAACTAGGGGTTTAAATACTATAAAATCTTACTTCTAAATCCGAAAACTGCATTGTTGGTTTTCGGATTTTTTTATTTAACGGGATTGAAAGTGATTGTTAACAAACAGACTTTCTATTTGCCACAAAAGCGCAAAGTCGCTAATCACTATACTTTGTGGCTTAAAATGTTAATCATATAACCCTATGTAACGTAGTTAATTTAGGGTTACCTCAAAAACACTGGCTTCAACCTGCCGAAACGCTATTGACCTGTTTCAGATTTTTATTTAGTGGGATTGAAGGTGATTCCCTCCAAACAGGCTTTTTATTTGCTGCAAAGGCGCGAAGTCGCTAATTATGAAACTTTGTGTCTTACTGTCTTCGTGGCTCAAAATGTTAATTATACAACCATTTTGTAAAGTCATCAATTTTTGGATTACCTCAAAAAAAAACAGGTAGGCTTCAACCTGCCGAATAATAGCCCTAACAACCATTTATACCCCTAAAAACTGTAAATCGGAGCCTTTCGGATATCCACACAGTTATGCACCCATCTTTTTGGTTTACAATAATTTGATATTTGAAAAGTGCCGTTTTCTGCTATCTTTGAGTATATGTGGAGAAAACTTGACGGCACGAAGCTCGGCGAGGACATCTTGACCGAAGTGGAGACAACAATTTTAAACGAGCGGGCCATGGGCAACCGATTAAAGGTGTGCATTGGTACCGACTCACAAGTGTATGGGGAAACGATTGAATACGCCACCGTAATTGTTTTTGTACGTGAAAAGCGCGGCGGCTTTATGTTTATCAAAACCGATAAGCAAAAAGCAGGCATTACCGTAAAAGAACGTATGCTGAACGAGGTGGCAAAATCAATTGATGCGGCCTACCAATTGTGCAACCTGTTGGATAAATACAACGTAGAGCTTGAGGTGCATGCGGATATTAATACCAGCCCGCAGTTCAAATCAAACAGCGCACTTAGCGAAGCTATGGGGTACATTTTAAGCATGGGCTTTATTTTTAAAGCCAAACCCAATGCGTTTGCAAGTTCGTATTGCGCCAATAAGGTGGTGAATTAGGTCTTTATTTCCCGCAAGGCTTAATTCGCAGTAAGCCACCCCTATCGCCTGAGCACCCCTTCGCTCGGGTAAAGAAATTATTGTCTGTTAAATAAGCGTTGCCAAAAACTTTTCTTCACTGGTTTTTCTGCCGTAAAACTCCAATCAAACCCTGCAACAGCAGCCATTTTGTTAGCCATAGTTTGTCCTTCTATGCCGGTAAACAACTCTATCATGGGTTGCTCGGCAACGGCGCAATACGGCCAGTAATGCTCAATCACATCATCACAACGGCGGGTAGTAAACTCCTTTTGTAAGAAGTATGAAAACGCCAGTTGCTCCATCACGTGTTTTTGGTAGGCAGCCAGCATGGCATCAGTAAGATGCAGCACCTTTTCCATCACAGGTCGGGCATTTGTATGCAAGCCAATCACCCCAGCATTCAACATAAAGTATTCAGCAGGGATATTCACTTTTTCACCGTTTGTAAGGGTAAACGTATTGGCCTTTACAAAACGGTGTATTTTTTTAATAATCGGGTTGGCGTTGCTTTTCAGTTGGGCTTCGGGCAAGTGCATCAGCGCATTGCTATCGTCAATTTGGGTAAACAGTTCCGCAGGCGATTGCTTAAACCACGTATCGCTATCCAAGTAAATAAACTTGCCGCTGTATTTTGAAGCAAAATCAAGCAGCATCATTATTTTCACCCGATGCACAAAATTGTGCTCGCCTTTCCATTGCTGCACCGTTTCGGGCGGCAGTGGTTCACACACCACAAACTCTTTTATATCCTCAAAAAAAGCAGGGTTATCCGTGTACAAAACTATTTTATACCCTTCTTGTCCTTGTATATACCTAAGCAGGGAGAGTACGCAAAACTTCGCTTCGCGCAATATGCGTTCTTTGCCGTAGCACTGTATCACAAAATAATTCATCTATTCGGGCAGGCTATAACGTTCAATAATCCAATCGGGTAAAGCAGCAGCGCGACCCGTAGCCATGTCTATCATGGTGTAATCAAAATGCCCGGTACAGCACAACTTCATTCCCTCTTTCTTCAATATCTCAAAATCAACCTTGGCAGTATGCTTTTCAAAATGGACAAGCTGGGTGCGTACCACAAAATAATCACCCAATTTTAAAGGGCGTTTAAACTCCATGTGTGTAGACACAATCACCCATCCAAAACCGTTTTGCAGAAACTCTTCCATCGGCATACCGTAGCAACGTCCCATTTGATCGTAACGGGCAGCCAATACATAATCAATATAGCTACTGCTGTGCACGTGGCGGAACATATCAATGTCGTCCGGCCGCACCTGCATTTCGCTCTCGTATTTATTCTTATTTAACTTCAAAGTATGGTTTATTGAATTTAAACTTAGCGACTTGCGCATTCAAATCATAAATCAACAAGTCAACAAATCAAAATTTACTTATAAAACTCCATGTATTCCGCGGCCAATTCAACATACACGGCGGCATTGCGCTTCACCTTTTCCACCTGTTCGGGGGTAAGGGTTTTCACAATTTTGGCAGGAGTGCCCACCACCATGCTAAAAGCAGGGATTTCCATGCCAGCGGGTACTAATGCATTTGCCCCTATAATACTAAAATCGCCCACTTTGGCACCGTTCATCACGGTACTGTGCATACCTACCAACACATTATCACCAATGGTAGCACCGTGCACCAGCGCAAGGTGGCCTATAATGCAATCGTTGCCAATGGTAGCCGGCTCGTTGGGGTCAACGTGTATCACGGCATTGTCTTGTATGTTGGTACGGTGTCCGATGGTAATAGAGTCGCTGTCGGCTCTCAACACCGCGCCAAACCATACGGAACATTCATCGCCCAGCGATACATTACCAATAACAGTAGCATTGGGAGCAATAAAAACATTTTTGCCTTTTTGGATAGGCTTAGACAGGATTTGCTGTATATCCATAGGGCAAAGATAGGCAAGGGGCAAACTTTAGCTATAAAAGGATTGTATATTTGAAGTACAATGAGTAGCAACGAACTTAAACTCGAAATTCAAAAAGTATTGGATAATATCCCTGATACCGTATTAGAAGAAATATTGGTTGTGCTAAGGGATATTGAAGCAAAATCACGAAAAACAGGTAATGACAACCCTTTGATTACCCGTATATTAGAAGAAGACAGAGAACTTTTACAAAAACTTGCCCAATGATAACTTTTGAGGAAGTATTGATTATCCATACAAGGGTTATAAAAGAGTTTGGTGGAGCGGACGGGATTAGAGATAGAGGCTTAGTAGATGCTGCCATTTCGAGGCCGTTTCAAACATTTGACGGTCAAGAATTGTACCCTTCTGCTATTGAAAAAGCTGCTGCCGTTATTGAAAGTGTTTTAAATAATCACCCGTTTGTAGATGGTAATAAAAGAACCGGGTATGTATTGCTGCGATTGATACTATTGAATAACAACCTTGATATAACCGCAACCCAAGCTGAGAAGTATGACTTTGTGATAAGAATAGCGAACGGCACGGATAAGCTTGAGCAAATCAAATCATGGTTAGAGAAAAACGTCACTGCAAATAGTTAATAATTTTCAACAGCGACGGGCTTTACGCCCTTCGGCACGATAGGTTTAAACCTATCTCTTTTATAATTACCCCATCGGTGAGGACTTAAGTCCT
>OFDN01000221.1_pt1 | contig 54005 bp, 47 predicted proteins | sample 1520971 | NCBI WGS metagenome assembly OFDN01 (sample SAMEA94257418, study PRJEB24077) | hot springs metagenome | biome: Aquatic biome; feature: Geographical feature; material: Water | place: India | collected 2012-06-12 | depth 5 m | reverse complement strand
AGGCGAGGGCGCCGGCCGGACAGGTGACAGCCGAGGCGGCTGTCCCACTATGGGGCGGTGTCCAGATGCGCCCTGGACGGCGTTGGATGCGTGCCCCTGAGCGGCCTCCCGCGAAAATGTGCTTCAAGGCGGTCCCGACGTCGTGTTTGCTCGCCACATGAAATCCCCGCTCGCTGTGTCGTTGGCTGCCGCCGGCCTTGGCTTCACCCTGCCGCTGATGGCGGAAGCAAACTACCTCTACGTGGGCACCTACACCGGCGGGAAGAGCGAGGGCATTTATGCCTACCGGTTCGACGCAGATACGGGCGAGGTCCGGGAACTTGGCTTGGCGGCCAAGGCGGTGAACCCGACGTTCCTGGCGGTGCATCCCGGCGGGAAGCTGGTCTATGCCGCCAATGAAGTGGGGGAATGGAATGGCAAACCGGGTGGCTACGTGACGGCCTACCGGGTGGAGCCGGCGACCGGGAAACTCATCGAGCTGAACCGTCAGTCCGCGGTGGGCGGAGGTCCCTGCCACCTGAACGTGGACGGCACGGGCAAGAACGTGCTGGTGGCCAACTACGGCGGCGGTTCGGTGGCGGTGCTGCCGATCGCGGACGACGGCTCGCTGAAGCCGCACAGCGCCTTTGTCCAGCATGTCGGTTCCAGCGTGAACCCGGCGCGGCAGAAGGAACCGCATGCGCATTCCGTCAATCTGTCGTTGGACAACCGGTTCGCCTTCGTGGCGGACCTGGGCACGGACAAGATCCATGCCTACGCGTTTGATGCCGCCGCCGGATCTCTGACCGCCCAGCCGGAGCTGGATGTGGTCTTGCCGCCGGGCTCGGGGCCGCGGCATTTCGCCTTTGGCCCCAAGGGTGCCCGGGCCTACGTGATCAACGAGTTGCTGCAGACGCTGGTCAGCCTGCGCTATGCGCCCAAGACCGGAAAACTCACGGTGCTGGATTCGGTCTCGACCCTGCCCGACGCGAAGCCGGTGGAAGGCAATTCAACGGCGGAGGTGCGGGTGCATCCGAACGGGAAGTTCGTGTATGGCAGCAACCGGGGGCATGATTCGATTGCCGTGTTCGCGGTGGGACAGGGCGGAAAACTGACCCCGGTCCAGACCATGCCCGTGGGTGGCCGCACGCCGCGGAACTTCAATTTCGACCCTTCCGGCAAGTTTCTGTTCGCCGGCCACCAGGGCTCGGATTCGTTCGCGGTATTCGCGGTGGACGGCAAAAGCGGACGGCTGACCGCGACCGGGAAGGTCCATCAGGTCGGTGCCCCGGTCTGCTTCCGGTTTGCTCCGGCTCCTTGAAGCGAGGCCGGTGGGGATTCTTCCCCGAAAAAGCGGCAGCTCGAACTGGTGCCGGACCGGACTCCTCGCCCGGCGATGGCTCCGGCGGGCCGGTTTTCCGCGGTAGCGGCGGGATTCCCCGCGGTTCTTCAGGCTGCGCCCTTGGCAATTTCCGGCCCGTGTCTAGCTTCCGCTCCAGATTCTCATGAGCCAATCTCGTCACTGGTTGTTCCTTGCCGTCTGGACGCTCTTCGCCTGGACCGGACGATTGCCTGCCCAGGTCCTGTTCCCCGAAGGATCGGACTGGCGCTACCTGAAGGGCACGGCGCCGGGGTCGCAGCCGGACACCACGGCGTGGCGTGGGCCGAGCTTTGACGACAGTTCGTGGGCGGTCGGAAAGGCGGCCTTCTACTACGGTGATCCGTTCACGGGGACGGAACTGGCCGACATGCGGAACAACTACAGCACGGTATTCCTGCGCCGGCAGTTCACCGTGGACAATCCCGGCGACATCAAGACGCTGATCCTGCGGGCGGCCTGCGACGATGGCTTCATCTGCTGGATCAACGGACGGGAAGTGATGCGGTTCAACGTCCCCGCGACCGAGGTTCCGTTCAACGGCTTTGCCAACGGGCCCGTCAACCCGGACCCGGCGGTCTTCAACGACTACCCGATCGGCAATCCGCAGACGCTGCTGAACAAGGGCGTCAACCACATCGCCATCCAGTTGGTCAACGCCAACCTCGAAAGCAGCGACATCGTCTGGGACGCGTCGCTGGTCTATGAGGGGGACTTCGACGCGCCGGTGATCAGCAGCCTGACGCCCGCAAGCGGAGCAGCGGTGCGGGACCTGTTCTCGATCGAGGTGAATTTCAGCGAACCGGTGCGCGGCGTCGAGGCGGCGGACCTGCTGATCAACGGCCGGGCGGCGACCAACGTGGTGGAAATCACCCCGGGACAGTTCGTGTTCAGCTTCCCGAAGGCGGCCACGGGCAACGTCAGCGTGGCCTTCCGGGCGAACCACGGCATCACGGACCTCGCGGGCACGCCGCACCCGTTCGCGGGCGCCTCATGGAGTTACATCGTGGACCCGACCGTCGTGGCTCCAGGACTGATCATCAGTGAATTCATGGCCGACAATGGCGGGGTCATCCGGGACGAAGACGGCGACGAATCCGACTGGATCGAACTCTTCAACAGTTCCGGGCAGAGCGTTTCGCTCTTTGGCTGGTCCCTAACGGATGACCCGGCCAACCTCACCAAGTGGCGGTTTCCGAACCTCACGCTGGGGGCCGGCAACCGCCTGGTGGTGTTCGCCTCGGAAAAGAACCGGACGGCCACGACCGGGCGCCTGCACACGAACTTCCGGTTGAGCAACGGCGGCGAGTTCCTGGCCTTGGTGAACCCTTCCGGAGAGGTCGAGTCCGGCTTCGCGCCGGTCTATCCGCCCCAGCGCAGGAACGTGAGTTATGGCCGCGCCAACGGAGCGCCCAACGTCGTGGGGTTCTTCTCCGCGGCCACGCCCGGCACGGCGAATTCATCGAGCGGCGCCGGGTTTGCGCCCGAAATCGAGTTTTCAAGGAAGGGGGGCACCTATCAGACGGATTTTGCGCTGACCCTTGCGCTCAAGACGACCCAGCCGAATGCGGTGATCCGGTTTACGCTGGACGGTTCGTTGCCGACGGAAGCCTCGCCGCAGTATTCTTCGGCGATCGCCATCAGTTCGTCCGTCATCGTGCGGGCCCGGTCCTTCGCTCCCGGACTCCTTCCCGGGGACCCGCGGACGGAGATGTATCTGAAGCTGGAAGGCTCCACGCCGACCTTTGCGTCAGACCTGCCGGTGATGGTGCTGCACAATCTCGGCCGATCCCGGCCGCCGGCGGACGGCCAACAGCCGGCCTACCTGCAGGTTTATGAGCCGGTCAACGGTGTCACCACCCTGACCAATCCGCCGACGCTGCGCACCAAAGTGGGCATCGGCGCGCGCGGTTCGAGCACGCTCGGTTACCCCAAGGTCAGCCTGAACCTGGAGTTGCGGGACGAGTTTGAAGATGATGACGACCGGGAATTGCTTGGCCTGCCTTCCGACTCGGATTGGGTGCTCTATGCCCCCAACAATTTCGAGCCGATCCTCATCCACAACCCGTATGCGCATCAGCTCTACCGCGATTTGGGCCGGTATTCGTCCCGGACCCGGTTTGTTGAGCTCTTCCTGATCACCGACCGCGCCAACGGCACCGTGCGCTATCCGGGAACCTATGCGGGCATCTATGTGCTGGAGGAGCGGGTCCGGCGGAGCCGCGACCGCGTGGCGGTGGACAAACTGGAGCCGGAGCACACCAGACCGCCTCAGGTCACCGGCGGTTACCTGCTGAAAGTGGACCGCACCGGTCCGGGTGAGGGCGGCTTCTGGTCGGCCAACCAGGGCATGGTTTATGTGGAGCCTTCGGAGGCGGAAATCCTGCTGCCCGAACGCGCGGCCCAGCGGCAATACCTGCAAAGCCACTTCGACTCGTTTGGCGCCGCCCTTTACGGCGCCAACTGGCGCAATCCCGTCACCGGTTATCGTGCCTTCATCGATGTGGACGCGTGGATTGACTACCATTTGGTGAACGTCCTGACCTTCAACGTCGATGCGCTCCGGCTGAGTGCCTACCTCTACAAGCCAAGGAACGGCAAGATCACCTTCGGCCCGCAGTGGGACTTTGACCGGGCGCTCTACTCCACCGACGGGCGCGATGCCAACCCGCGGGTCTGGAGCGCCGCCAACGGTTCCGGCACGGACTTCTTCAACGAGACCACCCAGGCGTGGTGGGGCCGGCTGTTTCAGGACGTCGATTTCTTCCAGCAGTGGATCGACCGTTTCCAGAACCTGCGAGCGGGGCACTTCTCGACGACGAATCTTCATCGGCTGGTGGACCAGCTCACCGGCGAGGTTCGGAGAGCACAGCCCCGCGAGCAGTCCAAGTGGGGAGGTTCGGCCCCGCCGCGCAATGGCTTCCAGGGCGAAATCAACGCGCTCAAGCTGTGGCTGTCCAACCGGGTGACCTTCATGGACAGCCAGTTTGTTGCGCGCCCCACGAACAGCGTTCCCGGCGGCCGGTTTGAGGGCAGCATTGCCGTGCGGCTGACGGGGCCGGCGAACGGAACAATCTACTACACCCTGGACGGCATTGATCCGCGGGCACCGGGCGGCGCGGTGCGCGGAGCGGCGAGAGTGGCCGGGGCCGACCCGATCGTGATTTCGGGGAATGCGCGGCTGATGGCGCGGGTCAACAACAACGCGCACACCGCGCGCACCGGGGCGGGCGATCCGCCGTTAGTTTCCAAATGGTCGGGGCTCACCACGGCAACCTACTACAACGTGGTTCCGCCGCTGTTGTTCACGGAGATCATGTTTCACCCGGCGGAGGCCCCGGCCGGTTCGACGAACACGGATTCGGATTTCGAGTTTGTCGAGCTCAAGAATGCCGGCCCGGACAATCTCAACCTGAATGGTTTCGTGATCTCGGGCGGCATTGACTACGCCTTTACCGCGACCAGCTCGGTGACGACGCTCGCGCCCGGTGCGCGGGTGCTGGTGGTGAAGAACCGGTCCGCGTTCCTGCGCCGGTATCCGGATGCGACCAACGTGGCCGGAGAATTCGCCGGTGCTTTGGCCAACGAGGGAAATCGGCTGGTGCTCACCGGACCTTTGGGTGAGCCCATGTGCGATTTTGCCTACGGGGACAAGTGGGCTCCTCTCGCCGATGGCGTCGGCTTTTCCCTGGTGCTTCGGGACGAGTCCGTTTCGCAAAATGCTCTCAACAGTTCCGCCGCATGGCGGCAGAGCGCCCGGCCGGGCGGTTCCCCGGGTCTGCCGGATCCGGTTCCCTCGTCGGTGGCCCCGGTCTTCGTGAACGAGGCGTTGACGCACACCGATCCGCCGCTGCTGGATTCGATTGAACTGTTCAATCCTGGCCCTGAGCCGGTGTTGATTGGCGGGTGGTGGCTATCCGACGACTTCCGGGAACCGAGAAAGTATCGGATTCCCCCCGGAACGTCCGTTCCCGGCGAAGGCTACTGGGTGGTGGATGAATCCCAGTTCCGGGGTGGGGAAGCTGGCTTCTCGTTCAGCGCTCTGGGCGACGGGGTTCACCTGTTCAGCGCCGATGCCGCCGGCGAGCTGACGGGCTGGCACCACGGATTCGAATTTGGTGCGTCGTTCAATGGTGTGAGCTTCGGTCGCAAGATCACCTCGGACGGCGAGGAACACTTTGTGCCCCAACTCCGCCGCACGCTCGGGACGGCCAATGCAGAACCGGCGGTGGGGCCGCTGGCGATCACCGAAATTCACTTCGAGCCGGCGCCAATCGGCGCCATCAACAACACGGCGGATGAGTTCGTTGAAATCCGCAATACCACGCTCGCCCCGCTGCCGCTCTTCGACCCGGCCCACGCCACCAACCGCTGGCGGATTCGCGGCGGAGTGGAATTCACATTTCCGGCCGGAGCCACGCTGCCGCCCGGAGGCTTTGCGCTGGTCGTCGGATTCGACCCCTCGTGGCCCACGAATCCTGAAGCCGCATTCAGGACCGCGTTTGGTGTGCCCGCGGAGGTTCCGGTCTTCGGACCTTGGAGCGGCACGCTCAACAATGCGGGCGAGCAGATTGAGTTGATGCACCCGGACGAACCGGTCGATGCGCCGCCGTCCCTGGCGGGTCAAGTGCCCTATGTTTCAATGGAATCCGTCTCCTATCTCCCTGCGAACCCTTGGCCTGCGGGCGCTGCGGGCAGCGGGCAATCCCTTCAGAGGCGGCGGAGTATTCGGTTTGGCGACGATCCGGCAAACTGGCTCGTGGCCAATCCGACGCCCGGGCGCCCTTCCGGCCCGGACGACACGCTCGAAGTCGCAGCGGACCAAGATGCAGATGGCCTTCCCGATGACTGGGAAATCCGGTTCGGGCTCGATCCGGCGTCCGCCACCGGGCCCGATGGACCCGCCGGCGACCCAGACGGGGATGGCCAGTCCAATCGCGACGAGTTCATCGCCGGAACGAATCCGAAACTGGCCGCCGATCGATTCGTCGCCGAGCCCAAGATAGCCGCTTCCGCGGTGGAGATTGGCTTCATGGCGCGGCCGGGCCGAATCTACACAGTCTGGGCACGGGACGGATTGGAAAACGCTTGGCGAGAAGTGTCCCGAACCTCCGGCGTGGAGTCGGAGCGCCGGATTACAGTGAACGATCCGGCTGAGGTGGGGGCCCGTTTCTATCGTGTGACCGTGGCGATCGAATGAACCGAACTTGCGAGCGCCTGCTCCGCGCTGGATTCGAATGCCCGCGAAGCGGCGCCGGGGCAGAATCGGACTTTCCACTGCATCGTCGGGTCGGAAGGATGCCAAAAATTCCAAAAAACGTTATTGCACCGACCTTTGCAGTTGATACTTTCTGCGCTCCCGTTGCCGACAAAAAACGGAAATCCGATAATTTTGGCTCCATGCCGACCATCAATCAGTTGATCCGCAAGAAGCGGTCGAAGGTTAACTACAAGAGCAAAGCGCCGGCTTTGGAAGCGGCCCCTTTTCGCCGTGGGGTCTGCCTGCAGGTGATGACCCGCACGCCGAAGAAGCCGAACTCCGCGATGCGGAAGGTGGCCAAAGTTCGCCTTACGAACGGCTTCGAGGTGATTGCCTATATCCCTGATGAGGGGCACAATCTCCAAGAGCACTCTATCGTTCTTGTTCGTGGTGGTCGTGTGAAGGATTTGCCGGGCGTTCGATATCACATTGTCCGGGGCACGCTGGACTGCGCCGGTGTGGAAAAGCGTCGCGTCAGTCGCTCGAAATACGGAGTCAAGCGTCCCAAGGCTGCAAAGCCGGCGGGCAAGTGATTCGGATTAGATTTTAACCAACTTTACCGCTCTTTGTATGGCTCGTCGTCGCCAAGCTGAAAAACGTTCAACCCAGCCTGATCCCCGTTTCAACAGCCCTTTGGTTGGGCGTTTGATCAACACGGTCATGCGCAGTGGGAAAAAGACCGTTGCGCAAAAAATCGTCTACGGGGCGATGGATGTTCTGGCGGAGAAGAATCCGGGGGTTAACACCTTGGACATACTTCAGCGCTCCGTCGATAATGCCAAGCCGCGGATCGAGACCAAGGCGCGTCGCGTCGGTGGTGCTACCTATCAGGTTCCGATGGAGATTCCTGCCGACCGTCAGACCGCTCTAGCGATGCGCTGGCTGACCACTTTTGCTGACGCTCGGAAGGGTGTTCCAATGAGGGAGGCGTTGGCGGCTGAATTGATGGATGCCTTCATGGGGCAGGGTAGTGCCATTCGGAAACGTGATGACGTTCACAAGATGGCTCAGGCGAACAAGGCTTTTGCCCATTTCCGCTGGTAGATAGGACATTCTGATCAACACCTCGCCCCGAGGGCTTCCCGGGGCGTTTTTATTCCCCGTAACTGACCAAATTTCCGTTTGAAATGAGTGACGTAGCCGCCATCAACGCCGCGTTGAATTCGCCGCAACGCCAGTTTCCGCTGGAGCGGACGCGCAACATCGGCATCGCCGCGCACATTGACGCTGGCAAGACGACTACTACGGAACGAATTCTGTTTTATACCGGCCTGATCCACAAGATCGGCGACGTGGATGATGGTAATACCGTCACCGACTGGATGGAGCAGGAAAAGGAGCGTGGCATAACCATTACCTCCGCCGCGGTGACCTGCTTCTGGACTCAGAAGAAGGAGGAGGGTGTGTTCAAGTCCCGGGAGGGGATTGGTCATCGGGTTAACATTATTGATACGCCTGGCCATGTTGACTTCACCGCCGAAGTCGAACGTTCGATGCGCGTCTTGGACGGAGCCGTCGCTGTGTTCTGTGGGGTGGCTGGAGTTCAGCCTCAATCCGAGACTGTCTGGCGTCAGGCGACCAAATACAAGGTGCCCCGGATTGCGTTCGTCAACAAGATGGACCGCACGGGCGCCAATTTCGACAATGCCCTGAACGACATGCGCAAGAAGCTCAATGCTTATGCGTTTCCGATTTATCTCCCGATTGGGGCTGAGGATCGGTTTGAGGGGTTGATTGATATTGTCAATCAGAAGGCCATCGTTTGGGGGCCAGGTGAAGTGCTCAACGAAGGGCTTAAATACGAAGTCCGCGAGCTGGCCGGTGATCAGAAAGATCGGGCTGAAGCGGCTTTGGCCGAGCTGATTGAGGCTGTCTCCAACAAGGACGATACCATTGCCGAGTTGGTGCTTGAGGAAAAGCCGATTGATCCGCCGATCCTGAAGGCGGCGATTCGCCGGTTGACGTGCAAGATTGAGCTGATTCCGGTTCTCTGTGGCTCGGCCTTCAAAAAGAAGGGCGTCCAGCCTCTCATTGATGCGGTGATCGACTATCTTCCGTCGCCGATCGACATCCCTCCAGCCCAAGGTCATGTGCCTGGAACCGAGGAGAAGTTGAATGTCGAGCCCAACGACAACAGCAAATTCTGCTCCCTTGCGTTCAAGCTCTGGACCGATCCGTATGCGGGCAAGCTGGTGTTCTTTCGGGTGTATTCCGGCAAACTCGCCAAGGGCGATACGATTTACAATCCCCGCACCCGGCGCCGCGAGCGTGTCAGTCGCCTGATGGTCATTCAGGGAAGCGAGCGCAAGGATGTGGACGGCGTCTATTCTGGTGATATTGCAGCCTTGGTTGGCCTGCGAAACATCACGACCGGCGACACGCTGTGTGACGAGTCTTTTGATGTCACTTTGGAGCCGCCAACCTTCCCGGAACCAGTGATCAGCATGGCGATTGAGCCGAAGACCAAGGCTGACCGCGACAAGATGTCCGAAGGGCTTCAACGGTTGGCTGAGGAGGATCCGACGTTCCGTGTCTTCACCAACGAAGAGACCGGTCAGCTGATCATCGCCGGCATGGGCGAACTTCACCTGGAGATCATCCGTGACCGGTTGAAGCGGGAATTCAAGGTCGAGGCGGACGCTGGTGCCCCTCAGATTGCATTCCGCGAAACGATCACCCAAGCCGCGGAAGGCGAAGGAAAATTCATCCGCCAGTCCGGTGGACGTGGTCAGTATGGCCATGCCTGCATCCGGGTTGAGCCCAATGAAAAGGGCAAGGGCATAGAGGTGGTCAATGACATCGTCGGCGGTGCGATTCCCAAGGAATATGTCCCGGCGGTTCAGGACGGCATCTTGGAAGCCATCAAGTCGGGTGTGTATGCCGGCTATCAGGTGATCGACATCAAGGTCAGCATCACTGACGGGTCGTTCCATGAGGTGGACTCGAATGAATTGGCCTTCAAGATGGCGGGCATCTTCGCACTGAAGGATGCGTTCCAGAAGGCCGGGCCAATTCTTTTGGAGCCCATCATGAAGGTCGAAGTGACCACCCCTGACGAGTATCAGGGCGATCTTCTCGGTGACATCAACCGCCGCCGTGGCGTCATTCAGGGCGTGGATGCGAAACAGGGGCAGACAATTCTGTCCGCGAGCGTTCCGTTGAAGGAAATGTTCGGTTATGCCACTGCAATCCGTTCCCTGTCCAAGGGGCGTGCATCCTATTCGATGGAGCCGCTTAACTTTGAGCAGGTCCCCAACAGTGTTCTGAACGAAGTTCTGGATGCTGCGAAGAAGCGTCCTGCGGCCCGCAGTTAGTTTTCTGTGACGGTATAAACTTGTAATCTGTTCTTTGTATGGCTGGACAACGCATAAGAATTCGGCTTAAGGCATATGACCATCGAGTCATTGACACATCCGCAAGCGAGATTGTGGAAACGGTCAAGAGGTCCGGTGCGAAGGTGGCGGGGCCGATTCCTCTTCCCACGACGATCGAGCGTTTGACGCTGCACCGCTCTCCGCACGTGGACAAGAAATCCATGGAATCTTTCGAGCAGCGCACGCACAAGAGGCTGATCGATATTCTCGATCCCACCGCAAAGACCGTCGATGAGCTGAAGAAGCTCAATCTGCCGGCGGGCGTTGACATCACCATCAAAATCTAGCCGATCACTGATATGCCATTGGGATTAATTGGGAAAAAGATTGGCCATACCCGGGTTTACAACTCCTTGGGCGAAGCGGTTCCTGTAACCGTGGTGCAGGTCGGACCGAACTACGTTCTTCAGGTCAAGAAGGCTGACGGCAAGGACGGATACAACGCCGTTCAGCTTGGTTTCGACGAACAGAAGGAACATCGTCTAACGAAGCCGCTGCTCGGGCACATCAAAAAGAGCGGCGCCATCGCGGTTCGCCGGATTCGCGAGTTCCGGGACTACTCGAAGGACGTGAAGCCCGGGGAAATTCTCGGTGCGTCGGTATTCGAGGCCGGGCAATTTGTTGACTGCATCGGTGTGACCAAGGGCAAAGGCTTCCTGGGCGTGGTGGGCCGCTGGTCGTTCCGTGGCGGTGACTCTACTCACGGCGCGAAGGGTTGGCATCGTCGGTCCGGCGCAATTGGCTGCCGTCTGTTCCCCGGACATGTTCGCAAGGGTCTGAAGATGCCCGGACACACGGGGCAAGCACAGCGGACCGGCCAGAGTCTGGAAATCGTTCAGGTCCGTCCTGATGACAACATTTTGCTGATCAAGGGAAGCTTCCCCGGTTCGGAGGGCGACTACTGCATCGTTCGCGAGTCCAAGAAGATTTCGATTGGTTCCGCCAAGTTGAAGCGCATCCAGGAGCACAGGGCTGCTCTGGTTGCGGGTGCTTCAGCCGACAAGAAGGCGGACAAGAAGGCTGCGGCCAAAGGCAAAAAGTAAAGAGGCCTACCGATGAAAATTGAGATTAAAGACGCAAAGGGTGGTGCGGTCGGCGAGCATCAAGTCGCCTTCGAAGTGATCACCGACAACAAGGGATCTCAGGCGGTCCACGATCATGTCGTCGCGATTCGTGCCGGTGCCCGGAGCGGCACCGCTTGCACGAAAACGATGGGCGAGGTGGCGGGAACTGGCAAAAAGCCGTGGCGCCAAAAGGGCACCGGTCGCGCCCGGGCCGGCTCATTTCAGTCGCCGCTTTGGCGGGGCGGCGGTGTGGTTCATGGTCCCAAGCCGAGGGACTTCTCCAAGAAGGTGAACCAGAAGGTCAAGCTGCTGGCTCTTCGTCGCGCGCTGAGCGAGCGAATCCGCAGCGGCGATGTGGTCGTGCTGAACGCCTTGGAGCTCGGCTCCCACAAGACCAAGGAGTTCTTGGCCCTGAAGAGTTCCCTCGGAATCGCAAAGACCGGGCTGTTCGTGGTGGGCAGCGTTGCCAAGAATCTGGATTTGGCTTCGCGCAATGTTCAGGGTGTCGAGGTCAAAACGGGCCGCGAAATCAATACCTACGACGTGCTGCGTTATTCCAAATTGGTGTTCACCAAGGATGGATTTGAGCAGGTGGAGAAGCGTCTCGCGAAGAAGCAGGAGGCCTAAAGGACCAACAGCATGAAACTTACCTCATTCGACATCATCAAGAAGGTCAGGATCTCCGAGAAGGGGATGCGCCAGACGGAGAAGCACAATCAATACACGTTTGTTGCTGACCGCCGGGCCACTGCTCCCGAGATCAAGGCTGCAGTCCAAGAGCTGTTTGGAGTGACCGTGAAGCGGGTTAACACCTGCAACATGCTTGGCAAGGAACGCCGGAAAATGACCAAGGCACATGGTTGGTCGAGCGATTGGAAGAAGGCGATTGTCACTCTCAAGGAGGGCGACAAGATCGATTTGGTGTAGTGCCGATACATCTAGGGCGCGCAGCCCAAAGCTGCGCGCTTTTTTGTTTTCGAGGATGCACTCCGTTGAAGATCGCAATCTTCCCCAAGACCCGCTGGGCCGGCGACAGTGGGTTTCCCGGCTGCGCGAGGAAGCGATTCACTGGTCGTTCACAGATTCTGGAGGCACGGGCTCGTTTGTCGAACTGGAGCCCGAGCGGTCGGGACTGTCGAAGGAGTGTCTTACATTGTTGATTCGTGGACGCCAGTGCGCGTGGCGATGCATCCACTGTGACCTGTGGAAGCACACTCAAGCAGACGGTGAAAGTGGCAATGATGTGGCCGAACAGATTCTCGGTCCGCTGCGAAAAGGGGCGGGTTCCGGGCGGTGGGTGAAAATCTACAATGCCGGTTCCTTTTTCGACCGCGCCGCGGTGCCGAGTTCCGTTGTGGCGCAGGCAGCTCCGCTTCTTCGCGGTTTCGAAAAGGTGATTGTAGAGAGCCATCCCGCCTTTGTGGGGGACGCGATCTGGCGATTCCGAGATGCGATCAGTCCGGCGCGACTTCAGATTGCCATGGGACTGGAGACCGCGCATCCGCAGGCGCTTCTCGCCTTGAACAAGGGCTTTTCGGTTGAGGAGTTCGGAGCCGCAGCGGAGCGACTTCGGGTCAACGGAGTGGAACTTCGGTCCTTCCTGTTGGTTCGGCCCCCGTTCTTGGACCGGCAGACAGGTTCGGCTTGGGTCAAGCGCTCCATCGACTTCTCCTTCGACATTGGGGCCTCAGTGGTCTCGCTGATCCTGACCCGCTTGGGAAATGGAGCCCTCGATGCGTTGGAGAAATCGGGTCTGTTCGTTCCTCCGAAGTTGGCGGAGCTTGAGGATTCCTTGGCCTTCGGACTCAGTCTGAACCGGGGCATCGTCTTGGCCGACCTATGGGGTTTGGAGCGGTTGAAGGATATCGAGCCTGACCTCGATGGCATGCTGAAACGATTGGCGCAAATGAACTCCGAACAGCGGCCGGCCGCGAAGGCGTTGGAGGCGCTGAGCTGAATCGGCAAATCTTCCACTGGAGTTCAGCCGTTTGGCCTGAAACTACTACGCCCGGTCAGGTGTGGGCTTGCGCAGCCGGGACAACTGGCGCGCGTTGGACCCGGATACGGCTCACTCGAAGTCCATCCAGTTCTTCAACCGTTAGCTGGAAGTCGCCCAACTGGGTTCGGTCATTGCGCCGGGGAAATCCACCAAGCTTCATGGTGATCCATCCGCCGACCGTGTTGACCTCGGCCGCCTCGAGCGTTTCGCCTGTCAGTTCCTCCAACTCGAACAGAGGCAGTGCGCCATCGACCTCCCATTCTCCGTCGCCCCGGCGGGTGAGCCGGGGTTTCTCGAAATCAAATTCGTCCTGGATCTGGCCGACCAATTCTTCGAGGACATTCTCCAGCGTCACCATTCCGGTGGTGGTGCCGTATTCGTCCACCACGAGTGCGAAATGCAGCTTCCGGGTCAGGAACAGGTGGAGCAACCGTTCCAGACGTGCTGTCTCGGGGACGAAAATCAGCTTTCGGGCCACAGCCACGAGTTCCCGGCCGGTTTCAAGCTTGTTCCTCAGCGCGAACAAATCCTTGAAATGGACCACGCCCACTGTGCGGTCGAGGTCACCATGTTCGCACAGCGGAAAGCGGGAATACCGGGATTTCTCGGCCAAATCCAAGCAATCGGTGAGCGTTTGTTCCGTGGTCAAGAACGTGATTTCGCGGCGCGGCCGCATCACTTCCGCAACCACACGGCGTCTGAGATCGAGGGAGTTCAGGACGATTTCCCGGCCGAGGTCGGTGCCGGTGCCATCCTTGTGGGCTGACATCACCATGAGGCGCAGTTCCTCCGGGGTGTGGGCACCCTCTTCCTCCAAGGATTCGACACCCAGCTTGTGGGCAATCCAAAGGGCTGTGTTGTTGACGATTGCGATGAAAGGCTTGGCGATGCGGATGAACCAAGTCAATGGACCCGCAATGGCCAGGGCGATCGGCTCCGTGCGATTGATGGCCAAGGCCTTGGGCAGGGCTTCGCCGCCGATCATCAGCACGAACGAAGTCAGCACGAAGCCCGCACCGATGGCGACGCCGTAGGCCCAGTGCTTGGGTGGCAGGCCCAGCGCGTGGAGGGCCGGTTCGGCCAAAACCTCGACCATGGGCTCCACGTAGCGCCCCAGTCCCATGCCCGCGAGGGTGATGCCCAACTGGGTCGCGGTGATGGCCACATTGAGATTGCGTTTGAGTGTCCGGGCCGCGACGGCCCCACGTCGCCGTTTGGTGACCGCGGCCTCCAACTGGGTGTCACGGATCTTGACCAGGGCAATTTCGGCGGCGACGAAAAACCCGTTAAAGAGGATAAGTGCCAGGGCCACGATTGCCTTGGTCGCCACCGTAGTGATCAGCGCGGCGATCATACGGCCACCTCTCCGAAAACCACCTTGAGGATGTCCGCCAACGAAATGAGGCCGCGCTCGCGTCCCTCCCGGTCCACCACGATGGCGAGCGGCTGCCCACTGCGCTGGAGGCGTCGCAGCGCCACTTCCAGGCGCAATGACTCGTCCAGGAACTGCGCGGGAATCAAGTGGGAGCCGGCGGTCGCATCCGCTGGCAGCGACTCCCGGTAGAGCAGGTTCTTCAGGCTGACAAAGCCGACGATTCGCCGGTCGCGCCGGTCGTTGCTCCAAACGGGCAGGCGGGTATGACCTGTGGCCGCGCACTTAGCGACGACATCCTTCACGGATGTCGTGGCCGTTACGGATTCGACCAGATCCAGCGGGCGGGTGACCTGCCCGACGGTCCGCGTTTGCAGGTCCAGCACGCGGGCAATCAGGTTGCGTTCGGTTGCGCCCAGATGCTTGCCGGAGTCGAACACCAGGGCCCGGAGTTCATCGCGATTGCCGAACAGGCTGTTGGTGAGAGTAGGGGCGCCGGTCAGCTTGAGCAGGAGCGCGGCGAACCGTTCCACGCCTGACACCAGGGGTGTCAGCATAAAATGGAGAATCCGAAAAACCGGCGCCAGCTTCAGGGTCAGGCGGTTGGGGAACTTGCGGAAAAGCGCCTTCGCCAGCAGATCTCCGAACAAATACAGCGTCAGCCCCAAGCCGATAAAACTGGGCCACAGGATGGCAGGGCGGTCCCCGAACCATTGGTGAAAGTCCGTCGCCAGGAGCATCACCAGCGCGAAGTTCGCGAGCGTGTTGCCCACCAGGATCGTCCACAGAAAGTTCTCAGGAGTCTCGAGGTAGCGAAGGATTGTCCGGGCGCCGCGATTTCCCTGGCGGGCAAGATGCCGGACGCGAAGCCGGCTGAGCGCCATCACCCCAGCCTCCATGCCGGAAAGGAAGGCAGAGAGGAGGAACCATCCGCCGACACCCAACCAGTGCAGCCAATCGAGATTCATGACTGGGTTTCCTTGGTTTCGACGAGCAGCTCCCGGACCCGCCGGTCGTCGGCCTGTGTCACCGTCAGCCGGAGGCCGCGGAACTCGAAGGCTTCGCCAACTGCGGGAACCACCTCAGCCAGTTTCACGGCCAAGCCGCCCATGGTGTCCACGGACTGGACTTCGCCGAGTCCCGGATACTCCCGGCGAAAGTCGTCAATGCGCATGGCGCCATTGAGACGCCAGCGGCCCGGAGCGAGGCATTCCATCAAGAAGTGTTCGGCCTCGCCTTCACCACGAATCTTGCCGACGACGGCTTCCAGGATGTCTTCGAGTGTCACCAGCCCCGTCGTGGTGCCGAACTCGTCCAGCACGATGGCCATGCCCCGCTGCTGCCGTTGGAGCGACTCAAACAGGTTCAGGAGGTTCATCGTCGCCGGCACGAACGAGGGAAACTCCAGGGATTCATCAAGGGCGGTTTCAGGCGAAATCAGGAAGGTCCGCGTGTTCAGGATGGCGACGACGGTGTCGGGAGACTCGTCGTAGAGGGGTATGCGGTGGTGGCGGGCGGCTCGCGCCTTGGCGGCGAGCTCGGCCGGATCGAGATCGTCCGGAAGCATGGTCATCTGCGCCCGGGGTCGCATGACATCTGCCACGGTGCGCCGGTCCAGCGAGAGGATCTGGAGGATGATCTCCTTTTCGCCCTCGGCGAGCGTGCCTTGCTGATGGGCGAGCCGAACCAGATCCGCGACCTCGTCGGTGGCGTCGGCGACCATCGGCTTGAGCGCGGCCGGGGTGATCGCGGCGAGCACCCGCAGCACGAGCCGCTGGCCGGCCCGGTGCAGCGGGCCGGTGAGCTTGACCACGATCGCCAGGGGAAGGGCGCAGCGGCGCGCCCATTTTTCCGGCTCCCGAACGGCGAGCGCCTTCGGAGTCACCTCGCAGAACAGCAGCAACAGCAGGAACAGCCCGCTGGCGGTCAACCAGGCCAGCCACCCGGTGTGCATCAGCGCAAAGAAGCCGATGATCACCACGAAGGCGTTGCTCAGGGTGTTGCCGAGGACGATGGCCGACAGCACATCCTCGGGTTGCGAGAGAAGCCGCACCACGGTTTGGGAGCGGCGGCTTTTCTCCTGTCCGAGCATCCGCAGCCGCCATTGGCCCAACGAAAACAGGGCCGTTTCCGCCGCCGCAAAGAAAAAGCTTCCCGCGGCGAGCAGGAGGAGCAGAAGGGCAATCGGAAGGGAGCCGGTCGGCACTGCCCAAGGCTGCCGAAAACACGATGCTGAATGAAGCCTGAAGCGTGGGAATCAGGTGAACTCCAACACCGCCGCGCCGAAAGTGAATCCACCTCCGAAGGCGCACAGGCCGGCCTTGCCCTGCGGCTGCTCCCGCAGGAGTTCGGCAAGGACGAGCGGGATCGTGCTGCTGCTGGTGTTGCCACTGTGCTTCACCCGGTTCATCAGCCGTCCCTTGGGCATTTTCAGCCGCTGATCCACGGCGTCGAGAATCCGGCCGTTGGCCTGGTGCGGCACGATGTAATCGAGATCCTCGACCGCCAGTCGGTCCACGGCGCACGCCTGTCGCAGCAGCGCCAGCAGTTGGCGGACAGCCATGGGGAACACCTTCATGCCGTCCATGTTCACATTCGGATCTCCACGGCGGCCGTGATGCAGAATGGAACCGTCCTCGCCGCGGGCACTCAGCACCGGACGATGGAGGAGCGCGCGGGCCGAAGCGAATCGTGCCGCCGCCGGGCCGTGAACCAGCGTCGCCGTGGCTGCGTCGGCGAACACGATGGCCGTGTCGAAGTCATCCGGATCGGTGTAGGTGCTCATCGCCTCGGCGGTGACGACCAGGATGTTGGCGTCCGGTTTGGCGTGGCAGAAATCGAAGGCGGCCTGCAGGGCATACAAGTAGCCGGTGCAGGCGGCGAGAATGTCGCTGGCGGGAACGTCCTTCGCCGGGCCGTCGAGGCACAACTGGTGGTGCAGGAGGCACGCCATGCTCGGGCTCAGCGAAAGCGGTGAACTGGTGCTGACGTAGATCGCATCCAAATCCGCCACCGTCAGGCCGGCCTCCTTGAGGGCGCTCCGGGCAGCGCGCGTGGCCAGCGTGAGCACGGTTTCGCCTTCGGCCAGCAACGGACGTGATTCGATACCGGTGCGCTGCACGATGTCGGCCGCAGTGCGACCGGGGAAGCGTCTGACCAGTTCCTCGTTGGTGACGATGCGGGCCGCGGGGGCGGCGACAATCGTGGAGAGCCCGACGAACCGGCTTCCCGCAGCGGTGGTCGCGGGGGCGGATGTGGCCTGGCCGGAATCCACTGCCGTATCCCGACGAACCGTCGGCGTGAGTTCCGCCGGCACCCGTTTGGGCAGGACGGCGGCGCTCTTCGACGTCGCGATCTTGGCGAGTGGGCTGCCCACCGGGACTTTTTCGTCGGTGGGCAACAGTTCCGAGATAACGCCGCCGACTGGGGCCCGCAGTTCGAAGGTGGCCTTGTCGGCCTCGCAATCCGCGATCAGGTCACCGGCGGCGATGGTGTCGCCCTCGCGGACCTTCCATTCGACGACCGCCACGTTTTGGTCGGCCGGACTGGACCCCACCGCCTCCAAGACCGTCACGCCGGCGACTGCCGGTGACTCGCCCTGCCAGGTCACGGTCGCACCGCACAGGCCAGCACAGGTCTCCACAATCCGGCGCAGGCTGGGCAAAACCTCCAGCTGGTTGACGTAATTGCACGGCACGTAGGTGTCCGGGCGCGTCACGCGCCTGGCTTTAATGGGAACCTCAACCCGCTCGGCGACGACGGCCAAGACCTCGGCGCCGAATCCGCAGGTCAGGTTGTCCTCGTGAACGACCACCAGCCTGCCCGTGCGCGCGACGCTGGCGCACACGGCGTCGTGATCCCACGGGCTCAGCGAGCGCAGGTCGATCAGGTCCACGCCAATCCCTCCGGCCTCCAGCGCGCGGGCGGCCTTGAGGCACAGCGGAGTCGTTCCGCCCCACGTCACCACAGTCAGGTCATTGCCGCGGGTTACGAAGCGCGCTTTGCCCGGCTGAATGAGCTCGGGAAGCGCGGTCGGCACCATCGCCAGTGCCGGGTCATTCAGGCAAACTTTCGGATAGAGGAAGACCGTGGGGCGACCAGTTGCCTGATTGGCAAAGGCGGCGTTCAACAGGCCGGCGGCATCGGCGGCGGAACTGGGCATCACCACGTCGATGCCCGGAACATGTGCCAGGACGCTTTCGAACGTCTGCGCGTGGAAAGGACCCAGGCCCGGGCGGTAGCCGCCACAAGGTGCCAGCACGATCACCGGGCAGCGCCAGCCACCGTCGGTGCGCCAAAAGATGGAGCCCAGTTCGGCGGCAATCTGGTTGAACGCCAACGGCACGAAATCCGCGAACTGGATGAACGCCACCGGCCGACCGCCTGCGAGAGCCCGGCCGACGCTGACGCCAACAATGGTGGACTCGCTCAGCGCCGAATTCCTGATCTGGGACGGAAATGCCCGGGTCAGGCCGCGCGTCAGCCCGAACACGTCACCCTTGGGGTCCTCAATGTCTTCGCCGAAGAGGGTGACCCGCGGATCAGAGCCCAGATGCGTGCGGAGCACCTCGCGCATGGCTTCGATCATGGACAACGGCTTCGCTTCGGTCGCCGCCGGTGCCGGCAGTCCCGGGCTGAAGGCGGAATCTGGGAGACGGAACGTGGAATTCGCGGGTGCCCGGGCGTCGAGATTGGCCACGGGATTGGGGGAAGCCAGCGCCCGGTCGGCCGCCGCGCGGATTTCCGATTCCAGCTCCATCGCCATCGTGGCCAGTTCGGCTTCGGTGACACCGGCTGCGACGAGGCGTTCGCGCAGATGGCTGATCGGGTCGGCCTGGGTGCGAACCTGTTTCAGTTCGCCCTCTTCGCGGTAAATCCGTTCGTCGTCCGCGTTGGTGTGATGGGTGAGGCGTTCGACCTGGAACACCACGACGACCGGTTTCCCGGCGCGAACCGTCGCCACAATGGGCCCCAGCGCCGCTTCGCACGCCAGCACGTCCCGGCCGTCGAGACGGTGGATGGGCATCCCGTAAAACTCGGACGCTTCGCCATCGGGGCGGTGATAAAACGTGTTGCCCCCGGTGCGGGTTGAAATCCCGTATCCGTTGTCCTCGATCCAAAACAGGACGGGCAACCGTGCGCGGACCGCTTCGGCCACGGCCTCAAGGAATTCGCCCTGCTGGCTGGTGCTGTCACCGACGGCGCAGACGACCAGCGGGGCGGTGCCGTTACGGGCGTGGCGCTCGCGTTCGGCCACAATCTCGTGGGCGACTCCGACGGCCTGAAGGGCGTTGTTGCCCACCGGCCCGACCAGGCTGAGCACCTTGAGTTCCGGCGCGCTCAGGTGGGCACTCATCTGCCGGCCGGCCGAATGTGAACCGGCCGTGCAAAGGGAACTGTGGAAGAACTGTTCGGCCGGGATGCCCCGGGCCAGCATCAGCGCCTTGTCCCGATAATGGAGGTGCAGCCAGTCGTCGGGCGTCAGGTGCGAATTGAGGCCGGCACAGGCCTCGTGACCGGCGCCGCCCACGTGGAAGAAGGCCTCGCCCCGGTTCACGAGCTCCATCTCGACCTTGTCCACGAGCCGGGAAGCCAGCATCACCCGGTAAAGGCCGAGGGCCTTCCCCAAGGCACTCCGGGGCACCGGGTTCACCGGGCCCGGGGGCGGGAAGGCGGAACGGCTGCCAGAAACTGCGGCGGAATCCACGGGTGACAGACTGGGGGAATTCAGCGTTCGGCGGAAGCCTAACTTCAATCCTGCCGCCTCGACACGTGGCGCCGGCTTCGGCCAGCGTCGGCTCATGAATCCTTGGCTGGCCGCACTGTTCACGCTGCTGGCGGCCGCCGGCGGTGCCGGCCTGGGCGTGGCTGCGTCCCGGCTGCCGCGCCACTGGTGGCTGGTTGGTTACCTCGTGCCGCTTGGGGTGATCGTGGCCTTTGCGGTGGCGGTGCGCCGGCCGGAATGGGCGCTTCATCCGGCCCTCGCTTGGGTTTTCGTCGGCCGCTGGAAGCTCGCGCTCATGGCGACCGTGGTGGCGATGATCTTCAGCGCTCTGGTGCCGCGCTTGCCACAGGTGCGGGAACGACGTGCGCTCGGCCTCCTAGTGGCGGTGGCGGTGCTGTATTTCTCGGTGTGGCCCGCCGTGGCGATGGCGGCCAACCGTCCGTTCCTGAATTCCCTCGTCACGCGGATCCCGGGCGACGGGATTTGCCGGCAGAGCACCGACTACACCTGCGGGCCCGCGGCCGCTGTCACCGGTCTGCACCGGCTGGATTTGAAGGCGGGTGAAGGCGAATTGGCACTGCTGGCGGGCACCAGTAGCGCCACGGGCACGCCGCCGGATGTCCTCGCCCAGGTGCTGAACGAACGTTTCCGGGCAGACGGATTGAAGGCGGAACTGCGGCGCTTTCGCACGGTGGACGAGCTGCGCGCGGCCGGTTTGACCCTGGTGATCGTCAAGTTTGGGCTGTTCTTGGATCACTGGCTGACCGTGCTGGAGGTCAACGACCGTGAGGTGGTCGTCGCCGATCCTCTCAGCGGCGAAGCCCGGCTGAGCCACGAGGAATTTCGGGCGCGCTGGCGGTTCATCGGTATCAGCCTTCAGCGCTCGCCGTCGGGCCGCTGAAGCTCCTAGGTGCCCAGGCGACTTTGGGCTTTGGACTTTCGGCCCGCTTCCGCACCTTCGGCCCATGTCTTCGCAACCCCGCGTGGCGGTGCTCGGCACCGGTTCGCTTGGCCAACATCATGTCCGGCTCTATGCCGACTTGGCCAAGGCCGGCGCCTGCGCATTTGTCGGCGTGTATGATGTGAATGCCGAGGCGGCGCGGAAGTTTGCCCAGCAGCACGGAGTTCGGGCATTTGCCACCGTCGAGGAGGCTGCGGCGGCCGTGGACGCGCTGAGCATCGTCACCCCGACCGTGACGCATTTCGCGCTGGCCAAACAGTTGCTCGCGGCCGGCAGGCATGTGCTGGTGGAAAAGCCGATGACCGATCACGCGGCCCAGGCGGCGGAACTGGTGGAACTGGCCCAGGCCCGGTCATTGGTCTTGCAGGTCGGGCACGTCGAACGCTTCAACCCGGTGTTCGCCTATCTCGAACAGGTCGCCACCGAGCCTCGCTTCATCGAGTGCCATCGCCTGTCGCCCTATCCGGCGCGCAGCACCGACATCGGGGTGGTGCTCGACCTGATGATCCACGACCTGGACGTCGTGCTCGCCTTTGTTAAGTCGCCGGTGGTCAGCGTGGATGCGGTGGGCATTCCCGTGCTCAGTGCGAGCGAGGACATCGCGAATGCCCGCCTGCGCTTTGCCAATGGCTGCGTCGCGAATCTGACCGCCAGCCGCATCAGTCCCGAGCGGATGCGCAAGATCCGGGTCTTCAGCGGCGGGGCGCAGACGAGTTACATCAGCCTCGATTACCGCGCCCAAGAAGGCTTCATCTACCGGCTGGCCCGCGAGGGGGAATCCGAAAGCTCGCTGATTAAGAAGCTGCTGGCCGCGAAGGACTCGACCATCGTCAGCGAATTTGCAGGGAAGAAGATCGTCCGCGAGCCGGTGCCGATCGCCAAGGACGAGCCGTTGCGGCTGGAACTGGCGCATTTCATTAACTGCGTCCGCGAGCGCCAGACGCCCAAAGTTACCGGGGCCCAGGCCAAGGTGGCGCTGGAAGTGGCGTTTGAAATCACGCGGCAAATAGCGGCGGCGAAGTGACGCGAACGGGTGACACTGGTTAGCGATTCCGACCAAGCGCGTTTGCAATTCCAACGCCGAATGAGGCCCCGCGAGAACGGTCGGGTTGAACGCGTAGCCGGGCGACGGGTCCATGTGCGGGCGGTGCCGGCCTGATGACGGCTGCCTCTAAATTCTTCATGCTGTTGCCCATGAAAATTCCTGCCCTGCGCATTCTGTTCCTGAGTTTCGCCTGCTGGGCCGATGTGTTGGCCGAAAGTCCGGCTCCACGGGCAGTCGAAGTGGCCGAGGAAGCGATCCGGCGGGCGGACGCCACGAAATTGGACGGCTGGGCTTTCACGGTGACGACCACCGAGGAAGGAAAGAAGACCGTCGAGACACACAATCCGGCGGCGCCAAACGAGCAACGCTGGACGCTGGTCCTAAAGGACGGCAAACCGCCGACCGAGAAGGAACTCCGCAAATACGCCGAGGAGCGGCGGCGTGCCCGCAGCAAAGAGCAAAGATTAAGCAGCTTGGTGGACAAGGCTTCCCTCGAACTGGAAGGCGAAGATGCCGAGCGACTGACGTTTCGCTTCCGCATGAAGTCCGATGGTGACGACGCCAAGCTGTTGGCGGGCAAGATTCGCGGGACCCTGGTGGTGCGGCGGGATGGGCCGAACGTGGAGAGCCTCGAGATCGCGAACACGGAAAAGATCAGCAAAGCCGGTGTGTTCAGCCTGAGCGAATTTCAGACCCGTATCCGGTTTCGTCCGGCGCCGGAACGGCCGGAATCGCTGATTGAGTCGGTCACCGCGCGGGTGCGGGGCCGGGCCCTGCTGGTGAAATCCCTCGATGCCGACACGGAGACCACGTTCAGCGACTTCCGCTGGGTGGGGAAGCCGTAGCCGACCTCCGGACCGTGCTCGGCAGCGCTTGGGCTTTCCGGGCTGGGGGCGTGAACCCAAACGAATCAACGCCGGCTTGGCAGCGTCCAACGCGCCGGTAACATCGCGTCCATTCCAATGAGCACACCCGTGTCCGATCTGAACCGCCGGGACTTTGTCAAAGCCGGCTCCCTTGCCTCCCTCATGGCCGCTCTCGGCGGAGTCCCGATCACCGCCCAGGATGCGCCGAAACCGGCGGAGGGAACGCTGCCGGTGCCCAAGGCGGATCCGAACTACAAGGAGAAGCCGGTCGGCCCGCCGGTGAAGTTCGGCCTCATCGGCCTTGGGGCGCAGGGACGGGAGGTCATCACCCAGTTGGCGAAGCTGCCCAACGGCCCAGTTGCTGCCATCTGCGACAATTACAAGTCGTCCATCCGCCGCGCCGCCGAGGCGGCGGCAAACGCCAAGCAGGTGGAGGACTACCGCGCCGTGCTCGATGACAAGGACGTGCAGGCCGTGGTGATCGCCACACCGACTCATCTGCACAAGGAGATCGCCCTCGCGGCGATGCAGGCCGGCAAGCATGTGTATCTGGAGGCCCCGCTGGCCCACACGATTGAGGATGCGCGGGCCATTGCGAAGGCGGCCTCCGCGCTACCGGCGAAGCAGATCTTTCAGGCCGGCTTGCAGTTCCGCGGCAACCCGCAGCACCACCATGTGCTGAAGTTCTTCCGCACCGGCGCCTCCGGAAAGACCGCCTCGGCCTATGCCCAGTTCAACCGGAAGAATTCCTGGCGCCGCGCCTCACCGAACTCCGAGCGGGAAAAGGCGCTCAACTGGCGTCTCTACAAGGACACCTCGCTGGGCCTCATCGGCGAGGTTGGCATTCATTCGCTCGACTGCACGAGCTGGTATCTCGACAAGCTTCCTGTGTCGGTGACCGGCTTCGGCAGCATCCTCCAGTGGCAGGACGACCGCGAGGTGGCCGACACCGTCCAGGCGGTGGTCGAGTATCCCGGCGGCGTGCGGATGACCTTCGCCTCGACGTTGGCGTGCTCGTTTGAATCGGAGCACCAGATCTTCTACGGCAGCGACGCCGCGATCCTGATCCGCGACAACAAAGGCTGGATGTTCAAGGAAGTGGATGCGCCGTTGCTCGGCTGGGAAGTCTATGCCCGCAAGGACGACATGCTGAGCGACTCCGGTATCGCGCTGGTGGCCAACGCGACCAAGATCCTCGCGCAGGGCAAGAAGCCCGCCGAAGCCGCCAGCGAGACCGATTCGCCGGTGAAATACGCGCTCGAGAAGTTCATCGAGCACGTCAACGAGGGCACCAAGCCGACGGGCGGCTGGCAGGAAGGCTTCGAAGCGACAGTCACTGCCATCAAGGCGAACGAAGCCGTGGCGACCGGCAGCAAGATCACGTTCCAGAAGGAGTGGTTTGCCGTTTGAAGCGCCGGAGGCGCGGCAGATGGTAGCCCCGGGCGTGAGCCCGGGGTAACGGAGAAAATGATTTCAAGCCCCGGCAGGGGCGGCAGAAGCCGTGCAAGTTTCAACCTTGTCTACCCATCACGGCATTAACCAATCGGCGGGAGACTCCAGATGAAGAGGACGTCAGGACGAGCCAAGAAAATTTGGGACTACATCAGCCTCAAACCTGCCCGCGATCCCTTGGTGGTCAGGCGGCGTGGCAGAGAAGTGCGCGAGGTGGATTTCTACTGCGACCGGTTGTGGATGGCGAAAATCCGAAAGCCGGATCACGGCTGGATTAGGGCGGAGGGTGGTCAAAAGGGTTGTCCAGATTTGTGGCTGGAAGCTTCAGTGGCCTCGCGTCTGCGCGGCCTTGGGTGGGAGGTCGCTGAGTTCTCGTGTCGAGACATTGAAGGTGCGCCTGTGCCGGAAACCGTAGCCTTTAGTTGCGACCATGAGCTTTGCCGAATCCTACCTTGCCGTGGCCCGGATGGGAAAAAGTGCCTCCCTCAGAAGGTCCGCGCGTTGACTGCCGCGGAGTATCTCTCCAAGAACCAACCGAAAGTTGCCCACGGCGGCTTGATGCTGGGTGACTTCCTGATCCGAGAAGACATCTGGAAGAAGTCTCGCCTAGAGCTCCATTTTTCCGGGCGGCTCAGCCTGGTGGACGTGACTCGCGGCACGGAGAAGCGCCTCACTCCCAAGCTTGAAAAGCCTCGCCATGATCTGACCGCTGAATGCCGACGCCTAGGCATCGTCGCCGCCAAACGAACCGCGTATCCGTGGAGTGCCAAGCCTTGGGTGGCAGAAATCGTCCGCCAGTTCTTCGGGCTCGTGGATTCGACCAAGCACGAATGGGCTTTCAGCACCCGGTCAGGTTCCATCTTCCAATTCCAAGGCTTCATGCGGCCAACCGACCGCGCCTTCGCCGGTCAAGCGTTGAAGGATTTCCGCTGCGAGGACAACACGCCCGCCCCGGGCCGGATGGTGGTCATCGGCACAACAGGGACCGGCGATGCCTTAACCTTGAATGCCAGTTCCGGCACAGGCGAAGTGCATTGGTTCGATCACGAAACTGGCGAGTTCGAACTGCTGGAACCGCACCTCGCGACGTTCCTGGCCAAATGCCGAAAGAAGAGAGGGACAGCGTAGTTATGGGAACGCTTTTGGCTTTGCGGTTTTGTAGCGAAGTCGAAAGGAGTCAGGCTTAACACGGCCACCTGGCAATCGCGGAAGGGCTGAGCCGTTTCAGAGTTCCAAATTGTCCAGTTGCCGGCGTTCCCGTTTCGTCGGCCGCCCGGCGCCCTTGGGGCGGAACACCGGCGTCACGAAGACCGGGTCGCGGGCGCGGGTGTATTCCTCGGGAGGAGTCAGGTCTTCTGCGAACTCCGGGACCAGTTTGGCGCCCACCCGGGAATCGGGAGCGCCCAGGACCTTGAGCGTGCGCCGGACATTTCCGCAGAGGGCTTCCACGCGATCGCCGGGCTTCACCTCGCGGGCGGGCTTGGCGGGATCATCGTTCACCTTCACGTGGCCCCCCTTGATGGAGTCGGCCGCGAGGGTGCGGGTCTTGTAGAGGCGCACAGCCCAAAGCCATTGGTCGAGGCGCATGAGGACGGTTCAGTGGGCGGGTTTTGGCGGCACCTGGCAGCGGGCGCAAAGGCCGAAGAATTCCAGCCGATGACTGACTTGGGTGAAGCCGTGGCGCCGGCCGATCTCCGCCTCCACGTCGGCCGGGAAACACTCGGCGATTTCAACCACGAGCGAGCATTTCCGGCAGACGAGGTGATGGTGGTGACCATCGTCGCCCTCCGCCAGGAGCTCAAAGCGCGCCACGCCGTCACCGAGATCGAAGCGGCGCACCAGGCGCATTTCCTCGAGCGTGTTCAGGTTCCGATAGACCGTGGCCAGATCGCAGCTTTCCTTGCCGAGGGCAGCGTGGATTTCCTTGTTGCTCAGCGGGCTCTGGTGGCGGCGCAGCACGTCGAGAATCGCCTGACGCGGCCCGGTGATCTTGCGGGCGCCTTGCCGGAGGCGTTCGGTTAATTCGGTGAGCGGCTGCTGGATGAGCCGGTGCGGATGGGAGTGCTGGCCGCAGGCCTGTTTCATGACGCTTGGGCGCGGGGCCGGCGCAGGGTGGCCAGCGGCAGAGAGAGAAGGAACAGGGCCGAGCACGCCAGCACGATGGTCGGCCCGCAGGGCAGGTCGAATTGGTAGCTGGCCGCGACGCCCCCAAAGCCACCCACCAGTCCCGCCAGCACGCTGAAAGAGACATGCTGCCGGAAGTTGGTGGCGAGGTTTCGTGCGGTTGCGGGCGGAATGACGAGCAGGGAGGTGACGAGGATGATCCCCAACAGCCGGATGCTCAGCGCGACCACGGCGGTCAGCAGGAGCACGAACAGGTAGTTTAGCCCGCGGACGGAATAGCCGCCGAGGTGGGCCAGATCCTCCTGCACCGTGAGCAAGGTCAGGGAATTCAACAGGCGAAAGAGGACTCCGCCGACCACGACCGTGGCCGCCAACGCCAGTCCGACATCGATGCCGCCGACGCTCAGGATGTCGCCGAAGAGGTAGCGGTGCAGTTCGCCGCGGAACCCCTTGAGCAGGCTGAAGCCGACGATGCCGAGCGCCATGAACGACGACATGAGCAGGGCCATGATGGTGTCCGTCAGCAGTTGGGTCTTTTCCTTCAGCCAAAGAATCAGCCCGGCCACGAGCAGGCTGACCGCGAGCATGGCCCAGGTCGGATCGGGCATGCCCAGCCAGAATCCGGCGGCGACGCCGGCCAGTGCGGAATGGGCCACCGTGTCGCTGAAGAACGACATACGCCGCGCGGTGACAAACACGCCCAGCAGCGCGCACAGCGGCGCGAGCAGCACCGCGATCACCAGCGCCCGCTGCATGTAGGGTTCACTGAACATGGACGTGGCGATGGCCGGGGGCGTGGTCGTGGTGATACGGCGTCACGTGGATGCCGTAGGCCTGCTTCAGCGAGTCGGCATTCATGACCTCTTCGGGCGTGCCTTCGCAACAGATGATGCCGTTGAGGGCATATACGCGCGAGGCGTGGCGAAACACCATGGAAAGGTCATGGGAGACCAGCACCACCGTCAATTTGTGGCGGCGATGCACCTGCGTGATCAGCTCGTAAAAGGTATGCTCGCCGGGCGTGTCCACGCCGGCCGTGGGTTCGTCGAGCAGCAGCAGGTCCGGTTGACCCAGCAGGCTGAAGGCGATGAGCACACGTTGCAGCTGGCCGCCGCTGAGGCCGGCCAGGGGGCGGTCGAGCAGCCGGGTGACGTCAAACTCCTCCAGCACCGATTTCAGGGCGGCATCGGTGGTGGGGTGGCGCTGCCAAAACCAGTTGCGGGTCGCCTTGAGCTTGAGGGCCAGGAATTCACGCACGCTGAGCACGAAGCTGCGGTCCAGCGCCAGCCGTTGCGGCACGTAGCCCACGCGTCGCAAAATTTCTGGGGAGTGCTTTTGGCCGAACAGGCGGACCTCTCCGGAATCCGGCTGGTGCAGTCCCAGGAGGCAGCGGAGCAGGGTGGTTTTCCCGGAACCGTTCGGGCCGATGAGGGCCACGATCTGGCCCTTGGGCACATGGAAGTCAACGCCACGGAGCACCTGGGTGTCGCCCAGCGTCACCTTCAGCCCCCGGACCTCGATTGCCAATCCGCCGGAATGGAACTGGATGGCGGGCATTTCAGCGCAGCGCCGAGGTCAGCGCCTTGAGATTCCGCCGCAGGCCGTCTTCGTAGGCGGAGGCGGTGAGCGGGCCGGTTTCGAGAACATCCAGTTGGGCCACAGCCAAGCCGAGGTCGCGGGCGAGCTGCTGGGCTAGGCGCGGATTGAACTGTGGTTCAGTGAAGACGACCTTCACCCCTCGGTCGCGGATAGCCTTCGAAAGCGCCGAGAGATAGCGCGGAGAAGGGGAGGCGCCGGGAACCTCCTCGATCACGCCCACGAGCTTGAGACCGTAGCGGTTGCAGAAATACGGAAACGCGTCGTGAAACGTGATGATCTCGCGCCGCAGGACCCGGCTGAGTTCAGTGCGGAGTTCGGCATCCAGCTGATCCAAACGCTCGCAGTAACGGTGGCCGTTGGCCGCGTAATGGACCGCATTGGCGGCGTCGGCTTGGGACAGGGCGGAAACGAGGTTGCTGACCGCGTGTTTGGCCAGCAGCGGGTCCAGCCAGATGTGCGGATTAGCTCCGGTTCCATGATCATGCCCATGGGTGGCGCCGCTGCCCACCTGCACTTGGGGTAGGTCGAAAATCAGGTTCGTCCGGGGCAAGCCATCGGCTGCCCTGACCACCAGTCGTCCCGGGCGATCGGTGCTGGCGATGACCTTCTCGAGCCAGTTTTCGAGGCCCAACCCGTTGAGGAAAATGACGTCTGCCGCCTGAATCCGCTCCCGATCCTTGGGGCGAAGCTGGAAGTCATGTGGCCCGACGTCAGCGGGCAGGAGGTTTTCCACCTCGGCGGCATCGCCGGCCACATTCTTGGCCCAGCAATGCAGCGGTGGAATGGTAGTCAGGATGCGGAGTTTGCCGCCGGCCGCGGCCGCAGGTGCCGTTTGCAGTCCAAAAGCCAACGCCACGATCAGCAGCAACCGGGGAATCATGCCGGCAAAGTGGCGGAGGGGCTTCGAGTTGCAAACGGATTGCACTGCGTGAAGACAGAAAAACCGCCGAACCTCGGCGGTTGATGGGGCGCGGGCGCCTACTTCATCAGCAGCATGTGCCGGGCCTGCTTGATGGCGCGGGACAGCTGACGCTGGAAGTGGGCGGGAAGACCGGTGTATTTGCGGGGCAAAATGCGGCCGTTCTCCGTCACAAACGTCTTCAGAAGCGTGACGTTTTTGAAGTCAATCGCGTCGATCGTGAAGTCGATCTTGGGCTTCGGCCGCGGCGTGCGCGTGGTGTTCGAGCGGCGTTTCTTTTCCTCAAGCTTGGTCTTGCGAGGCATAAATTATTTGATTTCGCGGTGCAGGGTGCGGCGGCGGAGGAAGGGGTTGAACTTCATCTTCTCCACCTTGTCGGTCTGCAGCTTCTTGTTGCGGGTGGTCTGGTAGCGGCTCGGGGGCTTGCCCTCCTTGCGCGCTTCGGTGCATTCAATCGTGACAATTTCGCGGGGCATAAATCATTACTCCTTCTCTTTGGCGGCGGGCTTCTCATCCGGTTCGTCGTCCGAATCATCGGAGTCGGAGCCGCCACCGGTATCAACACTGCCGAGGGCTCCCAACCGGCGCTGGCGCAGGGCGCCTTCCTTCTCGAGCCGGGCCTGGGCCTCCACCGTGAAGCGGGTCCAAGGGATGGCCTCCAAACGGGCCTTGGGAATGGGCTTTCCGCTGTCTTCGCAGACGCCGTAGTTGCCCTTTTCGATGCGCTTGAGGGCTTCCTCGATCTCGTAAATCGCGTCCTGATCCGACGAAAGCAGGCTCAGGGCAAAGTCGCGGTCGAAATTGTCGGTGCCGGAATCGCCCATGTGGAGACTGTAGTTCTCCATTTCGGTCTGCGATTCCTTCGCCAAGCCGCTCATCTGCTCACGGAGGCGCGTATGCAGCTCCAGCAGGTTCTGGTAGAACTTCCGCCACTCGGGCTTGACCTTGTCCACCGGGGTCCAAACCGGGCCGGTGCCCTTGTTGAACTTGGCCAAGGGACGCCCCAGAATGGACGACGCACTGGCCGCGCCCACATGGCGGACCTTGCCGGCGGGCGCCTTCACGGCCGGAGCCGCGGGGGCGGGAGCCGGCTGCGGGGCCGCCTTGGACGCGTTTTTCTTGGCCGAAGCCGAAGTCTTGGACGTCGAAGCTTTGTTGGCGCTCACGGTTTTCTGCGATGTCGAACGCGGTGTCTTTTTCGCTCTGGCGAGACGCCCACACGGGAAGCTGGCCGGAACGAAGGCCGCGGAAGCTAGCAAGTGAGCTTCCGATTGCCACAAAAATCTTAGCCGACGCACAAAAGCGCACTTCGAAGCCCCCCGCCGAGGCAATTCTGGCAGCCCGATTCCCCGCCTGACGCTTTCGACATTGGTCGGCGCCGGACTTCGGGGCATAACCGGCGCACGCAATGGACAAGCTCCTGCTCATCGATGACGAGGCCGACGTGCTTTACAGCTTCCGGCGCATTTTCGATTCCCCCGACTTGGAACTCCACACGGCGCCCAGCGGGGAGGAGGGACTGCGGCTGATTTCCCAGATCAAGCCCGATCTGGTGATCTCCGACATCCGCATGGCCGGGATCAACGGTCTCGAGACCCTGCGTCGAATCCGCCAGCTTGACCCCAAACTTCCGGTCATCCTGATGACCGCCTACGGCACCACGCAGACCGCCATCGAGGCAATGAAGCTGGGCGCCTACGATTATCAGCTCAAGCCGTTCGATGTGCCCAAGCTGAAGGCCCTCGTCGCCAACGCCCTCAAGGCCGCCCGCGACATGCGCCAGGCCGTCACCCTCCAGCCGATGCTGGAGGATGAGGATTACGACGTTGGCGTGGTGGGGCGGAGCGACGCGATGCAGACGGTCTTCAAGCTGATCGGTCAGGTCGCGGGCACCGATGCGACCGTGCTCGTGACCGGCGAAAGCGGCACCGGCAAGGAGTTGGTGGCGCGTTCGATCTATTCCTACAGCCGGCGCGCCGACAAACCGTTCCTCGCCATCAACTGCGCCGCGATTCCGGAGAACCTGCTGGAGTCGGAGCTGTTCGGCCACGAGAAGGGCGCCTTCACCGGGGCGACCCAGCAGCGCGTCGGCAAGTTTGAGCAGTGTGATGGCGGCACGCTGTTCCTGGACGAGATCGGCGACATGTCACCGGCCACCCAGACCAAGATGCTGCGGGTGCTCCAGAGCGGAACCTTCGAGCGCGTGGGCGGCAACGAGACGATCAAGGTGGACGTGCGGGTGATTGCCGCCACCAACCGCAACCTGGAGGAAGAGGTGGCCCGCAAGCAGTTCCGGGAGGATCTGTTCTACCGGCTCAACGTCGTTCGCATTCACATGCCGCCGCTGCGTGATCGCCGCGGCGACGTGCGCCTGCTGGTGGATTATTTCCTGCGCAAGCTGGCCGGCCCCGGAGGCAAACCCAAATCGATCGGCGAAGCCACGTTGGTGGCGCTGGAGCGCTACCACTGGCCCGGCAATGTGCGCGAACTCGAGAACGTTCTCCGCCGGGCCACCGTGGTGGCCAAAGGGTTGGCGATTCTCCCGGCTGACCTGCCTGGGGAAGTCATCTCCGGTTCCGCGACGGCCGTCGCGCCCGTGCGGGTGGAGGCAGCAGAATCCGGGGCTGTGCCGACGCCGGTAGCTGGCCCTGTGGCCGCGGGTGTCCCGGCCGACTTCCAATCGCTGGCCCAGGCGTTGTTCCGGCTCGCCCGTGGCGAAACGAAGCTAAAGGTCATTCCGGCCGTGGAGCGGATCCTGGTGATCGAGGCGTTGCGGGAGACGCGGGGCAATCAGGTCCAGGCGGCCAAGCTCCTCGGAATCACCCGCGCCACGCTTCGCAAGCGCATCGAGAAGTTCGGCATCAAGCAGGAACTGGCGGTCAACTGAACCGTTTAAGCCATGCCGCTGCCCGTCCTCACCGTCGCCCAGATGCGTGCTTGGGAAATGGCGACCTGGGCCTCCGGCGTGCGCGAGGCCGACGTGATCGCGCGCGTGGGCGAAGCGGTCGCGCGTAAGATCCGCGAACTGGTTCCGGTTTCCGGCCGGGTGCTGCTGCTGGCCGGGCGGGGCAACAATGGCAACGATGTGCGCGCCGTGCTGCCGCACCTGGCGTCTGGAGCGGCGGCTTTCCAGCCGCCGGCTGAGAGTGAGCCGGATCGTGCGGCTTACCGAGTCTCGCTCTTGGAAGTCACCGATCCCGCCGAAGCCCTGCCTGAGTTGGAGCGCTTGCTGACTGAGCGGCCGGACTTGGTGGTGGATGGTTTGTTCGGCATCGGGTTGAACCGCTCGCTTTCGCCGGAGTGGTGCCGGCTGATCGAGACCGTGAACGCGAGCGGGCGGCCGGTGCTCGCCGTGGATGTCCCCTCCGGGCTCGACGCGGATTCCGGCACCCACTTCGGCGCAGCCATCCGGGCCGACGTCACCCTGACCGTCGGGGCGCCCAAACGGGGACTGATCCGGGAGTCCGCCTGCGAGTTCGTGGGTCGGCTGGAAGTTGCCGCAGACGTGGGCCTGTTGCCCAACCCTGAAGCGGTCATTGGGAGCCAAACCGGATTGCGGTCGGAAGACGGCTGGAAATTTCGCCATGCGTGGACTCTGGCCTCGGACTTCGCCGGTTTTCCGCCGCGGCGGCGGGTGGATTCACACAAGGGCAGCTACGGCCACCTCGTCATCATCGCCGGCAGCCTTGGCTATCACGGGGCCGCAGTCTTGGCGGCGCGGGCGGCTGGGGCGGCGCGCCCGGGATTGGTGACGGTGATCACCTCGCCGGGGGCTTATGCGGTGGTGGCCGGTCAACTCGCCTTTGCGATGGTGCGGCCATGGGGCGAATCGCTGGAACTGCCCGCCAAAGCCAGCGCCGTCCTGATCGGCCCCGGGCTCGCCGGCAGCGATGTGCACGACTGGCTGAAAGCGCAAACGCTGACCTGGTGGCGCGAGTTGCCGTTGCCGCTCATCGTGGACGCGAGCGCACTGGATTGGCTGGCGGTGGAGCACCGGAACTGGTGGCAAGGGCTCAAAAAGGCGGGACTGGATGTCCCGGACTTGATGCAGGGGCATCACTCCTGGCATCGGTCGGTTGCCCCACGGATCATCACGCCGCATCCGGGCGAAGCTGCGCGCTGGTTCCCTGAACCCGTGGCCGACCGCTTTGCGTCCGCGGAGCATTTGGGCCGAGTGACGGGCATCGCCGTGCTGAAGGGGCACCAAACACTGGTCGCGGGCCCCGATTCGCCAACCTTTCTCAACCCCACCGGCAATCCCGGGCTCGCCCAAGGCGGCTCCGGGGATGTGCTGGCGGGATTTGCCGGCGGACTCCTGGCGCAGCCGGCGCTGCAAGCCGATCCGCTGAGGACCGTCCGTTACGCGGTTTGGGAGCACGGGGCCGCGGCCGACCGCCTGGAGGCGCTTCGCCGCAACTGGACGGCGGAAGAGCTCGCCGCCGAAATTGGACGCTGAGCGGCGACTCCGCGCTTTTGCTGGACGGGCCTTTTGGCGCACCTTGTCCGCACGCATGGGCAACACGTTCGGCCATCTGTTCCGCATCACCACCTGGGGCGAGTCCCACGGCGGCGGCGTAGGCGTCGTCATTGACGGCTGTCCGCCGCGCCTCGCGCTCACCGAGGCCGACATCCAGCCGGAACTCGACCGACGCCGTCCCGGGCAATCCAAGATCGTCACGCCGCGGAAAGAGGCTGATGCCGTGCAGATTCTTTCCGGGACCTTCGAGGGTAGAACCCTGGGCACGCCGATCAGCCTGGTGGTGAAGAATGAGGACCAGCGGTCCGAGGCCTACACGGAGATGGCGACGAAGTTCCGGCCCAGCCACGCGGACTACACCTATCAGGCCAAGTATGGGATTCGCGCCTGGCCGGGCGGTGGCCGCACCAGCGCCCGGGAAACCATCGGCCGGGTCGCCGCCGGGGCCGTCGCCAAAAAGCTCCTGCGGGAACGCTGGGGCGTGGAAGTGCTTGCTTGCGTCACGCAGGTGCAGGACGTGAAGGCGGTGGTGAATCCCGAGGCGTTTTCGCGGGAACAGGTCGAGGCGAACATCGTCCGCTGCCCCGACGCCGCGGTTGCGGAGCAGATGATCCGTCTGATTGAGCAGCGGCGCGGGGAAGGGGACTCGGTCGGCGGCATCATCCTGGGCGTGGCGCGGAACGTGCCGGCCGGCTGGGGCGATCCCGTGTTCGACCGGCTGGAGGCGGATCTGGGCAAGGCCGTGCTCTCCCTGCCGGCCACCAAGGCGTTTGAAATTGGGTCCGGCTTTGACGGCGTTCACCTGACCGGCCGCCAGCACAACGACCCGATCCGGAATGTGGACGGGCGGGTGCGCACGGTGAGCAACCGCAGCGGCGGCGTGGTGGGCGGCATCTCCAATGGCGAACTGATTTACTTCCGGGTCGCCTTCAAGCCCACCGCCACCGTGTTCCACGAACAGGACACCGTGGACATCAATCTGGAGAACACCACGCTGAAGCCCCGGGGCCGCCACGACGCCTGCGTGCTGCCGCGGGCGGTGCCCATGGTGGAGGCGATGACGGCGCTGGTGCTGGTGGATCACGCCCTGCGGCACGAGGCGCAGTGCGGGCGTTGAGCGGGAACTCCCCGCCCACCCTTCAGCGTTGTTTCCGCTCCGGCCGTTTTTCCCGCCCCAGTTTCGTGGTGGGGAGGACGGTGATGTTGGTTCCCGGCACCCACGGAATCTCGTGACCGTCGAGATAGAGAGTGCGCGGCACCATTTCGACCAAGTGTCCGAAGGCATCCAGGGCGACGGTGCCGGGCAAGAACGTCACGTCCACGAACTCCGTCGGACCGAAGGGCAGGGCGTTGGTCACCGGCATGGTGTAGATGCGCCGCAGCGGGGCGTTGGTGAACCGTTCCGGCGCCCGTTCGCCCGGGAACACCAAGCTCACCGTGTTGCTGAGGCCGAGAATGCGGTGGTGCTCGATGCGCAACACCGGGGTTCCGTCCGCCAGGCGGTCCTGCGTCACGACCCACGGCCCTCCCTTCCGCCGCGTGGCCGCGCACGCGCCGTAGAAGGTCACGTAAAGGAACAGCGTGGCGAAGAAGATGCCGACAAATGCCTTGGCAGCCTTGGTTCCGTCTCGATTCAAGCGCGGTCAGGGTAATCGTCTGCGGACCGGAAGCCAACGGCCGTTGTCGAAAAGCAAAAGGCCGACGGCGAACAGTCACCGTCGGCCGAAAAGAATGCCGCTTTTGCTCAATTCTTGATCTGCACGCCGGTGCCGGCGTCCGTGGCGACCGGTTTGGCATCGGCACCGACGGCGAACAGATGCGTCTGGCTCATCACATACATGGTGCCGTTCGCGACGATGGGGGTGCCATAGACGGGCGCGCCCAAGTTGGTCTCGCTGATGACCGTCGCCTTGTCGCCGCCCTTGGAGGCCAGCACCACAAAGTCGCCGTCCTCGTCGCCGACATAGACCTTGCCGTCGGCCACGAAGGTGGAGCCCCACATGTGGGCTTTCATGTCGTAAACCCAGACGACCTTGCCGGTCTTGGCGTCCAGGCAGTGGACGAAGCCGGAGAAGTCGCCCAGGAACAGGAGTCCGTTGGTCGGATCGATGCTGACCGTTGAGATCGAGCGCTTGGCGCCCTTGTATTGCCAGACGATGCCGGACTTCGTGATGTCACCCGTCTTTCCGGCGGGATCAATGCAGACAAGGTTGCCCACGCCTTCGCCGTGTTCGGGGTCCTGACCGATCGCGACATAGACCTTGCCGTCGTAAAAGACCGGCGTGGCGTTGATTTCGCTGGGGCCCTCCGCGGCCGGATACTTGATCGGCTTGCCGTCCTTCGCCTTGTATTCGGGCGGCACGCAGTCCACCCACCAGACCTTCCTGATGTAGCTGACATCAGTTTCGTCCGTGGCGTCCGGTTCATTCGGGAACACCTTGGTGCGGGCTTTGCCGTCGCCCTTCTCGGGCGTGGTGCTCAGGGCGTAAAGCACGCCGTCGCCGCCGCCCATGAAGACCTGCCATTTGCCGTCCACCTTGCCGGCGGAAGGGGAGGTCCACTGGCCGTGGTAAATGCGGTGGCCGATGCCGGCGTTATCCTCGCCAAGCAGTTCGCCCGTCTCAGGGTTGAGCGCAATGAAGCTGGGGGAATTGGGCGACGGTATGTTGACGTGGGTCCAGTCCTGGCCGTTGGAGGTGCAGACGAACAGTTTGCCGTCCACCATGATGACCGAGCAGTTGGAGGCGTTGTGGGGGAAGACGCCGAGCTCCTCCATCATGTCGTAACGCCAGATGATGTCGGCGTCCTGCGGGCCGGGTTCGACGGGCGGCTTGCCGGTGTCGAGCGTGGCGTATTTGCCCTCGTCCTTGTAGGCGCCGTCGTTGCCGTTGGCCATGCCCTCGGTGTCGAGGCAGAGCACCTCGCAGCGGCTGGTGACGACCCACAGGCGGTTGCCCTGCACGAGCGGAGCGGCGAGCAGGCCAAGATTTTCCCAGTCGTTGACCTTGCCGGACTTCAGCTTCGGCACGACGAGCTGCCAGAGGAACTTCCCGTCCTTTTCGCCGAACGCATACAGGATGCTGCGGTCGCCGATGTGCCGTTTGTCCCGGGGCGTTTCATTGTTGGTGCCGACGAAGACCTTGCCGCCGGCCACCACTGGGTTCGCGTAGCTCTGGGAACCGAGCTTGGCGACCCACTTCACGTTCTTGGTCGTGGCCAGGTCGATGTCCTCCGTGCCGGCCTTGAGTTTGCCGGGCTCAAAGCGGTCGGGCAGGCCTTTGGCCGGCGAAAACATGTTGCGGCCCGGATCATTGCCGCCCCACTGGGGCCAGTCTTCAGCACGGGCGAGCAGGCCGGCGCCCACGAGAGCGGCGGACAGTATCGGAAGAGCGTTCATGTCGGTGTCTAGATGTTCGTTGGATTGAAAATGTTCGGCCTCAGTTGGCGACGACGCTGATATTGTCCACAGCCACGCGTTGGTCCTGGGGCGCGAACCCGAACAGGCCCGGGGAACCGTTGGCGTGGGCCTGCTTGTGCGGCACTTCGATGCTCCAGGCGTCAGGTTCCGGGTCGCCCTTCTTCCACGCCTTGCCCCGCACGATGCCGGAGCCGTCGGCCGCCACGTCCACGCGGACCTTGAGGTGATACCAGGTGTTCGGCGTCCACTTGAACGGCTTGGCGACCTTGAGGCGCTCCTGGTTGGAGTTCACCTCGATCTCCTGGGAATTGCCCTTGAGGATGACCGCGTAGCGCTGGTTGATCAGGCCGACCTCGGACATCTTGCGCTTGTTGCCTTCGCTCAACACGTCGGCCTCGATCGTGTAGTTCTTCATGTCCGGGAAGCCGAAGAAGATCTGCCCGCGCTGGAAAAGCTTGTTCTCGATCGTCTTCACGAGGGCCTGGTTGGTGCCGCCCTCGAGGTCTTTGCCGCGAACTTCGAAGCGGAAGCGGGCCGAATTCCACGGCAGCGGCGGATAGGCGAACAGCGTTTCCGGCTCGATGGTGTTGGTCGTTTTGTTGGTCAGCGCGAAGGTCTGGAAGTCCTGTTTCAGCGGCAAACCCGGCAGGACGCGGCCCTTGATGAAGCCGGCGATTTCCTTGCCCTCGGCGTTGAGAAGGGTGGCCTTGAACTGGCCAGCGCTGCCGACCGGGGCCTTTTCGGCAACCAGTTGGCCGTCGCCATTGAAGCTGCCCTTCATCGTCGCCTTCACCAGCGCGGTGGGCGGGATGAACGGTTCCCATCTCACCGACTTGGGATCGACGTTTTCCTGGACGGTGAAGCCGTTGGCATCCAGCGCGCGGAGGCGGAACGACTGGGTTTGGCCAGGCCGGAGCAGGACTTCATAGGGGATGGCCTGCAGCTGGGCTGCGGGACCGGCCTTGGGCCAGACTTTCGGAGCGGGAGCGCCGGCCAGCCCGGGATTCTTCCCCGCCTTTCCGAAGGCGTAGAGTTTCTTGTCGGTCTGGACGTAGACCTTGCCGTTGTAGCCGATCGGGGAGCCGAAGCACCGGCCGGTCAGTTGGGTGCGGCTGACCTCTTCCGCGCCGTCGGGACCGGGCTTGAGCACGATCAGGTCACCGTTGGAGACGCTGTCCGCATCGGCCTTCGCCGCGTCGTTGGCGTCCTTCATGGTCACATACATGGCGATGTAAAGGAGGCCGTCCGCGTAGAAGGGCGTGCTTTGGCGCTGTTCGATGCCGACCTTCTTTTTCCAGAGCACCTTGCCAGAGTTGGCATCCACGGCGGCGAGATCGCCGGTGCCGGTGACTTCGTAGATGGTGTCGCCGACCACGACCGGGGAACTTGCGAGCGAGCCGACACCGTTGCGCCACACTTCGAAGGTCTTCGGCGGAAAGACGTGCGGGATCGTGGAATTGGTTGGCTTCACCTCGCCGGCCGAGGGGATGCGGAAGGCGGCCATGCGACCGATTTCGGACGAGTCGAGGTTTTCGGACTCGTGCAGGGCGATCAGATTGTCCTTGTGGCGGACCAGTGCGGCGTTGATCCCGCCCTTCGCTCCGGCCTTGGCGAACGGGAAACGCCAGAGCGGTTCCCCGGTGCGAGCGTTGATCGCGAGGATCGTGCTGTCGCCGCCCGCGCTGTAGAGCACGCGTTTGCCGTTCCACAGGTCGAGATACGGATTCGAAAAGGTGTTGTCTTGCGGGCGGTCACCCGGGGCGCTCGACCACACGAGTTCGCCGGTTTTCTTGTCGAAGGCGTAGAATCGGTCGCCCGCCGCACCGTGGGCTCCCCAAGCACTGGTGATGCCGCGGGTGATGACCAGTTCCCGGTCCACCACCGGGGAGGCCGTGCGTGAGTTCGGGAAGGTCAGCCGGCCGAATTCCTCCATCATCGAGTGCTTCCACAGGAGTTGGCCGTCCCGCGAGAAGGCCATCAGCAGACCCTGCGTGTGCTGCACATAGATGTTCCCGGTCTCCGGGTCCACGGTGGGTGAGGAGGTGGCGTAGCGGAGGTAAATCGTGTCGGAGAGAAAGTCGCTTTCGCCATGCTGCCAGATCAGCTTGCCGGAATCGGCGTCGAAGCAAGCGACGTATTCCTTGAGGTCCGGTCCCTCGCCGAGGTAGCCGTTGATGTAGAGGCGTCCGTCGGCGATGACCGGCGCGCTCTGGCCGGGAAACTCGGCGGTCCACAGCGGGCTGGCGGCGTCGATTTTCGCCGGCAAACCCTTCTCGGTGGAAACCGAGTCCTGGGTGGGCCCGCGCCAGGTGAGCCAGCCGGAGACGTCAGCCAGCAGGGAAACGGAACAGCACAGCGCAGTGGAAAGGGCGGCAAAAACGTGGGAACGTTTCATGGGGAATCCGTGGTTGGAACCGATGGCCGGCAACATGGCCGGCTGGGATACGGCTGGCAACGGATTTAATACGAGTGCGTATCAATTGGCGCCCGGCGTGGAGCTCGGGGAAATGGGCGAGAGAGCACCGGACCTAGTTGCGGACGACGCTGTTGGGGAGGTCGTTGCGGTCGCTAGCATGGCGCGGGAAGTGGAGGGACAGTTCGGCCCCGGTCCGGCGGATGCCGGCCAGGATTGCGCCGCTGATGTCGCCTTGGCGGAGCAGCGTTTCCATTTCGCCGGCCACCGCCTGCCAGAATCCCTCGCCGCAGCGGAGGTGGATGGATTCGTCGCCGATGATGGCGAAGCGTTGGGACTCCGGTGCGAAATAGAGCAGCACCGCATTGCGGAGCGGGGTGCGGTTCATCCCCAGGCGCTCGAATTCCTTGCGCCCGTCGGCGAGCGGGTCCGAACACGCGAACCGGCTGATGAACACCCGGATTTCGCCGGAAGTGCCGCGTTCCGCCTCGCGGATCGCGCTCTGGAGTTTCGCGTCGTCGATTTGCCGTTGAAACGAGTTTGAGTTCATAGGTCACCAACTGCCGCTGGCACCGCCCCCACCGGAACTGCCGCCGCCGCCGCTGAAGCCTCCGCCGAAACCGCCGCCCCCACCGAACGACCAGCCGGAGGATCCGGATTGCCAGGTGCCCCAGCGGGTATGCCGACCGGAATGGTCGATCGCCCAGCCGCGGTTGCGGGTAAGGATCAGCAGCCAGACCACCAGCAGTATGATCAGGCCGATAAGGATATGGGTGTTGCTGCCAAGGAGATACGCGATCGGGTGCCCGATGGCACCCGTGAACAGGCCGCTGAAGCCCTGTCCAAACATGCGGCCGACGCCCTCCCGCAGACCGCTGAGCCCACCGCCGAGCACACCGAGGATGCCGCCGGCGAGGGCAATCAGGCGGAGCCGTTCGCCGTTGACCACGAATTCGCGCGCCGTGCCTGAAGGGTTGGCGGCGCGGTATTCGCCCTTGGTGGCGGCGAGGATGGCGTTCACGCCGGCGCGGATTCCGGCCTCATAGTCACCCGCCTTGAACCGCGGGGTGATTTCGTTTGCGATGATCCGGCCGCACAGTGCGTCGGGCAGGGCCCCTTCCAGTCCGTAGCCCACCTCGATGCGCAACTTGCGGTCCTGAGTGAAGATCGCGAGCAGCACCCCGTTGTCCTGCTTTTGCCGGCCGATTTTCCAAGCCTGAAAGACCCGGTTTACATAGTCCTCCAGGCTGGCCCCGGCCGGCAACTGGGCGGCGGTCCAGACCACCACTTGGGTCGAGGTCTCGCGCTCAAAGCTCTCCAATTGCCGGATCAGCTCGGTGCGGGCACCGGTGGACAGGACTCCGGCCTGGTCGGAGACATGCTGCGCCGGCGGTGGCGGGAGCGACTGCGAATGCGCGGTCAGTCCCAGCCACAGCGCGGCCAGGCAGATGAGGCGACGAAACCCCTTCATTTCGCGGGGGTGTTGAAGTCGAAGCTGACCTTGGGCGCCTTGTCGCTGCCGGCTTCGGCCGCGAAGTAAGGCTTCGGCTGGAAATTGAAGGCCCGGGCCAGCAGGACGGTGGGAAAGGTCTGGGCGCGGGTGTTGTAGCGCTGGACCGCCTCATTGAAGCGTTGCCGTTCCACCGTGATGCGGTTTTCGGTGCCTTCCAGTTGCACCTGGAGGTCGCGGAATCCCTGGGAGGCCTTGAGGTCCGGATACTTCTCGGCCACGACCAGCAGACGGGACAACGCCGAGCCGAGGGAACCTTGGGCGGCCTGGAACTGCTTGAGCTGTTCGGCGGTTTCGGGGCCTGCCCCCGGGGCGAGTTTTACCTGTCCGACCGACGCTCGGGCTTCGGTGACTTCGCGGAGCACATTGCGCTCAAAGTTGGCGGCCCCGGACACCGTGTTCACCAGGTTGGGAATGAGGTCTGCGCGCCGCTGATAGACGGTTTCCACCTGTGCCCACGCCTTGTCCACTTCTTGGCGGGAGCCGACCAAACCGTTGTAGCTGTTGCAGCCGCCCACGCCGACGGCCACCAGAAGGCCCAAACCTGCGGCGAGGACGAAGGCGATGATCTTGTTCATGACGCTGGGACTTCTAACTCCGCTTCGCCCGCTGTCAGGTGGAACTTTGGTGCCGGAATCCCACGGCCTTTCGCCGCTCGACGAAGGCGGGTCGCCCCGGAATGTTAGCGGCGAAATGGCTCAGGCGGACCTGTTCAATGCTTCCCAGCCGACATCGGCGGTTCCCACGGCGATGCCGGAACCCATTTCCGGGTCCCTGCGCACCTCGGCTCCCCTGGCGGCCCGGATGCGGCCGCGGAACCTCGCCGAATACGCCGGGCAAACCCACATCCTGGCGCCGGGACAATTGTTGCGGCGGGCGATTGAGGCGGATCGGATCCAGTCGCTGATCTTTTTCGGTCCGCCCGGCACGGGCAAAACCTCGCTGGCGCAAATCATTGCGGCCCACACGAGCGCCAAGTTCGAACGGCTGAGCGGCGTGGAATCCAACGTCGCCGACATGCGCAGGGTGCTGGCGTCGGCTTCCAATCGGCTCCTGAACTCCGGCCAGCCGACCATCCTGTTTGTGGATGAGATCCATCGCTTCAACAAATCCCAGCAGGACGTGCTGTTGCCAGACGTGGAAAGCGGGGTGGTGAAGCTGATCGGTGCCACCACCCACAACCCGTTTTTCTTCGTCAACTCGCCGCTGGTGTCCCGGTCGCAGATCTTCGAGCTGAAGTCCCTGGGTGAAGACGAACTACTGGCTTTGCTGCGCCGGGCGCTGACGGACAGCGAGCGGGGACTGGGGCATCTCCGGACCGCAGTCGCAGAAGAAGCGCTCCGCCATCTGGCGCGGGTGGCCGACGGCGACGCCCGCAAGGCGCTGAATTCCCTCGAAATCGCCGCGCTGACCACCGAACCGCAGCCGGACGGCGTCATCTGCATTGATCTCGCGGTGGCGGAGCAATGCATCCAGAAGAAGGCGGTAGTTTATGACGGCGACGGGGATGCCCACTACGACACGATCAGCGCCTTCATCAAGTCCATGCGCGGCTCGGACCCGGATGCGACCCTCTACTGGCTCGCGAAGATGATTCACGCGGGCGAGGATCCGCGGTTCATCGCCCGGCGGATCATGGTGCATGCCGCAGAAGATGTGGGCCTGGCCGACCCGATGGCGCTGGTGCTCGCCACTTCGGCCTGCCAGGCAGCGGAAGTCATTGGCTGGCCGGAAGCTAGAATCCCCATCGCCGAGGCTGCGCTCTACATCGCGACCGCCAACAAGAGCAATTCCGTGATAAAGGCGATTGACGCGGCGTTGTCGGATGTGCGTTCTGGTCGGACACTTGAGGTTCCCACTCACCTGAAGGATGCCCACTACCAGGGCGCGGAAAGGCTCGAACACGGCAAAGGTTACCAATACGCCCACAGTTTCCCGGAACATTTCGTTCCCCAGGATTACCTTGGGGCGGACCGCCGCTATTACGAGCCCACCGAACAGGGCGTCGAAAAAAAGATCAAGGAACGCGTGGATCGCTGGCGCAACCTGAGTGCCGACGCAAAGTCCCGCGGACCCAAGGAAGGGAACCCGTGAAGCTCACCAAGACTGAACTGCGCCGGGATGTCCGGGCCAAACTGAAGGAACTGCCACCCACCACGACCGCGCTGGGCTCGGCCCGGCTGGTGGCCCAAGTGACCGAACTGCCCGAGTGGCGGAACTCTAATTCCGTCTTCCTGTTCGTCCCGCTTTCCGGCGAACCGGCCCTCGAAATCCTGCTGGAACTCGCCCTTGCCGGCGGCAAGAAAGTGGCTGTGCCGGCCTATGATCCCGCCTCGGAGACCTATCTGGCCCGTGAGGTCCGGATGTCCGAAACCGACCTCGTCCGGGGGCGCTACGGTGTGCGGGAACCTCACGAAGGCTGTCCGTCCATGCCAGTGGGGGCACTGGACTTTGCGGTCGTTCCGGGCGTAGCCTTCACGTCCGACGGGAAGCGGCTGGGTCGCGGGAGAGGATTCTACGATCGCCTGCTGTCTTCCTTCCGCGGGGTTTCCTGCGGCGTCGGGTTCGATGAACAGATTGTGCCCGAAATGCCGGTGGAACCCCACGACGTGAAACTCAGCTACGTGGCGACGCCGACCCGGCTTTGGGATTGCCGGTCTGCGCCGATGGACAAACGAAATGCAGACTGAAAGCGTCCTGCTGGCAGTGGGCGGCCTCGCGGCGGGCTTCGGAATCACCTACGCGTTTGCCCGGGTCAAGGAGCGGGCGCTCAAAGCCGAGCTGCTCGCCCGGGAAAGGGACCAAGAAGACCGGATGCGCCGGGAAAGCGAGGCTCTAGCCCTCTCCTTCAAAGTCGCCGCCCAGGAGCAGCTGGTCCGGGACCGGGCCGAGCTTGAAAAATCCTTTGCCAGCCAGCGGGAAGCCCTCGCCGCCGACGAACAGCGGCTGCGGGAACGGGAATCGCTCGTGAGCCGCCAGTTGGAACGGCTGGGAGAGCAGGAACGGGAACTGCGCCAGAAAGGCGACGATCTGGACGCAAGTCGGGGCTTGGTCGAAAAGGACCGGGACGAGGTTCGCAGGCTGACTTCGGAGGTTCGGGCCCAGTTGGAGCGGATAGGCCAGTTGGACAGCGCTTCCGCCCGGACAACCCTCCTACGGGAAATCGAACGCGAGTCGGCCAAGGACGCCGCGGATCTCAGCCGCCACATTCTCGAAGAGTCCCGCCAGCGCGCTGAGGCTCAGGCCCGCCGCATCTTGGCGACCGCTCTCCAGCGTTACGCCGCCAGCCACACGTTCGAAACCACCACCGCCACGGTCGCCCTGTCCGGCGACGACATGAAGGGCCGCATCATTGGCCGCGAAGGCCGGAACATCCGGGCCTTCGAGGCGGCGACGGGAGTGACCGTGCTCGTGGACGACACGCCGAATGCCGTGGTGTTGTCCGGCTTTGATCCGGTCCGGCGCGAGGTGGCCCGCCAGGCGATGGAACGGCTGATCCTCGACGGCCGGATTCACCCGACCCGGATCGAGGAGATCGTCGCGGCGGTGAACACCGAAATGGAGGCGTTCGTGACCCGGGCCGGAGAGGAGGCAACCTCGCGGGTGGGCATTCCCCCCGTGCATCCGGAGGTCGCCCGGATGCTGGGCCGGCTTCATTTCCGTCACAGCTATTCCCAGAACGTGCTCCAGCACTCCGTCGAGGTCGCCCACCTGTGTGGGCTGATGGCGGCGGAGTTGGGCGAAAACGTGCAGGCCGCGAAACGGGCCGGACTCCTCCACGACATCGGCAAGGCGATGACCCACGAGGTCGAGGGACCGCACGCGATCGTCGGAGCCGATTTCCTCAAGCGCTTCGGGGAACCGCCGGACATCCTCAACGGCGTGGCCTCGCATCACGACGAGGTGCCGCACGAAAACCTCTACGGCATTCTGGTGGCGGCGGCGGATGCGATCAGTGCCTCCCGGCCCGGCAGCCGCAGCGAAAGCATGACCACCTACCTCCAGCGACTGGAACGGCTGGAGCAGGTCGCCCGCGAGTTTGCCGGCGTGGAAAAGGCGTTTGCCTTCCAGGCAGGGCGCGAACTCCGGGTCTTTGTCCGGCCGGAGGAGCTCGACGACAGCCAAGCGTTCCAGCTCGCCCAGAAACTGGCCCGCAAGGTTGAGGACGAGCTCGTGTATCCAGGCCAGATCCGCATCACGGTCATCCGCGAATCCCGGTCGGTGGAATACGCGAAGTAGCCGTCCGCCAAAGTCGGCCAAGTCCCCTGTTGACACGGCACGTTTACAGGAATAACCGTTTGCCTGTTCACAGCCGTAACCACCCTACCTATCAAGCAAATGGCCGCACTTCCCCGCATCTCCGAGACCGAATGGGAGATCATGCGCGTCGTCTGGGGCAAAAACCCCATCACAGCCGCCGAAATCATTGAGGAACTGTCCAAGGCGGACGCTTCCTGGCATCCCGTCACCGCCAAGACCCTGATCAACCGCCTGGTGAAGAAAGGCGCCCTCGGATTCGATCAGGAAGGCCGGGCCTACCTTTACCGCCCGCTGGTCAGCGAGGGCGAATGCATCAGTGCCGTGAGCTCCTCGTTCCTGGAACGCGTCTTTGGTGGTTCGCTGAGCGGGTTGGTGGCGCACTTCGTGGAACAGCGGAAGCTGTCGCCGAGGCAGTTGCGGGACCTCCGCAAGGTCATGGATGACAAATGACCTGAGCCACGCCACGCTCGGCTCCGTTCCCCATGGAAGCCTCCGTCATCGCCGAATTTTTGGGTCAGCTCGCCCGGGCCACCGGGCAGGCTTCCTTTTTGGCGGTGGTGGTGTGGCTCGTCATCCAGTCGCTGGGTGAACACCTGAATGCCGAATGGCGTTGTCGTCTTTGGCTGCTGGTGATCGTTCGGCTGGCTTGGCCGGTTTCGCTGCCGAGCCCGGTCAGCCTGTTCAACCTGCTGGTGGCTCCCTCCGGGTGGGTCGGTCCGGAACATTCCTCGCGCTATTTCGCCGACGAGGTGCTTGCCCAGCTGGATCGGGTGGTTACCCATCCGCTGGTCGCTGGTGTCTGGGCCGTTGGCGCCGGTGTCCTGCTCCTGCGGGCCCTGGCCGCGGCCGGTTGGGCGTTTTGGGTGCGCACCACGGCACGCCCGCTCGCTTCGTGGGAGGCATGGTGGCTCTTGCAAGATTGCAAGGAGGCGTCCGGTTTGGCTGATCCGGTAGCGATCCTGGAGTCGGCCCGCGTCAAGAGTCCCTGCCTCCTCGGACTTTTCCGGCCGGCGCTGATTCTGCCGGCGGGCCTGCATGGGGAACTCACGAAGAGTGAGCTCCGGCTGATCATGCTGCACGAACTCGCGCACCTCCGGCGCCGGGACTTGGCGTTGAATTGGGTGCTCGCCGCGGTCGAGATCTTCCATTGGTTCAACCCCATGGTCTGGGCCTTGACCCGGCGCATCCGGGAGGAACGCGAAGAAGCCTGCGACGAGCGCGCGCTCGCGTCCCAGCCCCAGTCCTGCCGTGAATACGGCGAGGTGCTCCTGAAGCTGCTCGAACGCGAGCCGGAAATCCCCGCGCGGGGAGCGGTAGGCGTGGGTATGCTCGGAAACTCCGACGACGAAGTGGCGCCCCTGAAACACCGGCTGCACGCCATCATGAGATTCCGGCCTGGCACCCGCACGTGGGTGGTTGGATTCTGCACCTGGCTCGCTGTCGCACTGGTGGGCCTGACCGACCCGGTGCCGCGACCCGGGCCGGAAATCGGACAGGTCCGGCCGGCTGCATCCGCGCTCGCCTGATTCGTGCCTGCGGCTTCAGCGCAGGCCGCCGCCGGTGGGTGCCATCAGCTCCTCGACGTTCACCGTTCCGGCCTTCGATGCCTTGAGCTTGGACATGTGATGACCCCGGTCCACGAACACCGTGCTTTCCAACCGATACGAAACGGTCTTGGACGCAAACATCCGGTGAAAGGACCGGGCCAGCCGGAAGGTGCTCAGGTGAACCGCGACGTCCTGGGTGGTCGTCGCCAGCCGGGGGACCTCGGTCTCCTGATTGCTCAGGCCCTGACCGACATAGACGTCGTTCAGGTAGATCCGGTGGCTGCCGCCCGTGGCCTTGAGCGCTTCGGGCGAACCGTTTTGCAGGCGAACGGTGAAGTTCAGCGCCGCTTCGCCGATGCCGCCACCCCCATCGCGCGGCGCAGTGATGTTAACCAGCGTCACGTCAAAGCTGCCGTCTTCCTGCGGGGTGGCACAGCCGGCGCCGGAGAGAATCGCGGCGGCACAAAGGAACAGGGAAACGGAGAATCGGGTCGGTTTCATGGGCTTGGTTCAGTTGTCTGCCGGATTGGGCGTGGGGGCGCTGGCCTTTTCGGTGCGGCGCTCCTGAAAGAACGATTTCAGCAGCCCTGCGCATTCGTCGCGGCGCACGCCTGAGCTGATCTCGCACCGATGGTTGAGCGTGGGGAATTGCAGCAGGTTGAGCGCGCCCCCGGCGGCGCCCCCCTTGGCATCCGGTGCGCCGAAGACGACTCGGTCCAACCGGCAATGGACGATGGCGCCGGCGCACATCGGGCAGGGTTCCTTGGTCACATAAAGGGTGCAGCCGGTCAGGCGCCAGTCGCCGATGGCACTTTCCGCGGCCGTCAGCGCCAGCATCTCGGCGTGCGCCGTCGCATCCTTGAGCAGTTCGACCTGATTCCAAGCCCGGGCAATCACGCGGCCCTCGAAGACCACCACCGCGCCCACGGGCACCTCGCCGGCGGCATACGCCTTGGCGGCCTGCCGCAGGGCTTCACCCATGAAGTGCGCGTCCAGTTCGGCGAGAGCTTCCGGATTCATCGGCCGGTCAACGGTGAGGATTGTTCCAGCGTCCAAACATTCTGCCCGCCGGCATGGCAATGGCAGTGCGCCGCGAAGAAGCCGCCCTGGTGTTGCCAGAACAGCGGCCAGATCCGTTCGCGGTCGGTCTCGGGGATATCCAGCGTGGCCACCGCCGGCCGTGCAAAGAACGCGAAGTCGCCCTCCGCGTGGGCGGGCGGAACTGCGGTCAGGCGCGGGCGGATCTCGAAGAGGAACATCAGCCAGTGCGCCTGCCCTTCGTAGCCATGTTCGCTGATCAGGCCGGTCAGGTGCAGGTCCTGCGGCTTAAGTCGGAGGCCCATTTCCTCATGGGCCTCCCGGCAGGCGCACGCGAATGGTGATTCCCCGGTCTCCGTCTTGAGTTTTCCGCCAGGCGGCGACCACAGCCCGGCGTTGGGCTCGCGCCGCCGCCGAAGCAGCAGCACTTCGCCCTGCGCGTTGAAACCGTAGAGCAGGGTGGCGATGCGATAGGGCAGGTTCACGGCGGGCTTAGCCGAGGAACGAGCACACGTATTCGCAGATGCCGGCGGTCACCTCGATGTCGAAGCCGGACTTCGCGGGCACGTCGAAATGCTGCCCGCCGGCGTAGCAGGCGACGTTGGTCTGGCCGTCGAGCTTCACCACGCAGGCGCCGGCGACGATCTCCATGCGCTCGGCCTTGTCGGTGCCGAAGTGGAACTTGCCGGGATAGATGAGGCCGAGGGTTTTCTTGGAACCGTCGGCGAACAGGATGGAATGGCTGACCACCTTGCCGTCGAAATACACGTTGGCCTTGGCGACAGCGGTGACGTTCTTGAATTCAGTCGGTGCGGACATCGGCCGGAGGTTTCCGGAAGTGCCCGGCGGGATGCAAGTGCCCGGTCGCTCCCGCCTTGCGTGCCGGAGGCCGCGGTCCGTAGCGTCCGGGCACATGAGCACGCTGGTTTTGGCAGGTGGACGGGTCATCGATCCGGCTTCGGGATTCGACGCGGTGGCCGATGTGGTCTTGCAGGATGGGAAGGTGGCCGCGCTGGGCGCTGGTGCCGGGGCGGACTTTCCCGGAGCAGAGCGGCTGGATGTTTCCGGGAAAGTCGTCTGTCCGGGGCTGATTGATCTGCACGTCCATCTGCGCGAGCCCGGCCAAACCAAAAAGGAGGACATCGTCACTGGGGCGAACTGTGCCGCCCGCGGCGGTTTCACCACCGTCGTCTGCATGCCCAACACGTCGCCGGCCATCGATTCCGCCAGCACCGTCGCCCTGATCCAGGACAAGGCCCAGCAGGCCGTCGTGCGGGTCGAGGTCACCGGCGCGCTGACCAAGGGCATCGCCGGCGAGGAGATGGCGCCGATCGGTTCGTTGGCCAAGGCCGGTGTCGTGGCGCTGACCGACGACGGCAGATGCATCCAGAACAATGAGCTGATGCGCCGCGCCTGCGATTACGCCCGCATGTTTGGCCTGCCGGTGATGGACCATTGCCAGGACTATGGGCTCGTGACCGACGGCGTGATGCACGAGGGACACTACTCGATGATGCTCGGTCTCCGCGGCTGGCCGGCGGCTGGTGAGGAGATGATCGTTGCCCGGAACATCCTGCTCGCGGAGCAGACCGGCACCCACATCCACTGCCAGCACCTCAGCAGCGCCGGCAGCGTGCGGCTCCTGCGTGAGGCGAAATCCCGCGGTGTGCCCGTGTCTGGCGAAGGCTGTCCGCACCACTTCACGCTCACTGACGCCTGCATCGCGGGCAGCGACGAATTCTGGAAGGCCGACGGCGCCGAACTGGCGAAGCGCTTCTTCGGCAACCAGCCGCTGCCGTCCTGGCCCAGCTACCACACCCACTTCAAGATGAACCCGCCGCTGCGCTCCGCCGCCGACCGCGCCGCGATCCTCGAAGGCCTGGCCGACGGCACACTGGAAATCATCTCCAGCGACCATGCGCCGCACACGGAATCGGAAAAGGAGGTCGAGTTCGACTACGCTCCCTTCGGCATCCTCGGGCTGGAGGTGGAACTGGCGCTGTCGCTCATGGCGCTGCACCACACCGGCCGGCTGCCGTTGCCGCAGTTGCTGGCGAAGCTCACCTGCAATCCGGCCAAACTGCTCCGCTTCACCGACGGACGTGGTCAACTGCGGATTGGCGGCGTGGGCGATGTCACCGTGATTGATCCGGACCGCGAGTGGACCAGTGACCGCGAACAGACCGCGAGCAAGTCCCGCAACAACCCGTTCCACGGTTGGAGAATGAAAGGGAAGGCGGTTCTGACGGTGGTTGGCGGCAAGGTGGTTTACCGCGAAGACTGAGTCCCGCGTGAAACCAGTGGGAACCAAGCGTCACCCGGGCATTCCTTGGGGACTGGCCTTATTCACCCTGTTTTGGTCGGCGCTCACGCTGGCAGCGCTTTCGGCATCGTTGTCAGGGACGATTCGGCAACTCGGGACCTATCGCTATTGGGCAACCCCGGGGGAAGTCTCGGAATGTGCGGTGGTGAATCAGGGGAAGACCGACAACTTCCGGATTCGCTATCGCTATTCCGCCAACGGAACGGCCTACGAAGGAACCGGTCTGCGATTTGGTGGCGGCAGTGGTGAAAGCGGTGATTGGGCGGTCCGCACCAAGTCCCGGTATCCAGTCGGCTCTCTGGTTGAGGTGCTTTACGACCCTTCAAGTCCCGCCCGCTCGGTTCTGGTCCGGGGCATCGAAGGCGTGGATCTGTTCGCCCTGCAGTTTTTGACCCCGTTCGTTTTGGTGATGCTCGCATTGTGGCGCGAGATCGGCCGCCGCTTCCGGCGTCGCGCCCGCCGTGCCGAATCGGTCCCTGAAGCGCTCGCGGCCGTGCGGGGAGAACTCATCAGACCCGCAGTCAATCAGCCTGTGGAGGCAGCGTTGACGGTTCTCGGGATGGCCGCATTTCTGGGCTGTTTCCCGGTCATTTTCGCCGTCGGATTCCATCCGCTTTTGGGGGTTGCCCTTGGCCTTTGGGGCCTGCTGCTCGCGAGTGGCGTTGCCGGTGGGCGGCTCGCGGCGAGGGCAAAATGCCCGGACTGGCAACAGGCAAAGCTGGACTACGAGCGTCGCGTGCTGCTCCTGCCCCCTCGTCCCTCAATGGAACGCGCCAAGGACGAGGTCGCCATTGCGTTTTCAGACATCAAGGCCGTCGCCGTGATTTCCCGAAACGCATCGGGTCCAGACACGGGCGACGGTCCTATCTTTCTGCGCATCCAAACTTTTCAGTCAGTTGCTCACGAATTGGGGGAGTGGCCAGTCCGCGAAGACGTGGAGGCGGTTGCCCGGCTGTTGGCCGATGAGGCCGGGATAACAACTACCGGTGGTGCCGGGGCGTCGGTGATGGTGTCAGCATAAAGCCTCACTTCTTCGGCTTCTGTGACTGAGCTTCGTCGAGCACCTGCTGGAAGCGCTCCATGAAGGCGCGTTCGTTGGCCAGCATCTCCTGGGTGATCTCGACCTCGACGGTGCCCTGCTTGGCACGGGTGGCGAGGAGTTCCTGGGCGCTCTTGAGATGATCGCGCTGCTGGCGGGCAAGATCCTTCAGCGAGGCCAGCGTGCTGTGGATCATCTCCAGTTCATGGGAAAGGCTGTCCACCTTGCCGCTGAGCGCCGGAGCCTGCGCGGCATGCAGCGAACGGGTCAGGTCTTCGCCCAAGGCCTTGAGGCCGTCGCCCAACTGCGCGCCGATGCGTTCCAGATTCGCCGCGGCTGCCTGGTTGGCAGGCGGCGCCTGGGGCGCGGGCTGGGTTGCGGTGATGACGCGGCCCAGTCGCTCTTCCAGCGTGGTGCGGAGCGATTCGAGGCTCTGGCCAATGGAGCCCAGGTCCACCGTGATCGGCGCCTGCGGGCGTGACGCAGCGGCGGCGACCGTGGTGCGAAGGGATTCCAGACTCTGCCCGAGCGAACTCACATCGAGCACGACGGGTTCCTTCGGCTTGGCGGCGGCGCTGGCCAATGTGGTCTGGATGGATTCGAGGCCCGTTTGGAACAACGAGAGCTGGGCCACGACGCGGCCGACAGGGTCGTTCTGGTCGGTGCCGCGGGTGAACTGGTTTCGCTGGAAGGTCTTCTTGATGTCGGCCCAGCGCGCGGCTTCGTCGGGTTTGAGTTCGCCGATGAGTTCCTTGAAGCGGAGCAGGTTCGCCTCGGCGCCAGTGGTGAGCGTCTGCGATTCGCCGCGGTAGTGGCCGATGACCAGCGCGCGGACCTCGTCGTCGTTCATGATGGCGACGACCTTCTCCGCGAGGCGGTTCATGTTGCGGTAGGAACCCTGCAGCTTGAACGCGGGCTCGGTGCGGAACTCGTCGGCCTGGCCGGCGGAGGCGATGTATTCCTCGTTCACCCGCATGACGACGTCGCGGATGGCCACGAGCTTCTTCATGACGGAGAGCACTTCGTCCAGCTCCTGCGCGGAATAGGTTCCCTCCAAACCCTCGGCCGTGCGTTGGCCGGTCTCGGCCATGCGGACGAACGCGCGGATGTCAGCCTGGCTGCGCACGGCGAGCGGCGCGAGCACGGCGTTCGAGGTGACGGCGTTCTCCAGGTAACTCGCCTTGAACCATTCGGCGTTTGCGCCGATGACGTCGCCCAAGTTGTAGGTATCGGCGCGGTTCGCGAGCATGTCGGGGATTTTGAACTTCTGCCCGCTTTCGGTGTAGGGATTGCCTGCCATGACCACGACGACCTTTCGGCCGCGGAGGTCGTAGGTGCGGGGCTGCTTCCGCCAGACGCCCTCGATCTTCCGCTGGCCGTCGCACAGGGAGATGAACTTCTGCAGGAACTCCGGATTGCAATGCTGGATGTCGTCGATGCAGATGAGCGCGTTGTCGCCCATCTCCAGCGCGAGGTTGAGCTTGGAGATCTCCTCGCGCGCAGCGGCGTTGGGCGCCTCCTCGGGATCGAGCGACGTCACGGCGTGGCCGATGGCCGGGCCGTTGATCTTCACGAAGACAATGCCAAGCCGGCTGGCGACGTATTCGAGCAGCGTGGTCTTGCCGTAACCGGGCGGCGAAATGAGGAGCAACAACCCCATCAGGTCGGTGCGTTTGGCCGCGCCGGCGGAGCCGATCTGCTTGGCGAGGTTGTCGCCGACCAGCGGGAGATAGACGCGGTCGGTGAGCTGGTTGCGGACGAACGACGACAGGACGCGCGGCTTGAATTCTTCGAGCCGGAGCCGCTTGCGTTCGCGGTCGAGCAACTGGCCCTTGAGCCGGTGATACGCCTCGAAGCGCGGCACGGCCTCGCTCTCGAAACGGCGCAGGCGTGCGGTGAAGTCGAGGTAGTCGAAGGTGTAGCGGTTGGCCTCGATGCGCGGATGCGCGCCGCGCAGGGCTTCGAGCACGCGACGGGATTCGGCGTGGACCGGCGTGCGCGGCAGGGCGTCGCCGCAGAAGAGGATGGCGGTGGTTTCTTCGAGGTGCGACGTAGCCGCCGACGTGAGGAGGCGGACGTCCGTTGAACTGATTGACGCTCCGTCCGCCTCGTTACCTCGGCGGCTACCGGACAGCAGAAATCCCTTCACCCAGTCCCGCACCAGCTCCAGCTCGCTGGAGGGATGCCCGTTCAACTCGGCGCGGGCGGTGGCAAAGGTGTCGTCGTGGCCCTTGGCGACGAGGTGCTGTTGGAAGGCCGTGGCCAACTGATCGGCCTCACGGGTGACGGTGAACGACTCGCCGTCGCTCAGTTCGTGGAACAGGTATTCGCCGGCTTCATTGGCCAACGGCTCGGGATAGAGCGGCTGGGATTTCAGGAACTCGCCGATGAGTTTCTGGAGCGCGATGACGTAGTCCTGCTGGACGGGATCGCCGGGAAAGAGCCGATTGCGTTCGCCGAAGGCCTTGAGCTTGGCGGTCCAGAGCGTGCGGGTTTCGGCGGGGCAGAATCGGCTCCAGTAAACCACGGCGCAGGCACGGGCCTCGGGACGGAACCGCGCGCGTTGCAGCGCCAGATGCGTCTCGGCCAGCACGGTGAAGATGCGCGCGCCGTCGAGATCGTGCAGGCCCTTGGTGTAACCGTCCTGGTAACGGGCGGCCATGAACTCCTGCACGGCGGCTAGGCGCTGGTCTTCGGAGAGGGCGAGGAAGGATTCGATCCCTCTGGTGGGGCGAGACTCTGTCGAGTCCTGTTTGCCGACGGAGTCGGCGCGAGCGGAGCGAGCATCACTCCCCCCCGCTACCGAGATGCTCGCTCCGCTCGCCTCGCTTCGCTCGGAAGTGGGCTCGACGGAGTCTCGCCC